>Ga0137796_10000068_pt1 | contig 65415 bp, 75 predicted proteins | sample OV2TP3_FD_97704 | JGI IMG/M metagenome (GOLD analysis project Ga0137796, IMG submission 97704) | reverse complement strand
CACGTCCCAGTGGTCGTGGCGCCGCGCGTTGATCAGGTGAATCAGGTCCCGCGTCAACGGGTCCGGCCGGTCCCAGGTCTGCATGGTGTTACCCTCTCTCTCCAATCATGCCAGACGCCCATGCGCCCCGCAACAGACATTCACTTTAGGTGAAGTTTTTCCGTGAAGCAAGATGGTATAATGCGCCCCACTGTCAACACGGTTGAACCGCGCACGTGCTGAAAGCCATCATCTTCGATTTCGACGGCGTCCTGGCTGATACCGAGCCGCTCCACTTCAGGATGTTCCAGCGGGTCTTGCAGGAGGAAGGGCTCCCGCTCAGCGAGCGCGACTATTATCAGAAGTACGTCGGCTTCGACGACAGGGGCTGCTTTCACGCCATCCTCTCCGAGCACGGCCGTCCCGCGCAGCCGGAGACGATTCAACAACTCGTCGAGCGGAAGGCCGCGCTGATGCTCGGCCAAATCACGACCACTAAAGTGGTATATCCGGGCGTCGTGGAGTTCGTCAAGAGTGTGGCGAGCCGCTACCGCCTGGCGATCGTGTCGGGCGCTCTCCGGCACGAAATCGAGCTCATCCTCAAAGCCGCCGGCATGCGGGACGATTTCGAGCATCTCACGGCGGCGGAAGACGTTCTGGACGGCAAGCCCGCTCCGGAGGGCTACCTGCACGCGCTGCAGGCGTTGAATCGGCGCGCCCCGCTCCTGGCCTCGGAGTGCCTCGTCATCGAGGACACGATTCTCGGCATCCAGGCGGCCCACGCGGCGGGGATGCGGTGCCTGGCCCTGTCCACCACCTCCCCTCCCGACCGGCTCGGGATCGCCGACGCCGTCACCACGACGCTGCAAGGCTACGATCTCGCATCTCTCGCCCGGCGGTTGTGGACATGACCATGCGCATCTGCTCCCTGTTGCCCGGCGCGACGGAGGTAGTGGCTGCGCTCGGCCTTGCGGACGACCTGGTGGCCATCAGCCATGAATGCGACTATCCGCCCGAGATCAGGCCGAAGCCGGTCATCATCAAAAGCGCCGTGGACCCGCAGAGGACGAGCAGCCCGGCGATCGACCGCCAGGTCCACGAGGCGATGCGGAACGGCGACGGCCTGTACCGGATCGACGAGTCCCTTTTGAACAGCGTGAGTCCTGATCTCATCATCACGCAAAGTCTCTGCGCCGTGTGCGCCGTGACTCCAACCGAAGTCCAACGGGCCCTCGCGGGGCTGAAGCGAATGCCGCGGATCCTGTCGCTCGATCCCACCGATTTGGAGAGCGTGCTCCGCGACATCGAGGCCATCGGTTCCGCGACAGGCAGCGACGCGCAGGCCCGTCGGCTGGTGCAAGGCCTGCGCGACCGGATCGCGCGGGTGCAGGCGCTCGTGCAGGGCGAACCCCAACGCCGGGTGGCCTGCCTCGAGTGGCTGGAGCCTCTGTACTGCGCAGGCCATTGGGTTCCCGAGATGGTACACCTGGCAGGAGGGAGCGATCTCCTGGCGACCGCGGGTGCCCCGTCCGTACGGATCGCATGGGAACAGGTGGTGGAGGCGAAGCCCGACGTGCTCGTGCTCATGCCCTGCGGGTTCAGCATCGACCGGACGCGTTCCGAATTGGACCTGCTGACGTCCCGCCTGGGATGGAACGACCTGCCCGCCGCCAGGAAACAGGCGGTCTTTGCCGTCGAGGGCGCGGCCTATTTCAACCGGTCAGGCCCCCGCCTGGTGGACGGCGTCGAACTGCTGGCCGCGCTGTTTCACCCCCGCCGTTTCGAAAACCGTCTCCCTGAAGGGGCGTGCCGGATATGACCAGTCAGGACGCCCAGCAGTACTGCACGGATCTGGCCAGGCGAAGCGGCAGCAATTTCTACTATTCGTTTTTCTTCCTTCCGCAGGAACGCCGCGACGCCATGCACGCGGTCTACGCCTTTTGCCGCGAAGTGGACGGCGTCGTGGACGACCCCGCGCCGGGATCGGACCCGCGAACGCACCTGGCGCGCTGGCGTGCGGATGTCGCCGCGCTCTATCGCACGGACGGGACCGCCTGCGCGACGGCTTCGAATCCCGTCATCGTGTGTCTGGCCGATCACGTCCGGCGGCTCGGCATTCCGCAGGAATACTTCGACGAGATCATTGCAGGCGTGGAGATGGACCTGACCACGACCCGCTATGCCACCTTCCGCGACCTCTATCCATACTGCTACCGGGTCGCCTCCGTCGTGGGATTGATCTGCCTGAAGATCTTCAGCGCGCGCGCGCCGGAGGCCCAGACGTACGCCGTCAACCTAGGCGTTGCCTTTCAGTTGACGAACATCCTGCGCGACCTGAAGCCGGACGTCGAGCGCGGGCGCATCTATCTTCCGGCGGAAGACCTGGCGCAATTCGGGTACAGCGAGCGGGACCTCCTGGCCGGCTCCTATACGCCGGCGTTCATCAGCCTCATGGAGTTCGAGTGCCGGCGCGCCCGGGAGTATTACCGCGCGGCCGACGCCGCCCTGCCCGAAACCGATCGACGGGCGCTCCTGCCCGCCGAAATCATGCGCGCGATCTATCACACGATCCTTGAACGGATCGAAACGGCCCGCTACCGGGTATTTGACCGCCGCATCACGCTGTCGCCGCCTCGCCGCCTCGCCGTCGCCCTCAAAGCTTGGCTCGCCTGCCGGCTGAAGTAAAAGCACGAAGGGCAGGCGCTCCGATCGGAACGCCTGCCCCTCAAAAGAACTCTAAGCGTCGCTGCGCTTAACGGGCCGTCGTGCGATGCTTCACAGGTCCTTGAGGGTTCCCTTGGCTTTCTCGTCGAGCGCCTCACGCACCAGGAAGTCAAGCCTTCCAGCCTCAGAGTCAGCTTTGATCTCCTCGTCCCACCTCTCCCAATCCTTTTCTGAAAGCCACCGGACCAGTTCGGTGAACTCGTCCCTAGGAAGTCTCTCGATTTCCGTTTTGAGTTCATCTACCTTCGACATGGTCTTTCCCCCGGTAATAACTCATCACGCCCGATCACAGATTGCGGCACCCGACACGGAGCAGGACCTTATTCACAAACTCAGTATGCCATCCTTGCCTGCTAAACGCCACCCCCTGATGTGCCTAGATGGCTAACGTTCTGGATAGACTGCGAATCCTGCAGTCTATCCGGCTATCAACCCGCACGACGATCCGTCATGCACTATGAGACACGGTGACGCACCGGAAGGTTGAATCGGTAGGGAGAGGGAATCTTGCGGTTAGAAAACGCGAGGGGCAGGCGCCCCGCCAGGAACGCCTGCCCCTCGTCAGCAAAAAGCCCTGTGCGTCGCGCTTATTTCTTTTCGAAGCTCCGCTCGTAGAGGATCGTGGTCCAGGCCTCTTCCTCCGTGATCGCGGTCCCGATCAGCGGCACCATGCCGGTCCCGGCGCTCCCGTTCTTGATCACCCAGAACATCTCGCCGTCGGTCCGGTTCTTGTGGAACTTCGGGTTTAAGAAGTTCCGCGGCGAGGGGTTCAGGATCGCACCGGCCGGGCCGTCACCCTTGCCGCTCGTTCCATGGCAATTGAAGCACGTGCCTTTGCCCTCGTAGATCGCCTTCCCCTTGGCGATGTTCTCGGGGGTCTTCGCGATCGGATTCTTCATCGCCTTGGCGGCGCCGCGCTGATCACCAGGCACGCGGGAAACCGTCGGGTCTTTCTCTTCCGCATAGGCCGTCACGGCCACCATCGCACACACCGACACTGCAATCAGTCCTGACTTCAGATAACCCATCACTGCCCTCCTTTTGGTTGAGCGCCCCTACCCTTAATAATTAATCCCTTGTTGCACATGCTCTCGATAAAACAGGCCAAAAACGGCGTCACTATAACGTGGCGCTCCCACGAGTGTCAAGATGTTTTGCCGTATTTACACGCACAGATGATGCCAACTCCTAAGCCCTGAAACTAGGCCAGGTTTTCCTGGAAGTCGCGTCATCCGTACCGGGACTGCGGCACCTGATGCCGCATTCCAGGCTACCGCTCCGCGGCCCTCGCGGGATCGATCTTGTTTCGGTCGAACGGCTCTGGAAAGTAGTCCGCAATGCGTCGCTGGATGCACGCGCCGTGCGCATCGTCCAGCAGTACTTCCAAGTCCGGCGCGAATTCCCAGAGGACCTGGCGGCAGGCGCCGCAGGGCGGGCACCCGCCGTTGGCCCCTCCCGCGATCGCGATCACCGTGAAGCCCCGCCGCCCTTCAGACAGCGCCTTGAAGAGCGCCACCCGCTCCGCGCAAATCCCGAGATACGTGGGACTCTCGATATTGCAGCCCGTAAAGACGGAGCCGTCCTCGCACAGCAGCGCGGCCCCGACCTTGAACTTGGAGGACGGCGCCACCGCCATTTCCCGGGCTGCTCGGGCCTTGGCTAGAAGATCCTTGTGATCCATCATGGGGTAAAGACGATCTCCCGGACGACTTTCCCACGCCCGCCGAACGGCCCCTGGAGTTTGCCGTTCAGGGACACCCGTACGCCGCCGGCGTTGCCGAGCGTGAGTATCACTCGCTCCTGCGCCTTCCAACGGTTGCGGTCTCCCGGATTCAGCATGACTTCCTGGGATGTCGCATGATCGGTCTGCACTTTCACCCAGCACCGCTCGATGGCCTCCACATCCAGGATCAGTTTTTTCTGCTCATCGGGAACGACGCCCTCCAGAGGCAGGACTCCGGAGAAGTTGCGCTCCACTTCAGACTGCCCGGAAACAGACCGGAAGGCCGGATCGCCGACGGGCGCCGCCGGTTCGGCCCGGGGCGGCTCGGGCGCCGGCGCCGGCACGGAGGCGGTCGGAACCGGATCGATGGGAACGGGCCTCGGCTCGGGCCGCTCGCGGTCGCGCCCCATTATCACGAACAGGAGGAGCAGCACGGCAGAGACCACGCCGGCCACAATGTTACGATTGACCTTCTTCCGCCGTTCTTCCTCCTCTAATTTCTGCTTCAGGGACTCCCGCTCGTTGCGTTTGGCGTAGAACTCCCCCCCCGACTCATCGAACTGCCTGATGACGGTCGCCTCGTCCAACCCCAGGATGCGGGCATAAGACCGCACGAAACCCTTGGCAAAGACTTCATCCGGGAGCTTCGCGTAGTTGTTGTCCTCGACCGCCTTGAGGTACTGCGGCAGGATGCGGGTGCGGGCCGCCGCCTCTTCGAGCGTCAGCCCCTTGGCCTCGCGGGCCCGCTGAAAGTTTTCGCCGAGTGATTCGCCCATGTCACTTCAGTTTCTGCATCAGCCGCGTCGCCTCCGCCCCGGCGGTCCCCTGGGGATCCAGCGCTTTCACCTGAGCCAGCGCCTCCCGGGCCTTGGCGTTCTCGCCCTGTATGATGAAGAGGCGTCCAAGTTCGAGATAGAGCAGCGCGCGAGGTACGGTGGGGGGATCGATCTTGAGCGCTTCCTGATAGACAAGGATGGCGCCGGCGTTATCCCCGAGCAAACGCAACGCGGTCCCGAGATTGCTGTACGCAAGGTCGGGCGTGGCGTACAACGGGAGCATCGTCGCCTTCCGGAGAACGTCAACGGCCTCCGGCAACCGCTTCAACTCGATCAGCGTCCGGCCGTAGAAATTGAGCGCCTCTCCGTTGTCCGGTTTGAGCTCGATGCAGCGGCGGAACTCCCTCGCCGCGTCGGCGTATTCCTTCCGCAGGAAGTAGACGCTGCCCAGCGCATAACGCGCGTCGTAATTGTCGGGATTGAGCTGGATCGACTTTTGAAACGCGATGAAGGCCTGCTGCTGGTTGGTGTCCATGTGCGAGAGGCCCTGCTTGTAGTAGCCGTCGGATTCGCGCTCCTGCTTGGCGATCTCTTCCGCGGAAACACATCCGGCCAGCAGGATGACGGTCGCGAGACCGGCCAGGGCCCGCATCCTCGCGCCGCCGTTGAAACATCCGTTGTCGCCCATGCATGTATCCTCCCAGCTAGATATCCTCGAAAAACGTCAGCCGCTTGAACTCTTTGAACCGCGTTTCAATCTCCTTGTAGTCCAACCGCCGGAGCCGATCAAGACTGAACTCCTCCACGGCGAAGGACGCCATCACACTCCCGCACACGATCGCCCGGCAGAGAGCTTCGTCCCCGAGATTGCCCGTGCTGGCCAGATATCCCATGAAGCCCCCCGCAAAGCAATCGCCGGCCCCCGTCGGGTCCTTGATCTGCTCCAGCGGAAACGCGGGTGCGGCAAAGACGCGGTCGTGGTTGAACATAAGGACGCCGTACTCGCCCCGCTTGATGATCAGCGTCTTCGGGCCGGCCGCCCGGATCGTGCGGGCCACCTTGACGAGGTTGGGATCGGCGCCCAGCGCCCGGGCCTCGCCGTCGTTGATGATGAGCACGTCCACCTCTTTGAGCAGGCGGGCAAGCGCGTCCCGCTTGCCGTCGATCCAGAAATTCATCGTATCGCAGGCTACCAGCCGGGGCCGCTTCACTTGCTGCAGCACGTCAGACTGCAACTCGGGATCGATATTGGCCAGAAAGAGCAGATCGGGCGACCGGTAGGCGTCCGGCACCCGGGGGCGAAAGGTCTCAAAGACGTTCAGTTGGGTGTCCAGCGTCTTGGCCTCGCTCAACTGGTACGAGTACTCGCCCCTCCACCGAAACGTCTTGCCGGGGCGCCGCTCCAGCCCCGCGAGATCGATCTCCCGCCGGCGAAGGAACGCGAGATGGCTCTCCGGAAAATCCTCCCCCACCACTGCGATCAGATTCACCTTGGTGAAGTAGCTCGCGGCGGTCGCAAAATAGGCGGCGGACCCGCCGAGGACCTCGTTCCCCTCGCCGAACGGGGTCTTGACGGTATCCAGGGCAACCGACCCGACGACGACAAGCTGCAGCATGATGCCGTTCCTACCGCCCTTTCTTTCCGGCCGGCGGCTTGCCGAGCAGGAGCGACAGCCGCTTGCGCGTCGCCGCCGGGATCTTGTCCGGCGCGGTGATGACCGCGGCTTCGATGGCCCGGTCGCAGGCGCATGGGCGCGGCCCGGCCAGCGCCGGCACCGCGGCCCGGATGATTCGCTGGGACAGCACGACGTTGCGGCGCAGCGTCGCGATCACGGCGTCCACGGTGACGGAGTCATGCCCGGGATGCCAGCAGTCGAAGTCCGTGACGAGGGCCATGGTGGCGTAACACAGCGACGCCTCGCGCGCGAGCTTCGCCTCGGGAAGGTTCGTCATGCCGATCACGTCCACGCCCCACTGCCGGTACACCAGCGACTCGGCGCGGGTGGAAAATTGCGGGCCTTCGATGCAGAGGTACACCCCGCCCTCATGAACGGTGGCGCTGCATTTGCGCGCGGCCTCGGCGAGCTTGCCGGCCTCGTCCCGGCAGACGGGGTCCGCCATGCCGACGTGGGCCACCAAGCCTCGCTCGAAGAAGGTGCCGATCCGCCGCTTGGTCTGGTCATAGAACTGGTCCGGGATCACGACGTGCCCGGGGTGGAGCGCCTTCTTCATGCTGCCTACCGCGCTGACCGAGATGACGCGTTCCACTCCCATCTTCTTGAGCGCGTAAATGTTCGCGCGGTAATTGATCTCGCTCGGCGAAAGCCGATGTCCGCGACCGTGCCGTGAGAGAAAGGCCACGCGCACGCCGTCCAGCTCACCCACCACCACCGCGTCGGACGGCGGGCCGAACGGCGTCGTCACCTTGACTTGCCGGACGCGGGTCAGGCCGTCCATCCCGTAGAGCCCGCTGCCGCCGATCACGCCGATCGAAGCCGTCGCCGCGTTCCTCACTCACGCCCCGCCCATTTGAACGCTGCTCGGCCAAGACCTCGCAGCTACGGAAGCCGCAGGCGCTTGCGTCTTCACGATCCCACGCGTCCCCAAGTACTCCATTACGCGTTCCGCGATCCGCTCCACCGATTCATCCTCCTCGATCGTCAGCCAGTGCACGGACGGATAGCTCCGGAACCAGGTCAGTTGCCGCTTGGCGAAGTGGCGGGTGTCCCGCTGCAGGCGCCGCACGGCCTCGTCCCACTCGTACCGACCTTTCACGTAGCCCGTCATCTGCCGGTAGCCGAGCGCCTTCATCGAACCCAGCGTCTCGTCATAGCCGTGGGCCAGCAACCCCCGCGTTTCCTCCAACAGGCCGTCTTCAATCTCCCGCAGCACCCGTGCGTCGATGCGCCGATACAACGCCGCGCGGTCCATCGTCAGGCCGATCATGACGGAACGGAACGGCCGTTCCTTGAATTGATGCCGGACATGCCACTCGGAGAGGGGGACGCCCGTCCGGACCACCACCTCAAGGGCCCGCACGATCTTGTTGCGGTCGCGGGCATGGAGCGTGCCGGCCAGCGCAGGGTCCACCTGCTCCAATCGGCGCCACAGATACCCTTCCCCGTGGGCGGCCTCTTCCTCGAGCAACTGCCGGCGCAAACCCCAATCGGCCGGCGGCCCTTCCCATAAACCATAGGCCAGCGCGCGGACGTACAGCCCCGTGCCTCCCACGACCAGCGGCACGCGCCCGCCCGCATGCAACCGGGCGATCTCCCGCAGGGCGGCCCGCCGGTACAAACCCACGTTGAACGGCTCATCGGGAGCGACAAGATCGATCAGTTGATGCGGCACGCCGTCGCGCTCTTCAAGCCGGGGCTTGTCCGTGCCGATGTCCATGCCCCGGTACACCTGCGTGGAGTCGGCGGTCAGGATTTCGGTCTCCAGCACCTTCGCGACGGGAATCGCCACTCGGCTCTTCCCGACGGCCGTCGGCCCGACCAGAAAGACTACCGGCAGGGCTTCTTGTCTTATGTCCATCCCAATCGCCCGAAGATGCGGTCCAGTTCATCGATCGTCAATCGCATGGCAATGCGGCGCCCATGAGGACAGGTGCCGGGGAACCCGGCATCGCGCCAGTCTTCGAGCAGCTTCCGCATCTCCGCCTGTTCCAGTCTCCGGCCCGCCCGCACCGCGCTGTGGCAGGCCATCGTGGCGAGCACGGCATTGTACCTCTCCTGCACGGACGGCGTCGAGGCCCGCTCCTCCCAGTCCTCCACCATCGACCGCAGCAGCGCCTGCGGATCGCTCTGGGACACCAGCGCCGGCATCGCGCGAACGACGACGGTGCCCTGCCCGAACTCCTCGACCTCGAAGCCGAGGCGGCGCAGATCCTCCAGATGCGCGCGCACCGTCACGGCTTCGCCGGCGGACAGTTCCACCATCTGGGGCAAAAGCGCATGCTGCGACGCAATGGCGCCCGCGCCAAACTGGGCCGTCAACCGCTCGAACAGCACACGCTCGTGCGCGGTATGCTGATCCACGATCTGCACCTCGTCACCGATCTGCGCAATGAGGTAGCGGTTGGCGATCTGGCCCATCGGCCGGACTTCGAGATCCACAGAGGGCAGATACGGCTGCGCGGGCTCCGCCGCGGATTCGACGAGCGACGGGGGCGGGCTGAGCGTACCGACGCCAGGAAGGGGATAGTCGGCGGTCACCCGGGAGGGAGCGGACGCCGGCCCCACCACCGCCTGGATGCGCGAGCGCACCCATTCATGCACCCGCTCCTGATCGGAAAAGCGCACCTCGCGCTTCGTCGGATGGACGTTCACGTCCACGTGCCGGGAATCCACCGTCAGCGCCAGCACAAAACGGGGGTGGCGCCCCCTGGCGAGATACGTGCCGTATCCTTCGTAGACGGCATGCGCGATCGCGGCGCTTTTCACCCAGCGGCGATTCACGAACAGGTCCTGGGGTATTCGCGACATCGTGGCCGCCAGCGGACGGCAGACGAGCCCTTCTAGACGAAGCGCGCCGTCTTTTTCGTCCACCACCGCGCAGGCGTCAATCAGCGCCTCTCCATAGACCTGCTGCACCCGCTCCCGCAGAGACCGTACCGCCGGGTAGTCCGCCACCGCATTCCCGTCGTGCGACAACCGGAAGTGGATCGCGGGAAACGCCAGCGCCTGCCGCTGGACGGCCTGGCAGATGTGCCCGAATTCCGTAGCGGGGCTCTTGAGAAACTTCTTCCTGGCGGGGGTGTTGTAGAACAGGTCGGCGACGTCGATCGCCGTCCCCGGAGCCGCTGCGGTGTCCCGCTGTTTCACCAGCGCGCCCCCTTCCAGACGGATCTCCGTACCCACCGTAGCGCCGGCCGCGACGGTGATGAGCCGCACCTTCGAGACCGCCGCAATGCTGGGCAGGGCTTCACCGCGGAAGCCCATCGTCCGGATGGTAAAGAGATCGGCCTCGGTGCGGATCTTGCTCGTCGCGTGACGATGGAACGCCAGGGCCGCCTCCTCCGGAGCCATGCCGCCGCCGTCATCGGTCACCCGGATGAGGCGCCGCCCCGCCTGTTCGACATCGACCGACACGCGGGTGCATCCGGCGTCGATGGCGTTCTCCACCAATTCCTTCACCACCGACGCCGGACGCTCGACGACTTCACCGGCCGCGATCCGGTTGACCACATCCCCCGGAAGAACCGTGATTGTCGATGTCATTTGATGTCGGCGAGCTTCAGTCGGGCGCGGCTGGCTTCATTCGACTGCGGATATTTGTCGATCACCTGCTTGAGACGCTCCTTGGCCTTGGCGACGTCGCCGAGCTCGGCATGCGCCAGGCCGACTTCAAACAAGGCGGCGGGCACCTTGTCGCTCTTCGGATACTCCGCGATCACGCGCTCGTAGGTTTCGATGGACTGCCGGTATTCTTTTTTGTTGTAGCGTGACCGCCCGATCCAGTACTGCGCGTGGGCCGACTGGCTGACGCCGGGAAATTTCTTGAGCAGCTCCCCGAAACCGGAGATCGCCAGGTCGTAGTTGCCTTTCAGATAGTCATTATAGGCTTGATTGTACAGAGCCGTCGGGGTCAGCGCGGCCTGGGGTTCCGGCCCGCCCCCCGTGGGCGGCTGGCCCGCCGGACCTTCGGCCTGGGACTCCCGTGCCGGCGCTTGTCCCGGCGCACGAGCCGCTTCCGGTTTCCCGCTGCTCGGCGCTTCCGCGCGGCGTGAGGCCTCCTCCGCCTGCCGCAGCAGCTCGCCGAGTTTCTGGTCGAACCCCTGCTGCTTGTTCCGCACGCTCTCGATCCTGGCTTCCAACACCTCCAGTCTCTTCGCCACATCGGCCTGCTTTGTGACGCGATCCGGATCGTCGAGGCGTTTCAGGAGGTCCTCCTTGAGCTTCCGGTTGTCGGCCTGTAGTTGGCGGACCTCAGCGCGAAGGTCCGTGAAGTCGGCTGTGGGCACGCACCCGGCCAGGACCAGACCGAGAGACAGGACGAGGACAAGTCTCATTTCAGGGAGGCCAGCTTGTTGCGTGCCTTGTGGGCTTCTTCAGTCCCTGAGTATTTATCGATCACTTGTTTGTAAGTGTTTTTCGCGGGAAGCTTTTCGCCCAATTCAAGTAATACTTCGGCCTTGTGAAGGAGTGCGCCGGGGGCCTTTTGATGCCGGGGGTAATTGTTGATGACTTTCTCGTATTCTTCTATGGCGCGCGTGTAATCGCTAGTCTTCTTGTAACATTCGGCCATGTAAAAATGCGCAGCAGGAACATATGTTGCTGAATGCGGATACTTGTCGGTGAACTGGCGGAACAACTTCAACGCGTCGTAGCACTGACCTTTCTCGTACTGGGCCTTGGCCAGATCGTACGCTTCCTTGTCCGAAAGCGCCGCCTCGGGCGCGGTCCGCGGCGCGGAACCGGACGGGCGCAGCGGCTCGGCCGGAATGGAGGCTTGTTGCGCCGGCTGGGAGGGCTGGGGAAGCTGCGGTTGTTGCGCCGTTGAAGCCTCCTGCGGCGCCTCAACAGGAACGGCCAGCCTGCCGACCGCCTCTTTCAGTGCTTCCTGGTTGCTCTTGAGCGCGCCGATACTGCCGGAGGTTTCATTGACCGTGGCGATTACGGTATTCAGCGTCTTTTCCAGCGCGGCCAGCCGGGCGGTCTGTTGTTCGGCCTGAGCGGCGAGCGACTTCATCGCCTGCCCGTCGGCCTCGACCTGCCTCCTCAGCGCATCCAGCTTGGCGGCGCGATCGCCCTCTTGGACCGCCAGCATGCTGACCTTGCCTTCCGTCTTGCCCGCCAATTCGGCGACCCGGCGGTCCATATCGGTCGTGCGGTCGTTCAGGCTGTGCAGGACCTTGCTGAACTCGGAGAGCGCCGCCTGGAACTGCGTCACCTTGGCCGACAGGTCGCGGGCCTGCCCGTCCGTCTGCTTCGTCGCCTCCTCCAGTTTCGCCAGGGCCAGTGCCTGTTGTTCCACCTGGGTGGACAGCTTGGTCCCGATCACTTTGACGGTTTCGGTGACCTGCATGAGATTCCTGCTGGTGGTCTCGACACGCTTCTCACCCGCCTCCAGGCGACGGTCCACTGATTCAAGACGTTCATCCGCTTTCTTACCGAGCGTGACAAACCCCTCCTGAAGCCTCGCGGCCTGATCATCGAGTCGTCCGGTCAGCTTTTGATTCAGCGCAAAGACCTGCGCTCTCTGGTCGTCGAGCCCGCTCTGCAGGCCGTCAAGATCGCGGCGAATGGTTTCCAACAGCCCCTGGACCACCGACAGGTCTTGGCCCTTGATTTCCTGGACTCTGGTCTCCAGTTCGGCGTTGCGCTGCTGCGCGGTCCTCAGCTCGTGCTGAGATTGCTTCAGCAGCTCTTCGAGCTTCGCCTGCTGCTCTTTGGCCTGACTCTGGATCCTGTTGATCTCTTCAATCTTACCTTGCAGGGAAGCACGGACCTCCTCGGTTTTTTCCAGCGACTGCCGGGAGGCCGTTTTCACATCCTCGGTGGTCGCCACGCAGGCCGCGACGAGCGCCGCCATCCCGATCGCAAGAAGGCCGCCGCCCAGGCCTGTCGGGCGGGCTCTCATCTGGCGTCTTCCATCACCAGATGCGCCCGGCGGTTCTTCCAATAACAGGATTCGTCATGCTCGGTGCACACCGGCCGCTCCTTGCCGTAGCTGGTGACGCCCACTGGGTTCGTGATGCCGAGGGTCAGCAAATATCGGCGGGTCTCCTGGGCCCGCTTCTCGCCCAGCACCAGGTTGTACTCGATGCTGCCGCGTTCATCGCAGTGGCCTTCGATGAGGATTCGGGCCGTGGCATTCTGCTTGAGGATTTCGGCGTTCTGGGCCAGGTTCTTCTTCCCCTCCGGGGAGAGCCCCCAGCGGTCGAACTCGAAATACACGTCACCGAGCTCACGCTGCGCGGCTTCCCGCGCGCGGCGCGCCTCGAATTCCGACGGGTCGGCTTTGGCCACCATCGGAGGCGCAGGCGCTTTCACCACTTCCTCTGCGGGAGGTTTCGCGAATCGCTGCAGGGGCGCGGGCTGAACCGGCTCAGGCTTGGCAACCCCCTCCTGAGTCGTGGTGCCCGTTGTCCCTTTCTTTGAGCAGGCCGTCATGGGAAAGACCAGCCCCATGATGAGCAGGCCGCAGCCCAAGCTGAGCGGGAATCGATTCATTTCGCGTCCTCCAACACCAGGTGTGCCCGGCGGTTCTTCCAATAGCAGGATTCGTCATGCTCGGTGCACACCGGCCGCTCCTTGCCGTAGCTGGTGACGACCACCTGGTTCCTGATGCCGAGGCCTGTCAGGAACCGCTGGGTCTCCTTCGCCCGCTTCTCCCCCAACACCAGATTGTATTCGCGGCTCCCGCGCTCGTCGCAATGGCCCTCGATGAGGAGCTTGACGTTGGAGACCTGCTTCAACGCCTCGGCGCTCTGGGTCAGGTTTTTCTTCCCCTCGGTGGTGAGGGCCCACTTATCGAACGCGAAATAAATGTCCGCGAGCTGCTTCTGCGCCGCTTCCCGCGCCCTGCGCGCATCGATCTCCGCCTGGTCGGCCTTGGCCACCACCATGGGCGGAGGCTTCACCGCCTCATCCTTGGGAGACTTGGCGATGCCTTGCAACGGACCGTCGCCTCCGGCGCCAGCCGACCCGCCGCCGGGGCCTCCGGATGATGATCCCGCGTCGGCTTTGGCTTGGGCATCTCGCGGTTGGCTTATATCGCCGCCCGGACCCGCTGAGCCGCCACCCGGCCCCATTGACCCGCCGCCTGGACTTCCCGATGCCCCAGTGTCGGCTTTGGCCTGGGTGTCGCGTGGCTGGATCATGCCGCCTCCGCCCGCGCCCCCGCCCGCACCGCCATCCACCTTGGCGCCGGCTTGCGCGGTCTCGGCCCCAGACGTCGTCGCCACGACGCTTTTCTTGGAGCATCCACCCACAGCCAGGATGACGGCCAGACCGGCGACTCCGATCCAATAGAGTGACCTTCCCCCTCCGACCCTCATGTACATTTCCCCCTTATGTAGCTGACTGGGCACCCGTACGATCTGATAACTCACCGTGGCCTCCTTCCAGTGTGCGTGAACAATCACGGCGGCGACCATGCGGGGTCGTCGTTGTAAGTCCCGTTGGCGGTCAACCGCTCCAGCCCCGTGCCGTCGGCATTGATCATATAGATATCGCGCTTCCCATTGCGAGTGGAACTGAACACCACATGCCGGCCGTCGGCGGACCAGGACGGCGACTCGTCGTTGCTGGACCCCAACGTCAACTGCCGCCACTGCTGCCCGTCCGGGCTGATCACGCAGAGCTTGAGGAGCCGCCGGTCATCCCGGCACACATACGCGATCCAATTCCCCTTCGGCGACCACGCGGCGGCGGTATTATAGCTGCCTTCGAAGGTCAGCCGGCGGACGTTCGTCCCGTCCGCGCTCATCAGATAGATCTGCGGGCTTCCGCCCCGGTCGGAGGTGAAGGCGATCTCACGGCCCGTCGGCGACCAGGTGGGCGCCAGATCCGCCGCCCAGTGGTCCGTCAGCCGTTCAAACCGCCTGCCCGCTTTGTCGACCTTGTAGATCTCGGCGTTCCCGTCTTTGGTGGTGGTGAAGGCCAGATCCTCACCGCCCGGCGCCCACTCGGGCGTGATGTTGAGCCCCGGAAAAGCCACGAGCGCCCGCCGATGCCCGGTCCCCAGATCGAGCTCATGAATCTGGGGGTCCTTCCCCTCCCGATACGTCACGAAGGCCAGCCGCTGCTTGTCCGGCGACCAGCTCGGCGCCAGGTTCAAGAACGCGTCGAACGTGACCTGCCGGGGATTATACCCGTCGTAATCCATCACGAACAGTTCCTTGTTGCCGCCCTTCTCCGAGACAAAGGCGATACGGCTGCGGGCAATCCCCTGCTCCCCGGTGAAGTGAAAGACCAATTCATCCGCGAAGCGGTGCGCCATCTGGCGGACAACGTCGGGACTGCCCACGTAGCGCTTGCCGCCGACCTGCTCTTTCCGGTTGTAATCGTACAGGGTCCCTTCCATGACGGCATCCGGGCCGCGCGGCAGGATCGAGCCCCACACTTGAACCGCCCATCCCGCCTCACCCGCCCGGCGTATCGCTTCGTCGTCCGGCGCGGAATTGACGACTGCCTTGATGCCCAGCTTCTCCAGGTCGGCGACGTCGAACAAGAGCGAACGGCGCAGGTCCGCCTTCAGCACTTCAAGGGGGACCTGCCCGTTCAGGGAAAGGCCTTCCGTGAAGGGAAAGACGGCGATCGGGATCTTCTGGATCGCCCCCCGTGTGGCGTCTATGAACACCTCGACCGCTCCGGAGGATACCACGAACACGGCTGAAACCATGAGCAGCGCCGCCGACAGACCGAGGACGGAAGGGCAGCGCATCGCCGAGTGTAACCGAGCGCGCATCGCCGGTTACGACTCCTGTTTCCGGTTGTACGTGAAACTGGTGACGGCCACGAACGGCTCTCCCTTCATGTCGGCGGGCAGAGGCGGCAAGTGCCGGAGCTCCCGCAACACGCTTTGGACCGCGCGGTCATACGCGTCATTCCCCGACGACTTGCTGAGCTGAATGTCCTTGATGACCCCGTCCGGCAGGATGACCATCCGGATGGTGGCCGTCGAATCACCGGCGCTCTCGAGCACGCTTCGAACGCCGGGATCGGTATCGGCGTTCCAGACCCGATTGATCGCCGCCTCCAGGAGCGGGCAATAGGCCCGCGCTTTCGGAGGGCACCGCTCCAGCGCGGCCGTTCGGGGCACCGCCGCCGTCCCCTGGGAAGCAAGCGCCACGGCCGGGGCGGAGGAAACCGTGGGAGCCTGCGGCCGGACCGGGTCCGCCTTGGCGGCCGCCGCCGGCTTTGATTCTTGCGCGGGCGTGTGTGGAGCCGGCAACTGGCCCAGCAGTTTGTTGATCTCGTCGGTTGCTTTCGGCTTGGAGACGGTAGGCGCGGGTGGAGCGGCCGGCTTACTCGCCGCCGCGTTCGGCGATTTCATGAGCGATTCCTCCACGCGCCTGAGAACCTCCTTGATGTCTTGCGGGGTGTCGCCTTTTGGAGCGGCAGGCTCCTGCTTGACGACCGGAGGAGCCGGCGTGTCCCGTTTGGCGGGAGGCTCAGCCGGAAGCGGCTTCGGCGGTTCGGCTGGGGCCGCCACGGGAGCTTTCTGAACCGGCGCGACCGGCCTGGGCACGGCGACGTCTTGGATACGTTTCTGCAACACCTCCACCCGTCGCTCTTGCACCGGCGGTGGAGCGGCGTGAGGAACAGGGGCGGCCCGCTCAACAGGCTTCGGCACGGGAGGCGGGCTGGGACTGGCTTGTGGAACCGGCTTGGGTTCGGGCCGGGGCTCGACTTGCGCCGGCGGGGCCGGCGACGCCCCTTTCGACACCAGCATCACTTGAATGGCCGCCATCCCCATCGGCGGCATCTTCACGAGCGGAACCGCTGACAACATCGCCAGGACGGCCACGTGCGCCGCCAGGGACACCAACGCGCTTCGCCGCATCTCATCGGGAATACCGGCTGTCATCGGACTCGTCGGGCGCGCTTGCTATTTGACCCGCTCCTCCATAATCGGATCGGTGACCATCCCGAGCTTGACGATCCCCGCCTTCTTGATGCTGTCCATGACCTGCACCACCGTCCCATACGGAACGTCCTGGTCGGCCCGCAGGAACACCGCGACCTCGGGGTTCTTGTGGTGCAAGGCGTCCATCTTCTGCTGGAGCTTCGCCAGGGGCACCGCCTCCTTGTCCACATACACGCGGCGATCCCGTTCGACCGTCAGCACCACGCGCTCTTCCGGCTTGATCGTGTTGGAGGCGGACCGGGGAAGGTTGATGTCCATGCCCCGATACAGCATCGGCGCCGTGACCATAAAAATCACGAGCAGCACCAGCACCACGTCCACCAGCGGGATGACGTTGATCTCGGCCATGAACCGGCGGCGGCGGGCTTCGATCATGGCTGCCCCGCGCCTTCCCGGATGCCCCGCATCTCCAACGCGTTCGTCAGTTCGATGGCGAACCGATCCATCCGGAACGCCATCGAGCGCACGCGCGAGAGGAAATAATTGTACGCGATCACCGCCGGAATGGCCGCGAACAGGCCCCCGGCCGTCGCCACGAGGGCCTCGGCCACGCCGGGCGCGACGGCTTGGATGCTGGCCGAGCCCTGCGTCCCGATCTGGTGAAAGGCGTCGATGATGCCCAGCACGGTCCCCAGGAGCCCCACGAACGGCGTGATGTTGCCGGTCGTCGCGAGAAACGGGAGATAGGATTCCGTCTTGTTGATCTGCTCCTGGATCGCATGCGCCAGGACGCGCTCCACGTACCGCTGCGTCGGCAACCCCTCGCCGCCGTTGCCGAGACCCTCGATCGGCAGCCGCGAGCCCCCGCCATTGCCGTCGAGTTGATAGCACACCGCGACTTCCACATAGACGGCCGCAACGCCGCTGTCTTTATGCAGATGGACATCGCGGGAGGCTTCGAGCGGATATTCATAGCGGCTGAAGGCCTTCAGGAAGCGCTGGTCCGCGGCCTCGAGCGCGCGAAAGAACCGCCACTTGTAGAGGATGACGGTCCATGAGCCGACGGAGAAGAGCACCAGGGTCAGGAGTACGATCTTGGAAACGAGACCCAGCGAGGAGAAGAAATCAACCAGGCCGAAGCGAAACAGCATTGCGCGCGCGAACCCCCCTCACCTTCCGACGTTTGCTACCTGACGCCCATCCGCCCCGGGGCGGAAGAAAAAATGGCGGGGCCGACGGGATTTGAACCCGCGACTTCCAGATTGACAATCTGGCGTCCTAAACCAGGCTGAACGACGGCCCCGTAAAGAAATTCGTAGCAAAAATCGTGGTAGGCGGAACAGGGGTCGAACCTGTGACCTCTGCCTTGTAAGGGCAGCGCTCTGACCAGCTGAGCTATCCGCCCAAGCAGACGCAAAAATAAATTCATATCACGTTGGAAAACAAGCTGATACTAACAACTCCCCGCCTTTCTGTCAACAACACACTCTCCCCGTCATCCCCGTGGGTGATAGCGTTTGTGGAGTTGCTTCAGCCGCTCTTTTTCGACATGGGTGTAGATCTGCGTCGTCGAGATGTTGGCGTGACCCAGCAGGGTCTGCACGACCCGCAGGTCGGCGCCCCCTTCCAGAAGGTGCGTGGCGAAGGAGTGCCGCAGCATGTGCGGCGAGATCGGCCGCCGGATCCCGGCCGCCAGCACGTAGCGGCGCAGGACCTTCCAGAACCCCTGCCGAGTCATGCCCTTGCCGGTGCGGGTCACGAACAGACGGTTGGAGGTTCGCGTCTTGAGCAGGTGCGGGCGCCCGCTCTCCAGATATCGGCGGAGTTTTCGCAACGCGACGGCGCCGAGCGGCACCACGCGCTGCTTGGATCCCTTGCCGGTGGCCCGGAGAAAGCCGACCGCCGCATTGACGGTCTCCAGATCCAGCGTGATCAATTCAGAGACGCGAAGCCCGGTCGCGTAAAGGACTTCCAGCATGGCATCATCCCGCAAGGCCTCGGGCTGTCGCCCAAGTGGCGACGGCAGGCGCGACGGCGCATCCAGTATCCGCTGGACCTCGGCGAAAGACAGCGCCTTGGGCAGGCGCCGGGACGCCGTGGGGACGGTGACGCTCAGGAAGGGATCGTGGTGGATCGCTCCCTCGCCGAGGAGAAATCGATAAAATCCGCGAAATGCCGCGACGCTGCGCGCGACCGACGGCGCCGCCAACCCCTGGCCGCGCAAAAATTCCAGCAGCCGCGGGACGTCGGCGCGGGTCACGGACGCCGGTTCCCCGCGCCCTTCTCCCTGCAAGAACGCCTGCAGCTTGGCGAAATCCCGCCGGTATCCCTCCACTGTGTTCGCGGACAGGCCCCGCTCCGCAATCAAGCCGGTGAGGTATCTATCGAACCACTTGACCGTCTGCACGCCAGCCTCCTGCGACCTTAGGCGCGCTTACCTTACCACAGGTCTTGCCAACGGTAACGCCTCCAGGTTACCTTGCACGTCCTTAAGGAGCCAGCCTATGGAACGATTGATCTCGGTCAGAACCCAATCCGATATCCTGCCGGCGTTCCGGGGAACGCCGATCGAGACCCTGCTTGCCTACCAGAACCTCGGTGTGCCGCATGCGTCGCACGAGAAGGCGGAGCTGCTCATCGGCATGTGCATGGACAACCGCAAGCATCTGCGGATTCCGGAGAACTTCGCGTTCATCCTCCGGGCGGGCGGCGGCAACCTCCGGTACAGCGAGTTCAAGGTTTCTTACGCCATCGCGATCGGGGGCGTATCGGCGATCGCGCTGCTCGGCCATACGAACTGCGGGATGGTCAACCTGATGGGCAGGCGCGAGCAGTTCATCACGGGGCTGGTCCAGAAGGCCGGCTGGGATCCGGAATGGGCCGAGGCGCATTTCCAGCACTTCGCCCCGATGTTCGAGATCGGCAATGAGGTGGATTTCGTGCTGAGCGAAGCGAAGCGGCTCCGTCTGAGATATCCGAAACTGTTGGTCGCGCCGCTCCTCTACCGAACCGAGGACAGCCAGCTGTATCAGCTCAAAGAAGGCACACTGTAAACAAAGGGGGACGGAGCGGGACTCCGTCCCCCTGAGAGCGAGAGGCTGCGTTACTTGTTGGGCTGCGGCGTGTAGCGAAGGTAGGGCTTCACCGCCTTGAAGCCCTTGGGAAAGAGCTTCGTGGCTTCATCGTCGCTCACCGCCGGGACGACGATGCAGTCCTGGCCGTCCTTCCAGTTCACCGGCGTCGCCACCTTGTACTTCGCGGTGAGCTGCAGGGAATCCACCACCCGCAATAGCTCGTCGAAGTTCCGGCCGCAGGAGGCGGGATACGTGATCATGAGCTTGATCTTCTTGTCCGGCCCGATGACGAACACCGACCGCACCGTCATATTGTCCGCGGCGTTGGGGTGGATCATGTCATAGAGCATCGCGACCTTTTTCTCAGGGTCGGCGATCATCGGGAAATTCACCGTGCAGTTCTGGGTTTCGTTGATGTCTTTGGTCCACCCTTTGTGGGCGTCCAAGGGATCCACGCTGATCGCCAACACCTTGACGCCGCGTTTTTCGAACTCGCCCTTGACCTTCGCCATGTAACCCAGTTCGGTGGTGCACACCGGCGTGAAGTCTTTCGGGTGCGAGAACAGGATGCCCCAGCCGCTCCCCAGCCATTCGTGGAAGTTGACGGTACCTTCCGTCGTCTCCGCCGTAAAATTCGGCGCTTCATCTGCCAACCGTAATGCCATATCCGGCCTCCTTATTTAGAAATTCTATTCTGAAGTTGGTCACTCACTGCTTAACAAACATTATCAAGGTACTCCTCTCCAGGACCGATGCGCAACACTTAACGCTCCGCTCTGAACCTGTTAGTATGGGATACCATGGAACGGACGCCCCCAAGCCGTAATCTCCACAGCCTCATGAGCCACCGCCTGCCGGCTGAAATCTTCAATCGGCTTCAGATTGTAGGCGCGCTGGCCGACGAATTGGGCGTGTCCGCATACCTGGTCGGCGGCCTGGTCCGAAACCTCCTGCTGGGACGCGCAACGCTCGACGTCGACATCGCGGTGGAGGGCGACGGCATGGCTTTCGCCCGGCGCCTGGCCGACCGGCACAAAGCCGCCTTGAAGATCTTCGAGCGGTTCGCCACGGCCTACGTCGTCTTTCCCGACCGCATGAAATTCGACGTCGCGAATACCCGCGCCGAGCAGCCCGCCCACCTTGGCGCCGGCGCCGAGGGAGCCTGGAGTATCCCGGCCGGAGACTTTTGCCCCATTGCGCGGGACCTCATGCGGCGGGACTTCACCATCAATACCCTTGCCATCCATCTGAACGCCGGACGGTTTGGGCAACTGCTGGATCCCGCCGGAGGACTGCGGGACCTGCGCACGCGCACCATCCGCGCCGTCTACGATTCCAGTTTCGCGGACGACCCCGCCCGCGTCTATCGAGCCGTCCGATTCGAGCGTCGCTTTGGGTTCATGATCGAACGGCGCACCCTGCGCCTGCTCAAGGAGGCAACCGCGCAAGGGCTGGTTCACACTCTTCCCGGCCATCGCGTGAAGAATGAGCTGATGCTGCTGCTGGCCGAACCGGATCCGGCCCGCACGATCGGACGCCTGTCCGCTCTCAACCTGCTCCACCCCCTTCACCCTGGTCTGCGCCTGTCACCCCGCCTCAAGGCCCTGTTGGCCGGCCTTGCGAACGCGCTGGAGTGGTGGGGGCGACGATTCCCGGATCGCCCCATCGAGCGCCCGCTCATTCATTTCACGGCATTGACTGATGGATTGAGCGCGCCGACCGTGCATGCCCTCATGAAGCGGCTGGTGCTCCCGGAAGGACAGGCAGAAAAAGTCCGAACGGTCAAACACCGCCTGGAGCCCATCCTGCGCCGTCTGGGCAGGAGCCGTCCGCTGACGCCGTCTCAGGCCTATCGGCTCCTGTCAGGCCTGCCGGACGAAGGCCTGGTCCTGCTCGTGGCGGAAGCGGCATCCGCGAGCGTGAAGCGCCTGGTATCCGCGTATCTGACCACCTACCAACCCACCCGGCTGGCCATCAGCGGCAAGCATCTGGCTTCCATGGGATTGAAATCGGGCCCCGTCTACAAGGCGGTCCTGGACCGCGTGCTCGACGCGAAACTGGACGGCAAGATCGCAACCGAGAGAGAGGAACGTGAACTGGCGCAACGGCTCGTGAAGAAGGTCGCGGTCTGATGGACGTCATCACCACCCATCTCAATGCGGATTTCGATGGGCTGGCCTCGATGGTCGCGGCGCGCAAGCTCTACCCGGGCGCCCTGCTCGTGTTCCCGGGCGGCGCCCAGGAAACGGTGCGCAGTTTTCTCGCCGTCCACGATCTGGGGATCACGAGATTAAAAGACCTCGACCTGGAACAGGTCACGCGGCTGGTTCTCGTGGACACGCAGGAGCCCGAGCGCGTCGGCGCGCTGAAAAATCTCTTCGCCAAGCCCGGTGTGCAGATTCACGTCTACGACCACCATCCGGACCCCGATCAGCCCGCCGGGGAAACCGCGCTGCCGCGGGCGGACCTTCGCCAGGTTGAGCAGGTCGGCGCGACGACGACGATCCTGGTCGAGCAACTGCAGGCGCGGGAGATTCCGCTCACACCGTTCGAGGCCACCGTCCTGGCCCTCGGTCTCTACGAGGAGACCGGGTCCCTGGCCTACGCCTCGACCACGCCGCGGGACCTGGACGCGGCCGCTTACGTCCTGCGCGCGGGCGCAGACCTCAATATCGTGTCCGACACGTTGCGGAGCCATCTTGATCCGGATCAGGTCGCGCTGCTCAACGATCTGCTCCATTCGGGCGAGACCTACTACCTCGAGGGCCGCAAGGTCCTGCTGGCCACGAGCGCGTATGACCGCTACCGCGGCGACCTCGCCGACGTGGTGCACAAGCTAGCCGACATGGAAGGGCTCGACGCGGTGGTCGCGGCCATCGCGATGGACGACAAGATCGAGATCATCGGCCGGAGCCGGCGCCCCGAGATCGACGTGGGCCAGGTCGCCCGGGAGTTCGGCGGCGGCGGCCACGCCGTCGCGGCGGCAGCCAGCGTCAAGGGCCGGACCCTGGTCGAGGTCAAGGAACAGCTCGGACAACTGCTGACCGAACGCTACCGCCCCACCTTGCTGGCCAAGGACGTCATGACCACGCCGGTCAAGGCCATCAACGAGGACGCGACGGTGGCCGACGCCGAGAGCCGCATGACGAAGTACGGAGTCAACGTCCTGCCGGTGCTGGACGGCAGGGATCGCTACCTGGGTCTGGTTACGCGGGAGATCATCCAGAAGGCCCTGTTCCACCAGTTCGGCAAATCGCCGGTGCTCGCCCTGATCCAGACCGACGCCTATACGGCCGAGCCGGAAACGCCGTTCCGGCACATCGAGGGCCGCATGATCGAGCGCAACCAGCGATTCGTGCCCGTGCTCCGCGACGCGAAGGTGATCGGCGTCATCACCCGGACCGATCTCCTCCGCACGCTCCACGATGACGTCCTGCTCGCGGCGAGAGTCCGTGCAAAAGGCCAGGCCCTGCCGGCCGATCTGACGCCCTCGCCCTTCCGGCGCAATATCAAGAGCCTGTTGCGGGAACGCCTGCCGGACCACGTCTTCGCCGTGCTGGAGCGGGCCGGCGAGCTGGCGGAGCGCACCGGTGTGTCGGCCTACGTGGTGGGAGGCTTCGTGCGCGACCTCCTGCTGGGGAGGCCGAACCTGGACCTGGACCTCGTCATCGAGGGCGACGGGATCGCCTATGCGCGCGCGCTGGGAGCCGAGGTCAAGGCCACCGTCAAGGCCCACGAGCGTTTCGGCACCGCCGTCCTCATCTTCCCGGACGGATTCAAGCTGGACGCGGCGACCGCCCGCACCGAGTACTACGAGTACCCGACGGCGCTCCCGACCGTGGAGCGCAGTTCGATCAAGAAAGACCTCTACCGCCGCGACTTCACGATCAATACGCTGGCGATCCGCCTGAACGCCGGCCGCTTCGGGGACCTGATCGATTTCTATGGCGGCCAGCACGACCTCAAGGAAAAGACGATCCGCGTGCTTCACAGCCTGAGCTTCGTCGAGGATCCGACGCGGGTGTTCCGGGCCATCCGCTTCGAGCTGCGCTTCGGGTTCAAGCTGGGCAAGGAGACGCTCACCCTGATCAAGGGCGCGGCCAAGATGGATCTCTTCCATCGCCTGTCCGGCTCGCGCCTGATGGAAGAGCTCATCCTCCTGTTTTCCGAAGAGGAGCCGCGCAAGGCCATCGCGCGCCTGGCCGAGTTGGACCTGCTCCGCTTCATCCATCCGGGCCTCAAGTGGTCGCCCCGCCTGGAGGCGCTGCTCAAGGCCGTCGAGGACGCGCTGGACTGGTACAAGCTGCTCTACCTCGATCACAAAATGGACGCCTGGGTGGTCTATTTCACGGCGCTCATGGAAGTAGTGCCGGACAAGGCCGTGAAGGAAACCTTGAAGCGGCTGCCGGTGCCGGAACGACAGGCCGAAAAAATCCGCGCAGGGCGGTTCAACTCGTACGCCCTCTTGCGGCAACTGTCGAAACGGCCACCTCTGAAGCCGGCCGAGACCTACCGCACGCTGCTCGGCCTTGCCGACGAGGTCTTGCTGATCCTGATCGCCAAGACGAAATCGGAACCGGTCAAGCGTCAGATCTCGGCCTACCTGACCGCCTACCGGCACGCGAAGCCGTCGCTGACGGGAGAGGACTTGAAGAAGATGGGCCTGAAGCCCGGACCGCTCTACAGGAAGATTCTGGACCGCCTGCTCGACGCCCGCCTGAACGGCGAGGTCGCATCCGAGGCCGACGAGCGGGCGCTGGCGAAAAAGATCGCAAAGCTGTAAGGAAGGAATCGCACATGGCTGTTCCCTGGACCATCATCGGTTCCCTCATCAGATTCCTGGCCCCGAACATTCCCGACCTCATCGACGCCGTCAAAAATTTGAAACGGGAACAGCAGCACGAGAAGGTCGTCCTCGACGATACGGCCACGCGCGTGCTCGAACTGGAGAAGCGCATCGCCGCGCAGTTGCAGCTCATCGAGCAGTTGACGGCCCAGTTCGTGAAGCTGGAGCGGGCGTTCGTGTGGGCCCTCGGAGCCTCGATCTTCGCCGCGCTCCTGGCCCTGATTGCGCTGGGGGTCGTGTTCTTAAAGTGACAGAAAGGGGTCCGGCTCCACGCGGAAGGGAGCCAGACCCCTCAACTCTTGGCCGGGACGAACTTCAGGGCCGCGGAATTGATGCAGTAGCGCAGGCCGGTGGGCGGCGGGCCGTCGTCGAACACGTGGCCCTGGTGGCCGCCGCAGCGGGCGCAATGCACTTCCGTCCTCGGATGGAGCAGCTTCCAGTCCGTTTTCTTCTCGACGGCTTTCTCAGAAATCGGCTCCCAGAAGCTCGGCCACCCGGTCCCGCTGTCAAACTTGGACTTGGAGGAGAACAGCGGCAAATCGCACCCGGCGCAAAGGTATGTGCCCGGAGTTTTGCTGTTGTGGTACGCGTTCTGAAAGGGCTTCTCCGTCCCTTCCTGGCGCAGGACGCGATACTGCTCAGACGTCAACATCGCCTTCCATTCGGCGTCCGTCTTCGTAATCTTCACAATCTCAACCATTTTCCCGGCCTCCTTGGCTTGTGCCGACATTATACCCACAGCCTTGGTCAGTATGCCTAACCCCAGCACCGCGCCGGCCTTGAGTGTGGTTCTCCGAGTCATCATCTGGTCCTCCCTTCACCCCTCTACGGTCGGGCGCAGCGCGCGGTTTCATGCGGCGCCCCATGACCAATGAGTCTCGGAGCCGGCCGATTCATTACACCCATGTGCGGCGCTTCGCAGGGAAGGAGAACGTAGAGCAGCGGATTACTTGTCGGGATAGCGTTTATTCAGGCACTCCGGGCAGACGCCATGACTGAAATCGGCCTCGGAATGAGCTTTTATGTAACTTTCAACCGTCTGCCACCGGCCCTGGTCGTCGCGAATTTTCTTGCATTGTCCGCAGATGGGTAGTAAGCCCCGCAGACCCTTGACTTCCAGGAGGGCTTGTTCCAATTCCTGTTCCCGGGCCTTGCGGCGGTCCATCTCGCGCTTCAGCCTTAACGCCGAGCGCATCCGGGCGAGAAGCTCCACCCGCTTGATGGGCTTCGTAAGATAGTCCGTGGCTCCTGCGGCAAAGGCCGCCTCCAGAAAACCCGCTTCCGACATGGCCGTGACCATGATGATGGGAGTATCGCAAAAACGCTCCACCGCCTTGATGCGACGACAGGCTTCCACCCCATCCAAGCCGGGCATATTAATGTCCATGAGCACCGCATCGACGTCAACAGGAGCCATGCCGGAGCCACCCATCCCAAGACGCTCAAAAGCCGCCGCCGCCGATTCGGCGAACAGGATGTCCTGGTACCCGGCCGATTCCAGGAGCACGCTCAGCATCTCCCGGACTTCCAGGGTGTCGTCAACAACGAGGATGCTCATCGGTCCGGGCTGCCTCCCTGACGCTCGCGTTCCGATTGTTTCCGCTGCAACTCCTGTAGCTCCATCTGCTTGATCTGTATCTCACGACTGTCTTCCTTGGGCTCGTAATAGGCGGGCTTGTAGCCGTAGAACGCGCTCATGTAGAAGGTGACCACGACCCCTAAAATCGAGGCGCCCACGATGAGCAATATCGGCAGCCGGTTGTAACGGTACCACGCCCTTACTGAAAAATTGAGCCTGCGCAGCGGACGTCTTTTGACCATCTTCACGACGTCCGATCTGGTCGCGATCCCCTTTATCGCTCCAATCGGCACGGGCTTGGGGGGAATGGGCGGCGGGGGCACATCGGCAAACCTGATGACATTCGGCCCCGCCAGGTCCGGAGAGCCGTCGCCTGCGCGGCGCGCTTGCTCCCGCACAATGCCGGTCAGAGCGCCTGAGTCGGCGAGATTGAGCCGGAGAATATCGTCCAGCGTCAGCAGCGTGACCAGGAAACCGTCCTGGTCCACAATCGGCAACCGCCGGATGCCGTGCCGCCCCATGAGCGCGACGGCATTCCCCACGCTCTCGCTTTCGGCAATCGTCACCAGCGGCGAGGACATGATCGTCCCCACCATGATTCGCGCCGGGTCCAGTCCGGGAGCCGTAACGCGCACCGTGATATCGTGGCCGGTCACGATCCCGATCGGTTTGAAAGCATCCGTCACAATGACGGCGCTCACGCCCTTTGCGGCCATCAGCTTAACCACGTGCCGCACGGAAATATCCCGCGGGGCCGTGTGGACCGCCGCCTGTGAGCCTCTATCGACTTCCATGGGCACAGTATAGTCCGTATTGACTTCTACGACAAATCCAGGCTCATGCGTCTTACCCTTTGGACTTCTCCCAGCGATCGATGAGGATGCCCTCGCGGAGACCGTAGTCGCTGACGAGGCACTCGACGAACCCGAACCGCTCCATGCACTCCAGCAAGATCAGCGTGCCGGCCACCATGAGGTCCTCGCGGCCCGGCTCGAGCCCCTTCAGTTCCCGCCGTTGGGCGTGGGTGCGGGACGTCAAATCGTCCAGAATGCGGCGGACCGTGTCCCATGAAAGCCGGTAATTGTGGATGCGCTTCGGCATATAGGTGTCCAGTTTTTGGTCCATCGCCGCCAGCGTCGTGATGGTCCCGGCCGTCCCGACCAGGCGGAACCCGACCACTGAGCCGAGCTTGTCCTTGACCGCATTGAAATGGGAGCGGATGCGGGTGCGCGCTGCCGCCACGTCATCGGGCTTCGGAGGATCGCTCCGCAGGCAGTCCTCGGTCAGGCGGACGACCCCTTCGTTGATCGACACCACCGCAGGCGGCCGGTCGGGCGCCGCCTTGATGAATTCGGTGCTGCCGCCGCCGATGTCGAGCGCGACGTACCGCTCCACATCGGGCGGGAGACCCGACCGGATGCCCCGGAGCGACAGCCTCGCCTCCTCCTCGCCCGACAGGACCGCCACGTCCCAGCCGGTCCTGCGCTTCACTTCGGCCAGGAACTCGTCGCGGTTGACGGCGTCGCGGACGGCGCTCGTGGCCACCGCCACCACCTCGCGCGCGCCGGCCTTTTCGATCCGCGGCATCCATTCGACGATCGCGTCGATCGCGCGGGCCATCGGCGCCGCTTGCAGGCGGCGGCTCGGCTGCAGGCCTTCACCCAGACGGACAATGCGGCGATCCGAATCCAGCTCGCGAAGCCGCCCGTCCAACACGCGCGCGACCAGCAGACGCAGCGCCAGCGTTCCGATGTCTATTCCGGCATAAATCGGCATGGCCGTCCCATTAGACCCTCATTGTTCCTTGATCTGGTCCCGCTCGAATCGGATGCGCGCCTCTTCCTGTCTGAGCTGATCGACTTTCTCGAAGAGGCCCCGCATCTCCTTGTCGTCCAGCACGCTCCCGCCCTTCCGCTCGATCAACTGGAAGGCCCGCTCGCCGGCCGCGCGCAGGTGATCCCGGATCTGATCCTCGACCTTGTAAAGCTCGAACTTCAGGCGGAGCAGCTCGATCTCCCGCAGGGACTGATCCACGGTTTCGGCGGACCCCTGGCGGACCATCGCCCAGCCGGTGCGGAGATCGTTTTTGAACTTGCGAAATCGCGGATTCATGACACCGACGCCAGCTCCAACTTCTCCCGCCACCGGCGGTGCAGGGCCACCTTGAGCTCCGCGTGCTCGGGCCGGGCCAGCTCGGGATCGCGCTCCAGCAGCCGCGCCGCCTCCTCGCGGGCCTCTTCCAGAATCTTCACGTCGCGGATGAGATTGGCCACCCGCAAATCGGTCGGTCCCCACTGCCGCGTCCCGAAGAACTCCCCCGGGCCGCGGATGCTCATGTCTTCTTCGGCGATGACGAACCCGTCGTGGCTCTTGACCACGGCCTCCAGGCGCCGCCGCGCGTCTTCCGACAGGCGGCCCGGCCCCATCAGCAGGCAGTAAGATTGATGCGCCCCGCGGCCCACGCGCCCGCGAAGCTGGTGAAGCTGCGCCAGCCCGAACCGGTCGGCATGCTCGATCAGCATCACCGTCGCGTTGGCGACGTCGATACCGACTTCGATGACCGTCGTGGCCACCAGCGCCTGGATGCGGCCGGCCTTGAAGTCCGTCATGACGCGGTCCTTCGCCTCGCTCTTCATCCGCCCGTGGATCAGCCCGACTGTCCATTTCGAAAACACGTCGCGCTGCAGGCGCTCGGCCCCCGTGATCGCCGCCTGCAGGTCCACCTTCTCCGACTCTTCCACCAGCGGGAAGACGACATAGGCCTGCCGACCCTGCGCGAGTTCCTCTTCGATCAGGCGGTAGGCGCGCACCCGCTGGTTCTCCGCGAAGAGGAGCGACCGGATCGGCGTCCGGCCGGGCGGCATCGCGTCGATGACGGACAGGTCCAAGTCTCCGTACAGCGTCAGCGCGAGGGTCCGCGGGATGGGCGTGGCGGTCATCACCAGCACATCGGGCGCGTAGCCTTTTTCTTTGAGCGTCGCGCGCTGCAGGACACCGAACTTGTGCTGCTCGTCGATGACGGCCAGCCCGAGCTTATGGAACGCGACGCCCTGCTGGATCAGGGCGTGCGTGCCGATGACGATGTGGGCCGCGCCCCCGGCGATGGCGGCCAGGGCCTCGGCGCGCTTTTTCCCGGCGCGTCCCCCCACCAGCAGGACGCACGCGACTCCGAGCGGCTCCAGAAGGCGGTGCAGATTCAGGTAATGCTGCTCGGCGAGGACTTCGGTGGGCGCCATGAGGGCCGCCTGAAACCCGGAGCCCACGGCGACCAGCATGGCCGCGACGGCCACGACGGTCTTGCCGCAGCCCACGTCCCCCTGGATCAGCCGGTTCATCGGATGGGGGCTCGCCAGGTCCTGGTGAATGTCCCGCAGGACGCGGGCCTGCGCATCGGTGAGCCGGAACGGCAAGGCCTGCAGCAGCCGTTGCGCCAGCGGTGCTTTCAAATTGTAGGTGAGACTGCGCGCCTCCCGCTTGACCTCCTCGCGTTTCTGCCCCAACGCCAGCTCAAGGAGCAAGAAGTCCTCGAAGGCGAACCGCCGATGCGCAGGCGTCCAGCCGCGGTTCAAGTCGTCGAGGCTCGTGCCCGGCGCGGGGAAATGGACGGTTCTGATCGCCTCCCCGAACGGCACGAGCCGCCGGCCTCGCACAAGCGCCGACGGCAGCGTGTCCACGGCGCCGTCCGCGTACTGATCGACCAGCGCCTTCATGATGGCGCGGACCCGGTCGCTCGGCATCGTCCGTGTCTTCGTCTCCCGCCCATGGTAGATCGGCACGATGCGGCCCATGTGGACCAGGTCGGCATGCGCCGGGGTCTGCAGGCCGCTCGCAAGGATCTCAAAGACGGGGTTCTCCATCTGAAGTTGCGTCCAGCGCCCGCCCTTCGGCTTGACCAGGCCGTAGAGCATCAGCCGCTGGCCCGCCTGAAAGGTCTCCGCCAGATACGGCTGATTGAACCAGATAAGATGCAGACTTCCGGTGCGATCCGCCACGGTCACTTCGACCAGTTTCTTACGCTGCCGGGCGGTCACCGCGAGCTTGGCTGTCCGGACCTCGGCGGCGACGACCGCCTCCTGCCCGGGGATTAACGTTCCGATGAGCCGGACCTGGGTCCTGTCCTCGTAGCGCCACGGGAGGGACCAGACAGCGTCCTCCACCGTCCGGATGCCCGCTCGCGCCAGCACCTCGGCCTTCTTGGGTCCCACGCCCCGCACATATTGAACAGGACACTCCCAGAGCCGGCACGTCGGCTTCATGGGCTCAGGGGATTGCTCCAGGGTCCGGCGGAGCCGGTCGACCAACGCCCGCGCCTCGACCAGCCGTTCCCGCTTCCGCTCTTCCTTCAGCAACTCGAAATCCGAGAACAGATGCTTGAGGCGCAGCAGTTCCGATTCAACCGCAGGAGCACGGACCGCGTCCCTAAGCGCCTGCACCACCCGATCGGCGACGAAGACTTGAATGGCGGCGCGGCCTTTCGGCCCGATTCGCGCGGCGGACTCCAGCGCGTGGGCGATCCCCAGCAGTATTTCGCTCAACTTGTTCACTTTCATCGCTCGCGGGGGCCATTCTCGCTATCTCACCCCCAAAGATCAATAAAAGAAGCTATCGGGATGCCCGCACCAAAATTTGCGTCCTCAGGGACGACAAAAATTTGCGGTCATTGCCCCGGCTCGCCAGGATGACTCCAAGAACCATATATTTTTCAATATGTTCCAGGCTTCATCCGGTTGGTATGGCGGTTGCTATGTCTCATAGCAGATGGCGCGATTGGGACGCCACAAGCAGCAGCAAACGCAGAATCAAAAGGAGGAGTCATAATGGGCAAGATACTCACTAAGCTGGCGGGCGAGGACAAGCAGTTTCCGCTGATCGAAGTGATGGTCGTGTTAGCCGCCATCGGCATTCTCGTGACCATCGCCCTGCAGAAGTTCCTTGCGCACTAGGTGCCGGCGTCACTTGTCAGCGAAAGACTCGGTATGGTACCATGCGCCTCGGCTTGAATAATCAGGAGGAACACCACCGTGGCCAGGGCATGTGAAATCTGCGGGAAGGCGCGCGCGGTCGGCAACAACGTCAGCCACGCCAACAACCGCACCAAACGGGTCTTTCGCCCGAACCTGCAGACCATCCGGGCGCTCATCAACGGCGCGACGCGCCGCATCCTCGCCTGCACGCGCTGCATCCGCAGCGGCAAGATCAAGAAGTCGGTCTAAGCCCCGCTTCCCTTCCCAACCTCTTTTTTCTTTGCAGGTTGGGGGCGCGTCAGCAGTTGGGCCTCCATCAAGACCCGGAGCTTATTTTCTTCCTCAGGGGCAACCTTGAAAAACTCCAGCCCCAGCCGTTTGTCCAAAACGGCCCGCACCGCTGCGCCTTCCACCTCGATCGGCGGGAAAAGGTCGGAGATATGAATGGTCAGGCGAAGGTGGGTCCCTTGCGGAAAAAGGGCGTCCGTCTCGACCAGACAGCCTGTCATCGTGAGATTGAGAGTCGTGCCCTGAGCTCCTGCGCCCGGCTCCTGCGTGGAAGCAGGGGAGAGCGTCACGCGGTATTGAGCGGGAACCCGCTCGAAATCACGCCTGGGATTATCGCTGTACCGCCATAAAAACGCCCAAAACCGGTGGGTGCAGAGCTGACAGCGAAAGGGATACACCGTGAGCAAACCCAAGAGGCGCTCCAAACGCCCCAATTGAGGCGCCTGGTCAACCAGCCTGGTCTTACATCGGGTACAAGTCGGCATCGTGACTTTGGTCGAACCAGTTCTGTTTGGAGCGGGAGACGGGATTTGAACCCGCGACCGACGGCTTGGGAAGCCGCTGCGCTACCACTGCGCTACTCCCGCCCCTGATGAATTGGGATTATCCGCTAGCCTTCCGGACAAGTCAACCTAGGTTGGGCCCTCAAAGCGGATCACGGCGAACCGTTTCTTGCCGACCTTCAGCCGGTAGTCCCGGCCCGGCTCCCCGGCCATGACGTGATCGCCGTCGGTCACCTTTTCGCCGTCCAATTCCACACCGCCCTGCGCGATCAAACGCCGCGCCTCGGTCTTGCTGGGCGCGAGACCGGCCTTCGCCAGCACGGCGACCAACGGGGTGGGCCCGGCGGGCAGCGCCTTCCGCTCCGCCGACTCCGCCGGGAACTCCCGCTCGCTGAAGCGCTGCTTGAACTCCGCCTTCGCCTGCTCGCCGGCGGACGCGCCGTGATAGCGGGCGACGATCTCCTGGGCCAGCGCCAGCTTGGCCTCCATGGGATGCATCGCCTGGACGGCGTTCAGATCGGCCGTCGTCAGGAGCTCGTAATACCGCAACATGAGCCGGTCCGAGACGGACATAACCTTGCCGAACATGTCTCCCGGTTGATCTTCGAGCGCGATATAGTTGCCCAGGCTCTTGCTCATCTTCCGTACGCCGTCGGTGCCCTCCAGCAAGGGCGTGGTGATCACGATCTGCGGCGGCTGGCCGTACGCCCGCTGGAGCTCGCGCCCCACGAGCAGGTTGAATTTCTGGTCCGTCCCGCCGAGCTCGACGTCCGCCTCGAGGGCCACGGAATCGTACCCCTGGACCAGCGGATACAGAAACTCATGGATGCTGATCGGCTTCTGGTCGTGATAGCGCTTGTGGAAATCGTCGCGCTCCAGCATCCGGGCCACGCTGTAATGCGCGCTCAGGTGAATGAGCTGCTCGGCCGTCATGGCGTTCATCCACCGGCTGTTGAAGTCGATGGTGGTCTGGTCGGGATTCAGGATCTTGAAAATCTGGCGCTCGTACGTCTTGGCGTTCTGCCGGACCTCCTCCTTCGTCAGCGGCTTCCGGGTCTCCGACACGCCGGTCGGGTCGCCGATCATGCCCGTGAAGTCGCCGACGAGGAAGATCACCTCATGGCCCAGGTCCTGAAAGTGCTGCAGCTTGTGAATGAGCACGGTGTGGCCGAGGTGCAGGTCCGGGGCAGTGGGGTCGAAGCCGGCCTTCACGCGGAGCGGCCGCCGCTCCTTGATCGAAGCCGCCAGCTTCTCCTCGAGCTCCTTTTTCAGGATGATCTCGACGCAGCCGCGCGTGATGAGGGCGAGCTGCCTTTCCACTTCGCTCATGAGACTTCCGCCTTCGCTCACGGGGCCTCAGCCGTCATGACCAGGGTCCGGAGCCGCTCCATGCGCTTCTCCCCGATGCCCCTCACCTTCCGCAACTCGTCCGCGCTGCGAAACCCTCCGTGGCTCTTCCGGTACTCCACGATACGCCGGGCCAGCGCCTCCCCGATGCCGGGCAATTCCATGAGATCCTCAAGCCTGGCGGTATTGAGATCAAGCGGGAACGTCACCGCGCGGCGAGGCGGCGGCGCCGGCTGAGCAGAGGCGGAAGCCGCTGCAACGCGGCCTCGAGCGGACGGCGCGGGCGAGACGGCCGGAATCGTGCCTCCCGGACCCGCCTTGAGAGCAGGATCGCGCTCACCGGTCACCGCGGCCGGTTCGCCGTCGCCGCGCGAATCGGCAACCTGAACAGGATCTTCGGCGGAGCGTTCAGGCCCGGAGCCCACCTCCGGCTGCACGGCCCAGTAGAGGACCGCCACCGTCACAACCAGCATCAGGATCTTGACGATCACACCTTGCAGCCAGGTCATGACGCGCCGACCTTCCGGCGGGCGAGGTGGATCGCCATGCCTTCCACATCCTCGGCCGCTTCCATCAATCCCTCCGGCATCGTGGGATGCGCGTGGATCGTCTCGGCGAGCGTCCCGGCGGTGGCGCCCATCTGCATGGCCACGGCGGCTTCGTGAATCAGGTCCGCCGCATGCGCCCCGACGAGATGCACGCCGGCGATCCTGCCGGTCTTCGCGTCGGTGATGATCTTCATCAGGCCGGTCGTCTCGCCCGACGCGTGCGCCTTGCCCAGCCCGATCGGGCGAAACTTTCCGATCTTGATCTCCATCCCGCGCTCCCTGGCTTCCTGCTCGGTCAGCCCCACGCGCCCCACCTCCGGGAACGTGAAGATGCCGGCCGGGATCACATCGTACGCCATCGTCGCCGGCCGGCCGAGGACGTTGCGGGCCGCGACCTTGCCCTGCGCCGACGCCACATGGGCCAGCATCGCCTTGCCGGTCACATCGCCGATCGCGTAGAGACCGGGCACGGTAGTCTCCATGCGCTCGTTGACGAGTATCTCGCCGCGGCGGCCGAGTTGCACGCCGGCCTCTTCCAAGCCCAAACCTCCGGTATTGAATCGCCGCCCGATCGACACCAGCACCTTGGCGGACGAGACGGTGTTGCCGTCGGCCAGGGTGGTTGTGACTCCATCCGGGGAGACCGCCGCTTTCTCCACGCGGACGTTCACCAGAATCGTCACGCCCTGCTTCTTCAGTTCGGCGGTCAGCAGCGCGGAGACCTCTTCATCCTCGGCAGGCAGGATGCGCGGCAGCATCTCCACGAGCGTGATCTTCGTGCCGAGGACGCTGAACAGCGACGCGAACTCGCAGCCCTCCACCCCGCCGCCGACGATCAGGAGGCTGTCCGGAATGACGGTCAGGTCCAGCGCCTCCCGGCTGCTGATGATGGCCGTTCCGTCCAGCGGGAGGCTGGGCAGAGCGGGCGCCGTGGTGCCGGTCCCGACGATGACCGCGTCGGCTTGCAGGGTCGTCTCGGTCCCGTCCGGCTTCACCACGCGGACGGTCGTCGGGTTGACCAGCACGCCGCGTCCTTCGACCAGCTCGACATTCCAGGTCTTCAGCAGGGTACGGACGCCCTTGACCAGCCCCGCCACGATCTTGTTCTTCCGCTCGACCATGCGGGCCAGGTCGTACGTCACGGCTCCCGTGATCGTGATCCCGAACTCCCCCGCCTTTTTGATCTTCTGCGCGAGCTCGGCGCAGGCGAGCAGCGACTTGCTCGGGATGCAGCCCCAGTTGAGGCATATCCCCCCCACCGCGGCGCTCTCGATGAGCGTCACCTGCGCGCCGAGTTGCGCCGCGCGGATCGCGGCGACATACCCGCCGGTGCCGGCGCCGATAATGGCGATGCGCACCCCTATTTCGCCTCCGCCTCGAGGAACGCCGCGTACGCCTTCGCGTCCATCAGCCCGTTCACTTCAGCGGGGTCGGCCAGCTCAATGACGGCCACCCACCCCTCCCCGTAGGGATCCTTGTTGGCCAATTCCGGCCGCTCGTTCAGGGCGCCATTTACTTTAGACACCGTCCCGCTGACCGGCGTATACAGGGAGGACGTCGCTTTCGTGGATTCGACCTCCCCGATTTCCTCCCCGGCCTTCACCTGGGCTCCGACCTGGGGCAACTGGAAGAAGACAATATCCCCCAACGCTTCCTGGGCATGGTCGCTGATGCCCAGCACGGCCTGTTTGCCCTCGATCCTAACCCACTCGTGCTCCCGATGGTAACGCAAATTCTCCGGTATCATTCACAATCTCCTGGTTTAAGCATGGAGGAAGCAGGCTAAGTTAGCGTCCCTGGTTTGTCAAGCGAGGCGGGCTGGATTTCTCCTTGTAAATCAACCCCGTTCCGGCCGAAAGCGCGGCCGGCTTGAAACCGTTCTTCTCTGCCGGATCAACCAGCAGCAGCAGCCGATCCCCCCGCACGATCTCAGCGGCCTTGGTGGCCAGCGATCCTGGGACGGACGGCACGGGGACGGCGATATAGTCGACGCGATACCGCCTGAGATCGAGGAGATCCTCCGCATACATCGCCAGGGCCACCTGTGGGTGGGTGACCGCTTCAGCATGCACTTCCACCGCCACCATCAGGCCGGGGAACGCCGCGCGGACCGCCTCCATGACGCCAATCACCGCCTTGGACTGCTCGCGCTGCTTCCACCCCAGCCAGCGCCAGAATTCAGGTGCGTACGAGAGCGATCGCTCGCGTCCCTGCGCGGACAGGAGCCGGCTCGGGTCGATCGGCTGGCCCATGTCCTTCTCGAACTTCCGGAGCGCGTTGGTGCTGAACCCCTCGCTCGCCTCCGACGGAGGATCGGCAGCCAGGAAAATGCCGTCCACCCCGGTCCCCGCCAGATCCGTCAGGAGCCCCACCTGATAATCCCTCAAAGCCGGATGCAGCAGGTCCAGCGTCTCGACCCGCTCCAGCCTGGCGGTCTGGGCGTTGAACTTCCAGTCCGCCCATTCCAGCTTCGGATCGATCCAGTCCATCCGGCGGACGGATAAGGACGCCCACACCTGCATGCCCTGGCGGTGAGCCGCGCCCACCAACGCCGACAGGCGATCCTGGAGAACCGGCGCCCAGTCGGTCTTGAAGTACACGCCGGCTTCCCGCCCCCCTCCCACTGGAAATGGCCGGTTCCGCGTGACACTCACAATGAGGGTATTCGTCCCGGACTGCCGCAGACGGCCCAACCCGCGGTCATCGAGGCCGGCAAGGCCGTCGGGCCCCACGTGCAGCCCGATGGTCCGGGACTCCATCGGCGGCCGTATGACGGGCAGTTGCCGTTCGAGCTCCGGTATTTTCACCCGGGCCTGTATCGCTTGGGGAGCCCGGGAAAATTCAGAGGCCAGTTTGCGATATTCGACCAGCGCCTGGAGGATCTCTCCTCTTTTCTCGAAGACCTGCGCCAGCAGCAGCGTCGCTTCCGGCCGTTCAGGCGCGTTGGGATAGCCGTCCTGGAGGCGGCGGAACAGGCCGATCGCGCGGTCGTACTGTCCCTGCGCCATGGCCTGCCTGCCGTTCTGGAGAAGGCCGGCAATGATCTCCTGGGACGGCATCGGCACTTTCGCTGAGGGCCGCGCCGCCCGCGACGAGCAGGCCGGCAGCGTGACTACACAGATCAGCACGCAGAAGATAAAAAGGGGAAAGCGGTATCGTGAAGTCCGTGCACAAGGCTGGGACAGCCGGCACATCACGGCCTGAGAACGAAGTGTGTTAGCGTTGTGGCCACTCCAGCGCGCTGAAGAAATAGCCGAGCTCAAACTGCGCGGACTCGGGGGAATCGGAGCCGTGGACGGCGTTGTGCTCGATGTGCGTGCCGTAGGCCTTGCGGATCGTGCCGTCGGCGGCCTTGGCCGGGTCCGTGACGCCCATCAGATCCCGGTGCCGCTGGATCGCGTGCTCTCCTTCCAGCGCCAGAACGACGATGGGCCCCGAGGACATGAAGCTGCAGAGGCTGTCGAAGAAGGGCCGTTGCTTGTGGATGTAATAGAACCCCTCGGCCTCGGCCTTGGTCAATCGTAGCAATTTCATCCCGATCGGAACCAGGCCGGCCTGCTCGTAGCGCTGAATGATGGCCCCGATGAGGTGCCGCCCGACGGCGTCCGGCTTGATGATGGCGAGCGTGCGTTCAACCATGGCGGCATGATACCAGAAAATGGGGCCAGATTCGATTCAATTCCTGCGGCGACAGAACCCGCGTTGCGTCCACGGGGTCAGCTTTGCCGCATCTTGGTGGCCAGTTCGGCCGGCTTGAAGATGCCTTTTTCGGTGATGATGCCGGTGATCAGCCGGGCCGGGGTCACGTCGAAGGCCGGGTTGAACACTTCCACCCCGTCCGGCGCGATGGGCGCCCTGTCCCACATGTGGGTCACCTCGCGGGGATCGCGCTGCTCGATGGGGATCTGCTCGCCCGAGGCCATCGAGAGATCGATCGTGGAGCTGGGCGCGGCCACGTAGAAAGGGATGCCGTGCGCGTGCGCCAACACCGCCACGCTGTACGTTCCGATCTTGTTGGCCACGTCCCCGTTCGCCGTGATGCGGTCCGCGCCGACGACGCAGACGTGAATCTTACCCTGGCGCATCAGCGTGCCGGCCATGTTGTCGGTGATGAGCGTGACCGGAATGCCGTCCTGCATCAGCTCCCAGACCGTCAGCCGCGCGCCCTGCAGGACCGGCCTGGTTTCGCCGGCCACCACGCGGATCTTCTTCCCCTCCTCCCAGGCCGCCCGCACGACGCCGAGCGCCGTGCCGTACCCGCCCGTGGCAAGCGCGCCCGCGTTGCAGTGCGTGAGGATCGTCTGCCCGTCGCCGACCACCGCCGAGCCGTGCCGCCCCATGGCCTTGTTCATGGCGATGTCTTCCGTGAGCACGGCCTGGGCCTCGGCGACCAGCTTTTGCTTGATCACGGGAACGGGCTCGGCCTGCAGGGCGTCGAGCCGGCGCTTCATCCGGTCGATGGCCCAGAAGAGATTGACGGCGGTGGGGCGCGTCGCGGCCAGATGATCGGCGATCGCCCAGACCGCCTTGCGGAAGGCGTCGTATTCCACGGCCTTGACGGCCTGCGCGCCCAGGGCGACGCCCATCGCCGCCGCGATGCCGATGGCCGGCGCCCCCCGCACCCACAGTTCCTTGATGGCGATGCCGACCGTCTCGTAATCGCGGCAGTCCACGAACTCGACCCTGTCCGGCAGCCGGCTCTGATCCAGAATCCGAACGACGCCGTCTTTCCACTCAACGGTCGGGACCAATTAGCGCACCCCTATTTTGCCCACTTGACGAAATCCACCTTGGCCTCCGCCAGGATGGGAAAAAGCCGCGGCGGGATCAAGCCCGTGTAGGTCACCGTGAAGGGGCGGGTATCGAGCGGCTTGAGGCCCTCCATGCACCCGACCTGGTTGACGTCCAGAAAGATGAAGCTGAAGTCGCGGAACCGCACGGTAATACAGACCTTCTCCGCCGTCCATTCCGTATCGCCGTTCCCCAGAAACATCGTGGCCTGGTACTGCGCGACTCCGAGGAGGCTGTTGAAGTTCGGCGTCGCCTTCACGTCGCTGATCGTAATGTTCGCGTCCGACGGCGGATCGATCCTGCGCCCGCGCCCGGGCGTCGGTACCTGCACGGGCTCTTGCGGAGCCGGCTTGGCTTCCTCCGGAGGCGCCCCATCGGGCGGAGGAACGGACGGCACGCGCATGAGCGGAGCGCTCTCATCCACCGGCGCGCACTGGCCGCTGAGATTCCGGTCGGAAAAAATCTCCGTGCCGTCCGCCTGCCTGCACTTCCACGTCTCCGCGTGAGCCGGCGCCACACTACCAAGCAGAACGGCCCATGCGATGAGGAGACACCCGACCGGGCTGCGTCGCTGAGTACGAGAACGCATCACGCCGCCTTGCGCGCGGGCTGGCGCGCGCTGCGCTTCTGATACTTTTCGACGGCTTGGTTGTGCTCTTGGACGGTCGCCGAGAACTGATGGGTCCCGTCGTTCTTAGAGACAAAGTAAAGATACTTGACCGGCGCGGGGTTCAGCGCCGCCTGGATGGCCTTCAGGCCGGGGTTGGCGATCGGCCCCGGCGGCAGCCCCTGGTTCACATAGGTATTGAAGGGGGTCTTCTGCGTCAAGTGGGCGCGGGTGAGGTTACCGTTGAAGTTTGGGAGGCCGTAGATCACCGTGGGATCGCTCTGCAGGGGGAGGCCCTGGGCCAGCCGGTTATGAAAGACGGCCGAGATCAAGGGCCGCTCGGCATCCTGGCCGGTTTCCTTCTCGATGATCGACGCCAGCGTCAGCACCTGCACTTCCGTCAACTGGAGCGCCGCGGACTGCGCCTGTAACTCCGGCGTATAGACCTGCCGTAGGCGGCTCACCATGGCCCGCACAACGTCCTCGGCCTTGGCCCGCTTGGGGAAATAGTACGTATCCGGGTAGAGGTACCCTTCCAAGGTTTGGGCCCCGATCCCAAGCGACTTGATGAATGCGGAATCCGCCACCAGGCGGGCCACGTCCGTCCCCTTGACGATGCCGGTCTCGCCCAGCACCTTGCTGATCTGCTGAGCCGTGAGACCCTCCTGGACCGTCACGCTGTATTGAATCACTCGGCCGGAGACGATGGCGTTCAAGATCTCGGCCGGGCGCATGGCAGTATGCAGGTCGTACTCGCCCGGCTTGATCTTCCGCTCGGCGTCCTGGAACTTCCCTAGCAGGCGGAACCAGAACGGACTCAGGATGAGGCCCTTCTGGGCGAGCAGGTTGGCCGTTTCCGTGAACGAAACGCCTTCCGGAACCTCCACGACGTAATGGATCTCGGCTTCCTGTATCGGCATGTCCAGCGCGCGATGGCCGTAAGCCGCCACCATGCCGATGAGCACGAGCGCGCAGACGAACGCCAGTATCTGCTTCACCCCCCGGCCTTGCCCTCCACCAGCATCACAACTCCCGATTATATGGCCAGCGCATATTCATGGCCGGGCTCTCCATACACCCCCCAGCGCTCCAGAGCCGCTTTGAGCTCTTTGTGCTTTTCGGCGGCATCCCGCAAAGGGATACCGGCCATGACGGCTTCGAAGGCCTGATGAAACGCCCTGCACCCTGCGATGGTGCCCTGGGGATGGCCGTGGATCCCGCCCCCCGCGCCGAAGATCACATCCACCCCGAAGTCCTCCATCATCTGCGGCGCCAACCCCGGATGCATCCCCGCCGCCGGTCCGGGGAAGGTCCGCTTGAGATGATAGAACGGGCAGGCCAGCTCATGCGCGACACGGACCGCGCGCTCGCGCACCAGGGGCACCTTCCCGTATGGGCTGGGATAGATGATCATGTCCGATCCGGCCAGGCGAGGCAGCTTGCCCAGGATCACGTTGGACGCCACGCCGTTCAAAGGCGCCTCATAATAGCTTCCGGCAAATGCCGGATGGGTCAGGATGGGGACGGTAATGGCCGGGTCGGAAGCCAGGTCGGCCAAAGCGGCATAGCCGACCGTAAAGGTATTGACCATGAGCGCGTTGCCGCCCATCTCGATCACCTTCAGGGCTTTCTTGTACATTTTGCCGGGGGAGTCCGTGATATTGACCGTGTAGAGCACCTCCCGTCCTGTTTCCTTCTTGGCGCGCTCCTTGGCCTTGAGGGACGCCTCCAGGCGGGCTTCCACGGTGCAGAACGTGGGATCCGCCAGCAGCTCATCGTCCTTCACCACATCCACCCCGCCCAGGGCCATTTCAAAGAACATCTTGCCCAACGTCGCGGGGGGCGCCCCCACGCAGGGCTTGTACATCCCGACCAGGAGCGGCCTGCCATGGACATTGAGCAGCTTCCGGACCCCCTCGATCCCGAACCGGGGGCCTGGGAAGTTCTCGACAAAGGACTTCGGAAACTGGACATCCACCAGCTTGAGTCGTCCGATCATGGAGATGTTGCCGAACAGCGTCGTGAGTAGCTCCGGGATCTGCCCGTTGATGTTGATGGTCGGATAGGCGATCTGGACGAGAAACTTCCGTGTCTTCACGTCCGGCGGCACGCGATCTTCATAGTCCGGGATCTCGTGGACGCCGATCACCCGGGCCAGGGATTGCTCCTTCACGTCCCAGGTCTCTTCAGGGACCGCCGTCCAGGTCCCGGTGGACTGTTCCACCGCAATGGCCGCGGAGCGAAGCAGCAGGTCGCGGCTTTCCGCCTCCATGTAGTACAGAGCGATGATGAACTCCTCCCGCTTGAGTCCCTCGTAAATGTTAAAGACCTGCGGATCGTACAACATAGCCGTTGTCCTCCTCTCTTCTCATGGATCGGATATCCCTCACCCCCCGGCCTTGCTCTCCACCAGCGCCACGATCTTGGCCAATGCGTCATCGAGACGATCCGTCTGTTTCCCGCCGGCCTGCGCCATCTCGGGACGTCCCCCGCCGGTCCCCCCGATCTCCGCCGCGAGCGGCTTGATGAGTTCCCCGGCCGGAAAGCGCGCCGACAGATCCTTCGTGACGACCAGCAGCAGCGAGGCCTTGTCGTCCTTGACGGAGCCCAGCGCGACGATGCCCGACTTCAGCCTGTCGCGGACCGTATCCGCGAGCGTCCGCAGATCGTTCATCTCCATGCCGTCCACGCGCCGGATATGGATGGAGACGCCCGCCACCGTGCGCGTCTCGCCGCCGCCGCCACCCTGTCCTGTCGCCAGGCGGGACTTGAGCTGTTCGATCTCCTCGTCCTTCTCCTTGAGCGTCGTCACGAGCTTGCGGGCCTTGGCCAGCACGTCGGCCTGGTTGGTCTTGAGCGCGTCCGCCAGCGCGCGAAACTCGTCTTCCCGCTGCTTCAGCAGCTCATACGCTCCCTCACCCGTCTGCGCCTCGATCCGGCGCACGCCGGCGGCCACGCCCGTTTCGGAAAGCAGCTTGAACAGGCCGATTTCGCCGGTGTGCCGGCAATGGGTCCCGCCGCACAGTTCCTTGCTGAATCGATTGATCTCGACCACGCGCACCTGATCGCCGTACTTGTCGCCGAAGAAGGCCAGCGCCCCCGCCTGGACCGCCTCGGCAATGCCCATGACGTTCGTGCGGACCGGCGCGTTGGCCCGGATCCGCTCGTTGACGATGGCTTCCACTTCCTCGAGCTGGCCGGGACGGACCGGTGTGAAATGGGCGAAGTCGAACCGGAGCCGGTTCGGCGCCACCAGGGAGCCGTATTGCTTGACGTGCGGCCCCAGGACTTCCCGAAGCACGGCATGAAGGAGATGCGTGGCGGTATGGTTGCGCGCCGAGCCGAACCGGAGGCGCGGGTCCACGTGCGCCCGCAGCCGGTCCCCCTCACGGATCCGCCCGCGCGTCACAACACCCTGGTGCAGGAAGAGGTCCGGCGCCGGCTTGATCGTCTGCTTCACCTCGATGACGCCGTCCGGGCCGGTCAGCACGCCCTGATCGCCCACCTGCCCCCCGCCCTCCGCGTAGAACGGCGTGCGGTCCAGGACGATCTCGACGTCGTCGCCCTCCGCCGCCTCCGTCACCCGCGCGTCCTGCTTCACGATCGCCTGGACAAACCCATCGGTGTCCAGTTCGGTGTAGCCCAGGAACTGTGTCGGCGCCACGATCCCGCCGAGCTCGCTGTAGACCTCCTTGGTCTTGGCCGCCGCGAAGCCGGCGGTCTTGCGCGCCCGCTCCCGCTGCTCCTCGAGGGCGGCCGTGAACCCGGCCTCGTCAAGCGTCAATCCGTGATCTCTGGCCGAATCGGCCGCCAGGTCGAGCGGGAACCCGTAGGTGTCGTACAGCTTGAAGAGATCATCCCCCGGGATGATCGTGCGGTTGGCCTTCTTCGCGTCGGCGACGATCTCATCGAGCAGGCGAAGCCCCTTGTCCAGCGTGTCTAGGAACCGCTCTTCCTCGGCCTTGGTGACGTGGTCGATCGTGGTCCGGGCCCGCTCCAGTTCAGGATAGGCGCCCTTCATCTCATCAATGACGGGGGCGGTCAGCCGGTACAGGAAGGGACCGTCGAGTCCGATCCCGAGCAGCCGCCCGTAGCGTCCCGCGCGGCGGAGGATGCGGCGCAGGACGTAGCCGCGTCCTTCGTTGGACGGCAGAATCCCGTCGGCGACCATGAAGGAGATGGCCCGCAGGTGATCCGCGATGACGCACATCGCACGATCGGCGTCCCCCGACGAACCGTAATGTTTGCCCGCTGTACCCGCCACGGCACGGATGATGGGCTGGAAGAGGTCCGAGTCGTAGTTGCTCGTCTTCCCCTGGACCGCCGCCGCCAGGCGCTCCAGCCCCATACCGGTATCGATGCTGGGCTTGGGCAGCGGATGGAGCATGCCCTTCTCGTCCCGGTGATACTGCATGAACACCAGGTTCCAGATCTCCATGACCCGGTCGCCCTTGCCGTTCGGCGTCGCGTCGCCCGGCACACCGGCTCCCTGGTCGTAGTGGATCTCGGAGCAGGGCCCGCAGGGGCCGGTGTCCGCCATCTGCCAGAAGTTGTCCTTCTCGCCGCAACGCACGATGCGGGCGGACGGCACGCCGATCTTGTGCTCCCAGATCGCGTGCGCCTCGTCGTCGTCCTTGAACACCGTCACCCAGAGCCGCTCCGGTGACAGGTGCACGACCTGTGTGAGGTATTCCCACCCGAAGCGGATCGCGTCCTCCTTGAAGTAGTCGCCGAAGGAGAAATTGCCCAGCATCTCGAAGAAGGTGTGGTGCCGGCCGGTATGGCCGACGTTCTCCAGGTCGTTGTGCTTGCCGCCGGCGCGGATGCACTTTTGCGAAGAGACCGCCCGGCTGTAGGCGCGACGCTCGTCGCCGAGAAACACGCCCTTGAACTGGACCATGCCGGCGTTCGTGAAGAGCAGGGTGGGATCGGCCTGGGGAATCAGCGAGGAACTGGGCACGATGGCGTGGCCATGTCCCTTGAAGTAGTCCAGAAAACCCTGTCGCAGTTCGTTCGCCGTCGGCATCCGTCACCCGATCCCCAGCACTGCCTCACTGACATCGGACGAAAACCCGCGCCCGCGGAGCAAGCCGGCCCGCCGCCTGCGCTCGCGAGCCGGATCCCCGTACCGGAGCGGCAGGGAGTCGAGGAACCGTTCCGCGACGGCCTCATCCGACAGGCCCGCGTACGCGCCTCGCACCGCCCGCGCGACGGCCTCGGAAGAAAACCCCCGCCCCTCCAGCTCGGCCGACAGCGCCTCACGGGCCATCAGGCGCCGCGCCAGCCGCGCCTGCGCCACGCGGAATGCGACCGCCTCATCGTCGACGTAACCCAGCCGATGGAGCGCGCGGAGGGCTTGGCGCACCTCCGCCTTGGAAATCCCCCGGAGGGCCAGGTGGCGCTCGACCTGGACCGCGCTCCGGTCCCCCCGCGCCAGATACCTGACCGCTTCCGCAATGGGATCGGGCTTAGGAAACGGCCTTGCCGGTCGGCGAGCGTTTGTCATCCGGACGCTTGTCGGCGGCGGGCCTGGTGTGCCCGTCCGACTTGGAGGCCGCACGCACGGCTTCCCGGATCTTCGTCTCAATTTCGCGGGCCACGGCGGGATGGGTCTTCAGGTAGTCCCGCGCCGCCTCCCGCCCTTGGCCGATCCGCTCCCCGCCGTAGGAGAACCACGCCCCGCTCTTGTCGACGATCTTCCGGTCCACGCCGATATCGATGAGCTCGCCGGTCTTGGAGACGCCCTCGGCGAACATGATGTCGAACTCGGCCTGCCGGAACGGCGGCGCCATCTTGTTCTTGACCACCTTCACGCGCACTCGGCTCCCCATGACCTCCTGCCCTTCCTTGATGGATTCGATCCGCCGGATGTCGAGCCGGACCGAGGCGTAAAACTTGAGCGCGTTCCCGCCGGTGGTCGTCTCGGGGTTGCCGAACATAACCCCGATCTTCATCCGAATCTGATTGATGAACACCACGGAGGTCTGGGAACGGGAGATCGAGGAGGTCAGCTTCCGGAGGGCCTGCGACATCAACCGCGCCTGCAACCCCATGTGGGCGTCGCCCATCTCCCCTTCCAGCTCGGCCCGGGGCACGAGCGCGGCGACCGAATCCACCACGATGATGTCCACGGCGCCGCTACGGACGAGCGTCTCGGTGATCTCCAAGGCCTGCTCACCCGTGTCCGGCTGGGACACCAGCAAGTCAGCGGTGTTCACGCCCAGCTTCTCCGCATAGGCGAGGTCCAAGGCGTGCTCGGCGTCGATGAAGGCGGCCGTCCCACCGGTCTTTTGGGCTTCCGCGATCGTGTGCAGCATGAGCGTGGTCTTGCCGGAGGATTCGGGACCGTAAATCTCGATGACCCGGCCGCGCGGCAGCCCGCCGACGCCAAGCGCCAGGTCCAATCCGAGCGAGCCCGTCGGAATGACGGGCACGTCGGCCGGAATCTCGGCCGTCCCCAGCTTCATGATTGAGCCCTTGCCGAACTGCTTTTCGATCTGGGCAATCGCCAGGTCCATGGCTCGCTTCTTCTCGTCCCGCTCGGCCATCGCGTTCTCCTTTACCTGTCAGGTCGGTTCAAAAGTTACCGGATTATACTCCACCGCCGAAGGGCACTTCCACCAAGGTTGTATAGACCGCTCCGCTCGGACGAAGCTCGCTCTTGATGAGCCCGACCGACGCCGCGATGAACGATCCCACCGCGCGGTCCTGGTTGGCTCCAAGCACCTTGGCCAGCGCCGCTCCCGATTTCCGATCACGCACTCGCGCCAGGGTCAGATGCGCCGTGAATTCGCGGGACTCCCGAGGAAAACCCAGGCCCGCCACGCCGTCTTCGATCCGCGCCTGCATCCGACGGAGCGCCGCCATGGATTCGGGCGTCCCATGCAATCCCAGCCAGATCACGCGCGGCATCCGTGAATTGGGAAAGGTGCCGATCCCCCGCGCGTCCAGCACGAACGGCGTCATCCCGGCGGCGACATCCCTCAGCATGGCTCCCAGCGCCTCGACCTGCTCCTCCACGATGTCCCCCAGGAATCGCAGCGTGAGATGAATGCCCTCCGGTCGGACCCAGCCGAGGCCGTCCAGGCCGAAGGCCCGGCGCTTCAATTCCGCCTGCACCTCACCTATGTGACCCTTCAGCTCCTCGGAAAGTTTAATGGCGATAAAGGCCCGGAGCATTTTTTTTTTCTAAAAAACTCCTCCCCTTTGTAAGGGGAGGCCAGGTGGGGTAGAGCCTGGCAGCCCGGCCCCTCTTTCTTCCCCCGGGGTCATAAGGTCGCTTGGGAGATTGTGATCTTGGACGGTCGGCCCGGCTTGTTCGAGATCTGCTCGAAATGCTCCTGTATCCCGACTTCTTTGAACATGCGCTGGTTGACGGCTTCTTCTTTCAGACGCATCACAAGCAACCGCATCGCATGATCCGTGGCAGGGGTAATCGGCGCCTTGCCGTTTTCCCAGCGGGAAATGGAAATTCTGGTTTTGATTCCCAGCGCAGACGCCAGCCTTTTAGCCGTCAGCCCTACCCACTGCCTGAGAAAACGAAATTCCGGCCCTGTGAGCAGCGTGTGCTTCCTCAGGAGACGATAGGCAATGGCGTCATGGAGCGGCTGAATGACGTGAATCTGAATCAGTTTTCCCCCGCACTCGCACTTGTGCACGCCAACGTCCCGCAAGTAGACGTTATCCAGACCCGATTCCCGGTAATGGTAGAGCCTGACCGTCGAACGACGCATCTTCTTTCCGCACTGAGGGCACGTCATCGCTTCGTTTTTCCTCGTGCAAACCTGAATCCGGTGATCGCAACGACTTCCGCGTCGGAATCTTTGACCGAGAGCACGACCGCCATCCACTTGCCGTCGCTGTTCGGTCCTTCAATTCGATAACGCCATGTCCCTCCCGCCCACCGCACGCTTCGAATCAACTCCCAATGCTCACAGACATGAAGCAGGTCAACTATCGTAATGCCATAGGGATGCAAGTTTTTCCAGGAGCGTACTGCCATAGACGAACTCTCCTTGGTGGAGTGCCCTTCCGATAGCCTCGCGAAGTTCTGTCTCGGAAAGCGGAGATGGCCTAGGTAACAAAATGTTACCTCCTAGAGGTCAAGACTGTCAATGGCATCATGCACGTTAGACACCGGATGCAGGGGATTCGTTGAATGGAAAAAGCACAACCCTTGTATCAGGAGGGTGTATGGACCGGGGACCGTTCTTCGTAGGGGCGCCGCATGCCGCGCCCATCCCCCTTCTTTCAGTTCAGACGTTCAGGGGCAAAGTGCCCCAAACAAAGCAGCTTGGCACCTTTGCTTCCCCTGTTCTAGCGCATTAGCCGTTCAAAGTGTTTTAAAGTCGGGATCGTGTAGGAATTGCGACGATTCAGATCGGGTTTAAGCCGTGACCTTTCCAATCCTTGGCTATATTGATCCCAGTCGCTATAAATTGTTTCAAAATTGGTTCGGTCCGCACTCGCCCATCTGTCATTCTTCGTCTTATATTGGACCATATCCTCACCGTCGGCATACCGGCATGAAAGAGGATCTCCTCCCACTCTCCCCGCAGAACTCCATCTTGGAATTGTCGAATACCGGTGCTGGTCGTCATTACTCTTCTTTGGCCATGTCATCATCTCTTTTTTCATTCTCTCCCAAAACTCTTCAAACGGAACCATAGCTTTGTCTCCTTGCTCTTAACCCCTAATTCGTAAACTTGATCTGCTCTAACCGAGATAATGAGAGAAGCCACGCTGCAGCAGACGAAAATGTCATGCCGCTCAGTATTCATCTACGTGCTCGTGGACGATGATCTTGAGCATGGTCTGGTAGCCCGCCCATTCGCCCGAAATCCTATCACTCCCCCTCCGTAATGTCATGCAGAGTGAGAGGTGGCCCGAAACCCGATGCGGGGTTTGGGCGGGGGCTCTGGAGGTTCAATGGGCGTCATGAGCACGCGGATGGCGTCGAAGACTACTTTAAATTGCGAATCGTATTTCTTCTCCATCGCAGCCAGCTTGAGTGCGAGGTCCTTGTGGGAGGCCAACAGCTCTCGCAGCTTCACGAACGCCCGCATGATCTCGATGTTCACCTGCACCGCGCGCGCGCTGTTCAAGACGCTGGAGAGCATAGCAACGCCCTGTTCGGTAAAGGCATAAGGTTGATGTCTACGCCCACCCCACCTTGAACTTGATATCGCAATTTGCGATTTCAAGTTTATAAGCTCCTGTAAACTCAGGCGAAACATGAAATCGCGAGGGAACCTTTTGCTGTTACGCTTAACCGCCTCGTTGAGTCTTCCAACGGCCACGCCGTAAAGCTTTGCTAAGTCCACATCCAACATGACCTTCTGGCCACGGATCAGGAAGATGGCCTGTTCGATTCGCTCGGTGGGTATGAGGTCCTTCATGCCCTGCCCCTTTCCAGGTCGGAAATTGCGACCTAAAATGTAGACACGGGCTCACCTGGAAAAGTTACTTGGATGTATTCGATTTATTCTGGCGGGTGGCTGGAGGAGCGGGCGAGGTGATCACAATTTGTGATCACCTCCGTTAGTGAGAGAAGGGTAGCTACTCTATGGCCTTCCCGGAAATGTGCCGGCGGAGCAGGTCGAGGGCCGCTTGGGAGGCACGGAACCTGATGCCTTCCCGGTCGCCGCTGAACAGGTGCTGGCGACAGACCGAAGTTTTCTTGTCGGCCAGGGCGAGAAAGACCAGCCCGACCGGCTTCTCCTTTGTCCCGCCGGACGGCCCCGCGATGCCGGTCACGGCAAGGCCCAGATCGGTCCCGCTCTGCTCCCGGACGCCCTCCGCCATGGCCTGCGCCACCTCGGCGCTGACGGAACCATTCTGGCGGATGAGCGATTCCGGCACCTTCAGCAAGTCCACCTTGGCCCGGTCGCTGTAAGTGACGACGCCCCGCTCGAAATAGGCCGAGCTCCCGGAGAGCGACGTGAGCCGCTGGCCGATCAGCCCACCCGTGCAGGACTCCGCCACGGCCACCGTGAGGCCCTTTGCCTTCAGCTTCAGAGCGACCACGCCTTCAATGGTCTGGCCGCCGGCCGCATACAGATACTCGCCGAGGCGATCCCGCACCAGACGCTCCAACCGCTTCGCCGCCGCTTCGGCCGACTCGGGATGGCGGCCCTGCACCGTGATCGAGACGTCCACGCCATAGACTCCCGCCTGCAGGCCGACGACGGCATGGCGTTCGGCCTGGTACAGGTCCCTCAAGCGCGCGTCGAGCTCCGACTCGATCAGGCCGAACGTCCGGAGCCGGCGACGGATGAGCGTCCCCCGCGCCGCCTTGCCCACAAACGCTTCCAGCAACGCGCCGCCGCCCTCTTGAAAGACGTGCTTCACCTCCAGCGACGGGCCTGGCAGGCACATCAGCGCGCGCTCCTCCTTGTGGCGATCGTCCTGATGGTGAAGGAAAAATCCCGGCGCGGTCCCGGCTGGGTTCGGGATGACCTGCGCGCGCGAAGGAATCAAAGCCTGCGTGGACTGCTCGGGCGTCATCCGGCGCTGCCGGGCCGCCAGGCGCTGGGTGATGGCGCGCAGGGTGCCGTCATGGAGCGACAGCCGCCGGCCGGTGACGCGCGCGACGACCTTCCTGGTCAGATCATCCTCGGTGGGCCCCAGGCCGCCGGTGGTGAGCACGACCTGGGCCCGCCCCAGAGCATGCAGCAGCGCTTCCTCGATGTCCTTGGGATCGTCGCCGACGACGGTCTTGAATCGGACTTCGATGCCGATCTTCAGCAGCTCGTCGGCGAGAAAGAGCGAGTTGGTGTCGGCCACGCCCCCCAGGAGCAATTCCGATCCGATGGCGATGATTTCGGCACGCACGGCGGGAACCGGATTTATCCCGTCTCCGGGAAGTGCGCGCGTCCGTAGGCCTGGACCTTCTCGTTGAAGCGTTCGCCCAGGAGATAGACAATGGTCACGGCCAGACTGCGGTACATGAGAGGCCCGATGGGGTTGTTGAGGCAGGGCACGCCGGCCCGGCCCGGCTCTTCCTGCAGAGCCAGGACCGTCCGCCCGTCCTTCTCATAGGTGCAGAGGGGGTACTGGACACAATCCGCCTGCTTGAAGGCCTTCCAATCCATCCCCCGTTCCAGCGCGTAGGCATGCACAGCGCAGTACTGGACAGGGACGGCATGGCCGTTCCCCGGCTCCTGCTCGGTGGACGGATACAGGAAGACGCAGCCGTCGTCCAGGACCCAGGTGCAGCGCATCTCGTCCGGCGACTTGAAGAACCGGATCATCGCCACGGTTTCCTGCGTGCGCATGTCGGTGCCCTGGCGGCGCGGATCGCCGACGAACTGCCCGCCTTCCCGGCGGAGAAACTCGCGCTTGGCCTCGGGGAGGTATTGCACGATGCCGTCCAGGTGGGGCGTGAGACGCGTGACGTCCCCGGCCGTCACCACGCAGCCCCGGTGGCAGCAGGCCGAGCCGCAGTTCTGGAGTACCACGTCGCAGATGAAGGGAGTGGTGAATATCCGGCGGTCCACCAGGACGCCGTCGATCTCGATGAAACTCTCGGAAAGGCTTCCCACGGTTGGAGGCTCAGTATACACCTCCCGAACGCCGCCACGACAGAAAAATTGACGGGCCGCGACCCCTCCCGCTGAATTGACAAAACTCCGCGGCCGATGCTACAAGTGAAGTCCCCCGTCGGGCCTTTTGGAGCCGCGGGTGAACGCGTAAAACGTCCGCAGGGAGGCATTCGTCATGGCCGGTCCGGAACAGCAACCACAACCACCCAAACGGCAATACGTCAACTTCCTATTCTATAAGGTCGACCACGCCTGGCGTCGCCAGCCGGAGTCCGAACGGACCCAGGGCAAGCAGGAATTCATCCGGGCCGTCGAGGATTACGCCGGCAAGGTCATGGTCATCCCCTATTCGACGGTCGGCATCCGCGGGGACTGCGATCTCATGCTCTGGCGGATCTCGTACGAACTGGAATTGTTCCAGGAGATGAGCGCCAAGGTCCTCGCCAGCGGGCTGGGCAAGTACCTGTCAACGCCCTATTCCTATCTCTCCATGACGAAGCGCTCGATTTACGTGGACCACCACACCCACGAAAACCAGGAAAGCAAGCGCCTGACGATCGTGCCCGGCAAGAGCAAGTACATCTTCGTCTATCCGTTCCTGAAGACCCGCGAGTGGTTCCTGCTCACGAAGGCCGCGCGGCAGGGGATGATGGACGAGCATATCGAAGTGGGCCACCGGTTCCCGTCCGTCAAACTCAACACGACGTACTCCTTCGGCCTGGACGACCAGGAATGGGTGGTCGCGTTCGAGAGCGACAAGCCGGAGGACTTCCTCGATCTCGTGATGGCCCTGCGCGAAACCGAGGGGAGCCGGTACACCCTGCGCGACACGCCGATCTTCACCTGCATCCACAAGAGTCTCAAAGAGGCCCTCGACACCCTCGGGGGATGACGGGCAGTTTCCCCCTCTCCTGATCGAGCGGCCGCGCTCCTGTCCGCCTTCGTGCCGGGCGGTGGACAGCTACTGAAGGGCCACTACGCCAAAGCCGCCGAAACGCTCGCCCTGGGCCTCATGCTCGGAGCGGCCTGGTATTTCGGCTACGCGTTCGACGGCCCCTTCACACCGTTCCTCCTATACGGCTTCGTTCCCCTCGCCGCCGCCTTCTGGTGGGGTAGGCAACTCTATGACGCCTATGCGTCGGCCAGCTCCGGTTCGCTGTTTCCCGTCCTGCCGTGGGCCTCGCGAGGGAGCCTTGACCTGCAGGCCATCGGCCTCCTCTTCCTGCTGACTGCCTTCACCGACCTCTACATCATCCAGGCGAGGCCCGACTACGGGCTAAAGATAATGGGCACGGCCCTGCCGGGCGTCTGGGGTATCCTCGCCAAGGCGCAATCACCCACGCTGCACATCCTGATCGGCGTGGGGTTCCTGCTCGTCAAGCGGTGGGGCCTCTTCGTGTATCTCCTCTATGCCGGCTTCGGCACCATCAATGCCGGCGTGAACCTCGCCGTCCTGCCCCCGCCTCACCGCATCCGGATCGCCTTCATGATTTCCCTCGCCGCCTTCACCGCCTACATCCTCTGGCGCCGCAAGCGCTTTACTCCATAAGCCTGCCGGCGTTTATTGACAGTGCGCGAAGGCGTGTGTTATCCAAGAGTTGCAGCAACGAGGTCAATGCATGGAAACCACACCGCTATACGTTCTACGGCGATCAGACGGCACATTTAAATTTTACGTGACGCCCGACTACGCCAAGGAGCAGGGAGTGAACCCCGACAAGCTGGTGTGCGTGGATGTTCCCAGCTCCATCTACGCGAACGGTTCCGTTGACGACGTGGCCACGTACATCGCCCAGGAACTGGAGAAACAGACTTCTTCATGAGCACGACGACCGTCACGGTTCCTTCGAACCCGACCCTCACGCGGGAACAGATCGAAGCGGCCATCGTGTCGCTCCAGCCGGTCCAGCGGGTCATGATCCGCCTCCTGCTGCTGCCGTACATGAGCCCGACCCCCGACGACATCTTCTTCATGGCACGGGAGCGGACCGAGCCGAACATGCGCGCCGGCGGCAACATCGCCACCGCCTTTGGCCACAACTTGGATATCCGCAGGGAAAAGATCAACGGGGTGCCCAAAGATTGGATCGTATCGGTCGAGTTCAGGGCCCGGCAATACCAGACCCAGCTGCGTGACAACCTGGTTCGGCTCAATCTTCTGGCAGACTTTTTTCAGGACTACCTGGACGGCTTGCAGCCGGAGATCGACGCGATGGAGCAAATACTCTCCACCGAATGCGAGATAGCCCAGGAATCCCTCGACGATCTTCGCGCCCAAGCGAAGCTCGCGCCCCTCACCTATGCCCTGAAGAAGCTGGCCACCCGCGCGGACAAACAGGAGGTGGAAGAGGAGGACTACCGCCGCGAACGCCTGAGCCTGGAATACCAGGCCCACCTGCGACGCCGCGACCGCTTCCAGAAGCGGCTCAACCAGATTAAGGTGGAGCGGCAAGCTGCGCTGCTGTCCTCCCTTTCGGATGAGTTTCTGGCGGAGGTCTGGGGGCTTTCCATCGCGCCGATCAGGAACCGGCGGGTGAAAGCCGTCCAGGCGTATATCAGCTCGCTCTCATCCGCTCTGAAGTCCAGCCTCGACCCGGCCAGCCTGACCGCCGCAGTCAACGCGGGCATCGGCCCCAAATTGCCGGGGGGCAGCAAAAACGAAGGCGTCGGCAGCAAGCCCGTGGATCTGTCCGGCGACCTGTGGTCGCTTACCGTTCACGCGCTCGCAGCCGAGCTGATGTCCTCGACGGCGCCCAAAGCCTGCACTCATCCCGAAAGCGGAACGAAGGGCCTTGCCGCAAAACTCCGCGGCCTGGCGACGTACGAACTGGGCGAAGAGGAGGAAGTGAAAATCTGGGCCAGGACCGTGTCGTGCTTCAACTGCGTGACGGCACTGCGGACCGCCCAGCAGGAGTCCGGCTTGCTGGCTCGCCCGGCCGAAGAGGTGCTGGCGCAGATCAAGACCCGGACGGCCATGCCCCGTAAGGAGACTCCCGAGGCCGTCCAGGAGAAAGCCGCGGTCGCCCCGGAAGAGACGGGGCTCTCTCTGGATGAACGGCTGCGACCCTGGATCGGCGATGATGCGGGTGAAACGGGGGGCAGAGGTTCTCAAACGTGGTGGTAGACGCCATCCGATGCAATCCCGGTGTGCTCGTAAGCTCGGCCGCCTGATTCTCGCGGGGGGACTTCTCGGCCTGCCGGCCGCGCCTGCCGCCGGCGCATCCCTGTCCGTCACGGAACTCCTGCAACATGGCGACCAGTACCACCAGCAGCCGGTGTCGGTCGTCGGCGAAGCCACCGACGTGGCGGTGCAGATCGGCCCCCGCAACCGGCCCTTTTACACCTTCGTCCTGAAAGACCGGCAGGGGAGCGTGACCGTCATCATGCAGGGGAAGCCGGAGCTTTCCAGCGGAGACGCCGTCATGGTGCATGGGGTCTTCATCAGATCCCGCAAGGCCGGACGAACGGTCATCATCAACCGCATCGAGGCCACGCTCGTCCGCCAATTGCATGGGACGAAAGAGCCGTTCGTGGGATGAAGGTACTTTGATAAAAAGATTACTTGTGGTATTGAATATCCGGCACTTGTGATCGAAGTGCCGGCCAAGCAAGCTCGGTGAGGCGGTGTAGCTCAGTTGGTAGAGCAGCGGACTCATAAGCCGCGGGTCGGGGGTTCGATACCCTCCACCGCCACCATATCCGCTCCGGCCCGATGACTTCACCCTAATGGCCAAGATCCTGATAGTCGATGATGAACCCAGCTTCTGTGAGCTGCTGAAGACGATTCTAAAAAGCCATGGGCATGAGGCCCTCACGGCCTACACCGGGCGTGATGCCCTGGATTCGTTCATGCAATGCCGCCCCCATTTCACATTGCTGGACCTCCGCATGCCTGAGATGGACGGGCTCGAAGTGCTGAAGAAAATCCGCGCGATCGATCCGAATGCCGCCGTGATGATCCTGACGGCATGGGGCACCGATGAGAAGGAGCAGCAGGCCCGGCGGCTGGGAGCGACCGATTTTCTGAGCAAGGCCCTTTCGCTTGAAACCATCCTGGCGTCGCTGGAGCGTGGGCTCAAGCCGCCGGGGCAGGCCCCAGCGGCGGAAGAGACCGCCCAGCCCGCCATCCCCCGGACGGACGACGTTTTTCTGGTGGAGGGAAAAGCGGACGCGCGCGACACGTTGGTGCGGGTTTTGAGCCAGCACGGCATTACCGTCAAACCGGCCAGTGACGGCCCTGCGGTCCTGAGCATGCTGGACAAAGAGACACCGCCGCTCATCGTGCTGGACATGGACATCTCGGGCATGAAGGGCGTGGACGTGCTGCGGAAAATGCGCGAGAAGAACTATTCCGGCGGGATCATTATGATGACCGCCGGCCAACAAGACACCCTCATCAAAGAAGCCTGGAACATGGGCTCGGTCGATATCCTGGGGAAGCCCGTGGACCCGGAACGGCTCATGCTGGCCATTCAAGTGGGCCTGGTCCTCACTAAAATCTGAGCCTTTGAGAGCGGGAGAGCTTATCCTCAGGACCTGGCTTCCGGAGGTGGCCAATCCATCTCGGCCTGCCGGCCGCAATAATAACAGGATAAGCGGTATCGCCCCTTGCGGCGCGGGGTCGGCAACGACGTAAAGACGACAGGGGTGTCGTCGTTCGGACAGACCGGCTGCTGGTGCATCAGGTGCTCATACACGAGATCCAGCAAGGCGGTTTCATCCCAGGGAGGCCCGTGATCTTCCCGACCGGCAAGGTGGTCCCGCCACCCGCACCGCTCGCACGTCAGATCGAAGACCTTCACCCGGTCGCGAAGCTGCGAAAGGTCCGTCACCTGGACCGGGCCGGGGCATCCTTCCCGCCCGCACATGATCGCTTCATGCTGGAGGGCTTGGACGAACTGCTGCCGACGAATGGACTCCGCGGGGGACATGGATAGCTTATTGTATCGCCGGAGGAACGGTTCGGCAAACCATTCCTCCCTTGAAAGCCTCGCCGCTTGCGGCTATCATGAGGCCTCATGGATTTGAGTCTACGACTCCTTCTTGCCGGTCTCGCCGTATGGGGATGCTCGATTCTCAACCCGCCGTCGCCCTTGCGGCCGACGCTTCCGGCCGGCAAATGTCAACCCCTCTCCGTCACCCAGCATAACCTGGCCGGGATGGCGCACTACAAAGAGCGGCGGCTCGAACCGGCCAAGGAGGAGTTTCTGATCGCGGTGAAGGAAGGACCCACCTGCGCCGAGGCCCATTACAACCTCGGCCTCGCCCTGACGTACCTGGGCGAGAGGGAGGAGGCGCGCAAGCATTTCATCGAAGCCGCCGATCTCGCGCCCGGCAACCAGGTGATCTGGGACTCCCCCGCCCTCCGGCCGTACGGAGAACCCCAAAAGGAAATCAAGAAGAAAAAGGATTCGGCTGTAGAGCAGGCGCCAGGCGCGTTCGGCAACCGGGGGCGCCTCGGCGGGTACTAGCGGTTCCCCTACACCCCGATCTGGGTCCTGATCTCCTCCCTGACCTGATCCTTCACGGCCCGCATCCACTCCTCCAGCTTCGGGAACAGATGGCTGTCGCCTTCCGTGAATCCCTTGACCAGGACTTCGGAGGACTTTTCGATGCGGTCGTCGCCGAGCACAATCTTGACCTTCTGGTCCGCGATTTTCCGCGTCAGCATCTGGGTGAGCTTGAGCTGCTGGCCGGGCGAGCCGCCCGACACGCCCAGGATCGTATGATGGAAGAGTTCCAGCTCTCCCTTGATGTCGATAAAGACCCGCATCACCCGCGGGATCAGCCAGCCTTTGCGATTGATATAGAAGTCGTAAGAGATCGCCTCGGCATTCGGCTCCCGGAAGGGACCGGCCGAGAGCGTCACATCATACGTATACTTTTGAGGAGCCTGCGGGGCTTTTTCAGCCATGACGGACTTACTATAAAGATCGCGGCGCGCTTTTGTCAAAATAGGCGCGCACCCGTTCAGCCGCGCCCAGGCCGTCCCGAATGCAGTCCGGAACCCCCACCCCCCGGTAGCCCGCTCCCGCGACAAAGACGCCCGGCAATCCCTGAAGCCGCGCCTCGATGGCGGCCAGACGATCCAAGTGCCCCACGAGATACTGCGGCATCGCGCGGGGCCACCGGAACACGCGGACCAGAGCCGGTTTTTCCATGACCCCCATGACGTGCCGCAGGTCCGCGCGCGCCAATTCCACCAATTCCTCGTCGGACCGCTCCAGCGCGGTTTCCCGGCCCGCGCCGCCGATGTAGCAACGGATCAGCACCGAGCCGTCCGGCGCCCGATGGTCCCACTTCGAAGACGACCACGTCGCCGCCAGCAGGGTGCGGCCTTCGATCCGCGGCATCACGAACCCATAGCCGACGAGGTCATGGCTGAATCCCTCACGGCGATAGCCCAGCGTGACCGTCGCGGTGGACGCATAGGGAATGCCCTCCAGCAGGCCGGCCACCGTTCCGTCGAGCGGCTCAAGCAGCGACGCGGCGCCGAAAGCCGGCGTCGCCAGCACCACCGCATCCGCCTTCAGGGACGAGTCCCCCTCGACCAGAACCTCATAGCCCCGTCCCGTCCCGCACCGCCGCACCGCCGTCACCCGGCGCCCCACGCAGACCTTCACCGCCGATAGCCGGCCGGCCAGGGTCCGGACCAACTCCGAGAGCCCGCCCCGAAGCGTCACGAACGGCGTCCAGCGCGGAGCCTCTCCCCTGTCGGATGCCGTGCGCCTCCGCCGAGCGCCCAGCATCGAACGGACAAGGCTTCCGTGCTCCCGCTCCATTTCGGGAAACCGGGGGAAGGTCGCCAGGATGGACAGCCGATCCGCGTCGCCCGCATAGATGCCGGTCATCAGCGGCTCGATGATCCGCTCCAGGGCTTCATCGCCCAGGCGGCGGCGGAAGAACCCGCCGAGGGATTCGTCTCCTTCCTCGCGACGGCGCGGCACGAAGATTTCCGCGCCCAGCCGAAGCTTGCCCGGCCAGGACAGCAGCCCGCTCCGCACAAACGAGCCCAGCCTGGTGGGGAAGCCCAGCGCGAGCCCTTCCGGCAATTCCTCGAGACGGCCGCGCGAATACACGAAGGTCCGGCGTGTGTCCGGGTTCGTGCCGATCAGCCGGTCTTCCAGGCCGAGCTTCCGGCATAGCTCGATTCCCCACGGTTTTTGGGAAAGAAACGAGTCGGGCCCGCCCTCGATGACGAACCCCTCGACCTGCTCGGTGAGAATCTTGCCGCCGAGCCGGGAGTCTCCTTCGACCAGCGTGCAGGCGATGGGCGGACCGTCGGATTGGGACAGGGCGTAGGCCGCGCTCAGGCCGGCGATCCCGCCGCCGACCACAACCACTGTGCGCGCGACGGTCAGATGCCGGTCTCCTTGAGGTGGGTGGTAATGACGTCCAGCACCGTCTCGACGATCGGCGCGGTGGCATTGAGCATCGCCATGCGTTCCAGTTGCATGCCCTTGTCGCGCGCCCGCTTCGTGAACTCGATGTCGATGTCGTACAGGATCTCGAGATGGTCCGACACAAACCCGATCGGCGCCATGAGCACGTGCCGGCAACCGAACCCGTGCAGTTCGTACAGCGTCTCTTCGACCGTCGGCCCCAGCCACTGCTCGCCCGTCCTGCCCTGGCTCTGATAGGCGAACCGCCAGGTCGCGGCGGGCGGGAGCGGGCCGAGGGCGGCCAGCACGGCCTCGACCGTCGCCCGCACCTGGTCCGGATACGGATCGCCGTCTTTGAGGATCCGCTCAGGAAGGCTGTGGGCCGTGAAGATGAGCGTCACGCGGTCGCGCGCGTCCGCCGGAAATTTCCCGAGGGCCTCGCGAATGTTGGCGACGATTCCCTGAATGAACGCCGGATGGGTGTTCCAGCTCGGCACGTAGGTGAAGCGAACGGGCACGCCCGCTTCAGCCTGCGCCTCCTCGACTTTCTTGACGTAGGCGCCGACGCTCAACCGGGAGTTCTGGGGCGCCATGCACACGCCGACCAGCCGCTTGACCCCGTCTTTGACGATCTCCCGGTAGGTTTCCCGGATGAAGGGATGCCAGTGCCGGAACCCGCGATACACCCTGAAACGGGACGGACCGGCCGCGTTGAGACGCGCTTCAAGACACCGGGCGAGATCAGTCATAATCGCCGGGACCGGGGATTTCCCCCCGGTCGCCCGGTACCGCTCCATGATCTCGCGCAGCAGTTCGGGAGGGGTCGGCCGGCCGCCCCGCACATCGTTAAGAAACGGCTCCACCGCTTCCAAGGAGTCCGGTCCGCCCAAGGCCATGAGCAGAATACCGATTGGCGCTTCCGGCATTGTTAATCGTTATCCGTTAATCGTTAAACGTAAAAGGTGAATTGCGGAGGGGCATTCCGGCGATTAACGAATAACGTTTAACGCTGACTCAACTTGTGGACCAGGTCCACGGCCGCCTGGACATGCTCCACGGGGGTATTGGGAAGGATGCCGTGCCCGAGGTTGAAGATGAAGCCCGGCGCGTCTCCCGCCTGCTTCAGAATCATCTCCACGCGCCGTTCGATCTCGTGCACGGGAGCGAAGAGCACAACGGGATCCAGATTGCCCTGGATCGCCACGTCGGAGCCCAGGCGGCGACGGGCTTCATCGAGCGGCACGCGCCAGTCCACCCCGATCACCGTGCCGCCGGCCTCACGCATCAACTCCAGCAAGGTCGCGGTCCCCGTACCGAAATGAATCAGCGGCACACCCTCGTTCTTGAGTCCCTCGAAGATCAGCCGCACGTGCGGCTGCACGTACTCCCGATAGTCATCGGGGCTCAGGCACCCGACCCAACTGTCAAACAACTGGACAGCCTGCGCGCCCGCCTGGATCTGGTTCTTCAGATAGGCGGTCACCACGCGCGCGAGCTTGTCCATGAGCCGGTGCCAGACGGCGGGCTCCCGGTACATGAGGCCTTTGGTTTCGATGAAGTTCCGCGAGGCGCCGCCCTCGATCGCGTAGCTGGCCAGCGTGAACGGCGCGCCTGCGAAGCCGATCAACGGCACGCGTCCATTGAGCCCGCGGCGGGCCAGCGCGATTGCATCCACCACGTACCTGAGCTCGCTGCCGTCAATCAGCCGCAGCGCCTCCACATCCGCGCGCGTGCGGACCGGGTTGTGAATGACAGGCCCCTCGCCTTCCTCGAACGTGACGCGGAGGCCCATCGGCTCGAGCGGGAGCAGGATGTCGGCGAAGATGATGGCGGCGTCGAGATGGAAACGATCAATAGGCTGGAACGTCACCTGCGCCGCCAGTTCGGGCGTCTTGCAGACCTCGAGGATGGAGTGCTTGGCGCGGACGGCGCGGTACTCCTCCATATAGCGGCCGGCCTGCCGCATGAACCACACCGGCACGCAGTCCGTCCGCTCGCGGCGGCAGGCTTTGAGGAAACGATCGTTCATACGAATGGCATTCTAGGGGGAGACAGCGAGGGTGTCAAATACCACGCCGCCTTGCACGATTTCCCACTATAATGGAGCAAGTTTAAGGGGACCCATGAACATCCTCATCGCCGGAGGTTCCGGCTTCATCGGCCGAGCGCTCTGCAAGGCTCTCATTCAGACAAACCACGGGGTTACGGTGTTGTCCCGTTCCCCCGATGCGCACCGCGGTGACTTCCCTCCGGACGTCACGCTTCTCGCTTGGGATGGCCGGAGCAGGGAGGGGTGGACGCAGGAGTTGGCAGGGTTTGATGCGGTAATCAACTTGGCGGGGGAGAACATTGCCGAGAAACGCTGGACAAAAAACCGCAAGGAGGAGCTGTGCAACAGCCGCATCCTCACCACGCGCCTGCTGGTTCAGGCCATGGCCGTGCTGTCGAAACGGCCATCGACGCTGATCAATGCATCAGCGATCGGGTATTACGGGCCTCGTAACTCCACACCGGTCACTGAAGAGACCCATCCGGGTTCGGATTTTCTAGCCGATCTTTGCGTAGCCTGGGAGCAGGAAGCGATTCGGGCTGAGGCGCTCGGTCTTCGTGTCGTGCGGCTACGGATCGGTCTGGTGCTGGGAGAGGACGGCGGCGCTCTGCCTCGGATGACGTTGCCGTTCCGGTTTTTCCTGGGCGGGCCAATCGCGCCCAGCTCCCAGTGGGTCTCCTGGATTCACCGCCAGGACCTCATTGGCCTCATCCACTGGGCCCTCACTAATCCGAAGGTGAGCGGTCCTGTCAATGCCGCCGCGCCTGGCGCCGTCACAATGCGCGAGTTTTGTCAGACACTTGGGCATGTCCTGGGTCGGCCCTCTTGGCTCCCGGTCCCGGAATTTGCCCTCCGACTGGCTCTCGGAGAACTCGCCACATTATTGACGACCGGCCAACGTGTTGAGCCGGCCGTAGCGCTGCGTGAAGGGTACACCTTCCAGTATCCCGGGTTAGAGCAGGCGCTTCGGGAGATTCTCGGAAAACCTTTATGAGGGATACTCCGCCTCTTCGCATCGGAATCAGCCAGTGTCTGCTCGGTGAGAACGTCCGGCACGATGGGGGGCACAAACGAGACGGTTTTCTGATCGAAACCCTGGGTCCGCACGTGGAATGGGTTCCGGTGTGCCCGGAAGTGGAAGTCGGCCTGGGCACCCCGCGCGAGCCCATGCGGCTGGTCGGCATTCCCCGCGCGCCGCGCCTGATCACGATCACTACGAAGATAGATCACACCGACGCGATGAACCGCTTCGCCCAGCAGCGGGTCCGCGAACTGGAAGCTCTGGACCTGTCAGGCTATATTTTCAAAGCCGACTCGCCAAGCTGTGGCATCGGGGAGGGTTCTCTCGAAACCGGTCTCTTCGCGCGGGCCTTCATGGAACATTTTCCCGATATGCCGGTCGAGGAAGAAACCCGCCTCCACGACCCGCAAGCCGTGAAGAGCTTTCTGGAACGAATCCTCGCCTACCGCCAATCGAGAAACACCGTCTAACTTTTCCTGTCGCCTGCGGCTCCGGGGTCCTGCCGCCGAATTACCCGGACGTGCTCAGGTCGTTTCGCCCTACCAGGCACGCGGACCGGGCTGTACGCCCTTCCGCTCCGCCCGGGTCCCATTCGGCGTCACCCCTTCGCCTCCGGCGACACCGGCGCCACCCGCTCAGACTATGGAAATTGGAAAATAAATCTGTCCCCAATTCTCCACAATTCTCCAAACATTAGCAGCCGAACCGGCTACGTTTCTGCTCTGAAGAGGCGGCGGCGGAAGAGAGAAGCTAACTTTACATCTGTCAGACAAATCGTGTATCCTGTCGGACAGGAGGGTTGATCCATGACTCGCGTACAGATATCGGCCCGGTTGAACCCCGCCCAATTGAAGCGGGCGCAAAAAGCGTTGGGCGCCAAGACCGCCAGCGAGACCATCCAGAAGGCGCTGGAACTGGTCACCGAGAAAACCGCCCACGATACGGTCATTCGGAAGTACAGCGGGGTCGGAGCGCCTGACGCGTTTGAAAAGAACTAAGTTCGCCGTCTTCGACACCTCGGTCTATATCGACAACTTCCGGACCGGTCGCTTCACGTTTCGGATACGTCACGCCCCCATCATCCCGCGATGCTCCTCGGTCGTTCTGCATGAGCTGCTCAGGGGAGCGAAAACCCGAATTGAACGGCGGTTCGTCCAGGACTTGCTGAAGAACTGTCAGGTGCTCGTCCCGACGGCTCAGCACTGGATCGAAGCGGCGGAAGTGTTGAGCGCCATCAGGAGCCGCGAGCACTACGACGCGCACAAGATCCGGGAACTGGCGTACGATGTCCTGATCGCCCTTTCAGCCCGCAGCATCGGGGCGACGGTCATCACCTGCAACGAATCCGACTTCCAAACCATCCGCCGCCACATGCCGTTTCATGTGGTTTACTGGAAATAGGCAAGGCTGGGGACTGGCCCCCTTCCGACCGGGGCCTGTCCCCGTCTCGGCGGCGGAGCGGACCGGCTATGTTTCTGCTCTAGAGTTGGCGGCGGCGGAAGCGATCAGCTATTTCCTGGCCAGATAGTCCCGCAACGATAGGAGGGGGATGCCATGGTACTGCTTCAGCAGGAGCATCTCTTTATCGCCGGTGACGATGGCATCCGCCTGACCGGCTTCAGCGCATTCAAGGATACGGTTGTCGGGGTCGTCTTTGAAGACCTCCACCGTGCTCTTGGGTTTCACCAACTCGGCCATTTCGGTCATCATGACCGCCACCTGGCTCAACGCTTCGGGGTCTCGACCGAATTTCCTGGCCAAGGTGGATAACAGCTCGTCGAGGATCGGTTTGGAAATCAGCAAGACGTCGTCGCCGTCGAGGATTCTGAACACGGCCTTTTCGGCCTGGGACCCGGGAATGACCAGGGCTGAGATGAAGATGTTGGTGTCGAAGACGACTCTCACCGGGCAGCGAGGTATTTGCGCAGATCACGCTCGGTGATGATGCCTTTCTCCTTGGCTTTGCGCGTCCAGTACCCTTGCGCGGCGCGAAAGCCCTCTTTCAGGCGTTCGCGCTTGGCGAGTCGCAGGGCCTCCTGGATCACCGCGCTGACGGTTTTGCCTTCCTCCCGCGCGATCTCGTTGAGCTCTTTGGACAGTGTCGGCGGAAGAGAAATCGTTTTCTTGACCGCTGTACCCATGGCATTGCCTCCGGTATGAATAAATACTACCACACTCTTTGGTGTCCGATCCATTATCTGAGACACCTGAAGGTAGGGATTCGTCTAACGGCGCGGGGACCGGCCCCCGTCTTGGCGGCGGAGCGGACCGGCTACGTTTCTGCTCTAGAGTTGACCGCGGCGGCGGAAGAGAGAAGAGGGAGAGGGAAATGGAGTCTGAACCTATTTCTCTACTACGTCTTCCTGCGTTCAATCCCGTGATAGAATCGCCTTCTCAGAAAGGAAGCGCCCTTGTCTCGGAGATCAGTGGCATTGAGCGTGCTTATGATCGCCTTGCTGGGTTGCACGGGGGTTCGACCGGCCATCTCCGCAACGTCTCCCGATCCCGCACCCTCCATATCCGAGCAGCCCGCGAAGCAGACCGTCACGCCGGTCCAGTTGGAGCAGGCAATCGAGCGATACCTCTCGAAGCGCTGGGCCGGCGGTGTCAGCAGGCTGGAAGTGCGAATGACAACTCACCGGGACGGCATCCGGCTACCGCCGGGCCGGCTGTCCATTCGGATCACCCCCATCCCCGTGGTCGTCCGACCCGGTCCCCTGCGCTTTCGGACGGCCCTCATCGTAAACGGTCGCGTCAGGCTCAGGCTCATCGTAGCCGCCGAGATCAAGGCCTACGCGAATCTCGTCCTAACGGCACGGGCTGTCCGCCAAGGCGACATTCTTACGCCGTCGGATCTCACGATCGGCGAGTGGCGCATCCTCGAAATCGAGCACGGGCTTGTGATCTCCCCCGAGGAAGCGATCGGCAAGCGCATCCGGCTCGATCGCCCGTCGCAGCGGCCGATCCCCAGAGTCGCTCTGGAGGCACTTTCGGAAGGTGGTGGAAGGAGCCAGCTACGTTTCTGCTCTAGAGTTGGCGGCGGCGGCGGAAGAGAGAAGAGGGGGTCTATTAAATCACGGGTGAATGACTGTCAGTCCGAGCACCTGTTCGAAGGGATCGTAATCCCGGTCGTTATGGAGCAGCGAATGGCCGTTTCGGAGGCAGAACGTCGCGATCAAGCAGTCGATGGTTCGCCGAACCGTATGCCCTTGCGCCCGAAGCTTTCGATAGTTCTTGGCCGAATCAACAGCCAGCTCGATGCCGCCGGTCGGGAACACTTCGCACTTGAGTAACTCTTTTTGAACGGCCTGAAAGTTGTGGTCGTCCTTCACTCCTTGCAGGACTTCGCAGAGTATGAGGTCGGTCAAACCCAGGCGTTCGATCAACAGATTTGCGTCAAGCCACTCTGCCTGGGGCGTGGCGACGCCTCGCAGGTAGTCAACCCAGACCGTCGTATCGACGATGGTCACGACACCGTCCGGACGCGGCCGGCGCGCATCTCACTGAGATTGCCCTCCCAGGCCACTTTGCCGCGGAGCCGCCGAATACCGGCCTGTCCTTTGACATCAATCAACAATTGCAAGCCGGCTTCGACCGCTGCCCGTTTGGTCTTGAGACCAGTGGCGCGCAAGGCCCGCTCGATGAGGCGATCATCAATCACGATATTGGTTCGCACAGAATCCTCCCTCCCTCTTCGTGTGTATATTTCACAGAATTATACACATCTTTGCCTGTCTTTCGCAACAGCGAAACCAGCCCCTTTGCAGATGAGACACCCGATCGACGAAAAGGTTTAATCGTTCGCCTAGGCAGGCATTAAAAGGCGGGCGGCCACCGGCCCCCTTCCGACCGGGGCTTGTCCCCGTCTTCGATCCGATGTAGGGGCGCACGGCGGTGCGCCCGTCTGCGGTCACTGGTGGTATTAAATATCCGCCACGATTTGATCGAACGCGGCGGCACGAGCAAGCTTGGTTTGGTGGCGGCGGAAGAGAGAAACGGGAGGGGTTACGCGCGCAGAACTTCCGGCCTGGAGGAAAGGTACTCCAAAATTTCCTGTTGGCGGTCCTGAATCTGCAGCACATAGGGCCGAGCCAGCCGCTCATAATCGTCAGGAGAATGGGTCTGCCGCGCG
>Ga0137796_10000067_pt1 | contig 66932 bp, 59 predicted proteins | sample OV2TP3_FD_97704 | JGI IMG/M metagenome (GOLD analysis project Ga0137796, IMG submission 97704) | reverse complement strand
CAGCCGATCGGCGGGTGGGTCAAACCGGGCGATTTCGATCCCGAGGTCGTCCTCCAAGCCTATCGTTTTTTCATTCGCGAGTTGTATCCGGCCGACCGCGTCTTTTGCAGCGATCTGCGGACGGCCATGCGGTACGCCGGGCCCAAAGAGGCGGTCTTCCACGCCCTCATCCGCCAGAATTTCGGCTGCACCCATTTCATCGTCGGCCGGGACCACGCAGGGGTCGGCGGGTTCTACCATTCGTATGCGGCGCATCGATTCATCGCCGAGCTGCCGCCCCTGGATATCTGCATCCTGAAGCTTCATGAGCCGTTTTACTGCCGGCGATGCGGCGGCACGGCGACCGAGAAGACCTGCGGACATGACGAAGCCCAGCGGACTTACATCAACGGGTCCGGCGTCCGCGACATGCTGGTCGGGCGTAAGCCCATCCCCCCATACATCATGCGTGAGGAACTGGTTCGGTTTCTGCTGGACCTGCAAAAACAGCGGCCGTTGTTTTCCGAGGGCACGCCCACATGAAGCCCTTCGAGGTCATTGCGACGATCAGCGACCGCGTCGCGACGCCGGCCTATCTGGAAGGGTTCGTGGAGCGGGGCGCGACGATCCTGCGCATCAATGGGTCCCATGCCTCCGTCGAGGAGGCGCGCCGCCTGGTCGCGGCAGTCCGTCGCCACGTGGGACGGCGGGCGAAGATCCTGATCGATCTGCCGGGCAACAAGATCCGTACCGCCAACCTCCCGGACCCCATCGTGCTTGAGGCAAGACTGCCGTTCAGTCTGAAGGCGTCGCAGTTCAATTTCCCTGGCATCTTGTCCTACTTGCGTCCGGGCCTGGAGTTGATCGCGAGCGACGGGCGGGTGAAATTCGTCGTCGAGTCCTGCAACGAGCACGAGGCGTGCTTCATCCCCCGGTTCAGCGGTCTGCTGGAGAACGGAAAAGGGGTCCACATCGTAGGATACCATCCGCCGCTGCCGTTCCTCTTCCCGCGGGACCAAGAGCTCCTGCAGGCGGCCAGGGAAGAAGGCGTAGACTTGGTCGGCCTCTCCTACGTGCGCCACGCCCAGGACGTGGCGGAAACGCGCGCCCTGCTTGACGGGAGTCCGGTGGGCATCCTCTGCAAGATCGAGACACGCGAGGCGTGCCAGGAACTCGACACCATCCTCCCGTTGTCCGCGCAGATACTGATCGATCGTGGCGACCTCTCCAGCGAAATCGGGCTCTATCACACTCACCGTATGGAGCAGGCCATCGCAAAACGCGCCGCCGACCAAGGCGTGAAGGTCTTCGTCGCGACCCAAATTCTCTACAACATGGTCGAGTATCCGATCCCTCTGATGGCGGAGGTCGCCGCCTTGAGCGAAGTGGTCCGCTACGCCCACGGCATTCAGTTGTCGGATGAGACCGCCGTCGGCAAGTACCCCTTCGAGGCGCTGGAGGTCGTGCGCAACGTCAGGGCCAGCGTTGTACACGCGCCGGCCGGGCAGAAGGCCGATGGTGGGGGCCTGGTCGTCTGGCTGACCGGCCGCTCGGGCAGCGGCAAAACGACACTGGCGACCGCTCTGAATAAGCGACTGGAGGCCCGTGGGGAGCGGGTCGTGAGTATAGACGGAGACGAGGCCCGATCTTTCACGCAGGGAGTGTTGGGGTACTCCAAGCCCGAGCGCGAGAGTCATCTTAAGTACCTGGCATTTGCGAGCCAAAAAGCAGTTGAGTCTGGCGCTGTGGTGATTGTGGCGGCTCTGAGTCCGTTTGAGCACATTCGACAGTGGACGCGAGGTGTGGTTTCGAATTACTTCGAGATTTATCTGGACTGCCCCTTAGATGAATGCATCAGACGGGATCCGAAAGGTCATTACGCCAAGGCTACCAAGGGCGAGCTGGCCGACTTCGTCGGTGTGGACATGGAATATGAGATTCCCCGGACGCCCGATCTGGTTCTCGATTCCGGTCAGGGAACGGTCGAGGCCTGTTCAGATCAAATCCTGCGTGCGCTGGAGAAGGCCGGTTTTCTGTCCGTGGGCGGACCTTCCTAGGAGGCCGGGTGGACTATCGCGGGAAGAAAGTATTGGTCACGGGAGCGGATGGGTTCATCGGGTCCCATCTTGTGGAGCGTCTGGCGGCTGGCGGGGCACAGGTCACCGCCTTGAGCCTATACAACTCGTTCGACAGCCACGGTTGGCTCGACGAGTTGCCCGCCGAAACCTTGCGGGCCGTCAAGCTCATACGCGGGGATGTTCGTAACGGTCCCTTTATAGGGCGGCTGGTCGAAGGGCAGGATCTCGTCTTCCATCTCGCCGCGCTGATCTCCATCCCCTACTCTTACGAGGCCACGCACTCATACGTGGACGTCAATGTCACAGGAACTTTGAATGTCCTGGAAGCCGCACGCGCCCATGGAGTGAAGCGCGTCGTCCATACTTCGACCAGTGAAGTTTACGGGACGGCCCAGTACACCCCGATTGACGAGCACCATCCGCTCCAGGGCCAGTCTCCCTATTCAGCCAGCAAGATCGGCGCGGACATGATGGCCGAAGCCTACGCGCGTTCCTTTGACCTGCCGGTGGTCATCCTGCGTCCGTTCAATACGTTCGGCCCGCGGCAGAGCGAGCGGGCCGTCATTCCGACGGTGATCCGTCAATGTCTGGACCACGCCTGCAAGACAATCCGTCTTGGTGATCCGAGCCCCATCAGGGATTTCAGCTATGTGACGGATACGGCCGAAGCGTTTGCCGCGATCGGGGCGACGGAAAAACTGGAATATGGCCAGGCGTACAATGCCGGCACCGGCGTGGCTGTCAGCGTCGGAGAAGTCGTCGAAACCATCCGGCGCCTGGTCGGGACGGACAAGCCGGTGAAGGCGGAGCCCTCGCGCCTGCGTCCGCCGAACTCTGAAGTCAGAGCGCTCTTAGCCGACAACCGGCGGCTGATCGCGGCCACAGGCTGGCGCCCTCGGATTGATTTGGAGGAAGGGCTGTCGCGGACCATTACATGGTGGCGTCGAAGGCTGGAGGCCGACCGTGTCCGACCCTTGAGCGGATACATGACCTGATCTCTTCTCGTTCGCGATCGTGCAAGATTTCCGGTCCCCCCCCGCCAGATGAGTCTAACGTATGAATCTCTTAGGCGAGAGTTTTGCGACTCTGCCGATGCCTTTCGTGTGGTTGCTCGTGATCGGACTGGTCTTTTGGTCTCGACCGGTTGTCGGTCGGAGACTGGTTGCCGTCACCACCGTGGCCTTTTTCATTTCCAGCCTGGCGATTGTCGGCAAGATCGTGCTGCTCGCCTTCCTTGCTACTGTACCCGTCTGGGAAGCGGGCATGGCGCCGAAGCCCGTGGCGATCATCGTGCCGACCGGTGGAATTTTTGCCGATGAAACCGGACGATGGTGGCCCAGCAGCAGTTCTATCCATCGCGCCGTCATGGCCACGCAACTGCGTCAACAACTGGATGTCCCGCTCATTATCAGCGGCGGGGCGCCGGTCAACGGGCAGCCGCCGGAGGCCCGCGTGATCGCGACCGAGCTCGCCCTGACCGGCCCCGCCGTCATACTTGAGACCACTGCCCGCAACTCCCAGGAAACCGGCCAGGCGGTGGCTGGGATAATGAAGAACCTGCCCGTCGGGCCGGTGATGCTCGCCACCAGCGATATGCATGTCGCCCGCATGGGAGCCGTGCTGCGGCACGCCGGCCTGAGCGTCAGGCAACCCTCTCACCATAGGGAGACGGTGAAGCGAGTGGTCTGGACCGACTTTATCCCAAGCACCCTGGGCCTCGCCTACAGCGCGCGGTTATCGCGGGAATCCTGGGCGATTCTTTGGTATGTCGTGAAGGGGTATCTCTCCCTACACGACTTTGTAGCAGGCAGTGAGAGACCCGGGTCACACTGAAGTTCGCTTTTCATCGGCTGCTATGACACCCCTCGCAACAATTGCGCTCGTTGCTCGCTCGGAGTCACGCATGTTCATGCTTGACCTGGCTAGGCTTTTGAAAGAACGCCACGGTAGCGTTTTGCATTTGTATTGTTCCGGACCGCAGGAAGTGAGTTTTTACCAGGAACTGAACAACGATCGCCTTTTTGATTCGATCAACGACGCCGATGTGTTGTTGCCCAACGCTCTTCAGAGCGGCCTTGAGGAATCATCGGTGGTTGCTCGCGCCAAGGCGTTCGAAGCTCGTATCGGCTGTACCTATAACAGACTTGCGGTCGAGAACCGTCACCTTGGGCGGGGCTATGCACTAGGCGGTTTCCACCATCCTCGGTCTCGTATTTCTCAGAGAGCCTCCTACCTGCAATTGCTACACGCGTATAACGAAAGCCTCAACTTCTGGGACCGGGAGATTGCCACCAAGGGCATCACGTTGCTTATAAATGGCGGTAAAGAAGCGGCTTGCATATCGCGTGAACACGGCCTGCCATACCGGGCTATCGCCGGTGCTAGATACAAGAATTACCATTACTGGGCCTGGAACGAATTCTATGAAAATCCCGGTATTGAGGTTGCATATCGGAGAGGGGACGCTTCCCAGGCGGGCATGCTGGACGAGCCCTACTTGACTCATATGGTCAACCGAAAGCGCTTCTTGGAGGAGTTGAATTTAGCCGGGCTACTGAAAAAACTGGCATTGACGACGGCGCGTCATGCCTATTGGCGTTTACGCGGATACAAGAAGGCGAAGGGGTATTACCTGCGGGAGAATTTGAAGTATCACGTTCGGGTGTGGCGCGATTATAAGAAGCTTAGCAAAATTGCCCGTGTGACACTTGCTGATCTACAAGGCAAGCCTTTCGTGTTTTTTCCCCTTCATCAGGAACCGGAAGCGGCCCTTCAGAGTTTGTCTCCAGAGTTTTTTTATCAGTTGTCATGTATTGCGTCGCTTTCTCGTGATCTGCCGGCCGGTACGCTCCTCGCGGTTAAAGAAACCTTTGGGGCGATCGGACGGCGACCCGACAATTTTTACCAACAGATCGCTGAGTTCAAGAATGTTGTTTGGCTCAGCACGATGGAGCTGGGAATCAACGTTGTCCGTCAGGCTTCCGCCGTGGCCACGATAACCGGTACGGCGGGGTTCGAAGCTGCCGTCATGGGCAAGCCGGTGATCAGCTTCGGCCGGCACAACATTTACAATTTCATGCCGCATGTCAAAGTTGTCATGGATGAGTCAAAGCTAAAGGAATACCTCTTTGAGGCACTGAACGGAGGGATTGATCCCGAAAGCGCCGGGGCTGATGGCCAACGATTTCTGCAGGCGGTGATTGCTTGCTCGTTCGATATGCGTGGCTACGACTATGTGAACGTCCAAGCATTTGAGCGGCAGAGTATCGAAGATGCCTATCAGTGTCTTATGCTCAGCCTCGACGAGATATCCGCGCATGCGGATGGTCAGCTATTCGGCAGAAGCCAGCATCACTGGGGCAAGGGCGTCGCACCAACGTGCTAAGTCCAATGAGCAAAAGCAATGCAGCGGTGCGGCGTAGAATCTCTGTTGCTGACGTCAAAGCTTCGTTCGATCTGTCGTCTGGAAAAGAACTCTTCTATGTGACCTGGTTTGCTCGGCCACTCTCCAATTACTGTACACCGTTCTTTTGCAATCTTGGCTGCTCCGCCAATGCCGTCACCCTTTCCCGAGCCATCATCACATTCGGTGTGCTCGCTGGGCTTAGTGCCGGGTCGCCCCCTGTCCTTGTCGGGGTCGTACTGGCAGTTTATGTGGGGTTTGTCCTCGATTGTGTGGATGGCAACCTGGCGAGGCTTTATAACTCCGCTACCTACTGGGGCAAGTTTGTCGATGGGCTCGTTGATGCCCTCTATGGGATGCTGGTGCCGCTGGCCACGGCGATTGGTCTGTGGAGAGTCGGCGACAATGGCCTAGCTCTGCTGGCCGGATCCTTGACGACGGCTTTGGCGCTGTCCGCCGAGGTTGGACGCAACCGAATGAGTTTTTTTCGCGAGTGGATGATCACTCAGACCGGCCCTCTCACCGCCAGTGATGAAGCAGCACGAGTAATGCCTCATAGAGTGGAACGCGGAATAGTTAGTGTGGTCTACAACAGTCTTTTTTTTGCTCCTCTTCTCCTTTTGTTGCCGAATGGCGCAAGCTATTTTCTTGTCGCTCTTGTCCTGATTCAAGCACCGGCCAGTATTTTTTGGGTGATGCTGATCATGATCCAGGCTAATGCCATTTTGCGTCGGGGCCGAAGAAGTGTCCACGCAGTGGCTCACTCGGTTGGCCGACATGGGGCGGTATGATAGGAGAGAACGCCCACATTCCCCTCGCAGTGCCAGATCTTCGCGGCAACGAGGCCGTCTATCTGATCCGGTGCGTCCAAGAAAATTGGGTCTCGTCGGCAGGGCCGTTCGTGCGCGAGATTGAGCGCCAGATGGCTTTGCTTACTGGGCGCAGACACGGTGTTGCGATGGTCAACGGTACTGCAGCGCTTCACCTAGTGCTTGTCGCCGCTGGAGTCAAAGCGGGTGATTTGGTGATCGTTCCGGACTGGACGTTCGCGGCGACGGCCAATGCCGTCGTGCATGCCGGGGCCAGCCCGTTCTTTGTGGATGTGACCCGTTCCACTTGGACACTTGATCCGGAGTTGGTGGCGGATGCCATCGTCAAAGGAGGAACACGCCGGATCGGCGCGGTTGTAGCCGTTCACGCTCTTGGCCACCCGGCCGATATCGACCCGTTACGGAAAGTCTGCGGCGATGCCGGTATCCCGCTCATCGAGGATGCGGCCGGCGCGATCGGAGCGACGTACAAAGGGCGTCCTGTCGGTGGCCTCGGCGACGCGGCGATGTTCAGTTTCAACGGCAACAAGACCGTGACAGCCGGCGGCGGCGGCATGGTGGTGATGGACAGGGCCGCATGGGCCGACCGGCTGCGGAACCTCAGCGCCCAGGCGCGTTCCGGCGCTGCCTACCGCTACGAGGAGGTCGGGTACAATTACCGGATGACGAACCTGAACGCGGCGGTCGGGCTGGCCCAACTCGAGCGACTCGATGACATGCTGGCGGCCAAGCGGACGATCGCCTCGGTCTATGACGCCGCGATCGACGGGCGGGAGGATCTCGTCCCGATGCCGCGTGCGGCGTGGGCTGAAAGCGGGTGCTGGATGTATTCAGTGCGTTCCGGCTCAGTAGCCGACGCGGAGAGCCTTGTGAGGCATTTAGAAGCCCAAAATATCGAATCGCGTGTATTCTGGCAGGCGCTCTCGTCCCAGAAAATCTATTCCTCTCAGGCATGCCTTCTGACAGGTGTGTCAGAATCGCTGTCGGGTCGCGTCGTGTCGCTGCCCTGCAGCAGCAGCCTGACCCAGCCCCAGCAGGAGCGCGTGATTGCGGCTTTGAGAGAGTGGCGAGGCAGGCCCTGCAAGCAAGCGGCGTAAAAGTTGTCCTCATCGGGGCCGGCGGCCACGCGAAGGCGGTTGTAGAGGCTATACGGGGGGCCGGCGGAGCGGTTGTCGCTTATGTTGATCCTCGGGAGGCCGCGTGGTTGAACGCGGTACGGATTTCTGACGATAGGCTGGCTGCGGAAGTAGCAGCCGGCTCGACAGCGGTGATGGGTATCGGTGGAGTGGAGCCGGATAGCCTCGCCAAACGGCTGGCCCTTTTGCAGACGTATCGTTCGGCCGGCGTCCCTTTCATGGCGGTCATCCACCCGGCTGCCTACGTCAGTCCGACTGCCGTGCTCGGGGAAGGCGCCATCGTACTGGCGGGAGCCGTTGTACAGCCGGGCGCATCCATCGGGCATGGAGGCATCGTCAACACCCTGTCCGTTGTCGAGCACGACAGCGAGATCGGAGAGGGAAGCCACGTCGCGCCAGGCGCGATCGTGCTGGGTGGGTGCCGGATCGGGGACTGTTGCATGGTAGGTGCTGGTGCTATCGTCCTGCCGGGCTCAGAGGTTCCGCCTAAGAGCCTGATCGCTGCGGGCACACGGTATCCGTCGTGAATACCGCCTCTCGTCCGATCCCGCTCATCATCGCCGAGGCCGGAGTGAACCATAACGGCGATCCGGGCCGCGCCCGCGAAATGGTGCATGCGGCGGCTGACGCCGGAGCCGACCTGGTCAAGTTTCAGGCTTTCAGGACCGATCAGCTTGTGAGTGCCGATAGCGCCGCGGCGGCCCACCAGCAAGCCAACACCGGCGTCGCGCGGCAGGCTGATTTGCTGCGCAACCTGGAGTTGCGCCTCGACGACTTTGCCGCGCTGGCCGAGACCTGCCGCTCACGTGGAATCGGCTTTCTCTGTACTCCCTTCGACGTGGTCATCGTCGGTGAGCTGGTCGCGCTGGGTATGCCCTATATCAAGATCGCTTCGGGCGAATTAACCAACACCCCCGCGCTCAAGGCTTTTGCTGGCTACGGCTTGCCGATTCTCCTGTCGACCGGCATGGCGACGCTGGCGGAGACTGCTGACGCCTTGGCGACGCTCAAGAAAGCGGGAGCGACCGACATCACCCTGCTGCACTGCACCTCACTCTATCCCGCCCCGATAGAGACGATCAACCTCCGAGCCATGGTCACCCTGCGAGAGGCGTTCGGCTGTCCCGTCGGGTATTCCGACCATAGCCTCGGCGATCATGTGGCGATCGCCGCCGTCGCGCTGGGCGCGTGCGTCATCGAAAAGCACTTTACGTTGGATCGGAAGTTGCCGGGTCCAGACCATGCCACCTCACTCGAGCCAGCCGAGCTGGCGCGCATGGTCCGCCGCGCGCGGGAGACGGCGAGTGCGTTGGGCGATGGGATCAAGCGGCCGGCCCCGGGCGAGTCGGAGACGGCGGCGCTGGTGCGTCGGAGTTGGCACGCTACGCGTGACTTGGCTGCGGGCATTCTTTTGGCCGAGTCCGACATGGTCCTGAAACGGCCGGCCGCGGGGCTCGCACCGGACTCCGTGCCGATCGGCCGTCGGCTGACGCGTCCGGTTGCAAAGGATCAGCCCATCACACCCCAGGATTTGCAGTGACGCGTGTATTGAGCGTATCGAGCGGTCGAGCGGATGTCGGCGGCCTCGCCCCGGTATGGCAGGCGCTGGCCGCTGACCCTTCGGTCGAATTGCATGTGTTTCTGACGGGCATGCATGTGGCTAACGATTCGGCCGCGCGCGCCGCGCTGCCCGGCAAGGCGATCGTGTACACCGATGGTGCGGATATGGGAGGAGACACTGCGGAGACTGCGGGTGCTGCCATGGCGGCTATTCTCGCGGCGACCTCGCGGCTGTGCGCGGCGATTGCGCCTGACGTGATGGTGGTGATCGGCGATCGGCTCGACATGATCCCGGCGGCCTTGGCGGCGCTTCCCTACAATTTGCCCCTCGTGCATCTGCACGGAGGAGAGCTCAGCCAGGGCGCGGTGGATGACCGAGGCCGCCATGCGCTGACCAAGCTGTCCCATGTGCACTGTGTCGCGACGGTGGAGGCGGCGGAACGGATCTGCCGGATGGGCGAGGAAGCGTGGCGGATTCATGTGACCGGCGCGCCCGGCCTGGATTCCCTCGTCAAAGCTCCTACGATGAGTGCCGAGGAGGTCCGCGCCGAATTGAGCCTGCCGGCCCTCGACGCGTTGCGTCTGGTGACCGTTCATCCGGAAACCAATTCGGATGATCCGGCTGCCCCATTGGATGCGGTGCTGGCGGCGTTGGAGGCGAGGCCCGCAGCGACGCTCTTTACCGCTTCCAACTCCGATCCGGGCGGAGCGGAATTTCGGCGGCGGATCGAGGCTTTCACCAGGTCGCATCATTGGGCGATGTTCCGCGACACGCTGGGAACACGATTGTACGCCAATGTGATGCGGTACGCGATGGTCATGGTGGGCAACTCGTCGAGCGGCATCATCGAAGCCGGCTGCTTTGGCCTGCCGGTCGTCAACGTAGGGAGGCGCCAGGAAGGGCGGACGCATGGCCCCAATGTCCACGATTGTCCGAACGATGCCGACGCACTGAGACGGGTGCTGGACAAATTGAAGGCGTCCCCGGTACGGATGGGAGCGCAAAGCCTGTACGGAGATGGGAGATCCGGTCCGCGCATTGCGAAGATCATCGCCCGGTTGCCCGATCGCCGGAGACTGCTCTCCAAGACCTTCAGTGAGAAACCGGAGATCTTCACCGCGCCGTGGGCGGACGCGTGAAAGATGCCGCCAATCCGCGTTATCGCCAGGCTCGATGTCAAGGGACCCAATGTCGTCAAGGGAATTCATCTGGAAGGTCTGCGTGTGGTCGGCAAGCCGGATGATTTCTCCCGTCGCTATTACGCCCAGGGTACGGATGAGATCGTCTACATGGACATCGTTGCTTCGCTTTACGGCCGGAACAATATCCTCTCGGTGGTCGAGGCTGCGGCGCATGAAGTCTTCGTGCCGTTGACGGTGGGGGGAGGCATCCGCACCGTGGACGACATCGTGGCCGCACTGAGGAGCGGCGCGGACAAGGTGGCGATCAACACCGCTGCGATCGCGCGCCCGGAGTTCCTGCGGGAAGCTGCGAAGGCGTTCGGCAGCCAGTGTATCGTCCTATCGGTCGAAGCCAAGCGGCGCGAAGGCGGGTGGTGGGAGGCCTTGACTGATAACGGGCGGGAGAAGACCGGTGTAAATGTGCTGGACTGGGTGGTCGAAGCCGAGCGCCTCGGCGCCGGCGAGATCCTGGTAACCTCCGTGGACAACGAGGGTACCCGCAAAGGGTTCGATCTGGATTTAATGGAAGAGGTGTACCGCCGTGTCCGCATTCCGGTGATCGCCTGCGGTGGTGCCGGCGGGCCGGAGGACGTTGCCGATCTCCTTTCACGGCGTCGTACCGATGCCGTCTGTTGCGCCAGCGTTTTTCATTACGACCTCTGCTCCGTCCCGCAATTGAAGAAGAATTTAAAAGAGCGCGGGTATGAGGTGCGAATATGATTGCCGTGGTCGACTACGGCCGCGGGAATCTGTTCAGTCTCGGCCAGGCGATCCGCCACTTGGGCGCGACCTATGAAGTGACGGCCGATCCCGATCGCATCCTTGCCGCCGAGCGGGTCGTGCTTCCCGGTGTAGGGGCGTTCGGCGATGCCATGCAGGCGCTGACGAAACGTCGCCTGGTCGAGCCGCTGCGCGAGGTCGCCGCGCGCGGCACGCCCTTGCTCGGAATCTGTCTGGGCATGCAACTGTTCGCCAGTCGCAGCGAGGAATTCGGCCTGCACGAAGGTCTCGATCTCATTCCCGGCACGGTCAAGCGTTTGCCTGAAGGTGGCGACCGCCCCGATGCCGTCAGGATTCCGAACGTCGGTTGGCGTGCGCTGCGAACAGCACCGGAGCATCCGCTACTCGGCGACCTGCCGCCACGCACAATGGTCTATTTCGTCCATTCCTACGCGCCGGTCGTCGACGATCCAGCGCATGTGGCGGCGACTATCGACGTCAACGGCGCTGAGATTGCAGCAGTCACGAACAGTTGTAATATCCTCGGTTATCAGTTTCATCCCGAAAAAAGCGGGCCAGCAGGCTTGGCTTTACTGGAGCGATTCCTGGCCCTGACATCGAGATGTAGCGTGCAAGCGATGGTGCGGCGGTGACGGTGAAAGGCGATCAGAAGGGTGGTAAGACCTACGTCATAGACCCGATCGAGGGTCCGTTAGAGGTCAAGTACGGGTTGCCGTCGGAAACCAAGTTCTGCAAACGCTGCGTGATCTCCAATCAGCGCCCGGCTTCCTCGGTGGAATTCGAACATCGTCCGGACTCCAAGAAGGTCACGATCCGTTTCGATGAGGAAGGGATCTGCGATGCCTGTCGGTACGCTGAGAAAAAAGACACCGAGGTTGATTGGGCGGGGCGTGAGCGGGAGCTTCGCCGATTGCTCGACAAGTGCCGCTCGCGGAACGGCTCTTATGACTGCATTGTCCCGGGTTCAGGAGGCAAGGACTCTGTTTATGCCGCGCATATCCTCAAGACCAAGTACGGCATGCGCCCGCTGACCGTGACGTGGGCGCCCCACCTCTACACCGACGTGGGCTGGCGGAATATCCAAGGGTGGATTCACAAGGCGGGCTTCGACAACTTTCTGTTTACACCCAACGGGCAGGTTCATCGCACGCTGACCCGGCTGGCTTACGAGAATCTTCTCCATCCCTTCCAGCCGTTCATCTTCGGCCAGAAAAACTTCGCCCCGAAGATGGCGCTCCGCATGAGCATCCCGCTGGTTTTCTACGGGGAGAACGAGGCGGAGTACGGCAACCCCATTAGCGAGAACGCCTCGTCGCGCCGTGATGCTGCCTATTATGCGTTGAAGGAGGCCAAGAGGACTCTGTATTTCTGCGGCGTGCCGCTTGAAGAGTTACCGCGTTACGGCATCGAGATCGGGCAAATGGAACCCTACTTGCCCGCTGATATCGATGAACTGAACAATGCGGGTGTCGACATACATTATCTCGGGTACTATCTCAAATGGACGCCGCAGGAATGCTATTACTACGCGGTTGAGAACAGCGGCTTTGAGGCCAACTCGGAACGAACGGAAGGCACCTACTCCAAGTACAACAGTATCGACGACAAGACCGACGGGTACCATTACTGGACGACCTACATCAAATTCGGCATCGGCCGCGCCACGTATGACGCGTCCCAGGAAATCCGCAACCACCACATCACGCGCGAGGAAGGCGTCGCGCTGGTCCGTCGTTTCGACGGGGAACTGCCGCGAAAATACTTGCCCGAATTTCTCGAGTATCTCGGCATGGATGAAGCCCGGTTTCTCGAGATCGCGGACGGGTTCCGTTCCCCCCATCTGTGGCGGCGCACGAGCCACGGATGGGAGCTGCGGCATAAGGTGACTTGAAGAAAGGTCGTTGACCAATGAAAAAAGCACTGTTTCTTCTCATAGACGCGCTGCGGTACGACGTACTCTCCGATCCTGAAAAACGTTGGGCCGTAGCACCTAATATGTCCAAGTTGGCCGATCGAGGATTCGTCCGGCGCGTGGTTACCAATGCGCAATCAACACAGTTTGTCATGCCTTCCCTCTTCAGCTTGACCTATCCGCTGGACCATGGGGGGTACAATAACGGCATCCGCGAACGCCCAGCCAGCTATGCGGAGGTACTCCGCGCGGCCGGATTTGAGACCCATCTAATGGCATCGTGTAATCAGCTTGGGATGACCCATGGGTACGATCGCGGGTTTAACCAGGTGCACACGACGAACGATTACCGCCTGGTCATCGAGCACCGAATCTCGCGGACTTTGAATTACGAGTTGCAGTTGTGGAAATCCGGACAACGGAGCCAGGAGGAGACCGTCACGCTCGTTCAGCGGGAAATGGATCTCATGCTTGAACGGATCGCACAAGACATGGCTCGACATGACAAGTCGATCTGGCCACCCAGGCTGAAACGGCTCAACGAACGTGTAGCCAGAGGTTGCATTGCAGAGCGAGACCTATTGCGTCGCGAACCGCTCGCGGTAATGCGCAAAATGACCGGCATCGCGCCCGGTATTTATTGGCGGTTCCTCGGCGTTCGCAATATTAACCCGGTACACCTGTTTCTCGCCCGCGCTCTCGAATCCCTGAGTTGGCGTTCACGCGATTTCATCGGCAAGATCACCTGGTTTCCATTCCTGCCTGCGGGACACTACCAGGCGATTGCGGGGGAGGTGATCGATGCGATTTGCAAGTTCCTGGAAACCGCCGGGGACCGCCAGTGGCTTATCCATATGCATGTCATGGATGTCCACGACTGTCGCTCGGTGAGTCGGCCGCTGCACATGTTCGGCCTGTTGCGTTATCTCCCCCGATGGGTGTCGGCCAGGCTGCGGGACCAAACCAGCCGGCGCTGGCTGTACGATCTGGCGGTGATGTACGTAGACGACTGTCTCGGAAGGTTGTTCAAAACCTTGGAGCGTACCGGGCAGCTCGAGGACACGGTGATCCTCATCACGGGAGACCATGGTCTTCAATACGCCGAGAGTCCTCGGAAAAAGTATGCCGTCGGCTACCGGACACATTACGAAGACCTGGAAGTCCCGCTGATGCTGTTCGGCTGCGACCGGCAGCCAAGCGATCGAGGCATGATCGACAGCATGGGCGTCACGGCGACTTTCCTTGACGCCTTGGGCGTGCCTCCCCATCCGAGCTTTAAGGGACGTTCCGCGTTCGGCGTCGGCCGTGATGTCGTGATTTCGGAGAACGGAGGGCACGGCAACGCCGATCTCAAGCGCCGCGATCTTTACTTCACCATAACCTCGCGCTCCCACAAACTGATGGCCGTCTTGCGCGGGAACAGTCTCCATGTAGAGAAATTGTTCGATAGGGTGGTCGATCCGCGCGAGTTGCGGAACATCGTTGATGATCCGGAGCAGAAGCCGGTCGTCCAGAATCTGCTCGACCATCTTTTTCACGAACGGGCGGAATTGCTGGGCGCGCGCGCCGTCGATCGAGGGGCCTGGACGGTCAAGCCGGAATGACCGTACGGCTGGCAGTTTGGGTGCGAGGATGCGGCGATCATCGGATGGAGTCTGTGGTTCGATGACGGATGCTCGTAGGCAGGAAGAAAGGGCGACCCCGGTAGTCCAGGGAGACGGCGATGTCGTCTGCGGCTGCACGAACCTCCGTCTGCAGGGCCTACAGGCAGCACTGGCGGCAGATCCGACAATGACATTCGAGGAACTGCTGACGAAAACGGGTGCGGGGATGAGTTGCACCGCCTGCCTTCTTGATCTTGAGTACTACTTCGTGACACTCCCGCGCGCCAGCCGGCCCGGCCGCATCCGCCCACGCAGGGCCGGAGAAAAAGCGCCGCAGACTCTCAGGCGGCGCGTGTATCGCCTGCTTGATCGGCTTTCGCCGCAGGTCCCCATGCCGCTCACCGAGTGGATGCCGGTTGTGGTCGGAGAGGGAATCGAAGAATGGGTGTGGGTTGCCAATCAGTCACTGCTCTATGAGGGGAAGGAATGCCCTCCTGACTTCGACATTGACATTATCGTGCGCACCGCAGACGGGGAGACGGTCTATCAGGCCACCCATGGGGTCGGGCAGGGGTCGGCGCTGCGCTTGAATGTCTCGCGGTTCCTGCCTCCACCGGTTCGACATGGCGAGTGTCCGTCACTGGGAGTCGGGTCGGTCCAAATCAGCCGGCGCGCCCGCCGCCCTGGCTTCCGCGGTACGATCCGCCCGCAGATCGAACTGGTCACTCCTGTCGGAAGCTGCGCTGTGCATTCGCAGGCTCCGGGTGAATTGCCGGAGCAGTGGTTCACCAACTTCTATCGGCCACGTGATGAGCGGATCTTCCTGAGCGTCGTCAATGCCTCGGCGCGGCCCTTGTCGGTCGAGTTTGCCTATCCATTCAGCAGCTCCGGCGTGGATGTCGGTGCGCCGTTGATCCGGACCGTCCACGTGCCTCCACAAGGCGCCCGCCTACACGAGATTGTGTTGCCGGATCCGCATGCTGAGCAATTTACCGGGCGGCTGTTCAGCATTCGCTGGCGCGCGTCCGGCGCGCGCAAGGTACATGTCCTGTGCGCGACGCCGACCCTGGACCGATTTTCCATCGACCATCTGTAGGCCGCCATGCCCTTCTCCTTCATCTACCCGTCCGTCATCCATCTGCCACCCGGCTATGACTGCACGATCGCCTTGCCCTTGCACCGGGTGGGGGAGCGTTTGATCCATGGAAATGGCATCGTGGCTTACACGATCCAGGTCTTTAGCGAAGGGGCGCTGCGGGCCGAATTCGCGGAGAAGGTTACGTTCGAAGATGGTCGTGTGGCTGGTCCGCCCCCCGACCCGTTCACGTGGCGGGATTCCGGGGACGAGTGGGGAGATCATTCAGGGTATCTGGAGTTAGGCCTCCAATCTGTCGATGGAAGTCCACTCTTTCGACGCAAGGCCGCGATCGGGTTCTACTCGATCTACACCAAGCCCGGGGGAAAAGCCTTCCTCTCCGACAATGCGTACAAGTATGGCTCTCCGCCGGTGATCAATCAGATTGCCGCCTTCGGCCGGTTCGTGGACGGCTACCCGGTGGTGCACCTCGATCGCGACCGCGATCTTGGCCAGACGCTCGTCCTGATCAATCCTTACAAAAAGACGGTCAACGCCCGCGTTGCGACACATGACGACCGTTCGCTGGTGCAGCTCAAAGTGCTTCCGCTGAGTGTCCGTGCTGTCCGCCTCGTCGAACTCCTGCATGAGGGCGAGCGTTCATGGACCGGTCAGATTCAACTGACGGCCAATAACCGGCTCGTCACCTATGTGATGATGCATTCGTTGTGTGACCCGAGGATCATATCGGATCACGAGCATTTGGACCCGTTCCGGAGCGATCCGACCCATTTGCCAGCCTTCCAATTGCTCCGCCAGCGGATCGGCAAGTTTCTGAGGCGCCGGGGGTTCGGTCAGTGGGTCTGACGGCAGTGTGATATGGGTGGCCGCCCGACAGAGCTCCTCATCGTCGTCCCGGCGCGGGGCGGTTCCAAGCGCCTTCCCCGTAAGAATATTCGTGTGCTGGCGGGTCGTTCACTTTTGGCGTGGACGCAGGAATCCATCTCCGAGGCTGCGCTCGATGCGCCGTGCCTTTTGTCCACCGATGACGAGGAAATCGCCGCTGCCGGGCGTGAGCTGGGCTGGATGGTGCCGTTCCAGCGTCCTGCGGCGTTGGCTCATGATAATGCGCCGACCGTACCGGCGGTGCTGCACGCGCTAGACTGGTTCGCCGAGCACCACAATGGTGATCCGCGAGTGGTCATGGTGCTGCAAGTCACTTCTCCGTTTCGCGGCGGGGCTTGCCTGCGCCGTGGGGTGGAGCTCCTCGAGACTCGGTCGGACTGCGAGGCGGTGGTTGCAGTCCGCCAATTACCGCTGCCGTCAGACAAACTTTTTCGCCGAAATGAGGATGATGTATTGGTCCCCGTGGATGCCGGCTACCGGGGGACGACGCTCTATGCCCCCAACGGTGCGCTCTATGTGATCAGGACGGCAGTGCTTCGGAAACTCACTACTTTGCTGCCCCCGCGCACGCTTGCGCTGGTGATGGGTGACATCGCGTCTCTTGACGTTGATACCGACCTTGACTGGTCCCTGGCCGAGTTAGTGGCGGCCCGACAAGTCCACGACACGTCGGCCTCAGCTTCCGCAGTGTCGAGAAAGGTGCGGACGTGATCCGGTTGACGAACTTCGAAGAGTATCTGTGTGCCCCGGACACCCCGATTCACGAGGTGGTCGCACGCATCAACGCCACTGCGTATTTGTTCCAGCTCATCGCTGACCAGACCGGACGCTTGCTCGGTACGGTCACCGACGGTGATATCCGGCGCGGCATCTTGCACGGCATATCCCTGGACGATCCGACCGCGGCGTGCATGCGGACCAAGCCCCGCACCGGCCGCATTAACGCCGACCGCGACAATATCCAAAAGCTCCAGATGATCGGCCGTTCCACGGCGTTTCTCCCGCTCCTCGACGAATCGGACATCGTGCGCGAGATCCTTGTGGTCCAAGAGACAGCAGCGGACGATCTGACGGCTCTTGTCATGGCTGGCGGACAGGGCACGCGGCTGGGCGAACGGACGCGCACGATCCCTAAACCGTTACTGCCGGTCGGGGACAAGCCGATTCTGGCGCATATCCTGGACCAGCTTGAGGACGCCCATGTCGGAGACATCTCTATCGCCGTCCATTATCTGGCCGAGCAGATCGAGCGCTTCGTCGCCGCCCGCGAGAGCCGCGCGTGCATTCATCTCGTCCGTGAGGAGCAACCGTTGGGCACTGTCGGAGCATTGGCGAACCTGAAGTCCTCGCACCGCGGTCCGATATTGGTGATAAACAGCGACATCCTCACGAGAACCAACATCAGGGCGCTGGTGGCGTTCCATCACAGGCATGGGTACGACGGCACGATCGCCGTGGCCCGGTATGAGGTGCGGATACCATTCGGCATCGTCCATCACACCGAGGACGGGTTGTTCAGCGGCGTCGAAGAGAAGCCGCAAGTCGCCCATTTTGTCGCGGCGGGCATTTATTGCCTGTCGCCGGAATTTACCGCTCTTGTGCCGCCCGGTCAGCCTATGGACATGCCGGAACTGCTCAATCTTGGGCGCAGCATCGGTCTTCGCATTGGCCTGTTTCCGATCCACGAATACTGGCAGGATGTCGGCCGCCCGGAAGATCTGGACGCGGCCGTTCAAGAGCACAAGGGCAATCCGCCCGATGGGAAGACCCCATGACGATGAGGGGCTTTTTCAACTTTTGCGATAGTCTGGGCTTCAAGCGATCCTCAGCGGCCGTGATCCTTGCCCTCAACCTCGTCGCGACGTTTCTGGAGGGGGCCGGTCTGGCGATGCTGTTGCCGGTCTTCCAGTTCATCCAGGCGAACCGCGACATAGCCGTACTGACTCAGCAATCTCGCGCGTGGTCGCTGCTTGTGAATGCCTATGGGTTACTGAACCTGCCGGTGACCTTGAGCACCCTGCTCGGGACCAGCTTCCTGTGCATCGTGAGCCGCCAGGTCTTTGTCTACGTGCGCTTGCTGTACGTTGCGCGCGTGGTCGAAGCGCTGGTCTGCGATGCGCGTAATCTGGCGTTCCAGCGGTTTCTGCAGGCCAGTACCGCCTATCAGGGACGGGAAGCCGTCGGCGGCATCGTCAACGACCTGTCCACCGAAGTCCGATACGCCGTCGGGAGCCTGGCTTCGGTGATCGCGTTCGTCGGCTATGTCCTGCTGGTTCTGTTTTACCTGGGCCTCATGTTCGCGCTGTCTTGGGCGATGACGGTAGCGGCGGTAGGAGTTCTCCTGCTGTCACTGGTCGTCTTGCGGGGTCTGTTGCAGCGTTCCGGCGGACTTAGCCGTGCGCTGACCGCGGCCAATCAGGAGATGTCCGCTTTTCTGGTCGAGCGGTTAAAGTCCGCGCGGCTCGTGCGCCTCTCCGGGACCGAAGAAGCCGAAGTGGCTGCCATGGCCCGGCTGACGGAGCGGCAATGCGATACGATGGTCGTGATCAAAAGCATATTGGCGCGGGTTGAAGTGGTCATGGAGCCCATTGTTGTTTCCCTGGGCTTCGCTCTTCTCTATGTCGGCGTCACGTATTTCTCGTTACGCATCGAAGAGATCGGCCTGTTCCTGGTGATCATCTTAAGGCTGCTGCCGGTGGTCAAAGAAATGATGATTACTCGCCAGTCTGCGATCGGGCGCCTTGGCAGCCTTGAGTCGGTGGACCGTCGGTTGCATGAAATGGAGGCCGCGCGCGAGATGCTGGGCGGCACCCTGCCATTCAGTGAGTTGACACAGGGTATTCGCTTCCAAGGCATGCACTTCTGTTATGACGGCGGCGATGTCAGTCCCGCGCTTGCCGGAATAGACCTCGACATTCCAGCCGGAAAAATGACGGCGCTTGTCGGTCCGTCCGGCAGCGGGAAATCGACGCTGATCGACCTCTTACCGCGGCTCCGCGAGCCGACAGAGGGTACAGTGCTATTCGACGGCTGCCCGATCACGGATTTCACCCTGTCCAGCCTTCGCTCGGGTATTGCCTATGTCCCGCAAAGCCCGCAACTCTTCAATGTCACGGTGGCCCAACACATCCGTTACGGCAAGCCGGACGCGACTGAAGCGGAAATTCGTGAGGCCGCCCGTTTGGCTGGTGCGGCCGAATTCATAAAGGCGTTGCCTAAAGGGTACGACACCATGCTGGGAGAAAGCGGCGTGCGGCTCTCGGGCGGCCAGCGCCAGCGGCTGGACCTCGCGCGCGCGCTGGTCCGCAGAGCGCCCATTCTGATCCTGGATGAGCCGACCAGCCATCTCGATGCCGACGCCGAGGCCCTGTTGCGCGCGGCCCTTTGGCACATCCGACATGAGACCAAGATCACGATCATCATCGTCGGACACAGCCTGGGAAGCGTCGCCGATGCTGATGCCATCGTGGTTCTCAATAAGGGACGTCTCGAGGATATCGGAACCCACGATGAGTTGATGGCCCGCGGCGGCTGGTATGCCCAGGCCTTTACCAAGCAGCAGCTTCAATCTGTCTCCCGTTAGCCTACACTCATGACCGAGAGGGATCACACAGTTCATGAAAATCTTTAACGCCCTCGCACCCGATCTGAACGACAAGACCATCCTGGTCACCGGCGGCACGGGATCGTTCGGAAAGCGCTTCGTCCGAACCATCCTCGCCCGTTGCAAGCCGCGCAAGCTCATCATCTTCAGTCGCGACGAGCTTAAGCAGCATGAAATGCGCCGGCAGTATCCGGATTCCCCGGGCTCGTTCGTCCGCTATTTCATCGGGGACGTGCGTGACCGGGATCGGCTCATGCGGGCGTTCCACGGCGTCGACATGGTGGTTCACGCGGCTGCGCTCAAGCAGGTGCCCGCCTGCGAGTACAACCCCTTCGAGGCCGTGCAGACGAACATCATCGGGGCGCAGAACGTCGTCGACACCGCGATCGATTGCGGCGTCAAGCGCGTGATCGCCCTCTCGACCGACAAGGCGGTCAATCCGGTCAACCTGTACGGGGCGACGAAGCTCGTAGCCGAGAAACTGTTCGTCCAGGGCAACTCCTATGCAAGGATGGGCGGCACGCGGCTCTCGTGCGTCCGGTACGGCAACGTCGTCGGGAGCCGGGGAAGCGTGATTCCTCTGTTTAAGGAGCAGCGCAAGACAGGTCGGGTCACGGTCACGGATCTCCGGATGACCCGGTTCTGGATCACGCTGGAACAGGGAGTGGACTTCGTCCTCCGCTGCGCCGCCCAGATGCACGGTGGGGAAGTCTTCGTGCCGAAAGTCCCCAGCATGCGCATTACCGATCTCGCCGAGGCGGTGGCTCCGGGGTGCCGCATCGAGCTGCTGGGGATCCGGCCGGGCGAGAAAGTCCATGAGGTGCTGGTGGCGGAGGACGAGGCGCGCCAGACCGTGGAGCTCGACGACATGTACGTCATTACCCCGCTGTTCCAGTGGTGGGGCGGGGAGCGCTGGCAGGAGGGCAAGCCTTTACCGGACGGCTTCCGATTCGCCAGCGAATCCAACATGACGTGGTTGACGCCCGGCCAGCTACGTTCGATGATCGACGAGTCGCTGGATGGATAGGTTGGCGATCGAGGGCGGGAGCCCCGTTCGGACGCAGATGCTCCCCTACGGGCATCAGTGCATTGACGAGGCGGACGTCCGGTCCGTGGTTGAAGCCCTCCGATCCGCCTGGCTGACCACTGGACCGAAGGTGGCCGAGTTCGAAGAAGCGTTCGCGGCGGCCGTGGGCGCCGCGCACGCGGTCGCCGTGAGCAGCGGCACAGCCGCTCTGCATGCCGCCGCATTTGCGGCCGGGATCGGTCCCGGGGACGCGGTGATCACTACCCCCATGACGTTCGTGTCCACCGCCAACTGCGTGAGGTTTCTGGGCGCCACGGTGGTCTTCGCCGACGTGCGGCCCGATACGCTCGCCATTGATCCGTCGCAGATCGAGACCTTGATCACCCCGCGCACTCGGGCCGTCATCGCCGTGGACTACGCGGGGCAGCCGGCCGATATGGACGAGATCAACGATCTCGCGACTCGGCACGGCCTGGTTGTGATCGAGGACGCCGCGCATTCCTTGGGGGGGCGATACGGAGGACGGCCGGTGGGCTCGCTCGCCTCGCTGACGACCTTCAGCCTGCACCCGGTGAAGCACATCACGACGGGGGAGGGGGGGATGGTCACCACCGATGATCGTCGGCTGGCGGAGCGCCTCCGCCGGTTCCGCAATCACGGGATCGCGGCCGATTTCCGGCAGCGGGAATCGGTCGGGACGTGGTTCTACGAGATGGAGGATCTCGGGTTCAACTACCGTCTGACGGACCTCCAATGCGCGCTTGGGTTGTCCCAGCTGGCGAAGCTGCCCCGGTGGATTGCGCGGCGGCGGGAGATCGCAGCGGCGTACACCGCCGCATTCGAGGCGCTTCCCGAAATCGAGACGCCGTTGATATTGCCCGATCGCGATGCTGCTTGGCATCTGTACCCCATCCGGCTGCGTCTCGACTGCCTGCGGGCGGGACGCGCCGAGATCTTCGGCGCGTTGCGCGCGGAGAACATCGGCGTCAACGTCCATTACATCCCGGTGCCGTGGCATCCGTATTACCGGAAACTCGGCTACGCCCAAGGGCAGTGGCCCGTCGCGGAACGCGCCTACGAGCGCTTGATCAGCCTACCGCTGTTCGCCTCCATGAGCGATCACGACGTGGAGGACGTGATCGGCGCGGTGGACAAGGTGGCGGCGAGGTATCGGCGATGAGCCGTGGCGTGACCCTGCCGGATCCGTACATCATCGCCGAGGTGGCCAATGCGCACGATGGCGATTTCAGCCGGCTACTGGCGTTGATCGAGGCGGTGAAGACGACGGGGGCGCAGGGGATCAAGTTCCAGTGGTTCCAGGCGGATACGCTGGCGACCCCGGACTTCGAGTGGTATCCCGTGTACAGGACGCTGACGTTCGGCTCTGATCAGTGGAGCGGGGCAGTGGACCGGGCCCGGCTCATGCAATTGGACGTGTGGGTCGATGTGACGGATGAGTGGGCGCTCGGCCAGATCGACGCCTGCGACGACGGCGTGTTCGGTCTCAAGATTCCACCGGCCGTCTTGCTCGACCGTCGCCTCTCTGCCGCCGCGGCGGCCGTCGGCAAGCCCACCATCGTCGGAGTCGGCGGCCATGATGATCCGACCATCGAGCGGGAAGTGGAACGGCTCCGCGCCGTCAACCCCGTGTTGATCCTGGAGCACGGGTTTCAGGCGTATCCCACGAAGCCCGAAGACGCCACGCTGCGACGGATCGGCTGGCTGCGCGACCGGTACGGCCTGCCCATCGGTTTCGCGGACCATGAGGCGGGCGACTCGGAACTGGCCCTGCGGCTGCCGGAGTACGCCTATTTCGCCGGGGCGACGTTGATCGAGAAGCACATCTGCCTGGACCGGTCGGCCCGCCCGCACGACTACTATTCCTCGCTGGAACCGAAGGAGTTTCGGGTCATGGTCGAGAACCTGCAGCGCTGCCGGGTGGCCATGGGAGGACTGGAGATCACCGAAGCGCAGCGCAAATACCTCACGGTCGCGAGCCGTGCGGTGATGCGGGCGTCTGTCGAAGCCGGGGAAACCATCAACGCCGCCGACATTCACTTTCGGCGAACCGCCGACCAGTCGGCGATGACTCCCGACGTCGCGGACCGGACCGTGTCGGCCGTCGCCGTGCGGTCACTGGCGGCGGGACAGCCGCTGCATGAAGCTGATTGCCGCCCGCACAGGATCGTCGCCGTCGTCCCGTGCCGGATGAAGTCCTCACGTCTGAAGCGCAAGGCGGTCCTGCCGATCGCCGGCATCCCCTCGATCCAGCGGTGTCTCATCAACACGAAGGCGATCCCGCGGCTGGCGGCGACGGTCCTCGCAACCTCCACTCATCCGGACGATGCGATCCTGGAAGCGCACGCCAGGGAAGCGGGTGTGGAGTTCCTCCGCGGTTCCGAGGACGACGTGCTGGAGCGGTTTCTCACCGTCGCCGATCGCCATCACGCGGACGTCCTGCTGCGCATCACCGGCGACTGTCCGATCGTTTCCTATGAAATCGCCGATCTTCTGATCCAGTCCCATTTGGAGACGAAGGCCGACCTGACTTGCTGCCGGGCGCCGTTTGCGGTGGGGACGAACTGCGATGTCTATCGCGTGTCCGCTCTGCGCCGTCTCCGAACGCTGGCCTCCAACACCGGTTACAGCGAGTACATGAGCCTGTACTTCATCAATAATCCGGCCCTCTTCAAGCTGAACCCGGTCACGTTGCCCGAGGCCTACAGGCATCCCGAGTGGCGCCTGACGCTGGATGAGCAGGCTGATCTCGACCTTTTCGAGGCGCTGTTTTCGGAGCTGCGCATCGGCCGCGAGCCGGTTTCATTCCTGCAGATTGCGGACTTCTTCACGCGAAATCCGGAGGCCGCCCAAATCAATGGGGACGTCAAGCTGGCGTACGTGGCCGATCCTGACTTCGTCGCCGAACTGAAACGAGTCACTTCCATCGCCCTTTCGGATCAGTGAACGCCCCTCGGAGTTTTCCGCGATGGCGCTGAAGCTTGCGAATGCCGTGTTCTGCCTCGTCGGCATTTTTTTCTCACTCCTACTGATTCATTACGTTCTTGATTACCAGAAACATTTGTACGGAACGCTGAGCATCCTGGCGTATTACGTGATGCCGACGTCCCTTGCCGCCATGGCTTTCGTCGGGTTGACGCTGAAGCCGTCCCTGCGCATTAACATCGCCTTGATGGTATTTTTCTGTGCCGTGCCGGCGTATGCGATCGAGTCGGTGCTGGCGATCTCCAAGACCCTCGGGCCTCCTCCCGCCGATCCCGTCATTCCTGACGCCGCCAATGTCAATCCGCGAAGCGGTTTCGAAGAATTCAAGGCCCTGCGCGATCGGGGGATCGATGTCATCCCCAGGATGAGTCCCTATCAGTGGGCGGTTTTGCAATTGGACGGGACACGACGTTCCCGTTTCACGGTCGGCGGGGTGGAATTTTGGCCGTTGGGCAGCATGGCGAACCGCAGAGTCTTGATGTGCAGGAACCTCGGAGAGAGTTGGATTACTCACGAGACTGATGAACACGGGTTCAACAATCCGCAAGGGATCTGGCGGGCGCCCGCGTTCGAGGTTCTCGCGCTCGGTGACTCCCAGACGTACGGGGAGTGCGTGCCGCCGGGTCGGAATTATGTGGCCCTCATCAGAAAAGCCTATCCACGGATGCTGAATCTCGGCATGCGCGGCAACGGGCCTGCGCTCATGCTGGCATCACTCAGGGAATACGGGCCGGTTATCAAACCGAAATATGTCTTATGGGTGTTCGCCGAACTGGGCGATATGAGCGAACTGCTGAACGAGCGGACGATGCCCTTTGTGATGCAGTACCTGTACGGCAGTCACATACAAGAGTTACTCGGCCGCCAGGCCGACATTGATCGCCTTCTCCGGGAGGTGGCTGAAGAACGGATGAAGAAATGGGAGGCCGTTGAGACCGGACAGCGGGTCAACACGGTCGATCGTGCCAAAGCCATCAATCTAGTCTTGCAGGTCGCCAAACTGTGGAACATCCGGCAACGGTTTGGGCTTGCCGTCAATACCTACCCAGGCGAACTCAGGGACGAGAATTTCGACCTCTTGGCCGCGGTCCTGAAGAAGGCGCACGATGAAACGGTGTCATGGGGAGGGACGATGGTGTTCATCTATACCCCGTCTCCCCAGCGCTACCTCCCGGAGCTCGGGCAGACGGACTACTATAATCGGGTGCATGCCGAGGTGATGAAACGAGCCCTCCGGTTGGGCCTGCCGGTCATTGACCTGCGGAAGACATTGGAGTCCTCGCCCGCGCCCGGAGGCTACTTTCTGAAACTTCCGTTTACCTTTTATTCATTCTGGGGGCGGCCCCGAACGGAAATCCTGCCGATTGGGCATTTCAACGAAGAGGGACACGACGTGGTCGCCCGGACGATCGTGCAAGCCCTCGCCCGACTGTCGAAGTAATGCCTGTGTCCGCCGGTAAGAAGACCGCCGGCGCCTTGTTCGGCGCCGTCACGTTCGTTGTGTCGGTCACCGTCTCGTTGGCGATCGCCGAAGGTGTGCTGCGGCTCAAGAACACCGCGATGGACAATTACGATATCGAAATGTGGCGGTATGCCAGGGAACTGAAGGTTCCCAGTCCAAATCCGCTGCTCGGCCACGAGCACAAACCTTCATCGTCTGCCGTGCTCCAGTCGGTGGTCATCCGTATCAATGACTGGGGACTCCGCGGAGGGCCCACGGGGCCGCCGGCGGCGGGCAAGCGGCGGATCTTGTTTCTGGGCGGCTCGATTACGTTGGGGTGGGGTGTGAAGGAAGAAGAAACCCTCACGGCGAGAATCGAGAAGATGTTCGCCGAGCACGGACAGACCGTCGAAGTGCTCAATGCCGGCATCGGCAATTACAACGCCCCGCGGTACGTCGAGCGATTCCTGGCTCGCCTGACCGTTCTCCAGCCGACCGACATCGTCGCGCACTATTTTTTGCGCGACGCCGAAGTGCTTGAACGCGGCGGAGGCAACTTTCTTCTGCGCAACAGCGAACTCGCCGTGATGATGTGGACCCTTGCCAATCGTATGTTCCGACCGACCGGCGAGACCTCTCTTGTTGGTCATTATAGCGCCGTGTACGAACGCACGGGCCCGGGGTTTCTCGCCATGACCGAGTCTCTCCGTCGCCTCAGCGAGTATGCCAGGCAGAACCATATCCGCCTCTACCTGGCGATGGTCCCGGATGTCCATGATCTCCAGCAGTACCCGTTCAGGCCGGTTCACGATGTGATGAAGGGTATCGCCGAACAGCTTGGCTTTATTTACGTGGATCTGTTGCCTGGCTTTGAAGGTCTTTCTCCTCAGGAGGTTTGGGCCATGCCCGGTGATCCGCATCCCAATGCTCTCGGCCATAGGAGGATGGCGGAGACGCTGTATCCGGTTCTCACTCGAATTCCGTAAGTTGAACTTTTGTCAGGGTTCACCCACGTTTAAATTATCCGGAAGGTTCAGCCGTGCCGTTCAGTTCGCCCCCTTTCTTCGCGTTTTTTGCGATCTTTTTCACCGCCCATCTCCTGGTGCCGCCGAAGTACAGGCTTTTTCTGATCATCATCGGCAGTACGATTTTCTACAGCTACTGGAATCCCGCCTACGTTTGGCTACCGCATGCCTTGGTCGCGCTCGCCTTCTTTGGGGCGCTGTGGATGGATCGCGGACAGACCGTGCGGGCACGCCGGGTTCGGTTGGCTCTGACGGTGGTGGCCTTGTTCCTGCCGCTCGGGTTCTTCAAATACGCCAATTTTGTTTACCGCCATGTCATCGGGCTGATCGTGCCGACCCAGGACGGTTTGACCGACCTTCCGTTGCCGCTCGGCATTTCCTTCGTCACCTTCACACTCGTGGCCTATGTCATCGACGTGTGCCGCGGGAGTTTTGCGGTGGAACGCGACTACCGCATCCTCACCAGCCATGTCGTGTTCTTTCCCCATCTGATCAACGGCCCGATCTTGCGACCACAGCAGTTGATGCCTCAGCTCCGCCATCCGCGGCGTTCCCTCGGACTCAGATTCGTCGCCGGTGTCATGATCTTCTCGATCGGTCTGGTGAAGAAACTGGTGTTCGCCGATCCGATGGCGGCGGTCGTCAATCCCGCCTACGACGCCGGCAGCCGGCCGACTGCCGAAGGGTACCTTCTTGCCATTTACGGGTTTACCTTGCAGATCTACTGCGACTTCAGCGGCTACACCGATATGGCCATCGGTCTGGGGTTGATGCTTGGCGTCAGGTTGCCCCAGAACTTCAATCGGCCTTACGGCGCTGCCTCCCCCATCGAGTTCTGGCGGCGGTGGCACATCACGCTCTCACTCTGGTTACGGGATTACCTTTACATTCCGTTGGGCGGCAATCGGTACGGACTCGCCCAGCAAGGCCGCAGCCTCCTCCTCACCATGGGGCTGGGAGGCCTCTGGCACGGCGCCAGCTGGACGTTCGTCCTCTGGGGCCTCGGCCACGGCCTCGGCATCGCGGTGGTGCATTTCGCTCGAAAGCTCGGGCACGGATGGATCTCGGCGCGTGTGCCGGCTTGGCTCGGGGTCCTCTTGACCTTTCATTTCGTCGCCCTCGGATGGGTCTTTTTTCGCGCGCCGGATTTGGCGACGGGCTGGCGCGTGGCATCCGGCCCGTTCTCGGCCGGTTTCGGGGACCTCGCGGCGTTCTTTTCGGCCAATGTTTTCCACTTGTGCCTGTTGGCGGTGTTCTTCCTGAGTCATCGTTTCGACGACCATCGGCGAACCCACCTGTTCGTCCGACGCGCTCCGGCCCAATTGATCTGGCCGGTCGTCTTGTTGCTGTGGGTCTTGGCGATCACCATCAGCGGCGGCAGTTCAGGCAGGTTCATCTATTTTGATTTCTAGCATAATTTTGCAATGGTCTGACAATGATGACTAGAGCAGAGTGAGCTTCCTTGCCCTCTCAATCTAAAGCTAACCCGATGACAAAGTTAGCTGAATGAATAAAAAAGTGAACGTCGTCGTATTCAGGACGGATGCTAGCCCAAGCATCGGCTTAGGTCATCTTAGGCGATGCATAACACTCGCACAGATGCTGCGACGACATGACGCGGCAATCCATTTCATTGTGAATAGGGACCCTTTGGTTCTAAGTATTCTCAAAAAGTATGGATTCGATGGAGTAGGCGTGGAAGCACATGAAGATCAGGAGCTAGATCGGACGCAAATTTATATCAAAAGTTTGAATTCGCATGCTTTAGTCATCGACACCTATTCAGCGCAGGGATACGCTCTCGCCCAAGTACACGCGCAGTGTGTTGCAGTGATTGACGACTTAGCGAATCGCCCTTTGCCGGTTGATGTGGTGATAAATGGATCAGTGAACGCAAGTGAACTGACTTATGTGACCTCGCCCCAAACACAGTTATTACTCGGCCCGAAATATTTACTATTGCGTGATGAATTTTCGCAAGAGCTAAGCCGCTGGATTCGCGATCGCGTGGAACGGGTATTGATCACAGTTGGGGGCGTTGATTCGTTCGGCCTAACGTCCAGACTCATTGCCTGGACCCGTGAGGCAATTGGCAAGGTCAATCTTGATGTCGTTCTCGGGCCTTTTTTCACTCAGGAATCTCTCTTACGAATCGAGGAAGTGGTGGCAGGAGATTACGCAGTCACTGTGCATCGAGACCCGCAATACCTTCGCGATCTTATGCTGAGCTGTGACTTGGCTATTACAGGTGGCGGGCAGACTGTCTATGAGTTGGCGGCTACTGGTACCCCTTGCATAGCCATCAAATTGGCTGAGAATCAATCCTTGAACTTGATTGGGCTTTCTGCAAAGGGGGCTTTGCTTTGGGCAGGCGATGTTCGTGACAGAGACCTGGATGATAAAGTTATTAAGAGTCTTCGTGATATTTCTGTAAATAAGCCGCTTAGAGATGCAATGAGCCAATGCGGACGATCACTGGTTGATGGGGGTGGGGCAGTTCGTGTTGCTCAGACTCTTTTGCAGCTGTGTTGTTCGTCTAAATAAAACTATTCATAAGGAAGCTTTGAATAGACGCGCATAAGCTGTTTAGCATCGACGTCAAGATCGTCGATCTCGGCGACACCTTGAACGTATTGACACTTCGAGCACGCCTCGATTCTTTCGCGCTGTCCATTCAAGTGAAGCATCCGAAATTCTTTCATTTGACTACCGTTCCAGATGTCCACCACGTTCTCGATGCTGCTATCGCCAACCACTGTGCCTAGGCTCCAATCAACGCAGCACACAGAAACTTTGCCATTGAAATTAATCGCCATCGTCTTGAATGGCGAGGGGCAGACTCTTCGGTTTTGGTTCAACGCCGAACCTGACGGGCCAGTCGACGGCATTAAGCCCAAAGTCATGTCCCGGTCAAACGTATTGCTCCATCCCATTATAGGGTGAATGTTGATACTGTCTGAAACTTGGGAGAAGTCACTAATGAACTTTACCTTCTGCTGCTCGGTTAAATCGGTATCGACGATTTTGCTGTGAATATGTAAGTTGGACCTACGTTTCATCTTTTCAGCATACAAATAGCCGACGTTTTCCTGGATACGGGAGTAGGCGGAAAATGTCTGAGTTGTTCTTTTATAACTCTCAGCATCGAGGCCGTATACTGAAACACATATCTCGTCCAGGCCGGCGTCGATGAGCGCGTCCGCCCTTTCGCGCGTGAGCAGTGACGCGTTTGATGTCATCGCAACTATGTCAGCGACTTTACGAGCCTTGGCGTAGGCCACCATATTGGGCAACTCTTTGTTGGCCAATGGCTCGCCGTCCTTATACAGTAATAGCTTTCTGATCTGGCGCGGAAACCCCGTCAGATCGTCGACGATTTTCTTGAACAAACTGAGGCGCATATGACCTTTAGGTCGGTCAACGGATCGCAACAAATCGATGTCGCCGGTGGGGCAAAATATGCATTTGAAATTGCAGACGTTGCTGGGGTCAACCTGCACTGACAGCGGGGTATCCAGCGGAAGCAGCTCTCGGAGAACCTGATATTTTGGTCTCCTGCCATAGAATGTTTGCAGCGGATGTTGTTCAGGGGGGATTGTTTTCGACATGTCCTCGGCACTCCTCCGGACCGAGATCGTTTGGCCCTAGCCTTTGAGCCAAGCCGACGGGATAGCCAGCCCGCTTTTTATATACCGTACCGTGCTCATCGCGGGAATCGCTGCCTTTTGGCTGAAGGCAGTATAACATACGTCGCTATGATGTGGAAGAAAGGCGGACCGGGCTCAGCGCGAACGGGTTTTACCCGTGGGCGTCCTTGTACTCTTCGTGCCAGGCCATCTGGATGGCCTCACGAGGCATGGGCCAATCAGTTAGAATCCCTTAATGTTGCATTTGGAACGCGAAACCGCCCTATACATACTATCTGGTGAAAGGCAAAGACAAAAGAGTTGCTCGAGCGATACGACGAGTGACGGTGGCGGATTCCAAACTTTTGTGGCGGTGGAGAAACGAGCCATCTGTCAGACGCAATTCGTTCAACGCTGAACCTATTCCATGGGCAGATCATAAGATTTGGTTCTCAAGGAAGCTCAAATCCTTAAACACCCTTATATATCTGCTAGAAATAGATGGGAAACCCGTAGCTCAAATTCGTTATGAGCGTCGAAACTACTCGACTGCACTGATAGGAGATATCTCTGTGGATCCTGGAGAGAAATGGAAAGGACATGGAAAGACAATCCTTGCTCGGACACGCGACACAGCTTGTTCTGTGCTCAAGGTGAGGAAACTTGTAGCACTGGTAAAATCCGATAATAATGCATCAATGCGAACTTTCATCTCGGCTGGGTTTCATCTGGATGAGGAGCTTAATGAGCAGGGTTGTTCATGTGCGAAGTTCTCCTATTCTTGTGGAAATCGAATATTCAAAAGCACCCAATAATGCTGAGGACCATCACAAAGGTATGGATGCTGTGGCCAATACTAGGGCATGGATGCTAGCGTGGAGGTACAACTGCAACCACACTACCGAGTCGATAATTCGATAGTGTTGAACATGAGCACCACCCAGTTTAGCGAATGAGAAATAGCGTAAAGATTGGAAAGAAATGGGTCGGGAGCGGACATCCCTGCTTTATTGTGGCAGAGGTCGGCGCGAACCACAATGGCGACTTAGATACAGCCAAAAGACTCATACAAAAGGCAGCGGAAGCGGGAGTAGACGCAGCTAAATTTCAAACAGTTATTGCTGATAAGCATTACTCTAAAAATACACCAAGATTCAGTTGCCTTGAAAACTTTGGCCCGCTAGGAACACAAGAGTTAATTAGGAAGTATTGCGAATATCCTTTTGAATGGCACAGTATTTTAAAAAAGTGCGCAGAGGAATATGGCGTTGAATTTTTTACTTCCGTCTTTTATCAAGACGCAATTTGCGAGCTAGAGGCACTCGATGTTCCTGCTTATAAGATAGCATCGTTTGAAATCGTGGACCTAGGGCTGATCAGCGAAGCGGCGAAAACAGGAAAACCAATAATCCTTTCTACTGGGATGGCTACGTGGGAAGATATCGCTGATGCTATACTAGTGTGTAAACAAGAGACCAATGAAAATGTTATCGTACTTCAGTGCACTTCCGCTTATCCGACGCCTCCTGAACGGGTGAATTTGCTTGCGATCAGAAGTCTTGCCGAGCGATTCAATGTAGTAACCGGATTATCTGATCATACTGTTGGTATTCACGTGCCCGTTACGGCAATTGCGTTTGGAGCACGTATGATTGAAAAGCATTTCACGATGGATAGGAGGCAGACGGGGCCTGATCATCCTTTCTCAATTGAACCAGATGAGCTATCGCGGATGGTTAAACAGATACGTGACGTAGAATCGGCTATTGGAGACGGGAGCAAAAATGGGCCTTATCCAGAAGAATTAGAAATGTTTGAGAAAGGAAGAAGGAGCATACATGCACGGGTTTGTATTCCAAAGGGGACGGTTATTCGGAAAGACATGTTGTGCGTTAAGCGTCCAGGATATGGTATCGCGCCCAAATACCTTGACGAAATTGTAGGTTTAACCGCAAAAAATGATATCGATGAAGATCGGTGGATCACTTATGATATGCTGTTTTTGAAGTGATGCGCGAGAGGCTGTCCTATCCAGTTCTTTTTGACAGGCAGAGCATCGTCTTCCGTTTGGTTTCCGAGCCTGATGAAGAGATGCTACTAGGTGCTTTCCAAGTTATTTTTGGCAGGACTTTGACCCGTAAATGGCACTCGTGGTTCTCGCAAGAGTGTCCAACTGGGAAATGCCGATACTACATTGCCGTTGAAAAAGATACGGGAGAGCTCGTCGGCATGTATGGGCTCCTCCCTATCAAGGTTAAATTGTTAGACCAAATTGTAAATGGTTCACTCTGCGTAAACGTAGGAGTTCATCCGAAGTATCAAGGAACGGGGCTGTTTCAGGAACTAGGTCGCTTCGCTCTAGAGGATGTCCGAATGCTAGGGAGTCAACTGACAGTGGGTGTTCCCAATAGAAAGGCTTTTAAAGGACATCTGAGAATTGGGTGGTGGCACGCCGCAAATCTTTACTTTGCGAGCACATCAAACTACGTGGAAACTAGCAAGATAGCGAGTCCTATAGACGCCTTTCCTTCAGAGATGGACTTTATGATACCGAACTTCTGTAAAGACAAAGATCTTGCCGTCTACAAAGATCATAGATTTCTTAACTGGCGTTTCTTCGAGAGGCCAGATGTCAAATACGAATGTTATCTCAGTACGGCCGGCTCGAATATTAAAGGTTACGTTGTTATGAAACTCTTTCACGACACGATCACAAACAAGAAGAAAGCTCATATTGTCGATATGCATTACATAGATCGCGAGAGTTTTGACAACTTAATCGTAAATGCCTTTAGATTTGCGAGAGGGTGTGACGAACTCAACACATGGGTGTTCGAGGATTCCCATTATCATAAGGAATTAGCTCGTTACGGTTTCCAACTGAAGGAGAGCAGCCCGTTCATTGTATATATTCATGAAACAATGAAACCACAATGCGGCAGGGCAGAAAACTGGTTCTTCTCCTTAGGCGATAACGATGTCTTTTAGGGCAGATGAGAGTCAAGGAAGCGTACTAGTAGTAACTGCCCATCCTGATGATGAGGTACTTGGCTGTGGAGCCACAATTGCAAAGCTGAGCAAAAGTCGGGATATTCATATTTTGATTCTCGGCGAGGGGATCACATCTCGGTACGTTTCTCGAGATAACACAAACAAAGCTGAATTAGAGCGGATATCGGAATCGGCGAGAGCTGCTGCCGCAGCCCTTGGGACGCGCTCGATCAGATTTGAAAAACTCCCTGATAATCGTTTTGATGAGGTTTCTCTCCTTGACATTGTAAAACGTGTGGAGACTGCAATAGGTGAAGTTCGCCCAGAGAGCATATATACGCATCACCCCGGTGATTTAAACATTGACCATCGAATCACTTTCCAGGCAGTACTGACTGCAAGTCGGCCGCTTGCGGGTTCCTGTGTGCGTGAGCTGTATACGTTCGAGGTTCCGTCATCCACCGAGTGGTCGTTTCAGCAGCTACACCCAATCTTTAAGCCAAACGTCTTCGTTGATGTTTCTGAGACGATTTCAGAGAAGATTAGAACCATGGCATACTACGAGGGTGAGTCCCGGCCGTTTCCTCATCCGAGGTCCTCGGAAGCTCTGCGAATCATCGCTCAAAGATGGGGAATAGCAGTTGGGCTTGAATACGCAGAAGCCTTCGAATTAGTTAGATCCATCCGCTAAGCAGGCGACCACCAAGAATTCAGACTCGAAGTTATCTAATGCCTTAAAGAAGGGCATTGTTGGCAATTCGGTGTCCTCGAGGAGGCAGATGGAAAAATGTTCGCTTGCAAGCGGGGAACCCCACTCGATTTCTCCATGATCCTACCAGCTGACAATGAATGATCGCCGGCTCGGTGTCTCCTTGTCGTCTCCGACGCTCAACATAGTGCCGTTCGATTTCGCCACCTCGCTGACTATGCCCGGGTGGAGGGAGACGGTCTCGTGGCCCATCTCGCACGCCCAGGCCTTTTCCACCGGCCGCGCCAGTTCCCGGGCGTTTCTCGGCTTCATGAACGGCCTCGCGGACGATCCTCTCCGGCGCGTTGCGCTGCTGGCCGGGGGACGTCTTTCAGTAGTCAGCCGGGCAATCACCGAGGCGGCGCTCTGCGTCCAGGAGGAAGCGCGGACGGGTATCCGCCTCGCGGGAGGACCGGCGGAACTGCACATCCTGCGCGGGGAGATCCCGCCGTCCGGAGTCGCATCCTGGCAGGCCAACTCGCCATTCAAGCCGATGGCCGCGCCGCGCGGCGTCTGGTTGCGCCGGATCGCCCGGATGGCGAGCTACACGCCGCTGTGGCGGCTACCGGCCACCCTGCTCGCGCCGACGGCTACCGCGATCAGTCACAACTCGCTACTGTGCGCCTTCGCCAGGCGTTCCTCGGAACGGGTCGGGTTTCGCCATGCCGAACTATTGCTCGCCGAAGCGCGCCGACGGAGGAACGGCAGGCTGCGTCACCTGGACATGACCACTCTTGTGGACGCGGTCGCCGACCTGCTGGCGTGCTGTGAGGGCCTGGAGGAGCCCTTTGCGAATCGCGTTCGGTCTCTGCTCCTGCCCCTCATCCAGGAGAGCCTGGCCCAGGCCGCCGCTGATCTGGACGCCCTGTCTGCCATGCCCGGCCTGCCGGTCGCGATGTGGTCTGGAAGCGGTGGGTACTACCCGTCTCGCGCCATCGGGCTGGAGGTGCAGAGGAGGGGCGGGCACGTCACCCGCTTCAGCCATAGCGTGCTGGTGGGGATGATGGAGGTTGTGGAAACGATCGTGTTCACCGAACTCGCGGTCAGCGACCGATTCGTCGTCGAGACCCCGGCCCTGGCGAGGAACCTTGCTGCCTCTGAGGCGCTCGGCCTTGTCGCGAATTTCAACCGTCCGTCCGTCGCCGGCGCTGCGGGATGTCCGGGACTGCACCGCCTGCCACTGGTTTCCCGTCGCCGACCCACCCGCCGCAAGGTGGTGTATGCGCCTACCAGACTGACAGGGTTCCGCCAATTCTTCCCTCCCGTGCTTCCCGACGTAATCTATCTCGACTGGCAGTTCCGTCTCGTCGAAGCCATGCTGACCTTGCCCGTCGAGTTGCTCTGCAAGCCGCATCCTGAAGGGCTGTTGCGGGGCCGGCCGCATCCTCTAGGGACCATCGCGCTGACCTCCACGAAGCGCTTTGAGGATGTGATGGGCGACGCCGATGTGTTTGTGTTCGATTACGCGCAAACGACACCTTTTTGCGAAGTCTTGTGCACAGACCGTCCGATTGTGTTCATTGATATGGGCATTCCCTTGTTTGCCCCGTCCGTCCGGGACATGCTGGAGCGGCGCTGCCGGATCGTGAAGGCCTGGTTCGACTCCCGCAACCTGCCGCACATTGAAGAAGCCGAACTGAAAGAGGCCGTTTGCGGCGGCAGTGACCGTGCTGACCCCGGCGAATTTCGAGCATTGCTGATGGGAGAAGGGATAGTTGCATGACGGCCCGGTACGTCTTCACCGTCACCGCCGGCCGCAGCGGGCAGGCCTCGTTGTGCGACCTGCTCCGTGCGCATGTGCCGGGTTGCTATGCCGCCTTCGAAGAGCCCGCTGTCAATCCGGTGCTCCCCGGGCCGCTGGGCGACCTCGAACGGCGCTTCCGCCGGCGCTTCGTCGAGACCCACGAGCTTCTGGGGCGGGGCAAAGTCCTAACGGCATTCGAGCAGGGGAACGAGGCCTATCTCGACGGCATCGTGGCCCGGCGGCTGCGGATGATCGCACGCACGCTGGCGCGGCATCGGGCGACGATCTATGTGGATGCGAGCAAGTATTTCGCACGGGGCCTGCATCGGGCCTTCGCGCGCGCCCTGCCGGGACTGTCCCTCGTCCGCCTGGTCCGGGACCCGCTCCTGAACATGCGCAGCTTTCTGAACCGGAACAAGAGCTTCCGCCTGGACAACAGTCTCCCGGACGCGCCGAGCAACATCGTGCGGCTCGGCAGCGCGGACATGGAGAAGGGCGAATTCTATCTCTGGGCCTGGTGCGAGATGTACCTGCGGTTCGACCGCCTGGTCGAAGAGTTCAAGATCGAGCGCGCGGTGGAGATTCGGACGGAGCACCTCGCCGATGCGGCTAGGATGAATGCGGCCCTGGACGCTTTGGGGCTGTCCCATACGCCGGTTGTCCCCGCTGCGCCGGTAAATACCAATGCTGAGCATGGGTACGGCCAGACACGGATTCTTCAGGAGGATCTGGACCTGTTCGAGCGTTTCCTGAAACGGCTGTCAGCGGATGTGCGGCTGCGCATCGCCTATTTCGCGACCTACCAGCCGGGCCAATCGGCGGCATTGGTCACGGCCGGTCTGCGCTAATGATCCATATTCCGGTCCGACTGAAAGCGCTGGTGCCCGGCTACCGGGCCAAGTGGCGCCGGCGCTATGCCGCGTTGCTTGTCGCTCTCCGGGAGCACGCCCCGCGCCTGGAGTACGGGCAGGACGGGGACACCCCGTGGATCAAAATCAAGGATAGCGGGGTGCAACTTTTCGGGTTCTGGGCCGAGCCGGACAACAGGGACGTGTACGATCTCTTGCGCGCGGATCTGCCCGGTGAGCTGCCCAGGGAACACTTCCGCCTGGTGAAGGATTACCTTACGCGCTATGTGTATCCCCACATGCGGCCGGATCTGAAACCGGCAGGCTATTCCCCGGAGCAACTGTTCGGCTTCCATGGACAGCATAAGGACGCGATCGCCGACATCGCGGACACGGCCGCGCGCGCCGAACTGGTCCGTGCCTTTCACCCGAAGCTGGATGACATCATCATCGACGGCGGGGCGTTCCTTGGCTTTGGGGAGGTGCGGCTGGCCCAGGAGCTCCCTCAAGGGCACATCTATGCCGTCGAGGCGGACAATGATTGTTACGATCTGCTGGTCCGCAATCTTGCCTGCAACAAGATCGGCAACGTCACGGCGTTACATCGGGCGGTGTGGAAGGAGGCGGGGGAGTTGGACCTGGAAACAGGCTTCGCGCAGGCCAACACGCTCGTGCGCGAAGTGTATCAGGGTGAGACGACGGCAAGGGTGAGAACGATCGCCATCGATCAAGTTGTGGAGCAGTTCGGTCTCGTCAAGGTGGACATGCTGAGTCTGACGTTGAACGGGGCGGAAGTCGAGGCTCTGAAAGGGGCGCGCGAGGCTCTCACCAAGCTGCGTCCTCGGATCAGGCTCGCCGGCTGGTATGCCCGCGAAGGCCATCCGATCTGGCGATGGACGAAGGCCGATTTGGAGTCGTATGGCTACCGCGTCTTCGTCGGGCCCCGCGGGAACGTGATGGCGTTGCCATGATCGGTATCTTCGGCCTGTACAGAGCGGATGCGTCGGCCCCTGCTAATCCCGGCCCGCTGACTGCCACCATTCCGAGCCGCTATGTCGTCGATGCCGTGGCTGGGGCCGGTGCGGCGTTGGGTCGAACGGCGCACCGTGTGGAATGCGGCGGCGGTCGCGCCGTCTCCCGGGACGGGCGCTTCCAGGCCGTCGCGTGCGGAGAGATCTTCAATCTTGCCGAGTTTGCGGAGTACGGCCGGGATCTCGCCCACGCCGCGGTTCTCATCATCCGTCTGGCCCGGGCCGGTGAGCTGGACCGCCTGAAGGACGTGAACGGACAGTTCTGCGCCGCGCTCTACGACCGGATCGATCACCGACTGACCCTGATCACCGACCGGTTGGCGACTCACCCGCTCCATCTGTGGCGTCAGGGAGCGGAAGCGGTCTTCGCGACGCAACTGTATACCCTGATCGGCGACTCTCGCGTCCCGCGTCGCGCGAACGTGGAGGCGGTGGCACAGTTGTTCACCATGCAACGGACGATCGGCCGGACCACGCCGCTGGCTGGGGTGGAGGCGCTGCCGGCGGCCTGTATCTATGACCTCGACCGCTCGGGGACTAGGGAGCGCCGGTATTGGAGTCTCAGGTGGCAGCAGCCGGACTTTTCGCTTGATGAGGGGAGCGGACTGCTGGCTGAGGCGATGCGGAAAGCGGTGGCGCGACAGACGCAGGCGGAGCACGTTGGGCTCTTGCTGTCAGGCGGATTGGACTCGCGCATGGTGCTCGCCGCAGCGGGCGAAGCCAGACCCTCCTGCTGGACGACCGCCAGTTACGCGGCCAATCCGGAGCTGGCACTGGCGCAGCGAATCGCCGGCGTTCTGAAAGCCGAGCATCACGCCGTCATCGTGCCGCCGGAGTCCACCCTCGATGTGCTGGATGAAACCGTCATCGCGTCAGGCGGCTTGTATCCGGCGTCCACGCCAGTGTCGGTCTTCATGCCTCAAGTGGCCAAGGCCTGCGAGGTCGTCCTGACCGGGCATGGGCTGGACTACACGCTCCGTGGCTATTATCTGCCGGCGCGGTTTATTGAATTCGCCGGATCGCGCACCCGATTGCCGGCGCTCCGGCCCATTCCGCGGCGACCCAGTGGCAGGGATGTCCTGGAAAATTTGCGGCAGGGCCCTCCACAGCATACGATTATCCGCATCGTCCGGCGCGAGCGCCGGAGCCAATGGTGGGATGGCCAGGCCAAAGCGATGGACGAGGTGCTGGCGCCTTGGTTACAAGGCGATGAACCCTACAACGCGTGGGACGCCTTCATCCTCCACGCGGTCAGCAAGCATTATGCCTTCACGAGCATGATGGCGGTGCGGGCCGCGGTGGATCTTCGTATGCCGGCGTTCGACAACGAGGTGTTCGACGTCTATCTGCGCATGCCGCCGGCATCGCGCTGTGCCAGTCGCATGGTCCAGAACGCATTGCGCCGTCTGTCGCCGGAAGTGGCACGCATCGCCAATGCCAACACGGGCTTCCGGGCCGACCTTCATCCCTGGCTGGAAGTGTCGGCGCTGCTTGGGCGCGGGGCCTTGCGCCGCCTGAAGGTGCTGCGGCTGAAGGAGTTGCCTTCGTCGAGCCATTCGCATGGGTCGTGGCAAAACGTTGCCGAATTGTATCGGTGTGACCCACGTCATCGCTCCCACCTGTCGGCCATCCGAAACCGGCTGGACTCCCTCACCATGGGGTTCATGGATGCGGATGCGCTGGCGCGCTGCATTGATGAGCATTTGGCGGGCACTTGCGATCATGCCAAGTTGCTGCGTCAGCTCTTGACCCACGACGCCTGGGTCCGTACGTTCCGCATCGAGGGCCATGCCTGAGGTCATGCCATACCGGCTGTCGATCGCGTCGGAACTCGAACGCTTCCGTCCCGAGCTCGAGTATGCCTGCGCGTTCCTGGATCGCTGCTACTTCGTGCAACGATCGTCCCAGGCGCAGCTCGTTCTGCATTATGGTCCAGGAGCGCCGGCCGGAGCTCTGACGGTGCCGGCGGTTTTATTTCCGAACGGCGTTTGCCTTAAACCAGACGGGATTCATCCAGAGCGAAAGGTCCTACGCGACCTGGAGACCGCCGGCGAACCTACCCGGTTATTGCCGATTGGGAATCAGCCCAGCGTCGTGCAGGGCCGTTACACCTACGACGCGATGGGGCTGATTTTCCTCATGCTGTCGCGATTGGAGGAACGCGACAGTCCGGACCGGGATCGCTACGGGCGATTCCCCATTCAGTCGGCGATGGCCTTCCGATTAGGCTGTTATGCCGATCCGCTTGTTGACCGGGCGGCGCGGGATCTGGCGGTGGCGTTGACGGGGCAGAGCAGACCAGCCAATCGGACCAGCTATGATTTTTACCTCACACATGATGTTGATAGCCTCCGCGGCTACCACCGGCCACTGGAACTTCTCCGTTGGGCGATCGGCGATGTGTTCAAGCGCCATCATCCGCAACAGGCGTGGAGACGACTTTACGCAGGGTACCTCTCTGGGGAGCCGTGGCGCTCTTTCCGGGACTTAATGAATGCCGCGGAACGGGTCGGCAGGCCTGGTCGTTTTTACTTCATGGGGCCGAGCGCAATTTCGATGGATAGTCCTTACGCGCTCACGATGCGGAAGCTGCTGAAGAAGATTTGCGACGAAGTCGTTGCTCGTGGCCATGTCGTCGGGTTCCACCCTGGCTTTGCCACGGCGAGCGATGCCGCCGTGTGGCGCCGGCAGCGTGACGGGCTCGAGGAGGTTATCGGCCGTCCGGTGCGCGAGGGACGCCAGCACGTGCTGCAATACGACGCGGCGGTCACGCCAGATATCTGGGACCAGGCCGGCATGGAGCTGGATTGCACGCTGGCGTTTCCAGAGGCCAGCGGGTTCCGCTCTGGAACCTGCCGACCCTACCAGGCGTATAGCTTACGCCATCGCAGGGCGCTCTCCCTCATCCAGATTCCAACGGCGATCATGGACTTCAGCTTTTGGGGCGGCAAGTATCGCCATGTACCGTTGGAGGACGCACTGAACGAATGCGCGACGGCAGTGGATGTGTGCAAACGGTACGGCGGGACGCTCGTGGTGCTCTATCATACCGGGCAGACGGATCCCGTCGTGACGACCTTTTATCGCTCAATGCTGGAGCTGATTCAGTAGGAGGAAGACGTGGCGACTGATTTCACGCTGGATGGGTACCGTGCGCTTCTGGAGGCCTTTTTCACGCGGGGCTATGAGGCGAGAGGTTTCGACGATGTGGAGCTGGGGGCCAAGCACCTGATTGTGCGGCATGATCTCGACATGACGATTCAGGCGGCCGTCCCGATGGGCGAGTTGGAGCACAAGATGGGCGTGCGCACGACCTATTTTGTGCTGGTTCGGAGCGAACTGTATAATCCGTTTTCAGCGGCCGGAGGGAGGGATCTCAGGCGCCTGGTCGACTGGGGCCACACCATTGGACTGCATTTCAATGCTTCGCTGTATCCGGTGGACAGGGCGAGCCTCGATCGCGGCGCCGCATCCGAGTGCGCGGTGCTGGAGACAATCATCGGGCAGCCTGTGAAACTGGTCAGCCTCCATCGGCCTGGGAAAAGCGCCCAGGGGGAATTGATCTGCAGCGCGCAAGCTCCTTTAGGAGGACGCCGCCACGCCGACGACCTCATCTATTTTCACGACATGGCCTATCGTTCAGACTCGCGGGGCGGCTGGCACTACGGGCACCCGCTGGATCACCCGGCTGTGACCGAAGGGAGAGCGGTGGAACTCTTGACCCATCCGATCTGGTGGACGGTTCCGGCTGCGGACCCGCCAGCCAAGCTCGTTCACTTCCTGGACCAACGCGTCCAGTTTCTGGACCAGGAGCTCGCCGCGAATTGCAGCGTTCACAAGCCGAATCGCAACCCGCAATGACGACGCACGAGGACCGTACTGTTTACGACTGCATCATTTTGGGTACCAGTCCCGTCTGCATGATGGAGGCTCACTATCAGTGTCGCATGGGTCAACGAGTCCTGATGATTGACTCGGCAAAGGAGGCCGGAGGCGCCTGGCGCGATGTTGAGTTGTTCGGGTTTGAAGAGGTCGAAATCGGCGCCCACATCATGAGGCACTGGCGGAAAGGCTACCGGTATATTGAAAATGTCCTTGGCATCCCGATGACGCGCATGCAACCCGAGCCCTTTTGGATTCTGCCGAAATACGGACCGATGCCCACCAGGACACCTTGCGCACACGTGTGGAACCTTGTCCTCTTTCCTGCATTGGGGCGTTTCTTTTCGCGAGCTGGCCTCCAGGAAGTACTCAGGAATCCAAAGCAAACAGTCTTTGTGCCTCTGGTGATAAGTCTCATGTGGTTTTGGCGCTTCGTGAAGGTCGGCGCACCTCGGGCCAGGTATCCCATGGGGGGCGCTCCTCGCTTTATCCGTCGCCTCCGCGCTCTGCTCAATCATGATTCCGTGAGGATTTTGACGGAAACCACAGCGCTGGAGATCTGCGTTCAGGAATCCGCTAAACTTGTGCATGTCAGAACCGATAGAGCCACGTTACAGGCCCGACGCTTATGCATTACCTCCCAGTCCCGATTGAATCACATTCGCGGGGAAAGCGGCGTTCTCAACCTGACTCCCATCAGTGCCGATACCAAGCACCTGCATATGCTCGTGGAAGACAAAGCCGAGCGGCTGTTTGCCTTCGCACGATTCCACCAGGACGAGATTTTCAACATGATCAGCGATATCTCCGATTACGCCACCCACTTTCGACGAGAAAAACCGACGTGCAAGCTCATTGCGGCGTGGTGTTCCAGTGAATTTCAGGACTCCGAATCTCATGTCATGCGCGCATTCATTCATGCTAAGGCCAACAACCTGATAGGACCTGAGGCGCGCCTCCTTGACTACAAGGTGAGCGTTTACCGCTCCACTGAGCTCCAAGAGCAAGATAGAATCGCCATTAAGCGACAGTTTGGCGAGTTCGTAGAAATCTTGGAGACCGAGAATCTGACGGAAAATATCGCCCACTACTTCGATCGCTGGACTCAGGCTAACTAAGTGATCAGGTGATGCCACGCCACCTTATTTCCGACCTATGGCACATTCTTCCGCTTTCTCTTCGAGGAAAACTATGGCAGGTCGTTGAAACGGCATATCAGCGTGGCAACCGCGTGATAGATGCGCTCTTCGATCTCGGATACGGCATAGAGACATCCCTGGTCGCCAAATACAAGCCTGGCGACTGGATTGGAGGGAAGTTTCGAGATTCGAAGGCCAACATACCAACGCCCGTGGTCTGGTTGGTCCGCCTGAGGACGTTTTTGTGCCCGACTCATGAAGATGTCTTCATGGATGTGGGATGTGGAACGGGACGGGCCGTCTTTGTTTTCGCGAGATCTTACGCGAGGCGGTCCAGGGGGATTGAACTACACGATGTCGCGTACGACTATTGTATCAGAAATGCGAGGAGCTTTCGGTTCGACAAGTCAAAAATAGAATTTATAAACGAGGATGCATGTTCTGTTGAGATTCGTGATGAAACGATCATTCTCATCGCAAATCCGTTTGGGATAAATACCCTTAGGTCTGTCATGCAAAATATTGAACACAGCCTCAAGTCTAATCCGAGGACTCTTCGGCTTTGCTATTATAATCCCAGAGAACATCGCCAATATATTGAGAGCGTTCCATGGTTGAGAGCGTTGCACGAACTCAAGGGTTTTAAGAACACGATCGTAATTTACGAGGCTATGGGATTTGGGAAGTCTGGATGATCTCTGTGGAGGTTCGGGAAAGTTGAGGAAATAGCCGGGGCCATGGGACACGATGAGAATATTGAGATAACGTGTGCGATGAATGCCTGCGAGAAACTATGGGTTCAATCCCGTCGCGAATCGAGTGTCTTTTCGGATTGGGAGCTCAGAGTATCGTTATCGGAAATTTCCGGCATGAAGCCTTTTTTTATTGTAAACAGGACAACCGGGACCATACTTCCGGCCGGGATGGTGAACGGAACGCTCTCTTTCTATGGTGGTCTTTATTATAACGAAAGAAACGGATTTTTAGGACCTTCTGGTGGGGAGAGGGACATTTTCGAATTTCTGAAAACGGGCGGGTTTCGCTTTCGATTGCTTTCCTGGGATCAGGACCCGTTGCCGTATCTGCCTGAATCCTGCAGGTGGTGGGATGTGCCATATAACCAGTACTGGGTAGTACCGAGATATTGTAGCTTTGAGGACTACCTGATGACGTTGAGCCCTAGTAGGCGGAAGGAGGTCAGATACACGCTCCGGCGATTCCAGATGGATTATGGTACAGATGCGCGAGATGGTGCGTGGGAGTCCCTGTGCGTTTCGTATATGGAGCATACGGCGAGGAGCTTCATTCGCAGAGGCAAGTCATGTATTTACGGTGATCCGAAGTACAGAGAATCTGCCCTGGCAATGCTGAGATTGATTGACGCAAAGGGAATGCTAAATTGCGTTAAGGTTAGCTTCCAGGGTATTGACGTGGGCCTTGGCCTATGGGCTGTGGATGAAAAGAACAAAAATGCGGTGTATCTTTTCAATCTGTACAAGCCGTTTCCCAACAACGCATCAGGAGCGGTCATTCTTGGAGTCATTCAATCTTGTGCAGAAAGAGGAATGGCAATCGACGGGATGAGAGGGGCCTTTTCCCAGAAGCGGAAGTTTGGCTTTCTGCCCCAGTCGAGTTACGCTATCGTGAACGACGAGACATGGGAAATCAGGGCGCCTGATGATCTCTCTTCGGAGGAGATGGAGGTTCTGTATCGTCGGAGATTTGGGGCCTTGGATAGTCGCAACTGAACATGGAAACAACAGTTGCGATTCATCAGCCGAACTATCTCCCATGGCTGGGCTATTTCCACAAGATCGCCGCTGCCGATGCGTTCATCTTTCTGGATGACGCCCAGTACAGCAAAAACAGTTACATAAACCGAGTCAAAATACTGGGACCGAATGGGCCGGGGTGGTTGACCATCCCAGTGTCCTACAGCTTTGGAGACGGGATTCATACGGTGCGCCCGGCTGTATCGGATTGGCCCAATAGTCATCTTGATTCGTTGCGGAACCTGTATTCTCACACGCCTGCTTTCCGAGCTGTCTGGCCTAAGCTCAAGGATCTGCTTCTCGGCGTTCCCCAAGCTAACCTTGCAGCCATTAACCGGTATCTGGTGGAGAATCTCTGCCGAGAGATGAACCTGCGCTGTCGCTTCTTGGCTTCGTCGGATATGGACGTCGGCGGTAAGAGGAGAGATGACCGACTGGTCTCTCTGGTAGCGACCATTCACCCAACAGCAACGTACCTTTCCGGCAAAGGGGCTGCCGACTACCAGGACCCTGAAAAATATAGGAAGGCCGGGCTTGGCTTTCGGTATGTTAATTTCTTGCATCCGCGATACGACCAAGGTCGAGCGACATTTGAAGCAGGGCTTTCTATCGTGGATCCTTTGCTCCGGATCGGCTTGTCAGCGACCGCGGAGTTGATTTCCAAAAGTGTGGTGGCGGCATGAAAGTTGAACCTGTGCGCGTCTTGTGCCTGGACATCGAGGGAGGCTACGGAGGCTCCTCGCGCAGCCTCTACGAATCGCTGAACCACATGGACCGGTCGGCTGTCTATGCGGAGGTGTGGTGTCGCAGGCACGGTCCGATACAAGAACGGTATCGGAAGCGCGGTATTCCCTGCCAGATTGTGCCGGAGCTGCCCAATGTCAGCCCGCTTCCAACAATTTCCCGCAATATGCTCGAACACGCCTACTTCCTTTGGCGGTTCTGGAGGGCCGAATCGTTCAGAACGGAGCTGGCCCATCAGGTCAATAAGCGCTTTGATGTGGTCCACTTCAATCACGAGAGCCTGTTCCTCCTGGCGTCTTGGTTGAGGAGGCGAACCTCCGTCCCATTCAGTATGCACATTCGCACGATTTGTTGGGAGTACGACAATGTATTCACGCGATATCACGCGCGGACCATTTCTCGCGCGGTTGACCACCTGGTTTTCATCACCGAAAATGAACAGAGCGGATTCGCCAAGATGGGAGGGCGTCCTAACGGCACGGTCGTCTACAACATTGCTGCTGCTCTGCTGGAGACGGTCCTGCCGCACGAGTCCGTTCCGCGCGACGGACGGTTGAAGATCGCCTCGCTCAGCAACTTCGCATGGGTCCGTGGGACCGACCGTCTGGTGGAGATTGCCGTCGAGCTGGCCGCCTTGGGCAGGCGTGATTTCCTCTTCGTGGTGGCCGGGCATATGGCATTGTCACGGTCACTACCGGGCCTTTTAGGCAGGATCGGCCGGCGTGGAGGCACTCTTGCAGACTATGTCAAGGAAGTCGGCGTCGGTGATCTGTTTCTGTTCCTTGGTCATGTGCCGGACCCGGAACGTGTGCTGGCTGCCTGCGATGTATTGGTCAAGCCAACACGCGAAGACAATCCGTGGGGGCGGGACATTATCGAGGGGCTTGCCGCTGGGCGTCCGGTGCTGACCGTCGGCCGATGGGATGGCTTCGTGCAAAACGGCGAAACCGGTATCTTGCAGACCACGTTCGATGCCGGAGCCCTGGCCCGCGAGCTCGTCGGTTTGGGTGATGACCGGAGCCGGTTGGCCGTTATGAGCGAAGCAGCGCGACAACACGTCGCCCGGCTGTGTCATGGCCCGGACCGTGCGGCGGATCTGTTGGCAGTGTGGACGAAACTGGTTCGGGCGTAATCCCTCGGGTGGTCTTCCTGCTTCCCTCGTTCGCGGGCGGCGGGGCGGAACGGGTCCTGGTGTCGCTGGCGGCGGGCCTGGATCGCGACCGCTTCCGGCCGGAAGTCATGGTCCTCGATGGGCGGGGACCTCTCAAGACGGCTCTTCCTTCGGATATTGCCGTTCACGATCTGCAGCGACCGCGGCTTCGCTACGCGGTTGCTGCCCTGGTGACCGCGCTCCGTCGGCTGCGACCGGCGGTGATCGTCTCCACGCTCGGCTATATTAACCTTGCACTCCTCGCGCTGCGTCCCTTCCTCACCCCGAAGCCACGCATTCTCGTGCGCGAAGCCAATACTCCCTCGCGTAGCTTGCCGACCACGCCATGGCCGACCCTGTTCCATCTCGGCTACCGACTGTTCTATCCCCACGCGGATGGCGTACTCTGCCAATCACGGATGATGCTGGAGGAGATGCGTCGTGATTTCTCGGTTCCGGAGGCGCGGCTGTACTGTCTTGCCAATCCAGTGGATGTCGTCGCCATACGGCGACTTGCGGCTGTCCCCCGGCGCATCCCCGGTGACGGAGTCCGTTTTGCGGCGGCCGGTCGGTTGACTCCACAGAAGGGCTTCGACCGGTTGCTCGAGATGTTGGCCAAGGTGCCGGGGGAGCCCCACCTGACGATCTTCGGCGAAGGCCCCGAAGCAGGTGCGCTGGCCGCGCTGGTCGCCCGACTCGGCGTGGAGCGGCGAGTCCGCTTTGCGGGGTTTGATCCGGTTCCCTGGCCCGCTTACGCCGGCGCCGACGCCTTTCTGCTGCCTTCGCGCTGGGAAGGAATGCCCAATGCGGCGCTGGAGGCGCTTGCTTGCGGCACGCCGGTCATCGCAACTCCGGAAGCCGGCGGCATTCTTGAGGTCGCTGCCGAGACCTTGCCCGGCGCGGTGACCGTGGCGGAGGCAGGGGAACCCTTCGTGGCGGCGATGCGTGCGGTCGCACCCTGTCCGCGCTCTTCCCTGCGACGAAATCTTCTGCCGGAGCGGTATACGCTTGAGATTGCCGATGTCGCATTTGGCAAAATTCTTAATAGGCTGATTAAGAAGTGGACTTAGCGATGGTGCAAAGTGGAGGCAGTGGAGGCATGTGATGAAAACAGGTCCAGGACACATAGAACTTAACGGCTCGTCTGACCGGTCCTTCGGTCTGGTATTTGCGGCCGTCTTTCTGGCGGGTGGCCTCTGGCCTCTGCTCCGTGGCGGGACGCCGCGCGTCTGGGCGCTCGTCGTCGCCGGCGCGTTTCTCATCGCCTCCTTGGCCAGGCCGTCGCTTCTCGCGCCGTTGAACCGGCTTTGGACTCGGTTCGGGCTGCTGCTCAACAAGGTGACGACGCCGATCGTGATGGGCGTCCTTTTCTATCTGGTGGTCACGCCCACAGGTCTGCTCATGCGCCTGTTTGGCAAGGACCCGCTCAGGTTGTCGCGCGACCAAGAAGCCGACAGTTACTGGATTAAACGTGAACCGCCGGGTCCGTCTCCGGAGACGATGACGAATCAGTTTTAGCAGGGGAACACATGTCTTTTCTGGCTGAATTTTGGGCGTTCCTGCGCGTGCGGAAAAAGTACTGGCTCCTGCCAGTCATTCTGATGTTGCTGATGTTGGGTGGCCTGATCGTGCTGACCCAGGGGTCGGCGGTCGCGCCTTTCATCTATACGATTTTCTGAGGCATCTATGCGTATACTCGGCATCTCGGCCTTCTACCACGACAGCGCCGCGGCGCTGGTCCGCGACGGTGAAGTGGCGGCGGCGGCCCAGGAAGAGCGCTTCACCCGTAAGAAGTTTGATGCCCGATTCCCGCGCCACGCGATCGCCTATTGTCTGGCGGAGGAGGGGGTCTCGCTTGACGACGTGGATTACGTCGTCTTCTACGACAAGCCGTTCCTCAAGTTCGAACGCCTGCTTGAAACCTATGTCGCGCTGGCCCCTCAGGGCTACCGCTCGTTCAGCATGGCGATGCCGCTGTGGATCAAGGAGAAACTCTTCCAGAAGGCGCTGTTGCGCGACGAGCTCAGCCGTTTCTCGCCATACTTCGACAGCGAGAAAAAACTGCTCTTTGCCGAGCATCACCAAAGCCACGCAGCAAGCGCCTTCTTTGCTTCGCCGTTCGAGCAGGCGGCGGTCCTGACGATGGATGGTGTCGGCGAGTGGGCAACGACCTCTTTCGGCATAGGTTGCGGCAACCAGCTGCAGATCACGAAGGAGATCCACTTTCCCCATTCGCTCGGCCTGCTCTACTCGGCGTTCACGTACTACACGGGGTTCAAGGTCAACTCGGGTGAGTACAAGGCCATGGGTCTGGCTCCTTACGGTGAGCCGAAATACGCTCAACTGATCTTTGACCACCTGATTGATCTCAAACCGGACGGGTCGTTTCGCCTGGACCTTTCGTATTTCGACTACTGCACCGGACTCAGGATGACGAATGACAAGTTTGATGCCTTGTTCGGGGGTCCCGCCCGAGGGCCTGACGAACCTTTGACGCAGCGGCACATGGATCTGGCAGCGTCGATCCAGACAGTGCTTGAGGAAGCGATCTTGCGTTTGACACGCGGCATCGCCGCCGAGACCGGCCTCAAGAATCTCTGTCTCGCCGGCGGCGTCGCGCTCAATTGTGTGGCCAATGGGAAAGTCTTGCGCGACGGCCGGTTCTCGCGCCTGTGGATCCAGCCGGCGGCGGGCGACGCCGGCGGGGCATTGGGAGCAGCGCTGGCGGCCTATCACCTGTATCTGGGACAACCGCGCCGACCCAATGTGACTCAAGACGGCATGTGCGGGTCATATCTTGGCCCGTGCTTCTCACAGGCCGATATCGAGCGCCGGCTGTCGGTGGCAGGGGCGCGGTTTTCCGTTCTCAACGACGACACTTTGTTTTTGGCGGCCGTGGAGGCTCTCGCCGACGGCAAGGCGCTGGGGTGGTTTCAGGGCCGGATGGAGTTCGGGCCTCGGGCGCTCGGGACACGGTCAATCCTGGGGGATGCGCGCTCACCCACAATGCAATCGGTACTGAACCTCAAGGTGAAATACCGTGAGTCATTCAGGCCTTTCGCGCCGGCAGTCCTGCGAGAGGATCTCCGGGATTGGTTTGATCTCGATGTGGACAGTCCTTACATGCTCCTGGTCGCCGATGTGGCCGGGCGTAGGCGGCGGTCCATGACCGGGCAGGAGCAGCGGTTGTTCGGCATCGATAAGCTCAAGGTGCCGCGTTCCGAAATCCCGGCGGTGACCCACGTGGACTACTCGGCGCGGATACAGACGGTCCATGCCGAGACAAATCCGGCTTTCCACCGCCTCCTCACGCTGTTCAAGAAGCGCACCGGTTGCCCGGTGCTGGTCAACACCAGCTTCAACGTGCGCGGCGAGCCGATCGTGTGCACACCGGAGGACGCCTTCCGCTGCTTCATGGGGACGGAAATCGAAGCTCTGGCCATCGGCGCCTGCTTCCTGTGCAAGGAGGAGCAGAACCCGCAGTTCAAACGGGACTATGCGTCATCGTTTGACCCAGATTAAGCTGGATTGCCACTTCGATTTCCGCGCCACCAGCAGACAGCCGCTGACCGCAAGGTCGGCGTCGGGCCAGTCCTTGAACGGGGCGGCGAGAGCAGTGCGAACGCGGGCGACGTGATGGACGGCGCGGGCCTTCAGCGTAGCGTCGAGATCCTCCCAGAGCGCCGGGCCGACCTCTTGCTCCACTCCGGCCAGTCGCGTGATCTCGAGGCTGCCGGAGGCGCCTGATGACCGCAGCCAGTCCCGGTACACCGGCAGCAGCGCTCGGTTGGGCCGGCCCGAGCCTCGGGTCATGCGCCGGTAGAGGGACTCGTGGATGGTCAGGAAGGTCAACGGATGGTGCCCCGCGAACATACCGTGGTCGCGCAGGTCGATGCGGTGGACCATGATGCCGCCGGGCCGCAGCGCTCCCAGCATGTCGGAGAGCGCCGCCGTGGGGTCGTAGAGATGTTCGATGACCGCGCGCGAGAGGATGGCGTCGAACCGAAGCGGTGTTTTCCGGAAGAAGGTTTCTGCCGCTTGCCCCCGGTAGTAGTGAAGGCCGCGTAACGTGCTCTCGGCAGGCGGGCCGTCGAAGCGGTTCTGGAGGCCGTGTCGCTCCGCGAGCGCCTCATAGATGGCGGCCTGGCGCGCCGGGTCGCGTTGCGGCCAGAACCGATCGATCGCATGCACTTCGTCGGCGCCGTGCCCGAGCAACAGGAGAGCAAGGCCGAAGTTATCGCCTGGGCCGATCTCCGCGACCGTGCCGGTGAAGCAATCGAGCCCGGCGTAGCGGAGGTAGTCGGCGTGAATTTTCTCGATATAGGCGAGGGAGTCCTGAAGGTCCAGCTTCGCGTGGCGGGTGCCCGATTTCGTAACGTGTCTGCCGGCTGCCCATCTTCGCCGGACTCGCCAGTCATCGAAGAGGTAGTAGGCGCACGTCATCACGACGCTGCGCTTGGCCAAGGCTTTTAAATTCACGCCGTGAGTGTAGCAGACACCGACCGAAAAGTGCTCCACGTCATCACCACGCTCCAGACCGGTGGCGCCGAGAGCATGTTGGCCTCCCTGGTGCTGGCGAAGCGGCCGGGTGCGCCATCGGCGCGGGTGGTCAGTCTCCTGCCGGGCGGCGCCACGTGCGATCGGTTGCGAGCCTCAGGGGTGGACGTCACGGACCTCGGCATGACCCGTGGTCGCCCCAGCGTCGGAGCCCTCATCCGCTTGACCCGGTTGATCCGCGCCCAGCGCCCCCACGTCATTCAGGGCTGGATGTATCATGCCAACCTTATGGCGGCCTTGGCGTTGACCCTTTCCGGCCGAAGGCGTCGGACCCGCCTGTACTGGGGAATCCGCTGCTCCGATATGGACCCTGGCCTGTATGGGTGGTCGTTTCGCCTGGCGGTCCGTGCCTGCGCGCGTCTGTCGCACGTGCCGGATGCGATCATCGCAAACTCGGAGAGCGGCCGTGACTATCATCGGCGGATCGGGTACCGGACGCGGCGCTTTGACGTCATTGACAACGGCATCGACACGGCGCGGTTTTGTCCGGACGAGACCGGCCGGACGCGCGTCAGAGCCGAACTGGGTATTGATCAGGCGAGGCCGCTCCTCGCGATGGTGGCGCGGGTGGATCCGATGAAGGATCAGGCCTGTTTTCTCGACGCCTTCAGGCGACTGTCCGGCGTCGGCGCGTTGGCTGTCGGGGAAGGCACGGAGCAGTTGCCTGAACTCCCCGGCCTGTACCGCCTGGGCGTGCGCTCCGATGTGCCGGGCCTGCTGGCCGCCTGCGACATCGTGGTGTCCAGTTCCGCATTCGGCGAGGGCTTCTCGAATACCATTGCCGAAGGGATGGCGTGCGGCCTGCCGCCCGTGGCGACGAACGTGGGCGACGCGGCCCGGGTCGTCGGTGACACCGGACTGGTCGTTCCCCCGCGCGATCCGGCGGCGCTTGCCGCTGCGATGACCACCCTGCTGAATGAGCCGCCGGCGCAGCGAGCCGAGCGCGGGAAGCGGGCGCGCCGGCGCATTGAAGAGCACTTCTCGCTGAGCCGTGCGGCTCGCGCGTTTGATGCGCTGCATCAGGAGAATTCAGGGCCGTGAAGATGGCCGGCGAGGGCTCTCTTAAGTGACGCGATCGACCGCACTGACCATTCTTGTCCTGGCTCTGGTACTGCGGCTGGGTTATTTGGGAATCGTCATTCCCCATACCGAAAGTCTCTATATGCCGGATTCCCGCCTCTATGAAAAGCTCGCCGACGATATGATCGTTTCCGCCGGGTTCAATCGCCAGACTCTGGCGGGATTTATTGCTGAAACTGAGCGAGCCCCTCTTTACGTCGTCTATCTCGCTGCTTTTCGAACGTTTCTCGGTACGAGTCCTATCTGGCCTGTGCTGGGGCAATGCGCGCTGGACTCGCTGACATGCCTCCTGATCGGGCTCCTGGCGGCGCAGTTCCATCGGGACCTTGCCCTCCTCGCCGGGCTCTTGGCAGCGTGCAACCTGAATTTTATCGCACACGCTGCGCTGATCCTCCCCGACAGTCTGTTCCTTGTGCCGTTTACGGCCCATCTGCTGATGATGGCTCGGTTCATTCGACGACCTACCACGCGGGATGCGCTGTGGGCCGGTGCGTTTTCCGCCGTGGCCTTGCTGACCCGGTCGTTACTGCTTTACTTTGTCCCACTCCTGCTGGCGACTGTCCTGATTGCCGCCTGGCACCACAAAGTCGGCCTCAAGGCCATGGGATGGGTGGTCGTTGCCTGTTTCGTCCCTCTTGTGGTACTGGTCGGGCCTCTTATGGTGAGAAATGCCGCTGCCTATGGACATTTCAGCCTGACGAGCCAGGGGGGCACCCACAGTCTGTACTGGGTCGTGCCGTTGGCCAGGGAATTCTCCCGCGGCATTCCTTTTACGCAAACCCAGGACGAGATGCGCCGCCGACTGGAGCTTCAGTATCGGCAGCAGGGGCAGCAGGGGCAACCGCAAAACCCCTTTGAATCCAGCAGGCAGCATATGGAAGTCGCTCTCGGCGCGTTGCGGGAAATGGGTTTCGGAGAACTGGTTCAGGCCTGGGGTGCCGGCGTGATGGTCAATCTGTTCGTCCCCAGCTTGAGCTCGGTTCCGTTGGTCAGCAACATAGAACGACCAAGGTTCTACGAGGTTTCAGGCAAGACGTCGCTGGAAAAGGTCTGGAACTTTCTGAGCCATCCAGGCAACACCGCCTACCTTGCATGGATGATTCCTGCGATCGTCGTGACGATTGTGGTCCGTGGCGTGCAGGTGTGGGGGCTCCTGTGCCGCGACGGGCGCCGTCTGATAGTCAGCGGGGCCTTGCTGTATCTGGTCGTCGTCGGGTTCTACATTCTTGCCATTACAGGCCCAGTCGTCGGCGTGAAGTATCGGCTGCCGCTTGAGCCGATCCTGACCGTTTTTGCTGCCGCCGGTGCGCTCTGCGTCTTCCGATCCATGCGGGGCTCACCGGTTCCTGTTCCGGAGCGGACGTAACCCGATGTGCGGAATTGCCGGCGTATGGGGAGATCCCCAGGGTGACCTGGAGCAAACCGCTTGGCGGATGGTCGGGGCGCTCCGCTCTCGCGGGCCGGACGATGCGGGCGTCTGGTGTGAGAAGGATATCCCGTTGGCATTGGGCCATGCCCGTCTCTCGATTCTTGATCTGTCGCCGGAAGGCCATCAACCGATGGCCTCCCGGTCGGGGCGTTATGTGATCACGTACAACGGGGAAGTCTACAATTTCGAGGAACTGCGGCGTGATCTGAGCCGAGCCGGCTACGGCTTCCGGGGCCGTTCCGATACGGAGGTCATGCTCGCCGCCTTCGAGCATTGGGGTGTGGAGGCGGCGATCCGTCGGTTTGTCGGCATGTTCGCGTTCGGTCTCTGGGATCGGGAAGCGCGGACTCTGTACCTCGTCCGAGACCGGCTCGGGATCAAGCCGCTCTACTTCGGCTGGGCCGGTCCGACCTTTCTGTTTGGGTCCGAATTGAAGGCCTTGCGAGCCTCCCCTGCCTTTGCGGGCGCGGTCAACCGCCAGGCGCTGCCTCTCTACCTGCGGTTCAACTGCATCCCGGCGCCGTTCTCCATCTATCGGAATGTCTACAAACTGCTTCCCGGCTGCCTCCTGGCCGTCCGCTCGACGCTGATGGCCCGACCGGGCGCGTTTTCGCCGGATCCCGATGATCCGACCGGGACATGGAAACCGGTGCGGTACTGGTCGGCTCGTGAGATGGTGGAACGGGGGAGCGCTGAACGAGCGCCGCTGACTGAGAAAGAAGCCGGGCATGACCTGGAGGCCCTGCTTTGCGAAGCCGTCCGGGCGCACATGGTTGCGGACGTGCCCCTGGGCGCTTTCCTTTCCGGCGGCATTGACTCGTCCACCGTGGTGGCGCTGATGCAGGCGCAGAGCGATCGCCCGGTCAAGACCTTTACCATCGGGTTCCGGGAGGAGGCGTTCGACGAGGCGCCTGAAGCCCGGGCGGTGGCGCGGCATCTCGGCACGGACCACACGGAGCTGTATACGAGTCCCGCCGACGCCTTGGCCGTGATTCCCCGGATCCCGACCCTCTTCGATGAGCCGTTTTCCGATTCGTCTCAACTGCCCACCATCCTCCTCTGTCAGTTGACCCGGCGCCATGTCACCGTGTGTGTGTCGGGCGACGGCGGTGATGAGCTGTTCGCCGGCTACAACCGCCACGCATGGTGCGCACGGCTTGGACGGCGGCTTCGGTGGGTGCCGAAGCCGGTCCGGCGTCAGGTAGCCCGGACGGTCACCGCGTTCAAGCCTTCCTATTGGGAGTCGGCGTTTCAGGCGCTCGCCTCTCTGTTGCCTTCGGAGATGCGCCAGAGGACTCCAGGCTCTAAGCTCCACAAGCTCGCGGAGATCCTGGAAGCGGATGGCCCTGAGGCCATGTATCTGGGACTGGTCTCCCATTGGAAGGAAGGCCAGCTCCCGGTCATCGGGACGGACGAACCGCCCACGACCGTAACGGATCGTTCGCGGTGGGCCACGCTGCCGGATTTTACGGAACAAATGATGTTCCTGGATACCGTGACGTACTTGCCGGATGACCTGCTGGTCAAGCTGGACCGGGCCAGCATGGGGTTTGGTCTGGAGGCGCGGGTGCCGCTGCTGGACCACCGACTGATGGAGTTCGCTTGGCGGCTGTCTATGCGCATGAAGATCCGTGGCGGTCAAGGGAAATGGCTGCTGCGGCAAGTGCTGTATAAGTACGTGCCCGAGGCCTTCTTTGACCGGCCCAAGATGGGTTTCGCCGTTCCGATTGATAGTTGGCTGCGGGGACCCCTGCGCGAATGGGCAGAGGCGCTTCTGGCTGAGAAACGCCTGAGCGAGGAAGGTTTTTTTCAACCGGACCCCATCCGTGAAAAATGGGCCGAGCATCTCTCGGGTCGGCGCGATTGGCAGTATCATCTGTGGGACATCCTGATGTTCCAAGCGTGGCTCGACGAGTACAAGCAGTCCTCCACCGGGATGCCTTGCCAAGCATGACGAGCTTTCGAGACGAGGCCAAGAAGAAGGCCATCAGGGAGCGCTTCGACCGGCTGGCCGCGGACCGCGAGCGCTGGCAGCGGAAGAACCGTTATTACTACGAAGACCAGCGGCGCTTCTTCCGCTTCCTGGTGCCGGAAGGACTCCGTGTTCTGGAAATCGGCTGCGGGCTGGGCGATTTGCTGGCGGCCGTCAAGCCGGCGAGGGGTCTGGGCATCGATCTCAGCGAGGCGATGGTCGCGGAGGCCCGGCGCCGCCATCCCCACCTGGAGTTTCGCACGGGCGATGTCGAGGACCTCGATCTGGAGGAACCCTTTGATGTGATCATCCTGGCCGATGTGGTCGGCCACCTGCTCGATGTGGAGACCGCCTTGCGGAATCTGCGGCGGTGTTGCGCCCCCCAAACCCGCCTCATCATCTCCTATTACAATTTCCTCTGGGAGCCGATCCTGCGCGTGGCCGAGTCGCTCGGTTTGAAGATGCCGCAACAGCATCAGAACTGGCTGGCGCCGGCGGACATCGTCAATCTGCTCCAACTGGCGGATTTTGAAGTCGTCAAGACCGAACGTCGCCTGTTGCTGCCCAAGTGGGTCCCGGTGCTGTCCGCGGTCGCCAACCGCTTCCTCGCGTTCTTGCCCGGGGTGGGGGCGGCGTGCTTGTCCCACTATGTCGTGGCCCGGCCGTCCTCTCCCAGCGGCGAGGCGGAACACTCCGTCTCCATTGTGATCCCTTGCCGGAATGAACGGGGGAACATCGAGGCCGCCGTCCAGCGGACCCCGTATTTCGGCAAGCGCCAGGAAATGATTTTCGTGGAAGGGCACTCCACCGACGGTACGAAGGAGGAAGTCGAGCGCGTGATCCGCGCGTACCCGCAACGGGACATTCGCCTCCTCGTCCAGGAGGGCAAGGGCAAGGGTGATGCCGTGCGCATGGGCTTCGCCCACGCCACAGGCGACATCTTCATGATTCTCGATGCGGACCTGACGATGCCCCCTGAAGACCTGCCGAAGTTCTACCAGGCCATTGCCGGCGGCAAGGGGGAGTTCATCAACGGCTGCCGGCTGGTCTATCCGATGGAGAAAGAGGCGATGCGGGCGCTCAACCTGTTGGGCAACAAGTTCTTCAGCATGGCGTTTTCGTGGCTGCTCAACCAACGGATCAAGGACACGCTCTGCGGGACGAAGGCGTTGTTTCGCGAAGACTACCGTCGCATTGAGCAGAATCGCTGCTACTTCGGCGAGTTCGATCCGTTCGGAGACTTCGACCTGCTGTTCGGGGCCTCCAAGCTCAACCTGAAGATTCTGGAAGTGCCGATCCGGTACCAGGAGCGGTATTATGGGACGACGAACATCCGGAGGTTCGCCCACGGGTGGCTCCTGCTCAAGATGACGTTCTTCGCCTTCTTTAGGCTCAAAGCGGTGTGACGTCCCTGGAAGTTCTGCACCGGCATCGGGCGATCTGGCAGACGAAGCCGGTGCTCCGGGCGCTGTATACGAGCTGGTACGAGGAGATCGTCGCGCACATGCGTCCCGGGCGGACACTGGAACTGGGCGGGGGGAGCGGCAACCTCAAGGAGTTCGCTCCCCACGTGGTGTCCACCGATATCGTCGCCCTGCCTTGGCTGGACGCGGTGGCCGATGCGCAACATCTGCCGTTCGCCGTCGGGAGCCTGAACAACATCATTCTGTTCGATGTCCTGCACCACATCGAGAACGTCCGATTGTTTTTCGATGAGGCCCTGCGCGTGCTGCGACCGGGCGGGCGCCTCGTCGTCCTCGATCCGTACATCTCCTGGCTCTCATGGCCGGTCTACCGATTCCTCCATCCTGAGCCGGTGGATTTCACCGAAGACCCGTTGGGGTTTAAGTCGCCTCGTCCGGATCGCAAGCCGTTCGATGCAAACCAGGCGGTGGCGACCCTCCTGTTCGAGCGCGGCAATGAGGGGTTCCATCGGCACTACCCCCAGTTCGCCAAGCGCGTGCATCGCCGGATGGCCTTCTTCGCCTATCCGTTGAGCGGCGGCTTCGATCATCCGTCGCTCGTGCCCCTGGCGCTCGTGCGGCCGTTGCTGGCCCTGGAGCGCGCGCTGGGGTTTCTCGACAAGATGTTGGCGTTCCGTATCCTTGTGGTGTTGGAAAAAACCGCGTGACCGGCCTGGAGAAATCATGAAAGCGCTCATTACCGGGATTACCGGCCAGGACGGCAGCTACCTGGCCGAGTTGCTGCTCTCCAAAGGCTATGAGGTCTACGGCGTCATCCGCCGCTCCAGTTCCTTCAATACGGCGCGGATTGATCCGATCTACCAGGACCCCCATATCCCCGATGCCCGCCTCCGCCTGGTGTATGGGGACCTCAACGACGCCAGCTCGCTGAACAAGATCCTGCGCACGATCCGCCCGGATGAGATTTACAACCTGGGGGCCCAGAGCCACGTGCGGGTGAGCTTCGACATCCCGGAGTACACGGCCGAGGTCACCGGCCTGGGCACCCTCCGGCTGCTGGAGGCGATCCGGGACTCCGGCCTCAAGCCCAAGTTCTATCAGGCCTCCAGCAGCGAGATGTTCGGGAAGGTCCGCGAGACCCCCCAACGGGAAGCGACGCCGTTCTATCCGCGGAGCCCGTACGGGGCGGCCAAGGCATACGCCTACTGGATCACGGTCAATTACCGGGAAGCCTATGGACTCTTCGCCTGCAATGGCATCCTGTTCAATCACGAATCGCCGCGCCGGGGCGAGACCTTCGTCAGCCGGAAGATCACGAAGGCCGCCGCACGGATCAAATTGGGATTGCAACAGGATCTCTACCTCGGTAACTTGGATGCCCAACGGGACTGGGGCTATGCGGCCGATTATGTCCTGGCCATGTGGCTGATGCTTCAGCAGGACGAGCCGGACGATTTCGTGATCGCCACCGGCGAGGCCCATACGGTCAGGGAACTGCTGGAGGTGGCGTTCGCTCATGCGGGTCTGGATTGGCGGCGTTACGTCAAAATAGACACGCGGTACTATCGTCCCACGGAAGTGGATGTCCTCATAGGGGATGCCGGCAAGGCTAAGGCCAAGCTGGGATGGGAACCGAAGGTCTCGTTCGAGAACCTCATCAACATGATGGTTGAAGCGGATCTTGTGCTGGAGCGGCAGAAACTCGAAGGCACGGGCCGGAACGCGAAAGCTTCGGACCCCGCGCCCGGGCCTGAGCGGACCGCAGGGTAAGATGGCCTTCTGGTCCTCCAAGCGCGTCGTCGTTACGGGAGGGGGTGGGTTCCTTGGCTCCTTTGTGGTCGAAAAACTGCGGGCACGGGGCTGCCGGGACATCGTCGTCCCCAGGAGCCAGGACTATGACCTGGTCCAGATGGAGGCGGTGGCGCGGCTCTACCGCGACGCCCGCCCCGACATGGTCATCCATCTGGCGGCGCGGGTCGGCGGGATCGGGGCGAACCGGGCTAATCCGGGGACGTTCTTCTATGACAATCTCATGATGGGCGTGCAGATGATGGAGGAGGGCCGGCGGCACGGCCTCGACAAGTTCGTTGCCGTCGCCACGATCTGCGCGTACCCCAAATTCTGTCCGGTGCCGTTCAAAGAGGAGGATCTCTGGAACGGCTATCCGGAAGAGACCAATGCCTCGTACGGCCTGGCCAAAAAAATGCTGCTCGTGCAGTCCCAGGCGTACCGGGAGCAGTACGGGTTCAACTCGATCGTCCTGTTCCCGGTGAACTTGTACGGCCCTCGGGACAACTTCGATCTGGAGACCTCCCACGTCATCCCCGCCCTCATTCGAAAATGCGTGGATGCGCAAGCCGGCGATGGGCCGCAGAAGCTGGTCGTGTGGGGGACCGGAACCGCCACCCGGGAATTTCTCTACGTCGAGGACGCCGCGGACGGTCTCCTGCTCGCCGCCGAGCGGTACGATGCCGGCGAACCGGTCAACTTGGGCGCCCAATTCGAAATCTCGGTCAAGGACCTCACCGACTTGATCGTGAAGCTGACCGGCTTCCAAGGCCGTGTGGAGTGGGACGCGTCCAAGCCGGACGGCCAGCCGCGCCGGTGCGTGGACGCGAGCAAAGCGGAGCGGTTGTTCGGATTTCGGGCCACCACGGCGTTTGACGAAGGCTTGCTTCGAACGATTAAGTGGTACCGATCGGTCAGCCGGGAGGGCGGACGCCGCTGAGTGCCGCGAGCATGACCCCCAAGCCGCGTCTCCTGTTTCTGATCACTGAGGACTGGTATTTCTGGTCGCACCGGCTTGATCTGGCAAGGGCGGCGCGCGACGCCGGGTTCGATGTGCTGGTCGCCACGCGCGTTCAGGATCATGGGAAGCGGATCGAGATGGAGGGATTCAAGCTGTTTCCCATCCGACTGATCCGGCGGAGCCGACATCCGCTGCGGGAATTGATCGCGGTGATGGAACTCGTCCGACTGTACCGGCGGGAGCGCCCGGACATTGTGCACCATGTGGCGGTGAAGCCCATCCTCTACGGGTCACTCGCGGCCCGACTGGCGCGTGTACCGGCGGTGGTCAATGCGTTCGCCGGTCTCGGCTATGTCTTCATCGCGACCGGTCGGTGGGCCGGGTGCGTGCGTGTTCTGCTCGGGCGGGCGCTGCGATGGGCGCTCGCGGCGCCTCGCTCGCGGGCGGTTTTTCAGAATGCCGAGGATCGCGAGCTTTTCGCCCGCGCCGGCGTGGTGCGCCAAGCGCAGACGGTCATCATTCCGGGCGCCGGCGTTGATCCCGCGGCATTCACGCCGAGCCCTGAACCGGAGGGCGAGCCGCTCGTGGTCCTGGCCTCGCGGATGCTGTGGGACAAGGGGGTCGGAGACTTTGTGGAAGCCGCCCGGCTGATAAAAGAACGGAATGTTCGCGCCAAGTGCGTGCTGGTGGGCATGGTGGATGAGGACAATCCCGCGCACGTTCCGGAACGCCAGCTGCGGCGATGGCAGGCGGAGGGAGTGGTGGAGTGGTGGGGGCATCGCGAGGATATGCCGCAGGTCCTGTCGGCGGCCCACGTCGTCGTGCTGCCGTCCTATCGCGAAGGCCTCCCTAAGATCCTGTTGGAAGCGGCGGCCTGCGCCAGGCCCATCGTGGCGACGGACGTGCCGGGATGTCGGGAAGTGGTCCGGGACGGTGAGAATGGCCTGCTGGTGCCCGTACGGAATCCGCAGCAACTCGCCATGGCCATCGCGACGCTCGTGGAGGACGCCGCCATGCGCGCGCGGATGGGCGCCTGCGGGCGTGAGCGGGTCGTGAAGGAATTTTCAAGCGAGCGGATCGTGCGGGAAACGTTGGCGGTCTATCGCGGGTTGTTGGAAGAGACTTGGCCGATGTCGTACTCGCTGAGCCGGCCATGACCCGAGTGCTGGTGACAGGCGCCTCCGGCTTCATCGGCCGGCATCTGGTCGAGCGATTGCTGCGCGACGGGCTGCACGTCCGGGTCTTGGTGCGCGAGGGGGCGCCCGGGCCGGATTGGCTCCCGACTGTGGAAGTCGTGACCGGAGATGTCCGGGATCCAATGGCCATGAGGTCGGCCGCCGCCGGCGTGGAGCTGGTGTTTCACCTGGCAGGCAAGGCGCATGATCCGTCGGTCTCATCCGGCGACGAATCGGCCTGTTACGCAGTCAATGTGGACGGCACGCGCAATGTGTGGGAGGGCGCCGTCGTCGGCGGGGCTCAGGGGTTCGTGTACTTCAGCAGCGTGAAGGCCATGGGCGAAGAGACCGCCTGCTGCCGGGACGAGTCTTCGGACGCGCGCCCGGTCAACCCTTACGGTCGGTCCAAACTGGCGGCGGAACGGGTGGTGCTGGACGGTGGGCTGCGGGCCGGGCTGCATGTCGTGTGCCTCAGGCTGCCGCTTGTCTATGGGCCCGGCAACAAGGGCAACCTCTACCGCATGATGACCGCGATTGAGAGAGGCTTGTTCCCGCCGCTCCCGGAAGTGAGCAACCGTCGCAGCATGGTCCATGTCCTGAACGTGGTGGACGCCGCGCTGCTGGCGGCCGGGACTCCGGGAGCGAACGGACAATGCTTCATCGTCGCGGATGCCAGACCCTATTCGACGCGCGAGCTCTACGTCATGATCTGCCGGGGGATGGGGAAGCCGGTCCCCTCATGGCATGTGCCGGTGGGCGCGCTCAAGGCGCTGGCGCGCGCGGGTGATCTGATGGGACGCGTTCGCGGGCGTCGGGCCTTCTTCGACTCAGACGCCCTGGCGAAGTTGATCGGATCGGCCTGGTACAGCTCCGAGAAGATCGCGCGAGTGGCGGGGTACCGTCCTTCCGTCGCCTTTGAAGACGCTCTGCCTGACCTCATCGCCTGGTACCGGAAGGAAAAAGCGTGACCCCGGGCGTTCTCGGCCTTCTTGGCGTGGTCTTTCTTGCGGCGGTGGGACTGACGCGGGTGCTCAGTGCACCGACCTCCAGGTGGGCGTTGCTCGATCTACCCAACGAACGGTCGCTCCATGCGATGCCGGTGCCTCGGACGGGCGGCCTTGCCGTGTTCGGCAGCGTGTTCCTGGGGCTCGCGTTGAGCCTGATGCTGGAGTGGTCGGGCGGCGTCGTCAGTCCGGGTCCGGCGGGATGGGGAGGGACGGGCCTCTGGGTGTTGGGGATCACTCTGGTCGTGGGCCTCCTATCCTTCTGGGACGATCAAGCGAGTCTGCCGGTCGGACTGCGACTGGGCGTGCATGCCGTGGCGGCCGGCTGCGTCGTGTGGGGCGCCGGTCTGACGGTGAACGTCGTTGCGATCCCGGTGCTCGGCGACGTGTCGCTCGGATGGCTCGCCCCGCCCTTGACAATGTTGTTCCTTGTCTGGATGACCAATCTCTATAATTTCATGGACGGGATGGACGGCCTGGCCGCCGGGATGACCGTGCTCGGGTACGGCGTGCTCGGCTATATGGCCTGGAGGGCGGGCCATCACGTGATGATGGGGATCTCGCTCCTGGTCGCGATGGCCGCCGGCGGATTCCTCCTCTTTAACCTGCCCCCCGCCAGGATCTTCCTGGGGGACGTGGGCAGCATCCCCATGGGCTTTCTGGCTGGGGCCTTGGCGGTGATGGGGGTGCGTGACGGCGTGTTCGACATCTGGGTGCCGGTGCTGGTCTTTTCTCCGTTCGTGGCGGATGCGACGGTCACGCTTTTCCGGCGATTGCTGCACGGAGAAAAAGTCTGGCGGGCGCATCGGGAGCATTATTACCAGCGGCTCGTGCTGGCGGGCTGGAGCCATCGAAAGACCATGCTGGCGGAATATCTCCTGATGGCGGTCTGTGGGGGGACGGCGGTGCTGTATACACAGGCGGAGGGGCCGGCGCGCGCCTCCATCCTGGTGGGCTGGCTCCTCGTGTACGGGGCTCTGGCGTTGGGGGTCCGGGTCGTGGAGCGGCATACGCGCGCGTGGAGGGCGGCTGGATGAGGGCGTCCGCCGTTCCCGCTGCGGAGGCCTCCGCGACCGCGCTTCCGAATCTTGAAACGATCATCCGCGGTCTGCTCTACGTCTATATTTTCAGCTTGCCCTTCAATAGACTGCTCTTCATTGAACGGAACGGGTTCATCATCCTGGTCGCGTTGTTGGTGCTCTGGTGCGCCGTCAACCGGCGGCATTTCTTCACCCGAACGCCGATCGACGTTTCCCTGCTCGCCTTCGTGGCCTGGGTGGCATTTACGGTTCCTTTCGCCACGTTTCCGGCTTACAGCGGCAAGGAGTTCGCCAAACTGTTACAGCAAGGCCTGCTGTTCTATGTCGTCCTGTATTTTTTCAGAGAAGGGCGTCACGGCACACGTCTGGTGTGGACCTTCATGGCCACCCTGTTCATCGTCAGCGCATACGGGCTCCGGCAGTTCGGGGACATGGTGACCGGGCGAGTCACGGTGGATGAGGCGGGAAACGCTCCTCTGCTCGAATCGGTCATGTCCGGCGAGGTCTGGCTGACCACCTACCTGGTCCTCCTTGTCCCGCTCAGCGTTTCGCTCGCATGCTTTGAGGCGAAGCGGGGGCTCCGGATGCTTTATGCCATAACGGGAGTCATGGCGCTGCTCTGTTTGATCTTCACCTTCTCGCGGGCCGGCCTGCTGGCGTTGGTGTGTGAACTCTGGGTCTTCGTGTGGCTGATCAAGCGCCGGCGCGCTCTCATCGCGGCGGCTTTGGCCAGTCTCGCCGTCGTCGCGACGGCGGGGATGCTGCTCTACAGCGATGTCCGGACGATTCCCGGTACGGGCATCCATTTTCGGCTGAGCGCCGACACCTTCATTCATCGCCTGGACATCTGGAACTTTACGGCGGCGAAACTCGCGGAGCATCCTGTCGTGGGTATCGGCTACGGGAAGGACAACTTCAGGCTCGTATTTGGTCAAACCAAAGAAGAGGTCCAGCCGGGCCATACTCCCGTCATGAACGTCGGGACCCATAACCTCTTTCTTGACCTGGCGTTAGGGGTGGGCTTCCCGGGGCTCGCCTTGTTTGTGTGGTTGTTGTACCGGATTGTCGCCTCGACGCTGACGGGGTATCATCGCGCGGCTGATGTCTGGCAGCGGGCGGTTCTCCTGGGCATCGGCGTCGGCCTGATCGGATTGACGGTTCGTGTGTGTTTTGATCAGATGCTGGTCGGCACTCTGGCTATTCAATTTTGGGTCCTTGTGGCCATGGCGATGGCGGTATCCAGCGCTCCCGCCCAGGCGTCACATTCGGGTTCACGGTAATGGCGGCCCGTTGGTCGGGACGATCGGGACGCGTGAGGGGAGCGACCGTGTGCGGAGGTGTTGAACCGTAAGGTGTCTGGGGGGATGATGCGACGCACCGCCGCAAAGGTGGTTCACCTGTTGGCGAAGACCTTCGGGGACCTGCTGCTTCGGCATCGCTTTGTCATCATCACCGGTGTCCAGGGCAGCCTCATACTTGCCGCCAATCTGATGGCCTTCATCCTGCGATTCGAAGGGCAAGTTCCCGAGAACTACCGGCAGCGCATGCTCCTCGGCGCGCCATTCGTTGCGGTCCTCTATCTCGCCGGCCTGTGGGCGTTCGGGATCCAGCGGGGCCTCTGGCGGTACGTCGGCCTGCATGACTTGGGAAAGATTCTGTGGGCGACCCTGGCCAGCACGGCCGTGCTGTATGTCCTGATCCACGGGGTGATGGGATGGACGGACTATCCCCGCTCGGTGATCATCTTGACCGGGCTCCTGAGCATGGGGTTTCTCGGCGGCATTCGTCTGGCCGTCCGGGGGTTTCGCGAGTGGCTGCACATCGTCGGTCCCTCGGCCAAGCGGATTCTCATCGTAGGGGCCGGTAACGCCGGCGAGTTGCTTGTCCGGGACATTCAGACCAATCCTTCGTACAACTACCGCCCTGTCGCGTTTATGGATGACGATCCCGCCAAGCGCAAAGCCAGGATCCACGGCGTTCCGGTGGTGGGCCCGATCGCAGACATCACGAGGGCCGTTGAGCTGACGGAGGCCAGGGAGATCGTCGTGGCCATTCCTTCGGCCTCTCCGCAACTGATGCAACGGATTCTGGCGGCGTCCGAGTCCTGCCGAGTCACCATCAAGACCCTGCCCAACATCAAACAGCTCCTCGACAGTTCCGTTTCAATGCGACAGGTACGACCGGTGAGCCTGGAGGATCTGCTGCAGCGCGAGCCGATCAAAACCGACCTTCAAGAGTTGCACCCGTTGCTGGAGGGCAAGAGCGTCGTGGTCACCGGCGCGGGAGGGTCCATCGGCTCCGAGCTGTGCCGGCAGATCGCCCGGTATCGTCCGGCGCTGCTGGTCCTCTTCGAGCGGCACGAGAACAGCCTGTACGCTCTCGATCTGGAGCTGCGCGGGACGTTTCCCCAGATCAAGACCCTTGCGGTGCTCGGGGACATCACTCTTCCCCATCGGGTGACGGAGGTCTTCCGGGCCTGCGCCCCGAATTTGATCTTTCACGCCGCGGCGCATAAGCATGTTCCGATGATGGAGCACAATCCGGGGGAGGCGGTCCGGAACAACGTCTTGGGGACGCGCAGTGTCATCGAGGCGTCCCTGGCGACGGGGGTGGAGCGGTTCGTGTTGATCTCGACCGACAAGGCGATCAATCCGTCCAGTGTGATGGGGGCGACCAAGCGAATCGCCGAGCACATGGTCCAGGATATGAACAGGGCGGGTTCGACGTGCTTCACGGTGGTTCGCTTCGGGAATGTGCTGGGCAGCAACGGCAGCGTCGTCCCCATATTCACCGAGCAGATCCGTCAGGGCGGGCCCGTGACCGTGACGCACCCTGAGATCAAACGCTACTTCATGACCATTCCCGAGTCGGTCCAATTGGTCCTTCAAGCCAGCGTGATGGGGCAGGGAGGCGACGTCTTCGTTCTGGATATGGGCGAACAGATCCGCGTGGCGGATCTTGCCCGCAATATGATCCTCCTTTCGGGGCATGTGCCGGACCAGGACATCAAAATCACGTACACCGGCCTCCGTCCCGGCGAAAAATTATATGAGGAGCTGTTCGATCACCAGGAACGCGTCGAGCCGACCTCGCATGAGAAGATCAAGCGGGCAGTGAGCCGGACAATCTTTCAACCGGCCGAACTCGATCGCCACGTTCGGGAGCTGGAAAGGTTACTCCGGGATTCTGATTCGGAAGGGATCGTGCGTAAGCTCCAGGAAATGGTGCCCGCTTTCAGACTGGACTCCACCGATGTCGCGAAGTAAGGGACCTCGTTCCGGGGCCCCTGGCAAGGCGCTCCTGGCCCGGCTCAGGCGGGTGCGGATGCTGGCCATGGATGTGGACGGCGTCCTGACCGATGCCGGCATGTACTACACGGAGTCGGGTGATGAACAGAAGAAGTTCAACACCCGCGACGGGATGGGGATCAAGATGCTGCAGGCGGCCGGTCTGGTCACGGCCTTCATCACTCGAGAAAAGACCGCCATCGTCGAACGGCGCGGTCAGAAGCTGGCGGTGCCCGAGGTCCACCAAGGGGTAGACGACAAGCTGGCGATCCTCGCACGCATGGCCAGAAAGTACGGGCTCACGCTCGGCCAAGTCGCCTTCATCGGAGATGACGTGAACGACCTGAACGCTCTTCGTGCAGCCGGATTCTCAGCCGCTCCTGCTGATGCCATGCCGTCCGTCCTCCAGGACGTCCATTACGTCTGCGCCAAGAAGGGCGGCGAAGGCGCCGTCCGCGAACTCACCGACCTCATCCTGAAAGCCAAGGCCTGAGCCGACATACCAAGTTCTCTCCCCACCGCTGAACTTCTCCTCTCTCCCCGAACAGTCGCAAAGATCAGATTTCAGACCCTCCACATGGGGGAAAAAGGGGACAGTCCCCGCGATGAAGGGGGTTGTCCCCTTTTCCCGTATTTCCTGCTACAATCGCGGCGATGGACATCCTGAGTGAGATCAATCGAGTCCTGGAGCTCGAAGGCCGTACGCTCGAGCGGCTGCGCAAGGCCGTGGGGCCGGCCTACGAGAAAGCCGTGCTCCTGCTCTACTCCTGTCCGGGCAAGGTCATCGTGACCGGCATCGGCAAGTCCGGGATCATCGCCCAGAAGATCGCGTCAACCCTGGTCTCCACAGGAACGCCGGCGATGTTCCTCCACCCGGCGGAGGGCGCGCATGGGGATATCGGGATCGCGCACAAAGATGACGTCATTCTCGCGATCACTAAATCGGGGGAGAGCGAAGAACTGATTGCCCTTCTGCCGTCGGTGCGGCGGATCGGGGCACGCCTCATCGCTATCACCGCGAATGCGGATTCCAC
>Ga0137796_10000065_pt1 | contig 67137 bp, 65 predicted proteins | sample OV2TP3_FD_97704 | JGI IMG/M metagenome (GOLD analysis project Ga0137796, IMG submission 97704) | reverse complement strand
GCCGGCACCGCCGGCGCCGGGCCCGCGGCCGGGAGCCCGCACCAGTCGGGGCTCTCGGGGAGGACGCGCGCCAGCTCGCCCGCGCGCCCGGCCGCCGCGGCGATGCCGGCGGGGTCGAGGCGGTTCGTCCACACGGCGGCGACGCGCTTGCCCACGACCACGCGGATGCGGAGGTCGCCGCTCGCCGCCGCGACGTTCTGGTGGACCGCGTTGTTGGCGAAGCGCGTGAGCGCGTGGGTGCGCGCGACGACGACCGCCTCGGCCTCGTCGGCCCTGGCCGCGCGGAGGGCGTGGTCCACCACTCCCCGGAGCGCCCGCTCTCCGAAATGGCCGTCGCTGTTCATCGGGTCCCCCCGCACCCCCGCCCCCTCCCTCCCCTCAGGGGGGGAGGGGCGCCCGCGGCCGCCCCGACGCCTGCGCGGGCGCTCATCGCATCACGCCCACCCGAACGTTCCGGAAGCGCGCGGGCGCGGCGCCGTGCCCCGTGTGGGCCGACTGTCCCGGCTGGCCCTTGCCGCAATTCGGGGTCCCCCACATCACCCAGTTCCGCTCCCCGCACACCGCGTCGCACGCGCCCCAGAACTCGGGCGTCAGCCCCGTGTAGGTGGGGTTCCGGAGCATCGCGCCGAGCTTGCCCCCGCGGATCTCCCAGGCGATCTCCGTCCCGAACTGGAAGTTGAGCCGCCGGTCGTCGATCGACCAGGAGCGGTTCGTGTCCATGAAGATCCCCTCGTCCGTGTCCGCGATGAGGTCCTCGAGGCGCCACGCCCCGGGCATGAGCGAGACGTTCGTCATCCGGATGAGCGGCAGCCGCGCCCACCCGTCCGCGCGCATCGTGCCGTTCGAGGGCAACCCGAGCCGAGCGGCGGTCTCGCGGCTCATGAGGTAGCCGACGAAGAGGCCCTCGCGCACCGCCCAGCTCCGGGAGGCCGCCACGCCCTCGTCGTCGAAGCCGAACGTGCCGAGGCCCCCCGGCAGCACGGCGTCGATCTGGACGCTGACGTGCTCGCTCCCGTAACGGAAGGCGCCCAGCCGGTCCGGCGTGAGGAAGGACGTCCCCGCGAAGGCGGCCTCGGCCCCGAGCACCCGGTCGAGCTCGATGGGATGCCCGCAGGACTCGTGGACCTGGAGCGCGACCTGGTTGCCGGAGAGGATGACCGTCGTGCGGACGTCCCGCGGGCAGGGCTTCGCCGAAAGGAGCGCCACCGCCTCCTCGGCAACCCGCGGGGCGTTCCCGACGAGGTCCTGCTTCAGGACGAACTCCCACCCGGCCGTGTTCTGGTGGCGGCCTCCGGAGTTCGGGTACGAGCGCCGCTGCAGCTCCCCGCCGCCGACGGCGGCGGCCTCGATCCCGCAGCCGGTCTCGTAGAGGGTCTGCTCGATCGCCGCCCCTTCGCTCGAGGCGAAGAACTTGGTCTCGCGCCGGATCTCGGTGGTGGCGCGCGTCGTCCGGAGACCCCGGACCTGGCGCATGGCTGCATCGGCCCGGAGGAGGAGGTCCACGCGCTCGCCGAGGGCGACCGCGAACGGGTCGATCTCGATCGGCGTCCGGTAGGTGCCCTGGACGGGCGTCAGCTCCGCGAGGCGGACGTCCCCGTCCTTGACGAGCGCCGACGCGCGCGCGATCGTGACGGCGAGCGCCGCCACCCGGTCCGCCTCCGCGGCGCTCAGGACCTGGGAGGCGGCGAAGCCCCAGGCCCCGTCGGCGAGCGCCCGCACGTTGAAGCCCGCGCCGTCGCTCAGCGTCACCGCCTCGAGCTGGCCGTTCCGGACCACGATGTCCTCGACCTCGCGGTGGACGACGCGGACGTCGGCGTACGTCGCTCCCCGGACCCGGGCGGTCTCGAGGGCGCGCGCGGCGAGGTCGCGGGCGAGCGGGATCACGGTAAGCATAGTACACGGTCCCGCGCTGGTAGGGGATCGGCAGCGCGATGCTGTAGGCGTGCCAGATCGTGACCCGCCGCACCCAGCGGCCCTCGACGACACGGGGGAAGCCGAACAGGACCTCGTAGCCGGCGACGGCGCCGGCGACGAGCACGGCGAGGAGGAGGGTGAGCCGGAGGCGCCGGAGGTGGTGGAGCGTCAGCGGGAACGAGCCGCCCGGGCGGCGCGGTTCCGACGGATCTGGGCCGCGTGGTCGTGGGCGTGGGCGGCGTAGATCTCGAGCCAGCGCTCGGCGGAGTAGGGGCCGGACTCGCTGTGAGTGCCCGCGCGGCGCCAGTCGGCGTCCGTCATCGCGTCCAGGAGCTGGGCCGTCGTGGCGCGAGCGGCTTCGAGCGCCCGCAGGGCGGGCTCCATCGGACGGTCCACGTAGCGCAGTCGGCGCGCGTACTCCGCCTCGTCGTACGCCTGGATCTCCGGGCGGTCCTCTACCAGGAGGCGGCGGAAGCGGATGCCGGCGATGGTCTCGCTGTCGGCGAGGTGGTGGACGACCTCGCGGGCGCTCCACTCGGTGGGGGCGGGTCGCCAGTCGAGCTCCTCCGGGGTGATGCCGCGCAGGGCCTCGGCCACCTCGCCGTAGCCGGCCCGGTACCGCGCGATCAGCGCCTCGCGCTCCTTCGCCGTCATCCCGTCCTCCTCCTTCGCCCTCACTCGTCCGGCGCGGCGACGCCGCACGCCTCCCGCACCACGCGCCGCACGACGTCGGCCGGGAAGCCCCGCCGGCTGAGATACCCCCACAGCCGCCGCCCCGCCGCCCCCGGACTCGCGCGCCGGAGGGCCGGCAGCCGCCGCGCGGCCGCCTCCCGCGCCCGCGCCTCCTCGTCCGTCTCGGCGAAGGCCCGGCGGATCGCGTCGGCCACCAGCGGGCGCGCCACCCCCTTCTTGCCCAGCTCCTCGCGCAGGCGGCGGCTCCCGTAACCGCGCCCCCGCGCCCGCGACTCCGCCCACGCGAGCGCGAAGGCCCGATCGTCCACGTAGCCGCGCGCCTCGAGGTCGGCCACGACCGCCTGGGCCACTTCCAGCGGCGCCCCGCGCCGGCGCAGCCGCGCCCGGAGGTCGCGCCGCGTCCAGGGCTTCCGGCTCAGCAGGTCGAGCGCGACCGCCCGCGCCCGCGGCGGGTCAAGGACGCCGGGCGGCCCCTCCCCGCGGCGGCGCCGCGGCCGCACTCACGCACTCTCCCCCGCCGGCTTGAGCCCGACCGCGTGCCGGACCGCGGCCTCGAGCTCGGCCGTCACCTTGGGGTTCTCCTTGAGGTACTTCCGGGCGTTGTCCCGGCCCTGGCCGATCCGCTGGTCGCGGTAGGAGAACCAGGTGCCGCTCTTCTCGACGATCCCGTGCTCGACGGCGAGGTCGAGGACCGTGCCCTCGCGCGAGATCCCCTCGCCGTACATCATGTCGAACTCCGCGTCGCGGAACGGCGGCGCGAGCTTGTTCTTGACGACCTTGACCTTGGTGCGGACGCCGATCGACTCCGTCCCCTGCTTGAGCGCGTCCATGCGCCGGATGTCCAGGCGCACCGAGGCGTAGAACTTGAGCGCGCGCCCGCCGGGCGTGGTCTCGGGCGAGTTGTGGACGACGACCCCGTCGACCAGGTAGGTGTGGTGACCCTCCACCTCCAGATCAAAGCGGTGGGTCGCCCGCGTCCGCGGCTTCAGGTACCGCCGCAGGATCCGCGCCGGGACCGCGCGGAGATACCGGCGGCTCGCTAGGCTTACCGCCTCTGCGTCTCCTTCAGGGTGCCAGGCGAACCGGCCTCGGAGGCGCGGGTGGAGCTTGTAATCGACCGACGGGTGAAGGTACGGCGCGATGAGCGCGTGGAGCCGGGCCGTCTGCTCTGAGCTCAACCAGAAGCCGCGGCCGTCGTCGCGCGGCCGCCCGACGCCGAGGCGCTCGAGCGTGGCGACGACCCGCTCGCGAGCCTCACCCCGCAAGGACTTGTTGTAGAGGACCGCCTTGCCCTTCCCCCATCGGTCGTAGGAGCCAGCGAACGAACCGTCGTCGCCGTACCACACGGCGAGGCCGCGGGCGTCCAGGCGATTCAGCGCGGACCCGCTCGCCGTCCGACCGCCGTCGGCGCCGTAGAGCTCTGCCCGGAGCTCGGCGAGCACCGGCATGGTCCGCGTCTCGATGCCGAACCCTCGACCCATGGGCCCGATCGGCCGTGAGAACGGCGCGAGCACCGCGTGCTTCCACCGGAGGTAGCCCTTCTGCGCCACGCCGTGGCCGACGCGGAAGTGCGCCGCGTGGGCACCGGTCACTCGGATCGATCCATCACCCAAGCCACCCCCGAGCAGCATCTGAAACTGATCTTCCGTGAGGCGGTAGTCCTCGACAGCGACCAGCACGCCATCCCCGGCGTTCAGCTTGCCCGCCCGCATCGGCCCGCGCGGGGTGAAGATGACGTGGTTCTCGGTCGCGGCGAAGCGGCGCCGGCCGGAAGGCCCCCCCTCGACCTCGAACTGGAGGAAGCGCTCGGCCCGACCGTTGTCGAACCAGTTCACGACACGCCGCGGCTCGACGCGCCCCGTGGCGGGGTCGTAGGACAGCACCTCGACGGGCAGCCGCTGGTTGACGATCTTGCCGATCTTTTCGCTGCGCCCGTCCGCGAGGGTCACGCGGGTCGAGTAGTGCAGGCAGCCAAACATCACGCCGATCTTCTCGCGGATCTGGTTGATGAAGATCACCGAGGTCCCGGAGCGCGAGATGGCGGCGGTGAGCTTCCGGAGCGCCTGCGACATGAGCCGCGCCTGGAGGCCGGGCAGCGAGTCTCCCATCTCCCCGTCGAGCTCGGCCTTCGGGACCAGCGCCGCGACCGAATCCACGACGATGACGTCGATCGCGCCCGAGCGGACCAGGTGCTCGGCGATCTCGAGCGCCTGCTCGCCGGTGTCGGGCTGGGAGATGAGGAGCTCGTCGGTGTTGACGCCGAGCTTCTTCGCGTACTGGGCGTCGAGCGCGTGCTCGGCGTCGATGAACGCCGCGTACCCGCCCTGGCGCTGGGCCTCCGCGATGACATGGAGCCCGAGCGTGGTCTTCCCCGAGGACTCCGGGCCGAAGATCTCCGTGACCCGTCCGCGCGGGATCCCACCGATGCCGAGGGCGATGTCCACCGAGAGGGCCCCGGTGGAGATCACTCCGGCCTCCTCGAAGGCCCCCGAGGCCCCGAGCTTCATCACGGCGCCCTTGCCGAACTGCCGCTCGATCTGGGAGAGCGCCAGCTCGAGCGCCTGCCGGCGGTCTCTCTCGGCCTTGGACTCGGCCTTCGCCTCCGCCATCACACCCCTCCGTCCCTCTCCCGCGCCGCGTGCGGGCAAGCGGGTCCCAACCTGTCGGGCGCCTGAGTTCGGCGCCATTCTACCGGGCGCCCTCCCGCGAAGTCAACGCGCCGGGGGGCATCGCGCCGCCGAGCGGCGCGTGCGCGAGCACGCTGTAGCGCGCGCCCGCCGGATCGAGGTCCGAGCGCATGAGGTGCACCGCGGCCACGACGACCTCGCCGAGGGGCGGCGCCGGTCGTTCGAGCGCGGGGCCGAGCGCGGCCGCGCCGCGCGGGTCGCGGGCCCGACCGAGCGTCACGTGCCCGTGGAACGGACGCTCTTCCGGCGGGATCCCGCACCGCCCGAGCGCGGCCTCGAGCCTCGCGCAGAGCTCCGCGAGCGCCGCGGCGCCGTCCCCGACGCCCACCCAGACGACGCGCGGCGCGCGCGCCCCGGGAAAACCGCCGAATCCCGCCAGCGTCAGGGTGAACGGCACCGTCGCCGCCGCGGCCTCGCCGAGCGCCTCCCGCACCCGGCCGAGCGTCCGCTCGTCCACCGAGCCGAGGAACCGGAGCGTGACGTGCAGGTTCTCGGCCCGCACCCACGACACGGCCGCGCCAAGCGCCCGGAGGTCGGCGGCCGCCTCGTGGACGCGCATGCGCACCGCCTCGGGCAGGAGCACCGCGATGAAGCTCCGGATGCCGCCCGGTGCCGCGCCCCCGCCGGTGCCGCGCCCCGCGTGCCGTCCGCGTCCCGGATCCCGCCCGTCCCGTCGCCTCATCGTCAAGCAAGGGGCGTGCCGAGCCCGCCGGCGCGCCCGCGCAGCCGACCCCGCGCGGAGTTGCGCGCGAGCCCGCCCGCGGCGGTGACTCCCGCGAGATACGCCCCGACGCCGTCCCGCGACAGCGCCATCACCCGAGCCCCAGGCAGTGTCGGCGGACCAGGTCGAGCGCCATCGTCGCCGCCAGGGCCTTGTTCCCCTCGCGGTCCCGGTCGAAGCGATAACGGTGGGCCGTCGTCCCACGCGCGTCCGCGAGGGCGACGAAGGTGAGGCCCACGGGCTTGGTCGGCGTCCCCCCCTCGGGCCCCGCGATGCCGGTCACGGAGACGCCGAGGTCCGTCCCCGCGCGGAGCCGGACCCCGCGTGCCATCGCCTCGGCGCACTCGGCGGAGACCGCGCCGTGCTGGCGGAGGATCTCCTCCGGGACGTCGAGGAGCGCCTGCTTGGCCGCGTTCGAGTAGACGACGACCCCGCGCTCGAAGTAGGCCGAGCTCCCCGACACCTCGGTCAGGCGATGGCCGACGAGGCCACCCGTGCACGATTCGGCGAGGGCGACGGTCAGGCCGCGCGCCCCGAGGAGTCGGCCGACCACCTGCTCGAGGGTCTCGTCGTCGGTCCCGTACCAGGCGGGACCGAGCTCCGCCCGGAGGGCCGGCTCGAGCTCGCCGAAAAGCGCCTCCGCCGCGCCGAGGGTCGGCCCGCGGAGGCGGAGGCGCACCCACACCTCGTCCGCCGCCTCGAGCGCCCGGCCGGTCGCGCCCGCAACCCCGCGGAGCGCGGCGCCGAGGCGGGCCTCCGTCTCGGCGAGGTCGAGCCCTGCGAGCCGGAGCGTCTTGACGAGCGTGACCGGCTCGGCGCCCCGCCGCGGCACGCGCGGGAGGAGGTGCTCCCGCGCCAGCGCGAGCGCGGTCCGTGGCTCGCTCGGGAGCACCGCCACGAGCGCGCCCGCCGTCTCGGCGAGCAGGCCGGGCTCCCCGCCGTCCGCGGCCACGAGGACCGTCGTGCCCTGCGGGACGAGCGCGAGCCCCTCCGCCCGCCGCGGCATCGCCTGGCCGCGCCGGGCGTAGGCCTCGGCCACGGCCTCGAGCACGCGGTCACTCAGAACGAGGCGACTCCCCACGAGGCGCGCGAGCGCCTGGCGGACGACCTCGGCGCCCTCCCCCTCACCGAGGCAGACGACGAGGCCTCCGCCCTCGACCGCCTGGCGGAGCGCCCGCTCGGCCTCGCCCTCCTCGGCCACCACGACCCGCCGCCCGCGCACGGGAAGCCCCTGACTCTGGAGGAAGCGCGCCAGCGAAGCGGCGGCGTCGGTGCCGACGGCGGGGTCGGGCGCGACGGTGAGGAACTCGACGGTCGTCACGGGTCAGACGAGGTGGCGGAGTTGGCCCGCGAGACTTGCATACGCGCCCGCGAGGAGATCGTCCACCACGATGCCCCAGCCGCCCGGCAGCGCCTGGAGCGACCGGATGCCGAGGGGCTTCCAGACGTCGAGCAGCCGAAACAGGAGGAAGAGGCCGAGGACCCAGGGCAGCGTGCGCGGGTGGCCCACGAGCGCGACCAGCATCCCCGCCGCCTCGTCCACGACGATCGACGAGGGATCGTGGGTGCCCGCGCGCGCTTCTTCGCGCCCCGCCGCCCAGACGCCGACGACCGCGACGCCCGTCGCCACGCCCGCGAGCCACGCGTCGGCCGGGGCGAGCGCCCAGACGGCGAGCGCGACCGGCAGGCTCGTGAAGGTGCCCGGCGCGACCGGGAGATAGCCGAGCCCGCCGCACGTGGCGATCCAGCGGGCGGCCTGATCCGCGACGGAGCGGGCGGCCGCCGGGTGGTGCGGCTCAGCGGCGGGCGGCGGCGGTGCCGACCAGATCGTACCCCTCGACCTCGGCGATCTCGACCGGCGCGAGCTGGCCCGGACGGAGGCCGGCGTCGCGGAGGTAGACGACGCCGTCGATCTCGGGCGCCTGCGCGGCCGTGCGCCCCTCCCAGGGGAACGCGGGGTCCTCGCTCGGCCCGTCCACGAGGACCTCCTGGACCGAGCCGCGGAGCGCCTGCTGGCGCGCCCACGCGAGGCCGTCCTGGGTCTCCTGGACCAGCCGCGCGCGCTCCGCGGCGACCTCGGCCGGGACCGGATCGGCCAGCGTCGCCGCCGGCGTCCCGTCCTCGGCGGAGTAGGTGAAGACGCCCACCCGGTCGAAGCGGGCGGCTTCGAGGAACTCGAGGAGCGACTCGAACGCCGCGTCGGTTTCGCCGGGGAAGCCGACCAGGACCGTCGTGCGCAGGGTGGCGTCGGGCATCGCCTCGCGCCACGCCGCGACGATCTCCGCCATCCGGCGCCGGGTGACGCCGCGCCGCATCGCGCGGAGGATCCGGTCGTCCGCGTGCTGGATCGGCATGTCGAGATACGGGAGCGCCCGGGCGCGGGCCAGCTTCGCAATCAGCCGCTCGGTGACGTGCGCCGGGTGGAGGTAGAGGTGGCGGAGCCACGGGATCGGGGTCTCCGAGAGCGCGAGCAGGAGGTCGCCGAAGTCGGGGCGCCCGGGGCCGGGCAGGTCCTTCCCCCAGGCGAGCGTGTCCTGGGAGACGAGCACCGCCTCCACGACGCCGGCCTCCGCGAGCGCCGTCACCTCGGCCACGATGTCGCCGAGCGGCCGGCTCCGGTGGCGGCCGCGCATCAGCGGGATCGCGCAGAAGCTGCAGCCCATGTCGCAGCCCTCGGCGATCTTGACGTACGCGTAGGGGACCCGGCCGAGGCGAACCCGCGGCGCCTGGGCGTCGTAGACATACCCGGGCGGCGCGCCCGTGACCCACTCGCGCCGCCGGTCGAGGCCGCGCACGACGTCCACGATCCGGTCGAGGTCGCCCGTGCCGAGGATCGCGTCGATCTCGGGCAGCTCGGCGAGGAGCTCCGCGCCGTAGCGCTGGGGAAGGCAGCCCGTGACGATCAGGCGCCGCCCCCCGGTCTTCCACGCCGCCAGCTCCAGGATCGTCTCGATCGATTCGGCCTTCGCCGCCTCGATGAACGCGCACGTGTTGACGATGAGGGTCTCGGCGGCAGCGGGACTCGCGACGTGAGTGGCGCCGGATCGAGTCAGGGCGCCGAGCATGAGCTCCGCGTCGACCTGGTTCTTAGGGCACCCGAGGCTGACGAGGTGGACGTTCATGGATCGGAAGCCAGTATAGCATCGGGGTCGCGGCACGGTTCCTTGACCCCGGACAAGCGGAGGCTTAGCATGCGGTCATGGGGATGGTGTTCAAGAGGATTCGCATCCGTGGCGACCGCGGGGCCGTCTCCGTTCAGGCCCTCTTTGACACCGGCGCCTCCAGGTCCCTCGTCCGCCGGGACATTGCGCGCAAGGTGGGACGATTGCTCAGGGGGCCCAGACCGTGGACGTTTCAGTTGGGAGACGGGAAGGGAAAGCTTCAGACGAACGAAATGGTCGGGCTCGTCTTCCAGCTCCAAGGCGTCGCCATCCTTCACACCTTCATCGTCGCCCGTCACCTTTCCGAAGAGGTCATCATCGGCACGGACCTCATGCAGCTCTGGAAGATCAGACCCGACCCGGTTCGGGAAGACGTCGTCATCGACAAGAAGCTCATCCAGCTTCAAGCTCGTCTAGCACAATCTGTCGAACCCCTCACCGGATCACCCGATCAGCCCGGAGGAGGACGGACTGCGGGATCGTGAGACCCAGGAGCTTCGCGGTCCTGAGGTTGATCACGAATTCGAGCCTGGTCGGGCGCTCGACGGGCAGCTCCCCGGCGTTGGCGCCCTTGAGGACCTTGTCCACCAGCCGGGCGGCCTGGCGCGCGATCTCGACGTCGCTTGCCCCGTAGCTCGCGAGCGCCTCGGCGGTGGACTTCGTCCGCGCGTGCACCATCGTGGGCCGCTTCGCGGCGTTGGCCGCCCGGATGATCTCCTCGTAGTGCCCGGACGTCAGCCCCCCGGGAATCCCCACGACGGCGTCGACGGCGCCCAGGCCCTGGAGGCCGCGCGCGACATCCTCCCGCGTCGTCGTCAGACGTTCCACCAGTGTGAGGCCGAGCTTCCGCGCGGCCTCGCGGGCTGCGGCCACGCCCTGCCTCGGTGAGGCGTCCCGCGGGTCATGGAGGACGAGCACCCGACGGACCCCGGGCGCGAGCTCCCGCAGCAGCTCGAGCCGCTTGCCGGACAGCTCGGGATACTCGAAGGTCATCGCGGTCATGTTGCCGCCGGGGCGCGCGAGACTGGAGACCAGGCCTGCCGCGACCGGGTCTCCCGGCGTGAGAAACACGATGGGGAGCTCGGAGGAGACCTCGCGGGCCTGCCTGGCGAGCTCCGAGCCGATCACGAAGGCGACCCGGACGTCGCGCCCCACGAGCCGCTCCACTGCCGTCCGAGCGCCCGCGCGATCGCCGCGCGCCACGCGCTCCTCGAGGATTTCGAGGACGCCTTCGGCGTACCCGTGCTCCCGAAGACCCTGCCTGAGCCCGGCCCCGACCTCGTCGAACCGGGGGTCGGCCGGTCCGAGGAGTCCGACGCGACCCGGCTGCGCAGCCGCCTCGCCCCCGACCGAGGCAGCGATCCACCCAACCAGCACCAGCCCCGCGACGCGCACGCTCTCGATCACCGAGCTTCGGTCGCCCGCAGCACCTTGAAACCCACGACATTGAAGGCGGGGACGGGCTTGAGGAACCCTTTCAGGGACAGCTCCCCGACCGGCTCAGCCTCGATGAGCTGCTCCACCGCTCCGAGGAGGCGCCGGGTCGCCAGGATCTGGCCTGGCTTGGCCTCCCCGCAGAGGCGCGCGGCGAGGTTGGTGACGGTGCCGATGGCGCCGTAGTCCCAGCGGCCCTCGAAGCCGATGGCCCCGATGGTAGCGTAGCCCTGGGCGATCCCGACGCCGAAGTCGAGCTCGTACCCTCGCTTCCGCCACGTGGCGCTCAGCTCGGCGTTCCGCTCCCGCATCGCGAGCGCCATCCGGATCGCGCGCCCGGCCGGGTCCGGCACCGGCACCGGGTCGTTGAAGAAGACCATCATGCCGTCACCGGCGAAACGCTCCAGCGTCCCCTCGTGGGCGAGGATGAGCGCGCCCATCGCGGCGTGGTACTCGCGGAGGACGCCCATGACCTCCTCGGGATCGGCGGTCTCGGCGAACGCGGTGAATCCCCGAAGGTCCAGGAAGACGACGGTCACCTCCCGCCGGTGGGTCTTGAGGGGATCCTCGGCGCCGCCGGCCACGATCAGCTCGGCGAGCTGCGGTGAGAAGAAGCGCTTGAGCCGCCCCAGGCGATCGAGCTGGGCCACCTGCTCCTGGACGCGCCGCTCGAGCGTCCGGTTCCACTCGGCGAGCTGGGCCGCGAGCCCCTGCACCGTGTCGTGGAGCTGCTTGATCCGCAGCATCGACTTCACCCGGGCGACCAGCGCCGCCTGGTCCACGGGCTTGGTCAAGTATTCGTCGCCGCCCGCTTCGAGGCCGGCGACGATGTCCTGGGAGTCCGCCTTGGCCGTGACCATGATGATCGGCATGAACGGCAGGGAGGAATCCGACTTCAGCCGCCGGCAGACCTCGAGCCCGTCCAGCTTGGGCATCATGACGTCGAGCAGGATGAGATCCGGCTGCGCCTTCCGCGCTGTCGCCAGCGCCTCTTCGCCATCGCTCGCGGTGAGGATCTCGTACCCGTGGGCGGCAAGCCGGAGCTGGAGCACGTGCAGGTTCGCGGGCATGTCGTCCACGATGAGAATCCGCGGCGGCGTTCTCACGACCGGTCTCGGGCCGCGCCTATGACGGCAGGTACTCGCGAATCTTGGCCAGGAGCTCCCGCGGGTTGAACGGCTTCGTGACGTAGGCATCGCACCCGGCCTCGAACGCCTTCACGTCGTCCCCGCTCAGGGCGTAGGAGGTCACCACGATGATCGGGATCTGACGGAGCGCGGGGTTGGCCTTGATCCGGCGCGTCGCCTCGTATCCGTCGAGGCCCGGCAGCTGGATGTCCATCAGGATCAGGTCGGGGCGCTGCGCCTCCGCGAACGCGACGCCCTCCTCCCCTGTCGCCGCCTCGATCAGCTCGAAGCCGGCACTCGTCAGGAGGAGGCGCAGGATGCGCCGGTTCTCCTCGTGGTCCTCGACCACCAGGATCCGCTTGCTCATGTGGCTCCCGCTTGGCGCTCGACGCGCACCGGCAAGGTGAACGAGAACGTCGAGCCCTTCCCCGGGCTCGACTCGACCCAGATGCGCCCCCCGTGCAGCTCGACGATCCGCTTGGCGATCGCCAGGCCGAGGCCTGTGCCACCCTTCTTCCGAGTCGTCGAGCTATCGGCCTGCTGGAACTCCTCGAAGATCCGCTCCTGGTCGGCCTCCGAGATCCCGGGACCCGTGTCGGCGACGGAGACCCGGAACGCGCCGTCGGCTGCCGCCACCTCGACCCTGACCTCGCCGGCCTCGGTGAACTTGATCGCGTTCCCGACGAGATTCAGGAGCACCTGGCTGATCCGCCGCGCGTCGCCCTTGCCGGGTGGCAGGTCGGGCAGCACCGTCGCCGCCAGGCCGAGCTTCTTCTCCGACGCCAGAGCCTCCACGGCCGTCACGACCGAGTGGACGATCTCATGCATCGAGTACTCGCCCAGGGACAGCGTGAGCTGGCCGGCCTCGATCTTGGAGAGGTCGAGGACGTCGTTGATCAGGCTAAGGAGGTGGAGCCCGTTCTTCCGCGCGCGCTCGAGACCGTCTCGGATGGCCTCGGGGACCTCCCCGAGAATGTTGTCCAGGGTGAGCTCGATATACCCCAGGACGGCGTTCAGCGGGGTCCGTAGCTCGTGGCTCATGTTGGCCAGGAACTGCGACTTGTGCCGACTCGCGATCTCGAGCTGGTGCCCCTTCTCCCCGAGCTCGCGATAGAGCCGCGCGTTCTGGATCGCCAGAGCCGACTGCGTCGCGAAGGTCTGGAGGAGGTTCACGACCCCCGGTGAAAAGTTTCCCGCCTCGCGTCGCAAAACCACCAACCCGCCCAAGATGCGCTGCTCGAGGAGGAGCGGCACGGCAAGTAGGGATCGATAGCCAAGCCGCACCAGGATGGGCCGGAGCCGTGTGACAGCGTACTCCCGCTCATCCGTGACATCGGTTATCTGCACCGGCGCGCGTGCCGCTGCGGCCTGTCCGGTCGCGCCCTCGCCCAGACGAATCGGCGCTGCGCGAAGCACCTTGACGAACTCGTCTTCTACCTGGTAGGTAGCCCGGAGGTCAAACTCTCGGGTGGCCTCGTCGTACTCGTAGATGCCGCCAGCGCGGGTCGCGGAAAGCTGGACCGCGCGGGTGACAATGGTGGACAGCACCGTCGGCAGGTCCAGGGTGGAGCTGACCGCCCGGCTGACTTCCCCCAGCGCCTTCAGCTCCTCGACAGATCGGGCCAGCTCGCGCGTCCGTGCCTGTAGCTCCTGGAGGAGGCGGACGTTCTCGATCGCGATCACCGCCTGGTCGGCGAAGGTCGTCACCAGCTCGATCTGCTTGTCGGTGAATGGCTGGACTCTACTCCTTAACATTCCGAACACCCCAATGAGGACCCCCTCCCTGAGCATGGGGACAGCCAAGACCGTCCGGAACTGCCCGACCCTTTGCGCCTCGTGGAGTGTGTATTCAGGGTCCGCTAGGGCGTCAGGGATGTGCACCGTCCGGCGCTCAAGGGCAGCCCTCCCTACGCCAGAGCCTGGCCCAGGGCGGATCTCGGTTCGCTGCCAGAAGTCTCTGAACTCAAGCGAGCCACCATAGAACGCCGCCGTCCGCAAAACCTCGCCGTCGAACCTGTGGATGACTCCCCATTCGGCGCCGCACAGTCTCGTCGCGTTCTCAACGAGGGTGTCAAGAATCGGCTGCAGGTCGAAGGTCGAGCGGCTGATCACCTTCAGCACTTCGGCGGTGGCAGTCTGCCGCTCCAGCGCCTCCGTCAGCTCGCGGTTCCGGGTCTGTAGCTCCTGGAACAGCCGCACGTTCTCGATCGCGATCACCGCCTGGTCGGCGAAGGTCTCGAGGAGCTTGATCTGCTTGTCCGAGAAGGGCCGGACCTCCAGGCGGCGAATCAGGATCGCGCCCAGGGGAATTCCTTCGCGCAGCAACGGCGTGGCCAGGGTCGTTCGATGGCCCAGGCGCCGTTGGGAAACCCTGCCCACCGGGAACTCGGCTTCGGATACCGCCGCAAGGTCATGGATATGGACCGTTTGACGGTCGATCACCGCTCGCCCGGTCACCGACCCGCGAGTGAGCGGGAGCGCATGAGCCGTGAGTCGTCCGTGTATAGCCACCGGTTGGAGTGCCTCGCCGTCGATGCGATAGATCACCGCATCGGCCGCGGCACACAGCCGCGCGGCGTTCTCGGCCACCGCGTCCAGCACCGGCTGGAGGTCGGTCGGCGAGCGGCTGATCACGCGCAGGATCTCACCGGTTGCGGTCTGCTGCTCCAGGGCCTCGGTCAGGTCGCGGTTAGCCTCAGCCAGCTCTCGTGTGCGCGCCTCGACCTTCTGCTCGAGGTTCTGGTACGACTCCTCGAGCCGTGCCGCCGTCCGGTTGAACTCCTCGCCCAGCGCCTCCAGCTCGTCGCCGGTTCGGACCTCGATACGGTGCCCGAGGTCCCCGGCGCCGATCCGCGCCGCCCCGGCCTGGAGGAGACGGATCGGGGCCACCATCCGCCGGGCCAGGACGAGGCTTGCCAGGACCGAGAGCCCAAGACCCAGGGCGAAGACGACCGCGCTCCGGAGGATCGGGGCCCGCAGCGGTGCGTAGGCGTCGGCGAGCGGCCGCTCGACGAGGACGAGCCACCCGAGGGGGGCGACGGCGGCGTGGGCCGCGAGGATCTGGCCGCCCTGGAGGCCCTCGGCGACCGTGGCGACCTTCTCGCCTCCCGGCGCGGCCGGGCGCTCGGCCCGCGCGTCCCGCACCTGCGGGAGGGCGGAGAGGTTCCGGTTCTGGCGGACCAGCCGGATGTCGGGGTGGGCGAACAAGTGGCCCCGCGAGTCCACCACGTAGGCGTAGCCGTCCCGGCCGACCTGGATCTGGGCGATCGCCTGCTGGACGGCCTTGAGGCTGATCTCGGCTGTGGTGACCTCGACGGCGTATTGGCCCACGGGGACGGCGAGGGTCAGGTAGGGCTCGACGCCGTTCCGGAGGTACACCGGGCTCCAGTACGTCTTCCCCGACCTTGCCTCGAGGAACTTCGGCGCCTGCGAGAGGTCCTCCTGGCTCCCGACGGCGTCCAGCGCTAGCCGGGAGACGCGGAGCTGCTCCTTGCCCGACACGTCGAGGTGGCTGAGCTCGCTGATCGCTGGCATGTCGCGGAGGAGCCGGAGGAAGTCGAGCTCGCGCTGCTCGGTCAGGGCCGCGCCCAGCCCGCCCCGGAAGGCGAGCTTCCCGAGCCCGAGCTGGGCTGCCGCGGGGTCGTCGGAGGCGGCCCGCGTGGTCTCGCGCACCTTGCGCTCGGCGTCCCGGACGAACTCCTCGATCTTGGCCGCCGCGGCCGCCGCCTTCGCGCGCTCCACCCGGACGATCGCCCGCTTGGTCTCCTGGTAGGCGAAGTACAGCTCGACCAGGCTGGAGGCCATCAGCACCCCGCCCACCAGGCCGACGAAGACGACGACGTACTTCCGGAAGAGCCGGCCCCGCGGTGCGGCGCTCGGCGTGGGGCCGCTCACCGCCGGAACGTCTCCGCGCGGAGCATGATCTTTCGTGGCACCGTGACGCCGAGCAGGTCGGCGGTCTTGAGGTTCACGGCCAGCTCGATACGGTCGGCGCCCTCGACCGGCACGTCGGACGGCCGCGCGCCGCGCAGGATCTTCGCCACCAGCCCGGCTGCCTGGACCCCCTGGGCGTAGTAGTCAGGACCGTAGGACACCAGCCCGCCGTGGCCGACCCAGAGCGCCGTGGTGAACACGGCCGGGACGCGGGACTTGAGCGACGCCTCCAGGATCGCCACCGGGATGTCGAGGGCGGCGATCTCCGGAGCGAGCAGCGCATCGCCCGGCCGGAGCTCGCGCAGGGCCAGAGTTAGCTCCTGGGCGTTCAGCACCGCCCGCGGCACGAGCTCCACGTTCACGCGTGGCGCGGCATCGCGCGCCCTCACGATCATCTTGTTGGCGGTCAGGTCGCTCCCGTAGTGGATCAGCCAGACCCGCCGGATGCTCGGGACCAGCGTCTTCAGGATCTCGAGCCGCTTCGCCGCCAGCTCGGTCTGGAGGCTCGAGATGCCGGTCACGTTCGCCTCCGGCTCGGCGAGGTTCTTCACGAGACCCGACGCGACGGGGTCACCCACGAGCGTGAACACGATCGGGACGCTCTTGGTGGCGTCCTTCGCGGCCTGGGTCGGGCCGTCCTGGCTCGTCACGATCAGGTCGACGCCGGCCTTCACCAGGGCGGCCGCCGCCGCCGGGGTGGCCTGGGCATCCCCTTCGGTGAAGCGGATGTCGAAGCTGACGTCCCGCCCTTCCGCGAGGCCCAGCTCCCGGAGCCCGGCCTTGAGCCCCTCGACGGTCGGGTGGGTCGCCGCAAACGCCTCGTTGAGGACCCCGATGCGGTACGGCCGGCGGGCCGGCTGCGCCTCGGCCGCGAGCGGGCCGATCAGGAGCAGCGCGGCCAGGACGAGCCGCACTCGCCTCTCCCCCATCACAGCGCGACGAACTGGTGGTACGCGCCTTCCGAGACATGCCGCCAGCCGGCGATCTGCGCCTGGAACTTGGTGAAGGAGGCGTACACCTTCTTCGCCATGGGGGTCTTCTCGGACTCCTCCCTGAGGACCTCGGCCGCCAGCTTCTTGAGGTCTCGCAGCACCGGCGCCGGGAATTGGAGAACCTCGACCTTGCCCTTGAACTCGGTCTTGACCTTCTCGAGGGCGATGGCGTTCTTCGTCTCGAATTCTGTGAGCCCGTACACCTGAGTCGCCGCGGCGGCATGGTCGAGGGTCCGCCGCAAGTCGACCGGGAGCGCCTCGTACGCCTTTCGGTTGAATCCGAACTCGAGCGTGGTGCCGGGCTCGTGCCAGCCGGGGTAGTAGTAGTACCGCGCGGTGTTGTGGAGGCCGAGCTTCAGGTCATCGTGTGGGCACACCCATTCGCTCGCGTCGATCACGCCCCGCTCAAGGGCGGCGTAGATCTCGGCGGCCGGGGTGAGGACCGCCGTGCCGCCCGCCTTGGCGACGACCTTGCCGCCGAGGCCCGCAATGCGCATCTTGACCCCCTTGTAGTCGCTGATCGCGTTGATCTTCTTCCTGAACCATCCGCCCATCTGGGGGGCCACCGCCGGGCCGGGGCGCGGCACGAGGTCGAACGGCGCGTACGCCTCCTCCCACAGCTTGAGCCCGTCGCTCTGGTAGAACCAGGCTGCCATGCCCGCGGGGTTCATGCCGAACGGGACGGTCATGAACCACTCGAGCGCAGGGTCCTTCCCCGCCCAAGCCCAATAGGACGACACGGCCATGAAGGCCTCGATGGTGCCCTGCGAGGCGGCGTCGAAGCAGGCGAAGGGCGGCATGATCTGGCCGCCCGGGAAGACCTCGATCCGGAACCGCCCGCCGCTCATCTCGTCGACGACCTTCGCCAGCCGCTGGGCTCCGCCCTGGTGAAAGTCAAGCGCCGGGGTCCAGGCCGTAGACATTCGCCACCGGAACTTCGGCTGGGCGATGACGCTCGGGGCGTCGACGACGGTCGCCGCGCCGGCGGCGGCCACCAGACCGCCCGCCTTGACGATGAACCTACGTCGCTCCATGGGGCTGTCCTCCTCCTCACGTCGGCACATGACATAGCCGCGCGGCATTCTCTGGCCGGCGCGCCGAGCACCGGCTGGAGGGTGTCGGGGGAGGTCGCGATGGCGCGCTCGCGCGTGGCGCGCCCGCGCTCGAGAGCCTCGGCAAGCTCTTGGCAGAGACAGGCTGTCGCGCGTCCGGGACGCGTGCGCTTTCGGGAGGGGGGGACCCGGGCTCTGCGCGAGTCCGCCATGCGGCCTGGCCTCCGAGACGCGCGGTCGGTCGGGCGCTATTCTACCTCACCCGGCGGCCGCGTTCTCGGTGTCCCCCTACCCGGAAAGGCGAGACGCTCGAGACCATCGACCAGCCGCGCTGCGAACGCGCGTAGCTCCTCGATCGAGACCGGCACCAGCATCCCCTCGGGCAGGCGATCGAGGCGCACTTGCGTGATCGCCCACGCCAACTGAGCCGGCGTCAGCCCCGGGTCCTTCCGCCTGGCGGCGTCAAGCGCGTCGAGCGCGCGATACCCGGCCCTCTCCAGGAACAACAGGTCGACAAGGTCGCGCAGTTCGCTGCGGCCGAGGATGGTGCAGATCTTGTTGACCAGGATCTCCTGCGGAGGATCGAGCCACATCCCGGCGACTTCCACGGGTGGAGACGCCGTGCGCGGGCTCGCGTCCCAGACCAGATCGACCCGCACCGTGTCACCCTCGCGTCCGGTGAGCAGGACGCGCCGGAACGCCGGGGCGTCCGTCAGGATCTCGACCCGCCCACCCACGGCGCCCGCAACCGCGGGAAGTGATGCGACAGCGGCCTGGAACGCCACTTCCTCAGGCGTGAAGAGGTCGAGGTCGATGGACCTTCGGTGACCGAGGTGGATGCCCAGTGCGCCGCCACCGCCAAGATAGAACCCGCGGACGGAAGCGAAAAACCTCCGAAGGAACCCCTGCTCGAACGGCGTCAGCGGGCTACGGGAGGTACCCATGGCGACGCCAGGCCTGGAGCAGGTAATCCCAGAACGCGCGACGCCGGCCGAGACGGGGAGCGAGATCGTGATAGCGGGCCGCCACGCGGTCCACCGGGAGAAAGAGCCAGACTTGATCGTCCCGCGCCTCGCGCATCAGCTTGGCGGCAAGATCGATCCAGCGAGGATGCGTTTCATCACTCAGGATCCCGCGCAGCTCCCCGACCGAGAGGTCCTCGTCCCACAGAAACCACGGCCGTGTCTCCGGGTTGTCCAGATCCGTGCCGAGCCGCCGCGGCGCCTGGCTCATGGTGCCTGCTAGGATACCTCACGCCTCGGCCGGGTCGTGCCACCTCTGCGCGGGCCACACGGTGTCCGCTACGGGATCGGCAGGGCGAGGCTGTCGCGCTCCTGGGTCTGACGAGCCCGGCGCGGCCCGCAGGCACGCCGGGTCGCCCGCTCACTTCACGAAGCCGAAGACGCGGGGGAGGAAGAGGACGGTCTCGGGGACGAACACCACGACGAAGAGCACGAGCACGATCGCCACGAGGAAGGGCAGCAGTGGGCGGACCAGGCGTTCCATCGGGAGCCCGCTGATCGCCATGCCGAGGAAGAGGCAGAGGCCGACGGGCGGCGTCACGTGCCCGATCGCGGAGGCGATGACGCACACCATCCCGAAGTGGATCGGGTGGATGCCGAGCGCCTGCGCCCCCGGCAGCAGCACCGGGACCGTGACGAGGATGATCTCGGACGGGGTGAGGAACGTGCCGAGGAAGACGTACAGGACGCTGACGAACGTGAGAAAGAGCCACCACGTCGGCGCGAACGTCCCGATGGCCTCGGCGACGCGGAACGGGAACTTCGAGTACGTCAGCACCCAGCCGAACGCCCCGACGAGCCCGATGATGAGCCCGATGACGCCCGTGAGCCGCGCCGAGTCGGCGAAGATCCCGGGGAGCTCCCGCCACGCGAGCTCCCGGTAGTAGAGCGGGGGCACGACGAGGGCGTAGACGACCGCGACCGCGGCGGCCTCGGTCGGCGTGAACCAGCCCAGCACGATCCCGCCCATGATGATCACCGGGATCATGAGCCCCGGCAGGGCGTCCCGCACGGCGACGAGAAACTGGGCGAGGGTGGGCGGCGGCTCCTTCGGGTAGTTGCGCCGGCGCGCGATGAGGAACGTGGGCACGGCCATGCCGACGGCGATCAGGAACCCAGGGATGTACCCGCCGGCGAAGATCGCGGCCACCGACTCGTCGGCCATCCACGCGTAGATCACGGCGATGATGGACGGCGGAATGATCGGGGCCAGGACCGCGGTGCAGATCGTGAGCACGGTCGCGAAGTCCCGGTCGTACCCTTTGCGGACCATCTGGGGGATGAGGAACGTCCCGAGCGCCGAGACGTCGGCCACGGCGGAGCCCGAGATGCCGCCGAAGAACAGGCTGTCCACGATGTTCACGTAGGCGAGGCCCCCGCGGAAGCGGCCGACCAGCGCCGTCGCGAGGTCGATCACGGCCCGCGCGACCCCGCTCCGGGCGGCGATGTTGCCCGCGAGGATGAAGAGCGGCGCCGCCAGGATCAGGAAGGAGTCGGAGAGCAGTCCGACGAAGCGGGTCGGGATGATGATCGGCTTGAGGGTCGGGAAGATCGTCGCCGCGGCGAGCGTGCCGACGCCGAGCGCGATGCCGATCGGCGTCCCGAGGAGGACGAAGACGACGAAGACGATCAGGAGGGTCTCGGCCATGGGCGGAAGAGGCCCCGGACGGCCGCGACGAAGCGCCAGGCCATCGGAAGGAGGATGAGCGCCGCGCCCACGGGCACCGCCGCGTAGACGTAGCCGAGCGGGAGGCCGAGTCCGGCGCTCGTCTGGAGCTGGGCGTTCGGGACCAGCGTGAAGCTCGTGTGGATCAGCGAGAGGAAGAGGGCCATCCCCGCGCCCTCGGTCACGATGCGGATCAGGGCCTGGCCGCGCGGCGGCAACCGGTCGCGGAAGTAGTCGAGCGCGGTGTGCTCGCCCCGGTGCATGGCCGCGGCGGCGCCGATCATCACGACCCAGACGAAGACGTACCGGGCCACCTCGTCCAGCCCGACCACGGTGACCGGCACGACATACCGCACGAGCACCTGGAGGAAGACGGCGAGGGTGAGGAGGGCAAGGAGCAGGCCGCCGAGGAGCCCGAGCCCGTCGTAGGTCCGGGCCCCCCAGCGGCCGAACGGCTGGTCGGGGCGCGTCACGCCTACTTGAGCCTCAGCGAGTCAGCGCCAGTCGCCAGAGTGCCCGAGCCGCGGGGCCAAGTCACGAGCATGGCTAGGACGCAGGGAGGAGGCGCGCCGAGGCGTATGCCGCATACGTCGAGGCGGGCCGACGACCCCACCGGAGGGGCGGGACGCCCGCGAGGCCGCAGGCCGAGCGCGTCCCGGCGACCGAGGACGACGCCAGGCGACGGGAATTGGCCCCGCACTACTTCAGGGTCAGGATGTGGTCCACCACCTTCCTGGCATCCTTGCCCGCGGGCGTCGCGAAGAACTCTTCGTAGACCCCTTTCGTGGCCTCACGGAACGGCGCGGAATCGGGCTTGGTGATCGTGACGCCCTTGGCCTTGACCTGCTCCTGGACCGTCCGGTCCTCGTCCAGGATGAACTTCCGGTTGAACTGCTCGGCGTGCCGGGCGGCCTCCGTGATGGCCTTCTGCGTGGCCGCGTCCTGCTTGAGCCACGACGCCTTCGACATGATCAGCACGATCACCTGGTGGGTGTGCCGCACGTCGGCCACGTACTTGACGATGTCGTAGAACTTGTTGTGGTAGAAGGTGTTGACCCCGCCCTCGGCGAAGTCGATCACCTTGGTCTGGAGCGCCGTCGCGACCTCGGGAAAGGCGATCGGCGTCGAGATCATCCCCAGCGCCTTGAACGTCGCGACGAGGATCTTGTCCTCCTGGACCCGCACCTTCTTCCCCTTGACGTCGGCGATCGAGTTGATCGGGGCGTGGCCGTAGATCCCCCGGTAGCCGGCCGCGATGAAGCCGAGGAGCTTGAAGCCCTTCCGGTCGAGGATGGGGTCGTAGTAGGTCCGGATCAGATCGCTCCCGTCGAGCGCCGCGTACACGTGCTGGTAGTCGCGGAAGATGTACGGGAGCTGGAACGCCGACATCTCGGGCACCAGCGTCGAGAGCGGCGCCGCCGTGATCGGCCCGAAGTCCACGGTGCCGAGCTGGATCTGCTGCGCGACTTCGCGCTCGCCGCCGAGGGCGCCGGAGTGGTGGTGGATCACCTTGACCTTGCCGCCCATCAGCTCGCCGAGTTTGTCGGCGAACTGCTGGGCCGCCTGGCTCGTGCCGTGCTTCGGCGGGTTGATGTTCCCCAGGACGAGCTCCCGCGTCTGCGCGGCGACGGGCATCCAGCTCGCCAGGATGAGCGTGACGATCAGGCAGAGCATCCGCTTCATGGTCGCGTCTCCTCTCCGGGATGAAGTGGGTCAGTCCTCGTCCACCGCCAGGGTCACGGGCTCGCCCGCCCCGTAGAAGTAGGCGCCGCGGCCGGCGGCCGCGCCCACGACGGCGATCTCGAAGCAGGCCGGGTCCTCGACCACCGGGAGGGGCAGGTCCGGGTGGTCGGCCAGCCAGGCAAGCTCGGGGTGCGCCGTTTCGAATGCCTTCGGCTCCTTGTTGAGCATGAGCGTCCGGAACGGCAGCCGCGCCGCCCGGTAGAGCGCCGCCCCCAGCTCGGCGCGCCCCCAGCCGGCCCGGGCGAAGATCTGGGCATGCTCCGGGCAGATGAACAGCGTGTTGTGCTCCTTCTCCTCGGTCTTGTAGCGGGGGTCCGCCCGGCGCCCGATGAGCCAGAGCCCGGTGCCCACCTGGGCGACGTTCGTGGCCGCCGTGGCGAACACCTGGACGAGATCCTCGGGGGTCGTGCTCTTGAAGTCGTGGAGCTCGCAGATCCCGTAGACGAAGTGCACGGTGACCGTGCTGGCCTCACGGAGGTAGCCGCGCGTCGCGTGGTACGGCTCCCAGGGGCTCTCCGCCTCGTTCTCCGCGCAGCAGAGGCTGTACTTGAGCGGCGAGCCGATCGTGTCCATGTCCGAGACGCCGACGTAGGTGTGCCCCACGTTCATCATGACGAGTCGCACGGCGCGCCCGAGCGCGGTGTTCGCCGCCGACGGTGCCCCGGGGCCGAGCGCGCACATCCCCGCGTTGACGCCCGCGGCGCGCCCCGCCGGGCCGTTGACCAGGACGAGCGGCGCGTGGGGCCCCGTGGACATCGCCTTGTTCCGGATGTACATCTTCGGCTCCGCCAGGCAGCGGACGGCGGCGATGAGGAGCCGCAGGTGCTCGGGCCGGCAGCCGGCCATGACCGCGTTGACGGCGAGCTTCTCGACCGTGGCGAGCCCGAAGCCGGGCTCGAGCGTCGCGACGACCTCGCCCGGCTCACGCCGCGTGCCGCCGAGCGTCGCCTCGACGGCGCGGGCGGTCGGCGCGACGAGCGGGAAGCCGTCGCCCCACCCGCGCCGCAGGAAGTCGTCGTTCATCCGCTCCCAGGCGTCGAGGGTATCGTCTCCGTCGTAGCCGAGCCGCTCGTCGAGGGCCGGCCGCTCGGGAGCCGGTCGCACCTCCACCGGGCGGGTCAGGCCGGCCAGCACCTGGTCAAAGGCCGCATCCACCATGCGGTGGATCGCTTCGGGCCGCTGGTTCGTGAACGGCAGCGGCACCACGGCGAGCGGCAGCCCCGGCAGGCCGAAGCTCGCCGCGCTGCGCTCGGCGTCGTGGACGAAGGTCTGCGCCGTGAAGATGACGGTCGGGATCCCCCGCCGCTCCAGCTCGACCATGTCGTGGGTCCCCCACGATGTGCACGACCCTCAGTCGTTGGTCGTGCCGACCACCGCGTGGACCTCCGACGCGATGCGGTCGGCGTCCTCCGCCGTGCAGTGCCGCATGAGCCAGCCGACGGAGCCCACGTAGCGGCGGAACCGCGCCTGCGGATACCGCTGTCGCAAGAGCGCCTCGGTCCGGTCGAGCGCGGCGTCGCCGCCGGCCTTCATGTTCCAGTAGAGGCCGATCGTCAGCCCGGACGGGTCGCGCGGCCGGGCGGCCGGCTTGACCGAGTGCTCGACGGTCTTCGCGACGGGGTTCGAGACTTCGAGTCGCGCCATGGTGATCCTCCGCGAGCGGTGGAGCCCCAGTATACTTCGCTCTCCCCCGGCGGGGGAGAGGCCTCAGACCTCTTGCTTTTCCAGCCAGGCGCAGAGGTCGCCGGCAAAGGCCTCCCAGCCCTCCTCCAGCATGAGCATGTGGGCGTGACCCGGCAGCTCGCGGTACTCCGCGCCGTACTTCGCCGCGATCTGGCGCTGCACGGGCGCGGGCGTGATCGTGTCGAGCCCGGCGCCGACGACGAGGGTCGGGCACTGGAGGCGGGCGGCGTCCACCGCGACCTGCCCGAGCGCCAGCTCGCGGGCCGCGCGCCCCGACTCGGGAACGAGGCGCCCGTAGAAGGCGCGCTGTGCCTCCGGCGCGAGGTTGTTCCCAAGAAGCGCCGCCGCGTGGGCCTCCGTGAGGAGGAACGCGCGGTCGGCCAGCATCGCCCCGACGTACCGGGCGATCCGCGAGACCACCGGCCAGCGCAGGACCGGGATGCCGCGCGGCGCCGCGCTGGTCAGGAACACGGCCGCGCGGAGCGGGACCAGCTCCGTCACCTTCTGGGCGACCAGGCCCCCCATGCTGTGCCCGACCAGGATCGTGTCGCCGAGCCGCGCCACGCACTCCCGCACGTCGGCCACGTAGTCGCGGACGCTGACCTGGCCGAAGTCGGCGACGGGGCGGCTCCCGTGGTGCCCGCGCAGGTTCAGGGCCCAGCTATCCCAGCCGGCCTCGGCGAAGACGCGCTGGTAGTTCGCCCAGTACCAGGCCCCGCCCCACATCCCGTGGACGAGCAGGAGCCGGGTCGGGTGGCGGACCTCGCGCGGGAAGACGCGCTCGAGCGTGAGCTCGCCGATCCGCTCGGTCACGCGCGGCGGCTCACTGGAAGACCATCCCGCTACCCCTTGACCCGCAGCACGTTGAAGGTGGCGACGGGCTTGTGGAAGCCCTTGAGCACGAGCTCCCCCGCGGGCTCCACCTCCACCAGCTCCTCCACCGCCGCGTGCACCCGCTGGCTCAGGAGGATCTGGCCGCCGCGCGCCTCGTCGCAGAGGCGGGCCGCGAGGTTCGTCACGGTCCCGATGGCCCCGTAGTCGAAGCGGCCCTCGAAGCCGATCCGGCCGAGCGTCGCGTAGCCGAGGGCGATGCCCACGCCGAAGTCGAGGTCGTACCCGCGCTTCCGCCACCCGCCGGCCAGCTCGCGGACGCGCTCCCGCATGGCCGCGGCCATCCGCACTGCCCGCGCGGCGGGGTCGGGGCACGCCAGCGGATCGTTGAAGAACACCATGAGGCCGTCGCCAGCGAAGCGCTCGAGCGTCCCCTCGAACCGGAAAATCAGCTCGCCCATGGCGGCGTGATAGTCCCGGAGGACGCGCATGACCTCCTCGGGCTCCGCCGTCTCGGCGAACGCGGTGAACCCTCGGAGGTCGCAGAAGACCACCGTGATCTCGCGCCGGTGGGACTCGAGCAGCTTCTCCTCCCCGGACGAGACAATCACGTCGGCGAGCTGCGGGGAGACGAAGCGCTTGAGCCGCCCGACGCGCTCGAGCTCGACAAGCTGCTGAGCGACGCGCGCCTCGAGCGTCTGGTTCCACTCGGCGAGCTGCGTGGCCTGGGCCTCGAGCCGCGCCGCCTGCTCCTGGACCGTGTCGTGGAGGGCCTTGATCCGGAGCATAGACTTGACGCGCGCGACGAGCGCCGCCTGATCCACGGGCTTCGTCAGGTACTCGTCGCCGCCGGCCTCGAGCCCCGCCACGATGTCCTTCGAGTCGGCCTTGGCCGTCACCATGATCACCGGCACGAACGGGAGCGCCGGGTCCGCTTTGAGGCGGCGGCAGACCTCGATACCGTCCATCTTGGGCATCATGATGTCGAGCAGCATCAGGTCCGGCTGCATCCGCTGCGCGACCGCCAGGGCCTCCTCGCCGTCCGCCGCCGTCAGGATCTCGTAGCCGTGGACTGACAGCCGGGTCTTGAGGATGTCGAGGTTCATCGCGTTGTCGTCGGCGATGAGGATCCGGGGGGGGGTCCGCACGGTCGGGCTCCGCGCGCGGTGGGTCAGCCGACGTACTGGCGGATCTTCGCCAGGAGCTCGCGCGGGCTGAACGGCTTCGCGACGTAGGCGTCGCAGCCGGACTGAAAGGCCTTCTGGTCGTCCCCGCTCAGCGCGTAGGACGTGACTGCGATGATGGGAATGTGGCGCAGCGCGGGGTTCCCCTTGATCCGGCGCGTCGTCTCGTAGCCGTCGATGCCCGGGAGCTGGATGTCCATCAGGATGAGGTCCGGTCGCTCGGACTCGGCCAGCCGGACGCCGTCCTCTCCCGTCAGCGCCTCGATCATCTCGTAGCCCGACGCGGTCAAGAGGTCCCGCACGATCCGCCGGTTCTCCTCGTGGTCCTCGACGACCAGGATCCGCTTGCTCATGACGCGGTCGCTCCCATCTGGCGCTCGACCCGGACGGGCAGCGTGAACCAGAACGTCGAGCCCCGCCCCGGCCTCGACTCCACCCAGATCCGTCCGCCGTGCAACTGGATGATGCGCCTGGCGATCGACAGTCCGAGGCCGGTGCCGCCCTTCTTCCGGGTGCTCGAGCTGTCGGCCTGCTGGAACTCCTCGAAGATCCGCTGCTGGTCGACCTCGGCGATCCCCGGACCCGTGTCGGTGACCGACACGAGGAACGCGCCGTCGGCCGTCGCCACCCGCACGGCGACCTCGCCGGCCTCGGTGAACTTGATCGCGTTCCCGACGAGGTTCAGGAGCACCTGGGCGATCCGCCGCTCGTCTCCCCGGCCCGGCGGGAGGTCGGGGGGCAGCGACACTGTGAGGGCGAGCTTCTTCTCCGCGGCCAGCGACTCCACGGCTGTCAGGACCGTCTGCACCACGTCCTTGAGCGAGTACTCGCCGAGGCCAAGGACGAGTTGGCCGGCCTCGATCTTGGAGATGTCGAGGACATCGTTGATCAGCCCCAGGAGGTGCCGCCCGCTCTTCTCGATCCGCTCCATGACGTCGTGGATCTTCTCCGGCACCTCGCCGTAGATCTGATCGAGGATCAGCTCCGTGTACCCGAGGATCGCGTTCAACGGCGTCCGCAGCTCGTGGCTCATGTTCGCGAGGAACTGGGACTTGTGGCGGCTCGCCACCTCGAGCTGCTCGCTCTTCGCCTCCAGCTCGCGGAAGAGCCGCGCGTTCTGGATCGCCAGGACGGACTGGCCCGCGAACGTCTGGAGCAGGTTCACGGCTTCCGGCGGGAAGCTCCCCACTTCCTGGCGCCAGACGGTCAGGGTGCCCATGATCCGCTGCTCGAGGAGGAGCGGGACCGCCAACACGGACCGGTAGCCGAGCCGCGCCAGGACGGTCCGGACCCGCGTGACCGTGTACTCGCGCTCGGCCAGGATGTCGGTCACCTGCACCGGCGTCCTGAGGGCCGCCGCCCGTCCGGTCGCGCCCTCGCCGAGCCGGATCGGCGCCGCTCGCAGGACTTCCACCAGATCTTCCTCCATCCGGTGAGCGGCCCGGAGGCGAAACTCCTCCGTCGCCTCGTCGTACTCGTAGATCGCGCCACCGTCCGTGCCCGAGATCTGGACCGCCCGGCTGACGATGGTCGTGAGCACCGTCTGGAGGTCGAGCGTCGAGCTGACCGCCTGGCCGACCTCGCCGAGGGCCTGGAGCTCCTCCACCGAGCGCGCCAGCTCGCGGGTCCGCGCCTGCAGCTCCGTGAACAGCCTGACGTTCTCGATCGCGATCACGGCCTGGCTCGCGAACGTCTCGAGCAGCTTGATCTGTTTCTCAGAGAACGGAAGGACCTCCAGCCGGCGAATCAGGATTTCCCCAATGGGGGTGCCCTCTCTCAGAAGCGGCGTGACGAGGATGGTTCGCGTCCCGAAGCGCTGCTGGTAGCCCTTGGAGTCGGGGAACTCGGTAGCGATCTCCGCGGCCAGGTCGTGCACGTGGATCGTCCGGCTGTCCGTGATGGAGCGGCCGATGACGGCGCCCCGGGTGATCGGCAGCCGCTCGCTGGGCGACACGATCTGCAGGGGCCCGTACGAGGCCACGAGCCGAAGCGCATCGCCATCGATGAGCAGGATGTGGGCATCCCTGGCCTCGCAGAGTCGCGCGGCGCTCTCGGCCACAGCATCCAGCACCGGCTGGACGTCGGTGGGCGAGCTCGAGATGACACTCAGGATCTCCGCCGTCGCCGTCTGCTGCTCCAGGGCTTCGGTGAGGTCGCGGTTGCGGGCCTGCAGCTCCTGGAACAGCCGGACGTTCTCGATGGCGATCACGGCCTGGCTCGCGAATGTCTCGACGAGCTGGATCTGCTTGTCCGTGAAGGGGCGCACCTCCCGCCGGTAGATCGTGATGGCCCCGACGAGCCGGTTCTCCTTGATCATCGGCACCGCCAGGATCGTCCGGATCCCCTCCAGCTCCGTTCCCGCGACGGCGTACGCCTCGCTCTCGCGGAAGGCGCGCCCCTCGCGGATGTCGTGGATGTGGACGGGCCGCCGCTTCCGGACGAGCAGCGCCACCCCCGTCCGCCGCCCCGGGCGGAGGGCGCCGTGGAGGAGGTCGATGAACGCCGGGGTCGCCCCGCAGTGGGCGACGGCCTGGAAGGCGTCGCCGTCATAGAGGAAAAGGTTGCCGAGCTGCGCCTCGCAGAGCCGCGTCGCGGATTCCAGGATGGTGTCGAACACGGGGGCGAGATCCGTGGGCGAGGCGCTGATGACCCGCAGGATGTCGCTGGTCGCGGTCTGCTGCTCCAGGGCCTCCGTCAGATCGCGGTTGCGGACCTGCAGCTCCTGGAAGAGGCGCACGTTCTCGATGGCGATCACGGCCTGGTCCGCGAAGGTCTGGAGCAAAGCGACCTGTTTGTCGCTGAACCCTCCGACCTCTCGGCGCGTCACCGAGATGCCGCCGATCGCCCTGCCGTCGTGGAGCATCGGCACCGAGACCTGGCTACGGAAGCCTTGCACCCGGCCCACGGCGTGCGTGGCGAGGGACAGCTCCTCGACGTCCGGCACGTTCTTCACGGCGCGATCCAGGATGGCCTGGCCGATGATGCTGTCCCGACCGAGCGGGCGCGGATACACGCGCTGCAGCACCTCGAGGACCTCGGGCGTCCTGATGTAACTCGCCGCCATGTGAATCTGCTGCCCATCGCTCAGGAAGACGCCCCCGCCGAATCCGTCGCACAGCCGCACGGCCCGCTGCACGATCACGTCGAACACCGGCTGGACGTCGGTCGGCGAGCTCGAGATAACGCGGAGGATCTCCGCCGTCGCCGTCTGTTGGTCGAGGGCCTCGGAGAGCTCCCGGGTCCGGTCCTCGACCTTCTGCTCAAGGTTTGCGTAGGACTCCTGGAGCTGGGCGGTCATCTGGTTGAACTGCTCGGCCAGGGCCTCCAGCTCGTCCCCGGTCCGGACCGCGATCCGGTGGCCGAGGTCCCCCGCCCCGATCCGCGCGGCCCCCGCCCGGAGCGCCTGGATCGGCGTGACCATCTTCCGGGCCAGCACCAGGCTCGCCAGGACGGAGAGCGTGAGGCCGACCAGGAGGAGCAGCGCGAACGCCCGGATCTCGGCCCAGACCGGGGCGAGGGCCTCCTCGAGCGGCTGCTCGACGAAGACCGCCCAGCCGAGCGGCGCGATCCGCGCGTAGGCCGTGAGCACCTGCCGCCCCTCGCGGTTGCGCGCGATGCCGGCCTCCTCAAGCGCCTCGCGCCCCGCCAGCGCGGCCCGGACCTGCTCCAGCCCCGAGAGGTCGCTCTTGCGGAGGACGAGGCTGATGTCCGGGTGCGCGATGAGCTGTCCCCGGCCGTCCACCGCGTAGGCGTGGCCGGCCTTCCCGACCTTGATCTGGGAGACCACGTCCCAGATGAACTTGAGGTTGACATCGGCCACCGTGACGCCGGCGTCGGGGCCGCTCGCCTTCATGGCGATGGTCATGTAGGGCTCGGACTCGCGGCGGAAGTAGACGGGGCTGAAGTAGAGGCGCCCGGCCTTGGCCTCGGTGAACCGAGGATCCTGGGAGAAGTCGGCCTGGCTGCCGACGACGTCCATCGCCAGCCGCGAGACCTTCAGCTGCTCCCGCCCCGCGGCGTCGAGCTGGGTGATCTCGGTGATCGCGAGGACCTGGCGGAGGAGGCGGAGGTAGTCGAAGCGCCGCTGCTCGAGCGCCTGGGCCGCCGGACCGAGCTGGGGTTGCGTGGTCCAGCCGATCTGGGCCTCGATCTCCTTGATGAACTGCTCGATCCGCGCGGCGGCGGCGTCGGCCTTCTCGCGCTGGACCCGGATGAGGGAGCGGGTGTTCTCCTGGTAGATGAAGTAGACGTCGATGGCGCCGCTGCCGAGGAGCGCCCCGCCCACCAGGGCGCCGATCAGCAGCACGTACTTGCGAAAGAGGCGACCCCGAGGTCTCCGCAGCGACGGCATCCGGCGCGGCCTCCAGACGAGCCGACAACGGCTCGGTGGCTCGCTATTTTAGCACCCACCCGCGCCTCCCCGATCCAGGCTTGACAGCGGCCGGGGCGCGGTCTATCAATCACAGACGGCCAACTCGGTCAGTCCACCAGGAAAGGGAGGTCCCTCATGCGACGCTGGGCGATCGTTGGAATGCTCCTCGCGACGGTGCTCACGGCGGGCGCCGTCTTCGCCGAGACCTGCATCTCGCCGTACATCAAGGGGCTGCGGCAGGCCGAGAAGGTGATGTACCTCTGGACCCTGCCCGCCAACGGCCAGGGGGCGGACTACCTCTCCGTCATCGACCTGAACCTGGCCTCGCCGACCTACGGCCGGATCCTCCGCAAGGTCGAGGTCGGCTCCACGGGCAACGAAGCCCACCACATGGGGTACACGGACGACCGGACCAAGATCTGGGCCGCGAGCCTGAACACGAGCCGGCTCTTCATCTTCGACGTCGGCGCGGACCCGATGACCCCCAAGCTGCTCCGCACGATCGAGGACGTGCCCCGGCTGACCGGGCTCTCCGGCCCCCACACGCCCTACGCGATCCCCGGCCGGATCCTGATCAGCATGGCCTCCGGGCCCGACGGCACGGGCCCCGGCGGCGTGGCCGAGTTCACGAACGACGGCGAGTTCGTCGCGAGCCACAAGGCGCCGAACCACGTCTACGAGTCGGTGATCAAGCCCGAGTTCAACCGGATGCTCACCTCGAGCTGGGTCGCCCAGCGGACGTTCATGAGCCCGCTCGACAAGTGGGACCCGAAGGGCTTCTCGAACAGCCTCCTCGTCTGGGACCTCAAGGCCCGGAAGATCGTCCAGGAGTTGAAGGGCGACCCGATCCCGCTGGCGACCCGCTGGGCGCTGAAGCCCAACGCGACCTACGGCTACGCGATCACCAACGCGACCGACGCGATCTGGATGTTCCGGATGCAGAAGGGCGGGACCTTCACCTACAAGAAGGTCGCCTCGACGGGCAAGGGCTGCGCCCCCGGGGACATGCGCCAGTCGCCGGACGACAAGTACATCTACGTGAGCTGCATCGGCGGGGGCGAGGTCCAGGCGTGGGACATTTCGAACCCGGACCGGATCCGCCTCCACGACACGGTGGCGGGCGTCGTCCAGCCGAACATGATGCACGTCACCTGGGACGGCAAGCGCCTGTACTTCACCAACTCGGCCATCAGCTCGATCGACTTCTCGCCGCGCTACGCGCTACGGCTCGTCCACATCGGGCCGGACGGGCGGATGAAGCTCGACCCGTTCTTCGACCTCGACTTCTCGAAGGCGCCCGACGGGCCGGCGCGCCCGCACGACATGCTGCTGAACTAGCGGACCCCCGGCCCCGGTAGTATCCTCGGGCTGTCCCGATGGATATCGCCGGGGCATCCGTGTTTCCCGAAGCGAAAGGAGGTCCCCCATGAAGACCCGGATCGCTCTCGCCGGCCTTCTAGGCGCAGTCCTGGCCGCGGGCACCGCGCTGGCGGAACCGTGCCTCTCCCCCTACGTCAAGCGCCTGGCCGGTCCCGAGAAGTACCTCTACGTCCTTGCCGTGGACGCCGACGCCAAGGACCACGACTTCCTCGCCGTGATCGATGTCAACCTCGCCTCGGCGACCTACGGGCAGCTCCTGACGACGGTGGACCTCGGCTCGGCCGGGAACGAGCCCCACCACATGGGCTTCACCGACGACCGGACGAAGATCTGGGCCGGCAGCCTCTTCGGGAAGCAGCTCTTCGTCTTCGACGTCGCCACCGACCCGGCCAAGCCCAAGATCGTCAAGACCATCGACGACATCACCGCGCAGACGGGCCTCCACGGCCCCCACACGTACTACGCGCTGCCCGGCCGGATGCTCCTCACGTTCCTCTCCTCGGCCGACGGCAACCCGCCCGGGGGCTTCGCCGAGTTCACGAACGACGGGCAGTTCGTCCGGGCGTGGAAGAACCCGGCAGCCGGCCCCTATCAGTACGACGTGGCCGTGAAGCCGGAGATCAACCGCATGATCAGCTCGAGCTTTACGCCCCTCCGGAACTACCGGAAGCCGCTCGCCCAGTGGGACATGAAGGACGGCGGCAACACCCTGCTCGTCTGGGACCTCAAGGAGCAGAAGCTCCTCCAGACCCTGACCACGGACCCGATCCCTCTGGAGGTCCGGTGGAGCCTCAAGAAGGGGGCGGCCTACGGCTGGACCAACTCCGCGCTGGGCGACTCCATCTGGTTCTTCACGCAGGCGAAGGCCGGGAGCTTTGCCACCAAGAAGGTGGCCGATCTCGGGAAGGGGTGCCTGCCCGGCGACCTGCGCCAGTCGCCGGACGACCGCTACCTCTACGTCTCGTGCTGGCTGCGGAGCGAGCTCCAGGCCTGGGACGTCTCGAAGCCGGACAAGCCCAGGCTCCACGACACGGTCATCCCGGGCGTGGCGCCCAACATGATGCACGTGACCGGTGACGGCAAGCGCATGTACGTCACGAACTCGCTGCTCTCGACCATGGACTACTCGGGGAACTTCTGGGTCCGGCTGGTCCACATCGGCCCGGACGGGCGGATGAAGATGGACCCGTTCTTCAACGTAGACTTCACCAAGCTCCCGACCGGCCCGGCGCGGGCCCACGACATGCTGCTCAATTAACCCGGAGGGGGGCTGCGCCCCCCTTTCTTTCGGGGGGCCGGACCTCCCCCGGAGGAGGTTGCGCCGGCAAAGCCGGCGCTCGGAGCGGAACCCCTTGAGCGTTGCGGCGATGCCGACGCGAAGCGCCCGGTTTAGTCCGACAAGCACCTGCGTCAGGCGCCCCCTCGTCCCGTTCCTGTTCCTGTGCCTGATGGCGGCGGCGCCCGCCGCCGGCCATCAGGCAGGGCCCGGCGTCCGGCCTGCCGATCCGGCGCTCTCGGCGACGCCGCGGCTCGCCGTCATCAAGCCGGCCCCGGACTTCACGCTGCCCGACACGGAGGGGTGGCCCGTACGGCTCTCGGCCCTCCGCGGCCGCGTCGTCCTCCTGAGCTTCATCTACACGCGCTGCACCGCGGCGTGCCCGCTGCTCACGGCCCAGATGGCCCGGCTCCAGGCGCGGCTCAAGGGGGAGGCGGGCGCCCGCCACGCCGTGCGGCTCCTCACGGTCACCGTGGACCCGGCCCGCGACTCGGCCGAGGCCTTGCGCGCCTACGCGGCGCGCTTCCGCGTGGACTTCGGGGGCTGGCGGTTCCTCCGGGACGAACCGGAGCGCCTCGGCCCCGTCCTCCGCGCGTACGACGAGTGGACCCGCGTGCTCGCGAACGGCGAGGTGGACCACCCGGCGCGGCTCTATCTCGTCGACCGCGAGGGGCGGATCCGCGAGATCTACAACCTCGCCTTCTTCGACGAGCGCCAGGCGTTCTACGACATCCAGGCGCTGCTCGGCGAGTCGCGCTAGAGAGGGCGGGCTTACTCCGACCGGTAGTTCGTGAACTGCATCTCGATGCCGAGGTCCTGCTCGCGGAGCATCCGCATCACCGCCTGCAGGTCGTCCTTGTTCTTGCCGAAGACCCGGACCTGGTCCTCCTGGATCTGCGACTGAACCCGGAGCTTCGTCTCCTTAATCAGCCGGACGATCTCCTTCGCTTTCTCCTGCGGGATCCCCTGCTGGACGGCGATCCGCTGGCGGACGGTGCCGCCGGCCGCGGGCTCGATCTTGCCGTAGGACAGGGCCTTGAGCGGGACCCCGCGGCGGTGGAGCTTCGACTGGAGGAGGTCGATCACCTGGCGGAGGACGTAGTCGTTGTCCGTCTGGACGACGATCGCGTCCTTCTCGAACGTGAGCTGGGTCTTGGTCTGCTTGAGGTCGTAGCGGGTCTGGACCTCGCGCGTCGCCTGGTGGACGCCGTCCGACACCGCCTGCGGGTCCACCTTGCAGGCGACGTCGAAGGAGTTGTCGCCCTTCGCCACGAAGCCTAGGGCCGCATCCCCGGCGTCGGCACGACCGCCACGCCGGGGGGCGGCACGAAGGTGAAGAGGGTGTCGGCCAGCCCGGAATTCACCGCGACCTCGAGGAAGCGCACGGTCACCGTATTCCCCTGGGCGTCGTAGAGCACGGCCTTCCGGACGAGCCAGGTCGCGGGGTCCACCGACAGGATCAGCCGGGCGACCAGCGGCTGGGGGGTCTTCGGCGCGAGGTCCAGGACGAAGAGCCCCTCCGAGTCCGTCGGCTGCGCTGGGTTGAGGAAGCGCGCCTGGAAGTGCTCCCGGACCTGCCCCAGACCGGCAAGGAAGCTCCCCGCCGGCCCGGCGAGGGCCTGCGGGGCGTCCGTCACGTTGACCTGCTTGAGCTCGGGCGTGTAGACCCAGAGCCGCGTGCCGTCCGAGACGACCTCCTGCGGCACGGGGGTCTGATACTCCCAGCGGAGCTTCCCCGGCTTCTTGAGGTAGAGCGTCCCCCGCGCCTCGAGCGTCTGGTTGAGCGTCCGGTTGAACGCCGCCTGCTGGAAGGTCGCCCGGAGGTCCACGACGCGTCGGTAGGCCGTCTCCAGCTCGCGCACGGCCTCCTCGAGCGCGGGGGCCGCCGCCGTCGGAAAGCCCGGGACCAGAGCGGCGAGGACGAGCAGGACGACAAGCCGGCCGAGACCGGCGGCGATGGCGCTAGAGGCCGAGTTCTTCGAGCGCTTCGATGATGACGTGCTTCGGGGCGAGGTGGACATCGTTGAGGTGGATCAGGTAGCCGGAGAGCTGATCGGGGAGCCCGAACGGCAGGTAACACTTCCGGCAGGTCTCCATGCGTGAGGGAATCTGAACGCGGTAGGCGGCCAGGACGGACCGGAGGAGGCGGCTCTCGCGGTCGATCCCGACCCGGTCGACCGGCACGCCGAAGGCCTGCTCGAAGATCTGCGCGACGGCGCACGCCGCGTCGCCGTCCGTCAGCGCGCCGAAGGCCTGCCGGCGCTCGTTCCCGCGCAGGAACTCGCTCAGCTTCACGCCCCCTATCATTCCCGAGGCGCCCCCCGGCTGTCAACGGCCGCGGCCGCATGCCGATTGACAACCCAGGGTCGATTGTGCCACCATGACGTTTCTCAAATCCGACTCGGGCCGGAAAAGCCCCGCTCCCTGGGACCTCGGCGCCCAAGGCCGCCGGAGTCGCGACCCCTCTGCTCGCAGAATCGCCCACTCCGCACTCGGCCGCCGGCCCCCTGGTAAGCCAGGTCCGCGGGACGACCGGCGTCGTCCACCATACCCGCACCGTCGGCTCCCCGAGCTCCGCCAGCCCTCGCAGATACCGCCGAACTATCCCGAGGCCTTTGCGGATGGTAGCAGCAAGATGTGGGAGCGGGTCCGATTCGGACCGGGCAGAACGCGCCACGGGCGCCGAGCCCTGGGAAGTTGACCCCAGACGCACGCCGCCCGGCCGGCTAGGGCGCCGAGCCGCCCCTCAGCGCAGGCGCCGCGGCGCGCGGACTGGCGACGCGTCCTGGTCAGAGACCGAAGCGCTGGACCACGCGCGACGAGAACGCCCGGAGATCGCCCAGGTGTCGGGTGACGATCGCCTCCACGATCCGGGGGTCGAGGGCCTGATAGTTGTGGATCGCGACGTTCCGGAAGCCCACCATGCGTCGGAGACGCTCGGCAAGGTCGGGGGCAAGGACGCCGCGACCTTCGAGCAGCGAGAAGGACGCCGCCAGCGAGTCCGGCAGCCCGTAGCCCTCCGTCGTCACGACGTGGGCCGCCAGATCGATCGCCGCCTGGACCGCGCGCTGAAGGTTCAGCAGCACGATATCCTCGACTTCGATCGGGAGGAGTACCGCACTTCGCTCGCGGCGGGTCTCTTCGATCCGCCGGAGACAGCGGTCAATCGTGGCAACCCTCGCCATCACGACGTCACGGTCGACCACCACGCACCCGCTCGAGGAGGGCTCGCTCCGCCTCGCGCCGGACAATCTTGAGATCCTCGTAGCGACCCGGTGCGGCGGCGACGAACTGCTGCCGGCGAACCGGATTCGTGTCGACCAGCAGCTTGCCGTGCCGGAGCACCTGCATCGCCAGGATGGGGGAGACCTGCTCGAGGTCCAGGAGGTCGACGTCCCGTCCGAGGAGGTCAGCCAGCTCATCGCGGGCCTCTAGCAGCTCGACTTTCGAGGGCGGACGGCGGAAGAGCGCAGCCAGGTCCACGTCAGACGGGCGCCGGACCGTCCCCCTTGCCTCTGAGCCGAACACCCATAGCGCGTCCAGACCAAAGCGGGCGTCGAGCCGCTCGGCGATGCGCTGAAGCTGCGACGGATCGAGCACGGGCGTCCTCCGCTGGCCATTATGGCACGAGGACCGGCCCTCACAGCCCGAGGAGCGGCGAGGGTTCCGCCGATCGGCGGCCCCCGCGCGGGGCGCCGCGGCGGACGAGGCAGTCGGGGCCGACGAGGATCTGGCGGGGCTTGGCACCCTCGCCGGGGCCGATGATCCGGTCCTGCTCCATGAGGTCGATGAAGCGCGCCGCCTTCGGGTACCCCAGGCCGAGCCGCCGCTGGATGAAGCTGATCGAGGCCTGCTTCTGGCTCACCACCAGCTCCACCGCCCGCCAGTAGCCCTCGTCCCGCTCCGCCTCGCTCGCCCCCTCGCCCGCCGCCGCCTCCTTCACGGGCTGGAGCAGCCCCTCCTCGTACACCGCCTGCCCCTGCTGCCGCAGGAACGCCACGATCTCCCGCACCTCGGCCTCCGCCACCCAGGCCCCGTGCCCCGCACCGGCCACGACGCCCTCGGCGGGACGAAGAGCCTGTCCCCGCGCCTCGGGACTCAGAGTTGAGAGCACCGTGCTTGCATCCGTGCAGGCGGTTTGCTACCATTCCAGCACGCGCTGGCGGATCGCGAGGGTGACTCCTCCGGGGTTCGCGACAGCAGGAGGTCAAACGTGCCGCAACTGACGATACGCAACATCGACGACGCCCTGTACGCGCGCCTGAAAGATCGGGCTCGGAGCAACCACCGATCTCTGGAGGCGGAGGTTCGCGCGATCCTGGACCAGCAATTGCGCCTCGACCGTGCCGGCGTGGTCAGGCGGGCCAACGAGTTCCGGCGAGGCCTCGTGGGACGCTACAGGGGCAATGCGACCGCCGAGATCCGGGCGGACCGGAACCGATGATCGTCGTCGTGGATGCCAGCGTGGCCGCCATGTGGTATCTGCCGCAGCCGTACAGTGATCGGGCCGTCGGCCTGCTAGGCTCGGGCCACGATCTGGTCGCTCCCGAGTTGCTGCGGCTGGAGGTCGGCAGCGCCCTCCTTCGCGCGGTGAGGCGGAAGGAGCTGACCCGGGTCGCAGCCGGCCAAGTGATCCAATCACTCCTTCCCGAGGCAGTCCGGTTTTTGCCGACCGGGGACGAGGCTCCCGCATCCTTCGAGATCGCCGAGCGGTTCGGAGGCTCCATCTACGATGCCGTCTACATCGCCCTGGCGCGGGCCCTTCGGGCGCCCATCTCGACGGACGACGTGGAGTTGGCGCGGACCGCTCGGAAAGCGGGCGTCACGGCGGTGCTGGTGAAGGACGATTTCCCCCTGTGACCGAGCCGCGAGCCAGCGGCACCGGTAGCCCGGGACGATGACCGCAAGCGTGGAACGGCGGGCCGGGCGGGGTCGCCCCACGCCCGGCCCGACGTCGGGGAATGCGGGCACAGCGTCCGTGCGCTAACCACGGCGAGCCAGGGATCGATGCAGATCGAGCTCTTCCGGGGACCGCATCTGCCGCTCATCCGTTGCCTCGCCGCCCTGGAGGAGGGCGACGTGCGTGGCGCGCGAGAGGCGCTGGCCGACCTCGACTCCGACAGCCGCGCTACAGCGGACCGCACGCGGCTCGGCCTGATCGAGGCGCGGGTCCCGGCCCTCGGCGCGGGGCTCACCATTTCACCTGAGGAGGTGCACGCGGCTTTCGCCGCGGCGCTGGAACCACAGGCGCCATCGAATCCGGGCGCAATCCCCACCGAGGCTTGGTTTCGGCTCTACGCCCGCCACGTGGCGGCGACCCTCGAGACCGGGGCGTCGGCGTGCTTTCGAAACTGGTACGGGCTTCACTTCGAGCTCGCGGCGGGCCGGTCGGATGCCGCCCTGCGGAGGGGCCAGCGGCTCCTCGCGACCTGCGACGAGGGGTGGGCGGCGCTCGAAGCTGCGCGCGCCGCCTGGGTGGCGGGCGAAGAAGGCCGGGCCGCGCGGCTCGTGCTCGTCGCATGCCTGAAGCTCGACGGCGACGTGAGCCCGGCTCCCCCCCGCATTTCCACCGCCCGGACTCCCGCACTGAATCCACCACCCGGCTTACTCCCACGCCTCCCCCGGAGGATCGAGGATCTCTGGGACCACGCCGAGGCCCTCGGGCTTCCCCCGCCGGCCTCGGCGTGGGTTCCCGCCGTCGGGATCATCGACGGGATCTTTTCCCAACCCCTTCTGGGCTGGTCCGTAGAGCTGGAGGGGTCCGGGTTCGATCCGGCCGGGCCGGTCCCGGCCGATGAGCAGGGGCCCCGGGCGTTTCTCCGCGCGCTTCTCGCCGCGCGGCAGGCCCGAGCGTTGGCACCAGGAACCGGCGGGGCTGGCTACGGCGAGGCGGAGCTGGCGGCACGGCTCCGGATGAAGCGGATCGCCCCGGAGCTGCTCGCGCGCTATCTCGCCCGGCTGGGTGGCGTCTCCACGAGGCCCTGACGCCGCCGAGCCCCCGCGTCAGCGCGGGGCGCCGCGGCAGATCACGTAGTCCGGGCCGACGAGGATCTGACGCGCCTTGGCGCCGTCCCCCGGGCCGATGATGCGGTTCTGAACTCCTCGACCCGCCGCATCCGTCCGGGCGGGAGGTCCCGGACGACGAGGAGGCAGTCGACATCGGAGTCGAATCGCTGCGTGCCGCGTGCCACCGAGCCGAACACGGCGAGGCTCACGAGGCGCTCCCCGTAGTGAGCCAGGCAGGCCGCCCGCAGCGCGTCGATCAGCGACTCGAAGGCCTCGCGCAGCATCGGGCTCCGTCCGACCCGGCCAGGCCTCAGCGCGGAGCGCCGCGGCGGACGAGGTAGTCGGGGCCGACGAGGATCTGGCGGGGCTTCGCGCCCTCGCCGGGGCCGATGATCCGGTCCTGCTCCATGAGGTCGACGAAGCGCGCCGCCTTCGGGTACCCGAGGCCGAGCCGCCGCTGGATGAAGCTGATCGAGGCCTGCTTCTGGCTGACGACCAGCTCCACCGCGCGCCAGTAGCTCTCGTCCCGCTCCGCCTCGCTCGCCCCCTCCGTCGCGGTCATCTCCTTGACCGGCTGGAGCAGCCCCTCCTCGTACACGGCCTGCCCCTGCTTCCGGAGGAAGGTGACGATCTCGCGCACCTCGGCCTCGGCCACCCAGGCCCCGTGGATCCGCACCGGGCGCGACGTCCCCGGCGGGACGAAGAGCATGTCGCCGCGCCCGAGGAGCTGCTCGGCGCCGTTCTGATCGAGGATCGTCCGCGAGTCCACCTTGGAGGCGACCTGGAATGCGATGCGCGCGGGGAAGTTCGCCTTGATGAGCCCCGTGATGACGTCCACGGACGGCCGCTGGGTGGCGATGACGAGGTGGATGCCCACCGCGCGGGCGATCTGGGCGAGCCGCGCCAGCGCGGTCTCGACCTCGCCCGCCGAGACCATCATGAGGTCCGCCAGCTCGTCGACGATGACGATCCAGTACGGCAGGCGCTCCGCCGGCGACACCTCGCGGTTGTACCCCTCGATGCTCCGCACCGACTTCGCGGCGAGCAGCCGGTAGCGCTCGTCCATCTTCCCGACGATCCACCGGAGCCGGGCCGCCGCCTCCTTCGCGTCGGTGACGACCGGCGCCATGAGGTGGGGGATGCCGTCGTACATCCCGAGCTCGAGCCGCTTCGGGTCGATCAGGAGGAAGCGCACGGCGGACGGCGCGCACCGGAAGAGGATCGAGCAGATGATCGCGTTCAATCCCGCCGACTTGCCCGACCCGGTCGCGCCCGCGATCAGGAGGTGCGGCATCGCGGCGAGGTCCGCGACGTACGGCTGGCCGATCGTGTCCTTGCCGAGGGCGAGCGCGAGCGGCCCCTTGGCCTCGCCGAACTCCTTCGAGACCATGATCTCGCGGAGGTAGACGGTCGAGGACTCGGGGTTCGGGACCTCGATCGCCACGGTGCCGCGCCCCGCCACCGGGCCGAAGACGCGCACCGCCCCGGCCTTCATCGCGAGCGCCAGGTCGTCGGCGAGGTTGACGACCTGGTTGACCTTGACGCCGGGCGCGGGCTCGAACTCGTAGCCCGTGATGACCGGGCCCGGATTGACCTGGACGATCCGCCCCTCCGCCCCGAAGTCCGCGAGCCGCGTCTTGAGGAGCTCCGCGTTCTGCTGGAGGTCCTCGCGCGACCACCGCCGCTCCCCCGCCGGCGCGGGCTTCAGCAGGCCGACCGGCGGGAGCTGGAAGGCCTGGCCGGCCCTCGCGAACTCGAAGGTCTCCTGCCAGGCGAGGCCGCGCTCGCGCTCGGCCGGGCGGAGCTTCGGCCGCTCCACCGGTGCCGCGACGACCGGCGCCGCGACCCGCGGCACGCGGGGCGGGGCCGGCGCGGGCTCGGGCGCCACCGCGATCGCCGGCGGCGCCGCCGCGGCGGGCACCGGCGCGCGGCGGCGGACGAGGCGCCGGAGCCTTCCCGCGAGCCGCTGCGAGAGCCCGGCGTACGAGATCTGCGTGAGGCAGAGGACCGCGACGGCCAGGACGGTGACGAGGACCACGAGGCTCCCCACGTCCCCGATGGTCCGCCGGAGCGCCGCGCTGACCAGGCGGCCGAGGGCCCCGCCCCGGTGGATCCAGACCCCGCTGCTCGGGCCCGAGGCGCGGGCCAGCAGCCCCGCCAGGCCGACCAGCCCGAGGCCGAGGCCGATGGCTGTCGAGATGACCCCCGCCGCGAGCGGCCGCGCGAACGCGGAGATCGCCCAGGCCGCGAGCGCCGCCGGCACGAGGTAGCCGGCGTAGCCGAGGCCCGTGAACAGAGCCCAGCCGATCCAGAGGCCGACCACGCCGACCTGCGCGGCCTGGTCGAGCCAGTGGAGGCGCGGCTCGTAGGAGAAGAGCGCGACCGCCGTGTAGGCCGCGGCCCCCAGCGCGACGACCCCCTGCGCCTCCCGCACCCAGCGGGGGCGCGGCGTCGGCGGTGCTTTGGCCCGAGTCCGCGCCACGGCGCTACGCCTCGAGAACGATCGGCAGCACGATGGGCTTCCGCTCGTACCGCTGGTTGATGAAGCGGCGGAGCGTCCCCCTGAGGAGCGAGACGAGCACGTCCCGCGCCATCGGCTCCTCGCTCGTGTGGGCGGCGAGCGCCTCCCGCAGCACCGCCTTCGCTTCCTCGAGCACCGCCTCGGACTCGCGCTCGTAGACCCAGCCGCGCGAGGCGATCTCGGGACCCGCGATGATCTCGCCGGTCCCGCGGTCCACGGTCACGGCCACCACGACCATCCCGTCCTGGGCGAGGAGCTGGCGGTCCCGAAGCACCACGGTGCCGACGTCCCCGATCCCCTTGCCGTCCACCAGCACCTGGCCGACCGGGAAACGCTGGAGGACGCGCCCCGAGGTCTTCGTGAACTCGACCCCCTGGCCGTCCTCGATCACGAAGATCCGCTCGGGCGGGAGCCCCACCTCCTGGGCGAGCCGCCCGTGGGCGAGGAGGTGGCGGTACTCGCCGTGGACCGGGATGAAGAACGTCGGCCGCACCAGGTTGAGCATGAGCTTCAGCTCCTCCTGGGAGGCGTGGCCCGAGACGTGGACGAAGGCGACGGGCTCCCAGAGCACCTCGGCGCCGAGGCGGAGGAGCTGGTTCACCACGCGGTTGACCGTGCGCTCGTGTCCCGGGATGACGCGGGCCGAGAGGATCACGAGGTCCCCGGCGTCGATCTGCACGTCCCTGTGCTCCTCGGCCGCCATGAGCGCGATCGCCGAGTTCGGCTCGCCCTGGCTTCCCGTCGAGAGGATGACCTGGCGGTAGGGCGGCAGGCCGGTGAAATCCTCGAGCGGGATGAGGCACCCCTCGGGGAGGCGGAGGTACCCGAGCTCGGAGGCGATCCGGACGTTCGTCTCCATGCTCCGACCGAGCAGCGCGACCCGGCGCCCGTAGGCGGCCGCGAGGTCGAGCACCTGCTGGATCCGGTGGACGTGCGAGGCGAACGTCGCGAGGATGATGCGCCCGGGGGCGCGGCGGAAGCGCTCGCCCAGCGCCTCGCCGACCTCGCGCTCGGACGGCGTGGTGCCCGGGCGCTCGACGTTCGTCGAGTCAGCCAGGAGGCAGAGCACGCCGCGCTCGCCCAGCTCGCCGAGGCGGTGGTAGTCGGAGCGCTGGCCGTCGATCGGGCTCGGGTCGAGCTTGAAGTCGCCCGTGTGGACGACCGTCCCGACCGGCGTCTCGATCCCGTAGCCCACCCCGTCCACGACGGAGTGCGTCACGCGGATCGGCTCGAGCCGGAACGGGCCGAGGTCGAACGCCTGGCGCGGCTCGACGGCGAGGAGCCGGGCCCGATCGGCGAGGCCGTGCTCCTTGAGGCGCTCCGCGGCCAGGGCGAGCGCGATCCGCGTCCCGTAGACGGGGACGTCCACCTCCCGGAGCAGGTACGGGAGCGCCCCGATGTGGTCCTCGTGGCCGTGCGTGAGGACCACGCCGCGCAGGTGCTGGCGCTTGGCGAGGACGTAGGAGAAGTCGGGGATGACGTAGTCGATCCCCGGGAGGTCGTCGTCCGGGAACATGAGCCCGCAATCGATCGCGACCAGGTCGTCCCCGCTCTCGACGAGCATCATGTTGAGGCCGATCTCGCCCACGCCCCCGAGCGGGATGAGCCGGACGGTAGGTTCGGCGGCGATCTCGGAGGCGTCGGGGTCGGCGGCGGGTTCGGGCAAATCCGTCATCGCTGACGCCATGTTACCACGTGTCTTCGCGCCCGGCGAAGAACTCGGCGAGCCGCGCGAACTCGCTCGCCGTCAGGCTCTCCGCGCGCCGCTGCCCGTCCACGCCCGCTTCCCGGAGGGTCGCCTCGACGCCGGGCGCGCCGAACCGCGGAAACGCGGCCCGGAGCGCGTTCGCCAGGGTCTTCCGGCGGAGGGCGAAGCCCGCCTTCACGACCCGGACGAAGGCGGCGGGATCGGCCAGGGGCACCCGCGGCTCGACGCGGAAGGCCGCCCGCACGACCGCCGACTCGACCGCCGGAGGGGGCCGGAACGCCGCCGGCGGCACCGTGAAGAGCAGGGCGACGTCGGCCCAGACCTGCCAGAGCACCGACAGGACGCCGTAGGCGCGGGTGCCGGGCGCCGCCGTGAGGCGCTCGGCGACCTCGCGCTGGAGCATGACGGTCACGGCGTCCAGCGCCGCGCGGGCCTCGAAGAGCCGGAGGAGGATCGGCTTCGAGGCGCTGTACGGCAGGTTGCCGGCGACGAGGACGCGCCCCGTCGGCATCGGCCGGAGCGCCCGCAGGCCCTCGTACGGGAAGCGCCGCGCGTCGGCGAGGCGGACCTCGACGTTCGGCCGGCGCCCGACTCCGGCCGCGAGGCGGGCGTGGAGCGCGGGGTCCAGCTCGAGGGCGACCAGCCGCCCCGCGCGGGCGGCCAGCGGCGCCGTCAGGGCGGCGGTCCCGGCGCCGATCTCGCACACGACGTCGGCGGCGGTGGCGCCGACCGCCTCCGCGATCCGCGCGGCGACGGCGGCATCGGCCAGGAAGTGCTGGCCCAGCGCCCGCCGCCGACTCGCGCTCGCCCCACGCACAGGGTGGCTCATCGCCGCCGGGCCCGATGCTCTGCCACGAGCGCGGCGTGCACCGCGCGCACCTGGGCCGCGGTCTCCTCGGGGCTGTCCGAGTTGTCGACGACGTAGTGCGCCAGGCGAACCTTCTCGGCGAGCGGCATCTGGCTCCCGAGCCGCCGCTCGGCCTCGGCCCGGTCCAGTCCGTCCCGCCGCATGAGCCGCTCGAGCTGGGCCTCGCGCGTCGCGTAGACCACGACGAGGCGGTCCACGTGGGCGTGCGCCCCGACCTCGACGAGGAGCGCCGCGTCCTGGACGACGAGTCCGCCGAATCCCCGGGCGGCCAGCTCGGCCAGGCGCGCCTGGCGGCGCGCCCGGATCGCCGGGTGGGTGATCGCCTCGAGCCGCCGGCGCTGGGCCGCGTCGGCGAAGACGATGGCGCCGAGCCGCGCCCGATCGAGGGTCCGGTCCGGACCCAGGATCTCGGTGCCGAAGGCCTCGACGATCGCCTGCCAGGCCGGCTCGCCCGGCGCGACGACCTCGCGGGCGAGGACGTCGGCGTCGATCACGTGGCAGCCGAGCTCCGCGAGCTGCCGGCTCACGGTGGACTTCCCCGAGGCGATCCCGCCCGTGAGCCCGACGAGGAGGTACGGCCTCGTCAGGGGCCCCGGCGTTACACCTCCAACGCCTTCGTCCACCACGGACTGGTCAGGGTCTTCGCGGAGTCCCGAGATAGCTAACCCGGCGCTGACCCGCTTACTGGCCCCTCCGGACTTTCCTCGGTGCCGCCTTGGGTGCAATCTTCATAGGCCAACCTCCTCTCTACCCACGAGCAGCCTGTCCCTCACCTTTATCCCCACCGCCACGACATAGACGCGGCGCCGGGCTCGATCGACACGGTAGAAGACCCTGAACCGGTTCTGTGGGCCACACCGCAGCTGGAGGTCAGGCCGCGAACCTGTCGATGGCCACCGCCGTGGACGGGAACGCGCGCAGGACCCTTCGGTCGCCGGTCACCAGCGCGACCCTGAGGTCATCCGCCAGCGCGACGAACTCGCAATCGTACGCGGAGCAGCGGGACCGCGCCGCCAGCTCCAGAACCTGGTGAGAGACCACGGCGTACTCGTGACCCGCCATGAGCTGCTCGGCTTCTCCGGTGATCCGGAGCGCCTCCTCCAGGGTCAGCGCCCGCCGCCGGACGAACCTCGCGAGCGTGTTCCGGAACTCCGAGCGCCAGAGAAGTGGCGCGGCCCACGTCGGGTCCCGTGCGAGAACCGCTTCGGCCTGGGGGGTCCTCGTCCCTCGAAGGTAGAGATAGACGAGCAGATTGGTGTCGGCGACGATCACGGCCGCCCGTCGGCCCGGAGTCGAGCCAGCGTCCGGTCCGTGAGGCGAACGCCCCGCGGCTCGACCCGTACGGCCCGCGCGCGTGCGATGAGCGCCTCCGGATCCACCGCCACGCTGCAAGCCGCCTGCTCGAGGCACGCGATGACCTCGAGATTCAGGCTCCGCCGGTGGATGCTGGCCTGCTTCTTCAGCCGACGGACAAGCTCCTCCGGGACATTCTTGATCGTCAGACTGGCCATCTCTCGCCTCCCCGGCCAACAGACTCCGAAATGGTTCCACAACGGAACCGCGACATCCACGATAGGGTGCCCGGGAGCTGCCGTCAACCCCGGGGTCTCACACCTCCGCCCAGTCGAGCCCCTCCGTGACGTCCACGCGCAGCGGGACCGCCAGCGTCATGACGGACTCCATGACCTCCGGCACGAGGCGTCGCGCCGCCTCGCGCTCCGCCTCGGGGACCTCGAGGAGCAGCTCGTCGTGGACCTGGAGCAGCATGCGCGCGCCGAGCCCGCGGGCCTCGAGCGCCCCCGCCAGGCGGACCATGGCGAGCTTGATCAGGTCCGAGGCGCTCCCCTGGATCGGCGCATTCGCGGCCATCCGCTCCGCGGCGCCGCGGACGTTCGGGTTCTTCGCGGTGAGCTCCGGCAGATACCGCCGCCGGCCCAGCAGTGTGGTGACGTAGCCCCGCTCCCGGCCCTCGGCGAGCGTGCGATCGATGTACCCCCGCACCTTCGGGTGCGCCGCGAAGTAGTCGTCGATGAAGCGCTGGGCGGCCTCGCGCCCGATGTTCGCGGCCTGCGCGAGGCCGAAGCCCGAGATCCCGTAGAGGATGCCGAAGTTCACCACCTTCGCGAGCCGCCGCATCTCCGGCGTGACGTCGGCGGGCGCGACGCGCAGGATCTCCGCGGCCGTGCGCGTGTGGATGTCCTCGTCTCGCCGGAACGCCTCGATCAGCGCTTCCTCGCCCGAGAGGTGCGCGAGGATGCGGAGCTCGATCTGCGAGTAGTCGCCCGCGAGGAACCGCCAGCCCGGCTCGGGCACGAAGGCCTGGCGGATGCGGCGGCCCAGCTCCGTGCGGATCGGGATGTTCTGCAAATTGGGGGAACTCGACGAGAGCCGCCCCGTCGCCGCGACGAGCTGGTTGAACGACGTGTGGATGCGTCCCGTGCGCGGGTGGATCAGGGCCGGGAGCGCGTCCGCGTACGTCCCCTTGAGCTTGGCGAGCTGGCGGTACTCGAGGATCTTCTGCGGCAGCGGATGCCCGAGCGCCAGCTCCTCCAGCACCTCGACGTCGGTCGAGTAGCCCGTCTTCGTGCGCTTGACCGGCGGGAGCTTGAGCTTCTCGAAGAGGACCTGGGCGAGCTGCTTCGGCGAGTTCGGGTTGACGGGCTCGCCCGCGATCGCGTGGATCTCGCGGAGGAGGGCGTCGAGCTGGCGCTCGAGCTCCTTGGCGAGGACCTCGAGCCGCTCCGGAGCGACCCGGATGCCGACCGCCTCCATCCCCGCGAGGACCGGCATCAGCGGGACCTCGAGCTCGCGGTAGAGCGGGACGAGGCCGTCCCGCTCGAGGAGCGGCTGCTGGTGCTCGCGGAGCCGCCACGCGGCCTCGGCGCGGCTCGCCGCCCAGCCGGCCAGCCACGCGGGGTCGGCCGCCTCCGGCGCGCGGCCCTCGAGGACGGCCGCGAGCGGCCCCGGCGGCGCCTCGCCGAACGCCTCGAGGCAGAGCTCCTCGAGCGGGTAGCCCTGCCGCGCGGAGTTGAGGAGGTAGGCGGCGATCGCGGTGTCTTCGAGCCGCTCGGTCGCGAGCCGGATCCCGCGGGCGCGTGCCCAGCCGCACAGGGGCTTGAGGTCGTGACCCACGAGCCGGACGGCGTCGCCGAGCGCGGACGGCTCCGCGGCGAAGCACGGCCCGGCCGCGGGGCTGAAGGCGCCGAGGCCGACGAGCGCGAGGTCGGGCAGGCTCCCGGTGAGCACCGGCTCGACCGCCGCGGCCTCCCCCGCCCGGGCGAGCCAGTCGCCCCACCCCGCCCCGCCCACCTGCGGCACGGGCGCGGCCGTCACGCGCGCGGCGCGCGCCGGGAGCTGGCGGAGGAGGCTCGAGAGCTCGAGCTCCGTCCAGAGCGCCCGGAGGCGCTCCCACTCCGGCTCGCGCACCCGGAAGGTCTCGAGGTCGAGCGGGAGCGGCACCGCGGCGTCGAGCACCGCGAGCTGGCGCGAGAAGAAGGCCTGGTCGCGGTACCGGGCGAGGGTCTCCCGGAGCTTCGCGCCAGAGACCACGGCGAGGTTCTCGTAGAGGCCCTCGAGGCTCCCGAACTCGCGCACGAGTTTCTGGGCGGTCACCTCGCCGATCCCCGGGACGCCCGGGATGTTGTCGATCGAGTCCCCCATGAGGCCGAGCACGTCGGGGATCCGCGCCGGGGGCACGCCCCAGCGCTCCACGACCTTCGCCTCGTCGTACGTGACCCGCTCGCCCGTCCGTCCCGCGACCGAGAGCACCGTCACCTTCGACCCGACGAGCTGGAGCGCGTCCTTGTCGCCGGTCACGAGCACCATCTCGAGCGCCGCCTCGCGGAGGTGGCGCACCACGGTCGCCAGGATGTCGTCGGCCTCCCAGCCCCGCACCTCCAGGACGGGCAGCCCGAGCGCCTCCAGGGACGTGCGGATCCAGGGCACTTGGTCCACCAGGTCCTTCGGCATCCCCGGGCGCTGGATCTTGTACGCCTCGAACTGGACGTGGCGGAACGTCGGACCCGGCGCGTCCCAGGCGACGCCCATGTAGGCGGGCCGTTCCTCGCGGAGGATCTTCCAGAGCATCATGGTCATCCCGAGCGTCGCGTTCGTCGGGATCCCGCGCGAGGTCGAGAGGTGCCCGATCGCGTGGTAGGCGCGGTAGAGGTACGAGGGACCGTCCACCAGGAAGAAGCGCTCGCTCACTGGCCTACCCTGGGGAAGCAACGCCATGCTCTCGCGACCTGGGACCGGGCCGAGGCCCGAGCAGCCCTAGGACGCAGGAAGGAGGCGGCGCGAGGCGTATGCCGCATACGTTGAGCGCCGCCGACGACCGAGGACGCCGGGATGCGACGGGGATCGGCCCGGGGCCGCTCATAGCCGGACTGGCACCGACCCACCGGCGCGCCGCGGGTGGCGCCGGGTGAGCCCCGCGGGGTCCCGGGCGAAGTGGGACCCCTTCGGCTTCCTCCCGCGATTCGCAGAATCGGGGGAGGAGGCGAACGGGTGACGAGCCCGGGCGCGCGGGGCGAGCCCGGCGACAGGCCCTGCGGCGCTCATGGGGTGACGCCCATGACCGCCCGGTAGTGGCCCCGCACCTGGTCGGCCACCTCGCGGTAGCGCGCGAGGAGCGCCCGGCCGCTCCCGAGCCCGGCCTCGCGCGCGAGCCGCGCCAGCAGCACGCCGGCCATCGGCAGGCAGTCCGCCGGCCGCGCCTGCGCGAGCCGGAGCGAGCGGAGGAGCCCCTTCTGGAAGTCGTACGCGGCGAGGAGCTCGGCCGCCGCCGCCGGGGCGAGGAGCCCGAGGGCGCCGAGCGCCCGCAGGGCGCGCCGCGTGGAGGGCGTGCGGAGCGTCCCGTGTCGCGCGCCGTGCGCAAGCTGGAGGGCCTGCGCCAGGAACTCGATGTCGGTGAGCCCCCCGGCCCCGAACTTCACGTGGGTCCGGCCCGGCCCCTCGCGCCCGAGCTCGACTTCCATGCGCGTGCGGACGTGGTGGATCTCCGCGCGTTCGGCGCCGGTCAAGCCGGGGCCGAAGACCTGCGTCCGCCGGACCCGCGCGAACGCCCGCGCGAGGCGGGCGTCGCCGCACGCCGGCCGCGCCTTGACGAGCGCCTGGCGCTCCCAGAGCGCCGCCTCCCGGGTCAGGTAGGCGGAGAGCGCGGCGAGCGGATGGGCGAGCGCCACCCCCTTGCCGCCCGGCCGCAGCCGGAAGTCCACGCGGAAGGCCAGGCCGTTGCGCGTGATCGCCGCCAGCAGGGTGTGCAGCCGGTCCACGAGCTGGTCGAAGTAGACGGCCGCGGGCACGACCTCGGGGCCCGTCGTCTCTCCCTCGGCCGCGTAGAGGACGACGAGGTCGAGGTCGGAGCCGTAGTCGAGCTCGCGCCCGCCCAGCTTCCCCATCCCGACGATCAGCGCCGGGATGCGGGCGCTCGCGGCCCGGGGCTCGCCGAACCGCCGGCCGACCTCGGCGTCCGCCCAGCGCCAGGCGATCGCGAGCGCCGCCTCGGCCAGCTCCGTCAGCGCCCAGCCGACGCGCGGCGCCGGGCAGCCGCCGACGAGATCCTGCCACGCGACGCGCAGCTCCTCGGCTGTCTTGAAGAGCCGGAGGCGGTCCGGCGCGTCGAACCCGGGCGCCTCGTACGCGTCGAACGCCGCGCGGAGGCGCCGCGCGGGCCGCCGTTCCGTGACGGAGGCGGGCGCCGCCAGCTCGTCGAGCAGCTCCGGGCGCGTGATCAACGACTGCGCGAGGCGGTCGGCGCGCGCGAACAGCGTCAGCACGCGCGCGAGGAGGCCGGGATCGCGGGCCAGCCGGGCGAGATACGCCGTGCGCGGGCCGGCCGCCGCCACGAAGCGCTCGAGCGCGTTCAGCGCCCCGTCCGGGTCCGCGACGGTCCGGAGCGCCTCGAGCGCCGCCGGCAGGAGATCCTTCAGGACCCCGCGGACGGCCCGCGGCGCCGGCACGAGCGGCGGCCCTTCCCAGAGGAGCGTGAGGTTCTGCCGGGCGCGCGCCGGATCGGCGAAGCCGACCGCGGCCAGGGCCTCGGGGCGCCAGGGCGGCGGGCCCGGCGCGTGGAGCGGCACCGGCGCGGCGAAGAACGCCTCGAAGGCCTCCCGGACCCGCCGGCGCGTCGCGTCGTGCTCGGCCAGGAACCGGCCCCGCGCGCTCGCGAGGTCGCCGGCGTAGCCGAGCCGCCGGGCGAGCTTGCCGAGCTCCCCGGGATCGGCCGGGAGCGTGTGGGTCTGGAGCGCGTGGAGGAGCTGCAGCCGATGCTCCACCGTGCGCAGAAAGCGGTACGCGCGCGTGAGCGCCCCCGCCTCCTCCCACGACAGGTAGCCGCGCTCGGCCAGGCGCTGGAGCGCGCGGAGGCTGTTCCGCTCCCGGAGCCAGGGGTCCGGGGCCCCGTAGAGGAGCTGGAGGGCCTGGATGTGGAACTCGATCTCGCGGATGCCGCCGACGCCGAGCTTGACGTGCCGCTCGTGGCGGCCCCGCACCCTGAGGAGCCGGTCGATCCGCGCCTTCACCGCCTGGATCTCGCCCACGGCCTCGCGCTCCAGCCCCGGCCGGTAGGCGACCGCCCGCGCCAGGTCCAGGAACGCGCGCCCGAGCCGCTCGTCACCCGCGGCGAGGCGGGCCTTGATGAGCGCCTGGCGCTCCCAGAGCGCGCCCCGGGTCGCGTGGTAGTGGCGGTAGGCGTCGAGCGGCAGCGCGAGCGGGCCACCCGTCCCCTCCGGGCGCAGGCGCAGGTCCACCCGGTAGACCGCACCCTCCTCCGACATCGTCGCGAGCACGGCGAGGAGCTGCTCGGCCGCGCGCGCGAAGAAGACCCGGTTCGGCACCCGCTCCGGGCCGTCGGTCTCCCCCTCCGCTTCGTAGACGAAGCAGAGGTCGATGTCCGAGGAGTAGTTCAACTCCTCCCCGCCGAGCTTCCCGAGCGCGATCACCGCGAACCCGGTGGGGATCGTCTCCCCCTCTCCCCCACCGGGGGAGCGGGTAGGGTGAGGGGGCCGTCCCTCCTTCTCCCGGAGCGGGGGTCGCGCGTGATAGGGCACCCCGTAGCGCGCGATCAGGCCCGGCCGCGCGATGTCCCATGCCTCGGCGACGCACGCGTCGGCGAGGTTCGACAGCTCCTGCGTCGTGGCCGTCAGGTCCGCGTCTCCGAGGATGTCGCGCGCCGCGATCCGGATGAGCTCCCGGCGCTTGACGCGGCGGAGCGCGTTGGCCCGCGCCTCCTCGGAGCGGAACGGCCGGCACGCGGCGCGGACCTCCTCGTGCATCGCCTCACGCGAGCGCGAGCGCATGACCTGCGGCTCGAGGAGCCAGAAGAAGGTCTGCGGCGAGCGCACGAGCGTGTCGGCCAGAAACTGGCTCGTGGCGGCGAGCGCGACGAGAACGGGGAGCGCCTGCGGGTGGTCCGCGAGGACCTGGTAGAGGACGCCCCGGTCCATCACGACCGCGACGAGGCGCTCGATGTTGTTGAGCGCCATGTCGGGGTCGGCGGCGGCGGCGAGGTGGCGGAGGACGCGCGGGAGGAACCCCGCGAGGAGCTCCCGCGGACGGGGCTGCTCGGCGAGCCGCCGCAGGTTGGCGAGGGCGCCCGCCGGGTCCGCGAAGCCCAGGGCGGCGAGCGCGTCGAGGCCGGCGCCCGGCGCCCCGGCAGGATCGAGGAGATCGGTGGCGGGCGGGAGCGTGAGAGTCTCGCCCGGCATGCCGTCCGCCGCCCCGCCGCCCGAATCGCCCTAGATCGCCTCTTCCCCCCGCTCGCCGGTGCGGATGCGCACGGACTCCTCCACGGGCAGCACGAACACCTTGCCGTCCCCGATCGAGCCCGTCTTCGCCGCGGCCATGATGGTCTCGACGATCTTGGGGACGAGGTGGTCGGGCACGACGATCTCCACCTTGACCTTCGGGAGGAAGTCGATCGTGTACTCGGAGCCCCGGTAGAGCTCGGTGTGGCCCTTCTGCCGCCCGAACCCCCGGACCTCCATCACCGTCATCCCGATGACGCCGATCTCCGTCAGCGCCTCCTTGACGTCATCGAGCTTGAACGGCTTGATGATCGCCTCGACCTTTTTCATGCGTGCCTCCGCGCTTTCTTCATGGCCTTCCGGTAACAGGTCACGTAGTGCTGGGCGGAGGCCTCCCAGGAGAAGTCCTCCGCCATCGCGTTCCGCACGAGGCGTCGCCAGCCCGCGGGATCCCTGTAAGCCTGGAGGGCCCGCGCGACGGCGCCCCCGCACGCCTCCGGCGTGTACGTCTCGAAGCCGAAGCCCGTCCCGCGACCCGTCGCCGGCCCCCACTCGCGCACCGTGTCCGCGAGCCCCCCGGTGCGCCGGACGATCGGGATGGTACCGTATCGCAGCGCGATGAGCTGCCCCAGGCCGCACGGCTCGTAGCGGGAGGGCATCAGGAAGCAGTCCGCCCCCGCGTAGATCCGGCGGGCCAGGCCCGCGTCGAAGCCCAGGCGCACCGCCACCGCCCCGGGGTGGGCCGCCGCCAGCTCCGTGAACGCGCGCTCGTAGCGCTCGTCCCCCGACCCGAGGAGCGCGAGCTGGCCGCCCGCGGCGACGATCCCCGGGGCCACGGCCAGGACGAGGTCGAGCCCTTTCTGGTCCACGAGCCGGCTCACCATGCCGCAGAGCGGCGCCGCGGGCGCCGCGGCCGCCAGCCCGAGCTCCTCGCGGAGCGCCGCCCGGCACGCCGCCTTGCCGTCGAGGTCGTCGGGCCCGAAACGCTTCGGGATGTCCGCGTCGGTGGCCGGGTTCCACGCCTCGTAGTCGATCCCGTTGAGGATGCCGACCAGGTCGGCGCTCCGCTCCCGGAGGACCCCGTCGAGCCCCTCGCCGTACTCGGCGGTCTGGATCTCCCCGGCGTAGGTCGGGCTCACGGTCGTCAGGAGGTCCGCGAAGACGAGGCCGCCCTTGAGGAACGAGAGCTTGCCGTAGAACTCGATCCCGGCCGGCGTGAAGAGGTCCCACCCGAGCCCCGTCATCGGCAGGTCGTAGTGCCAGAAGAGGCCCTGGTAGGCGAGGTTGTGGATCGTGAACACCGTCGCCACGTCGCGGCCGACCGGCGCGTCGCGGTGCAGGGTCTCGAGGTAGACGGGGATGAGCCCGGTCTGCCAGTCGTGGGCGTGGACGACCTGAGGGGTCCAGCCGAGGGCGCCCAGGGCCTCGAGCGCCGCGCGGCAGAAGAAGACGAAGCGCTCGCAGTTGTCCGGGTAATCCCCCTCGGGCGTCGTGTAGAGCGTCGGCCGGTCGTAGTAGTGGTCCTGGGCGAGGAAGTAGACCGGGACCGCGCGGCCCATCCGGCCCTCGAGGACGGCCCCGTCGACGACGCGGTCCCCGACCGGCACCGCGAGCCGTGGGACCACCGGCCGGAGGGGTCCGGCGACGGCCTCGACGCCCCGGTACTTCGGCATGAAGACGCGGACGTCGTGGCCGAGCCCTTCCAGCGCCTTCGGGAGGGCGCCCGCCACGTCGGCGAGCCCCCCCGTCTTGGCGAAGGGCTCCACCTCCGAGGCGACGAACAGGATCCGGTATCGCTCGCGAGTCATGGAATGGGGGCGTCGCTCGGCGCTCGGGACGCGGGAGACGCCGCGCCGCGGGCGCGGCGCACGCGTGGCCCATTATCCCCACCGGCGCGGCGCGTTGTCAACCGGGTGGGCGACTCGGGACGCCCGCCGGACCGGCGCCTCACTGCTCCACGATCGGGAACACGACCGCGGTGATGTGCGAGTTGATCCGTTTCAGGTTCGTCAGGACGTCGAGGTGGATCTCCGAGGTCTCCATGGACTCGGCGAGCCCCGCCCGGAGGCGGTCGAGGTGCGACTGGCGGAGGTCCCGCTCGCGCTGCCGGATCACCGCGCGCTGCTCGAGCACCTCCTGGGCCAGGCTCCGGTCGCCGGCGGCGAAGGCGACGATGGCGCGCTCCAGGTTCTTCGCGACCTGGGCGTGGAAGTCCATGAGCTCCGCCTCGCCGGGCTCCGAGAACCGGCGGCCCTGGTAGATCTTCTTGCGGCCGAGGTCCATGAGGTTCTTGTCGATGATGTCGCCGATGTTCTCCATGTTCCCGATGAACCCGAGCAGCGCGATCTCCCGCCGCGCGAGGTCCTCGGTCATCGTCTGCTTGGCGAGCCGCGTCAGGTAGAGCTTGATCTCCCGCTCGAGGTAGTCCAGCTGGTCGTCCCGTCGCTCGACGTCCTCGAGCAGCTCCTGGCTGTCCGTCCGGAAGACCGCCGCGGCGTCGCGGAGCATGCCCTGGGCGATGTCGGCCATCCGCAGGGCCTCCCGCGTCGCCTGGCCGATGGCGAGGGCCGGCTGGTCGGCGAAGCGATCGTCGAGGTAGCGCGTCCGGAAGCGCGTCTCCTCCTCGGGCCGGTCCGGCACCAGCGCGACGATGAGCCGCCCCGCCGCGCCCTGGAACGGGAGGAACAGCAGCGAGATCGTGACGTTGAAGAAGGTGTGCGCGTTCGCGATCTGGCGCGCGGGGTCCACGGCGCTCAGGCCCACGAGGTCCACGAACGGCCCGAGGAACGGCCAGACGACCGCCACGCCGAGGAGCTTGAAGGCGATGTGGGCCACGGCGACGCGCTTCGCCTCCGTCGTCGAGCCCATCGACGCGGCGAGGGCCGTGGCGCACGTGCCGACGTTCGCGCCCAGGACGAGGGCGACCGCCCCCGGGAGCGGGAGGAGCCCGTGGGCCGCGAGCGCGATGGCGAGCCCGATCGTCGCCGCCGAGGAGTGCACGAGCGCGCTGAAGGCGGCCGCGGCGGCCACCCCGAGGACCGGCGTCTCGGCGAAGGCCAGGAGCGCCTGCGCCACGAGCGGGCTCTCGCGGAGCGGCGCCATGCCCTCGATCATGAGCTTGAGGCCGAGGAAGATCAGGCCGAAGCCGAGGAGCGCCTGGCCGAAGTCCCGGAAGACGCCCCGCTTCGCGAACAGGAGCGCGGTGAAGCCGAAGCCGACCAGCAGGAGCGCGTAGTCGTAGATCTTGAAGGCGAGGAGCTGGACCGTGAGCGTCGTGCCCACGTCCGCCCCGAGGATGATCCCCATCGCCTGGTGGAGCGAGAGCAGCCCCGCCTGGACGAACCCGATCAGCATCACGGTCGTCGCCGTCGAGGACTGGATGAGCGCCGTGACGCCGGCCCCGGTCAGCGCCGCGCTGACGCGGTTCGCGGTGAGATGCGTCAGCATCTGGCGGAGCCGCGCCCCCGCGGCGCGCTGGAGCCCCTCCCCCGCGAGCTGCATCCCGTAGAGGAGCAGCGCCATGCCCCCGAAGAGAATGATGAGGAGCTTCGTCACGGGGGGCTCCCGGGCGCGCCCCCGCCGTCGAGGTGGTGCGTGTCGTTCAGGTCGTTCGGGACGAGGAAGCGGCGCGCCTCGTTCCAGGTCGTCTCGCCGTGGCGCACGAGCCACAGTTCCATCGCTACGGAGACTCCCTCGCCCCTCCGGGGGGAGCGGGCGGGGGGAGGGGGACGCGCGCGAGCATCGCGCGCAGCCGGGCCAGTGTCTCCTCCCGGCCGAGGAGCGCCATGACCGCGAAGAGCGGCGGGCTCGCGGTCCGCCCGGTCAGGGCGAGCCGCACGGGCTGGGCCAGGTCCACGAGCTTCACGCCGAGCTCGGCCGCGAGCTGGCGGAGGGCTCCTTCGAGGGTCGCCTCATCCCACGCCTCAAGCCCCTCGAGCCGCCGCAGCAGGCGCTCGAGCCGCGCGCGGGCGGCCGCCGTCAGGAGCTTTCCCACCGCCTCGCGGTCGTACTCCGCGGGCCGGGCGAAGTAGAACCGCGCCTCCTCGGCCATCTCGGCGAGCGTCTTGCCGCGCTCCTGGAGGGTCGCGGCGACGCGCCCGAGCCAGGCGTCGTCCGACGGCGGCGCCAGCGCCGCCCGCTCGAGGAACGGCCGCCAGCGCCGGGCGACCTCGGCGGCGCCGAGCGCCCGGATCCAGTAGCCGTTGAGCCACTCGAGCTTGGTCCGGTCGAAGATCGCCGCGGCCGAGCCGACCTGGGCGAGGTCGAACAGCCGCACGAGCTCCTCGCGCGCGAACACCTCCTGGTCGCCGTGGGCCCAGCCGAGGCGGGCGAGGTAGTTCACCATCGCCTCGGCGAGGAACCCCTCGTCCCGGAACGCGAGGACCGAGCTGGCGCCGTGCCGCTTGCTGAGGCGCCCCCGGTCCGGCCCGAGGATCATCGGGATGTGGGCGAACGCGGGCCGGGGGTAGCCGAGCGCGTCGTAGCAGAGGACCTGCTTCGGCGTGTTCGAGAGGTGGTCATCGCCGCGGATGACGTGCGTGATCTTCATCGTCACGTCGTCCACCACCACGGCGAAGTTGTAGGTCGGCGTCCCGTCCGAGCGGACCAGGATCCAGTCGTCCAGCGTCGCGTGGTCGAACGCGACCTCGCCGTGGATCCGGTCCGCGACGACAGTCGTCCCGTCCGGCGGGATCCGGAGCCGCAGCACCGCCGGGACGCCCGGCTGCGGTCGCGCCGTCCGGCAGCGTCCATCGTAACGAAAGGTCCCGCCACGCTTCTGCGCCTCCTCGCGGCGCGTGACGAGCTCCTCCGGCGGGCAGTAGCAGCGGTAGGCCCGGCCCTCGGCGAGAAGGCGCTCGGCGTGGGCCCGGTAGACGTCGAGCCGGCTCGTCTGGCGGAAGTAGCCGCGGTAGGTCCCGTCGTCCTCCGGCCCCTCGGGGTCCCAGGTGAGCCCGAGCCACGTCATCGCCTCGAGGATCTGGCGGATCGAGTCGTCGGTCGAGCGGGAGCGGTCCGTGTCCTCGATCCGCAGGAGGAACGCCCCGCCCGCCCGGCGGGCGAAGAGCCAGTTGAAGAGCGCCGTCCGGGCCCCCCCCACGTGGAGGTGGCCCGTCGGGCTCGGCGGAAAGCGGACGCGGACCGGCTCGGCCATGAGATTCACCATTCTAGCGGAACGTCGGCCGGCGCCTCAAGAAACCGGGCGCCACCGCGCCGCCCCTCGGGGACTTGACACCGCGGTCCGTGGTGGCAGCATGACTCCATCGCCCCACAGGCAGCGGGTGGGAATCCGGATCCGGGGCGCGGCGCGGGCGACGGGAAGGAGGTGAGGCCATGAAGGTGTTCCGCGACGTCATTCCGATCCGCACGGAGGGGAGCCAGCAGTTCCTCGACATCACCAAGACCGTGCGCGACGCCGTGGCCCGGTCAGCCATTCAGAGCGGCGTCCTCGTCGTCAGCTCGCTCCACACGACCATGGCGCTCTTCGTCAACGAGTTCCAGCCGCACTCATCAATTGATCTTGGCGGCATCCTCCAGACGCTCGTGCCGAAGCGCGCCGGATACTTTCACGACGATCCGCGCTCCTCCGACTGCGACCGCGGCAACGGGCACGCACACCTCCGCACGATCCTGCTCGGGCGGAGCGTTTCGCTGGCGGTCACCGACGGCGAGCCGGCGCTCGGCCGGTACGAGACTACGGTCTCCGCCCGCCGGAACCCTAGCCGGATGGGACGCCGACCCGCCGGAAGATCAAGGTGTCGCCCAGGTAGAGCGGGCTCATCTCGAGGAACCGCGCGAGGCGCAGCTCGGGGGTGAGCAGCTCCAAGCGGACCCGCTTGACCAGGGCGTAGGGCAGCTCCCCACGGAAGAGCTGGGGGATGCGGGGGTAGTGCCCGAACCTCCGATCCGGGTTGTAGATCTCGTCCGGCTCGGGGAACCGGCCGGTGAACTTGTAGTGGACGTTGTTGCGAACGACGTACCGCCGGTAGCCATCCTCGTGGAGGACCAGGTACTTCTGATCGAGAAACGGCGTGGTCCGGTACTCCGCGGGCACGAACACATAGTTGCTGACCGACAGGATCTCGGCGGGCGGGACGTGCCGCCGGAGCCACTCCCCCGCGATCTCGCGCGTGTCGCGGACGTAGTAGGACTGCACGGAGCCGACGTGCGCCAGGAGGTAGAGGGTCACCCCCGCCAGCAGCGCGGGGCCGGGGTCGAGCCGGCCGGCCAGGCGGTGCCGGAGGGCCTGGAAGCCCCGGGCGGCGAGCATCGCGACGAACGGGACGAGCGTCACGGCGTAGTGCGGGGACGGGATCCTCAGCAGCGTCATCTGCCCGAAGGCCACGGCCAGGGCCAGGACGAGGGGGAATCGATCGTCGGACAGCGCAGCGCGGACCGCCCACGGAGACCGCGGGAGCGCGCGCCAGAGGGCGTAGGCCGCCAGGAGAAAGAGCGGCAGGCTCACCCCGAGCAGGATGAAGCCCAGGTACATCGGGACATGGACGAGCCGGGAATAGGAGGGCGGGGCGAGCAGGAACGCCGCGAGCCGGCGGCTCGCCCCGAGCGTCTCGGGGGTGAAGGTGAAGCCACCCAGCAAGAAGAAGGTGCCGCCCATGGCGAGTACGGCGCCCAGGGCGCTCGCGAGCCGCCGCGGCGACCGGGCCACCGCCACCGCGAGCGGGATGACAGTGACGTTGACGAACTTCATGGCCCAGGCCGCCCCGGCAGCCAGGGCGGCGACGAGGAGGTGGCCCGGGCGCCCCCGACGCGAGGCCAGGAGCGAGGCGTAGAGTGACGCGTAGAGCCAGAACGTAGCCGGGCCGTCCTGCTTGGCGATGTGGCTCATCGTGACGTGGAGGTCGGAGAGGGCCAGGAAGTACGCCGCGAGTAGCGCCGTGCCGCGGTCCCGGAAGAACTCCCGTGTCAGGAAGAAGATGAGCACCACCGTCGCCACGCCGTAGAGGAGCGCGACGCTTCGGCCGGCGAAGAACCAGAAGAGCCTCGACCGCGCGACGGGCTCCAGGTCGAAGAGCCTGAGGGCATACCAGGCGAAGGCGATGTGCGCGCCGAGCCCGGGGGGCGTGGGGTCCAGGGGGTCGAGCCGGCGGTTCAGGATCCGGACGGCGATCCCCTCCCCGTAGTGAGCCTCGTCCATGCTCAGGTGGGGGATGGACAGCACGCCGAAGAGCCGGTAGCCCCAGAAGAGCCCGGGCACCCGCGCGGCCGTCGCGACGAGGATGATCAGGAGGAGGCTCACCACGAGGGCGCGCTGCCCCGCCACCCGGTCGCCGGGCGCGGGACCCCGCCGGCGCGGGACCCCCTGAAGGGTCCATCGGATGGCCCCGAGCGCGACGAGGAGCGCGACGGGGTTCGTGAGGTGGTGCGCCGAGACCTCGATCCCGAGGAGACGGAACGAAAACCCGCCCGTCAGGAGGATGAGGAGGCTCCACCCCGCCAGCGCGGCGCAGAGGAGGTCCAGCGCTGCGACAAGCCGCCTTCGCCAGGCTTCAGGTGTGCCGGTCGTCATCCCCGGCGTTTGAGCTTTCGCGGATGATGAAGCCGAGCCGCGGGCCGGTCGTCTCAGCGGGCCGTCTAGAGCAGGGCGACGACCGTCGCCGCCCGGAGGGCGACGTCCACCAGCCGGGCGCGGTCGGTGAGGAGATGCTCCGAGGGGTTCCGAATCCCTTCAGCCACTTTGGGAATCGCCTCGGCGCTCAGGCCCCATGGACCCAGACTGCTTCCCGGAGGACGACCTGAACGAACCGCCCCGCCTCAGCCAGGGCACGCCACTCCTCGGCCGTGTACACGAGCACGTCGGCGGGGACCGGCAGGTCGGTGGTATCCCAGCGCGCGGGCCGGCGCTCGAAGGGCTCGTCCGCGCGCTGGACGATCACGACGATGTCGAGGTCGCTGCCCGGGCCCCAGTCGCCCCGCGCGTAGGAGCCGAAGTACCCGATCTGGAGCGTTTCCGGACGCGCGGCGGCCACCTGCGCGGCCCAGCGGCGCACTGCCCGGTCCACCTCGACGCGGTCAGGCCATTTGAGAACGGACGAACTCAGTGACCTCACGGGCATAGCGGATCGCGTCCTCGCTTTGCAAGGGGCCGTAGTGCTCAAACGGTGCGCCCGCCGGATGGGCGTTGGGATATAGCGGCGGGATGAAGAACGTATCCAGCACGCGGCCCTTCTCCACCAGGTCCCGGGGCACGAGCACCGGCGCCGGCAGCTCGACCAGGAGCTTGGCGATGACATGGCCCCAGGCTTCCTGGCCCCGATGGAGGTGCAACGCCTTCACGGCCTTCTCCGCGCCCTGCCGCGACGCTGCAAGCGGCCCGAGCCCTGCTGGCTATCGCACCGTGTACAGGAGGGCGACCACCGTCGCCGCCCAGAGGGCGACGGCCAGGAGCAGGGCACGGTCCGTCAGCAGGTGCTCCGAGGGGTTGCCCCCGAGGTCCCGCCGATACATCAGGTACAGGTAGCGGAAGATCCCGTAGAGGACGAACGGGAAGGTGAGCGGGAGCTGCGTCGTCCCGAGGCGCGCGGCCGTCTCCGGCGAGACCGTATAGAGCGCGTAGGCCATCAGGGTGGACGCGGTCACGACCGCGATCATCTGGTCGAGGAGCTCCGGCGAGTACTCCGAGAGGATCGGCCGGTGGCCTGCGGCCCCCTCCTCGAGGCCGAGCAGCTCGTGCCGGCGCTTCCCGAAGGTGAGGAACAGCGCCAGCAGGATCGTGCAGAGCAGGAGCCAGTGGGAGAACTCCGCGTCGATCACCACCACGCCGGCCAGCGCGCGGAGCACGAAGCCGGCGGCGATGACGAGCGCGTCCAGGATCACGACGTGCTTGAGGCCGGCAGAGTACGCGGTGAGCAACCCGGCGTAGGCGAGCGCCACCCCCGCGAGCCGGCCCGAGAGGGCGAACGCCCCCATGGCGCCCAACGCCAGGAGCCCGAAGGCGGCGCCGAGCGCGAGGCCAGGACGCAGCCGGCCCGACGCCACGGGGCGATCCCGCTTCTGCGGGTGGGCCCGGTCGCGTTCGGCGTCGAGGACGTCGTTGACGAGGTACATGCTGGAGGACAGGGCACAGAAGAGCACGAAGGTCAGGACGACGCGCCCGACCAGCGCGGGGCGATGGAGGCTCTGGGAGAAGATCAGCCCGGCGAAGACGAGGAGGTTCTTCGTCCACTGCCGCGGCCGGAGGGACGTGAGGAGGTCGGCGATCACGCGACCACCCATCGGCGCGGGCGTCGGTCTCAGCCCGCGAACGCCGCGACCGTGCGGCGGAGCCCCTCCCTGAACCCGATGGCTGGCGCGTAGCCCAGGCGCGCGCGGGCCCGAGAGATGTCCGCCTGGGTGTCCCGCACGTCACCGCGACGCGGCGGCGTGTGGCGGCGCGGCAGCCCCCGCCCGAGGATCTCCTCGAGGCAGGTCGCGATCTCGAGGACGGCCAGCCGCTCGCCACAGGCCACATTGAACACCTCTCCGGCGACCCCCGGGGCCTCGGCCGCGGCCAGGTTCGCGTCCACGACGTTCGCGACGTACGTGAAGTCCCGCGTCTGCTTTCCGTCGCCGTGGACCTCGAGTGGCTCCCCGCGCCGCCCTGCCAGGATGAACCGGGCGATCACCGCGGCGTACTCCGAGTTCGGGTCCTGGCGCGGCCCGAACACGTTGAAATAGCGGAGCGAGACCGTCTCCAGGCCGTAGTGACGGGCGAAGTTCGCGCAGTAGTGCTCGCCGATCAGCTTGGAGGCGCCGTACGGGGAGATCGGCTGCGGGCGCTGCTCCTCGTGGAGCGGCAGGACGGGCTGGTCCCCGTACACCGACGACGAGGAGGCGAAGACCAGGCGCCGGACGCCGGCCTCGCGCGCCGCGAGGAGGAGCCGCATCGTCCCGGTCGCGTTGACGTCGTGGTAGGCGAACGGGTCCTCGACCGAGCGCGGGACCGAGCGGAGGGCCGCCTGGTGGAAGACCACCTCGACCCCGGCCACCGCGCGCTGGAGGACGTTCGGGTTCCGGATGTCCCCCGCGACCACCTCGAGGGCGGGGTGGCTCGGCAGGAACTCGCGGTGGCCGCTCGAGAAGTCGTCGAGGACCCGAACGCGACGCCCCCGCGCGAGCAGGGCCTCGACGAGGTGCGAGCCGATGAACCCAGCCCCGCCGGTCACGAGCGCGAGGCGGTCCATTACTGCCGGCCGGTCTCGTGCAGGAAGGCGATCACGCGGCGAAGCGTCTCGTCGAGCGAGACCCGGGGCCGGTAGCCGATCGCCCGCTCGATCTTGTGGAGGTCGGGCACCCGGCGACGGAGGTCCTCGAAGCCGGGCTGGTAGGCCTCGTCGTAGGGAACGTGGACGATCGGCGACGGGCTTCCCGTCAGCGCCTTGACGCGCTCGGCGAGCTGGGCAATCGTCACCTCCTCCGCGGCGCCGACGTTGAAGACGTGGCCCGGGGTCTCGGGGCTCAGCGAGAGGGCGATCGTCGCCCGCACGGCGTCCTCCACGTCCGTGAAGCAGCGCGACTGCCGGCCGTCCCCGTAGACGGTGATGGGCTGGCTGTCGAGCGCCTGGCGGACGAAGCGGGGCACCACCATCCCGTACCGCCCCGTCTGGCGCGGCCCGACCGTGTTGAAGAAGCGCAGGATCACGACCGGCAGCCTCCGCTCCCGGTGGTAGGCGAGCCCCAGAAACTCGTCGATCGCCTTGGAACCCGCGTAGCTCCAGCGGCTCTTTGTCGTGGGCCCGAGGATCCGGTCGTCATCCTCGGACAGCGGGACGCGGTCGTTCTTCCCGTAGACCTCGGAGGTCGAGGCGAGGACCACCCGCGTGAGCCGGTGGGCCGCCGCCCGGAGGACCATCTCCGTGCCGACGATGTTCGTCTCGATCGTCTCGACGGGGCGCTCGAGGATGAGCCGCACGCCGACCGCCGCCGCCAGGTGGTACACCACGTCGGCGTCCGCCGTGAGCTTCTGGACGAGCGCCTCGTCCTTCACCGAGCCGACGGCGAGCGTGAAGCGCGAGTGGCCCTGGACCCCCTGGAGGTTCTCGAGCCGGCCCGTCGAGAGGTCGTCCAGGACGACGACGTCCTGGCCCGCGGCGAGGAGGGCTTCGGTGAGGTGCGAGCCGATGAAGCCCGCCCCGCCGGTGACCAGGGCCTTCACAGGCGGATCACTTTCTCGCGGCCCGCCTTCACGTCCCGCGCCGCATTCCGCGTGTCGAAGACGAGCCGCGCGTGCCCGACGATCCAGTCGTAGTTGAAGCCGCCGTGGTCGGTGTGGACCACCACGCAGTCGGCGCCCGCCAGGGTCTCCGGGGTCAGCGGGACCGAGTCGAGCATCGCCCCCTTGACCTCGAGCCGGGGGACCAGGGGGTCGTGGTACGCGGCCTCGATCCCGTGCTCTCGGAGCAACTCGATGACCTTCACCGCCGGCGAGTTCCGGACGTCGATCACGTTTCGCTTGAAGGCGACCCCGAGGACCAGCACGCGGCTCCCGAGCACTCGTGCGCCCCGCTGCGTCAGGACCCGCAGGAGCTTCTGGACCACGAAGTACGGCATGTTCGCGTTGACTTCCGACGCGAGCGTGATGAAGTTCGTGTAGAAGTCGTACTCCTTGGCCTTCCAGGACAGGTACACCGGATCGACCGGCAAGCAGTGCCCGCCCACCCCCGGCCCCGGCTGGAAGCTCATGAAGCCGAACGGCTTCGTCGCCGCCGCCTCGACGACCTCCCACACGCTGAGCCCCATCCGGTCGCAGAGCATCGCCAGCTCGTTGACGAGCGCGATGTTCACGGTCCGGAAGATGTTCTCGAGGAGCTTCGCCATCTCCGCGACTCGCGCGGAGGAGACCGGCACCACCTTGACCACCGCCTTCTCGTAGAGAGCAACGGTCAGAGACGTGCAGACGGAGGTCACGCCCCCCACGAGCTTCGACGTGTTGGCGATCTGGTAGTCGCGGTTGCCCGGGTCCACGCGCTCCGGCGAGTAGGCGAGGCTGAATTCGCGGCCGACTTGCAGACCACCGCGCGCCAGCATCGGCAGGAGCACCTCTTCCGTCGTGCCCGGGTAGGTCGTGCTCTCGAGGACCACGAGCTGGCCCGGGCGGAGCCGCCGGGCGATCTCCTCGGTCGCCGCGCTGACGTACGAGAGGTCCGGCTCGCGGTTTGCGTTGAACGGCGTCGGGACGCAGATGACGATGACATCGAGCGACGCGGCGACGTCCCAGGAGACGCTCGCGGTCAGGCGGCCCGCGCGGACCGCGCCGGCCACGTCCTCGCCGCGGACGTCCCCGATGTAGCTCTCCCCGCGCCGGACCGCCTCGACGCGCGCCGCGTCCGGCTCGATCCCCGTCACGCGGAACCCCGCCCGGGCGAACTCCACAGCCAGCGGCAGGCCCACGTAGCCGAGCCCCGCGATGCCGACGGCGGCGCTCCGATCATCGATGCGCGCTCGAAGCTGATCTATCATGCGCGGTCGCAATGCTCCTTTCGGCGTCCGCGGGGGCCAGCGGGCTGTGCGCGAGATTCGTGAAACCCCAGCCATTATTGACGCCCCGCGTCAGGCTGTCAAGGAACCTGGCGGAGGCCGTTTCTTTGCACCTCGGAGAGGCCGCCGATACAGTGGCCCCATGACGGCGCGCATCGCGCTCGAGCTCGACGTCGTCCGCCAGCGAGCGGCCCTCGACATCAACGCGCACCTCATCGCCGAACTCGGCGCCGAGGTGCCCGAGGAGTATTACGGGGGCTTCCTCACCGCTGGATCTTCTGGATGATCAGGGCGTGGAGCAGCGAGGCGAAGGTGACCCCGGCCCGGAAGCCGTAGCTCACCAGGTCCTGGAGCGCCACCTGGCCGATCATCCGGGGCGCCATCACCGCGCGTGCGCCCCGCTCCGCTCGGGAGGCCCGGTAGCCCGCGAAGAACTCCCGGCTGCGCGCCACCGCCGCCTCGTCAAGGGGATGGGCGCCCCCGAGCGCAGTCGCCCCCACGTAGATCTGCGCCAGCCGCTCCACCTCGACGGCCCGCCGGAAGGCCTCCCCGAGGTCCCGCCCCACGGCCACCGCGCCGTGGTTGGCGAGGAGCACGGCGTTGACGTCGCGCGCCAGCTCAGCCGCGGCCACCTCTGCCAGCTCCTGGCTTGCCGACGGCGCGTAGGGCGCGGTGGGGATCGGCCCGATGTCCGCCGCCTCGTCGATCAGGACCGGGATCGTCTTCCGCGCCACCGCCACCGCTGACGCCCAGGCCGCGTGGTGATGGATCACGGCCTGGACGTCCGACCGCGCCCGGTAGACGGCCGCGTGGAGCCGCCACTCGCTGGAGGGCTTCCACCGCCCCTGGGCCTCGCCCGACGCCAGGTCCACCTGCGCCAGGTCCGCCTCCGTGAGGAGGCGGTAGTCCCGGCGGGAGGGCGTGATCAGCATCGCCTCCCCGTCGGGCAGCCGCGCGCTGATGTTCCCCGCCGTCTCGTTGACCAGCCCGGCCTCGAGCAGCCCCAAGCCGACCTCGATGATCTCCGTCGCCACGCTCACCCGTGCCATTCCGCTACCTCCCTCACGGCCGGGCCTGCGCGCCCGACCGCCCTCCGCGCGGCACCCGGCGCCCGCGTCAGTCCATTATTCGGCCGCAGCGGCGAGGGGTCAAGGAAATCAGATCGGTTGCCGGCCTCGAGCCGCACCCCGCCCCGCACCACCAGGCCGCGAAGACCAAGTAGCGCACCGCCGCGACCACCCCGGGGTCCCCCACCCGGAGGTCGGTCACGGGGCCGGACTCAGCAGATCGAGAGCGCTTCCCTCGACAGCGGCGCGAAGTCCCAGTAGTCCCGCCAGGTCCGCTCGCGAAAGTCGAACCACTCCTCCTCGTCCCGAAGCACGAGGGGCTCACCCCCCGTCACCAAATTAGGACCCTGCCGACGAGGGAAACTGCTTGTCCTCACGGCCGGATTTCCGGTAAGGTAGACTTGCCCTTACGGCTTCCCGAGGAGCCTCAGCCATCGGACATGGAAGCTAACCCGGAGAGTTCGCTGGGCCAGTGGCTCACCGCCACCGGCCTCCTCTCGAGGCCGACCTGGCCCGGGCGGAGGAGCGCCACCGGACCACCGGCAAGCCGCTGCCGGACGCGATCGTCCTGCCGCAGGACGGGCGGATCCGGATGAACCTCCAGGGGCGGACCTGATCGCCACGATCGCGCTGACGGGCTACATTGCCGCCGCCACCGACGGTGAGCCGCGGCCGGGCCGCGCCCAGTCGGGCCGGTCGCCGGGGGCCTGACCGTGCTGAACCGCCTGCTGGTCCTCGTGGACGCGCTCCTGGTGATCGCCATCGTCGCGTTCGGCGTGCGCCTCTACGGCGTGTGGACCGCGCCGCGGGTCACAGCCCCGACCCCCGCGCCGGCGGCGACGGCCGCCGAGGCCCCGCCGGCCCCCGCGCCGACGACCCCGCCATCGCGCCCGCCCCTCTCGGCGTTCGCGGTGGTGGCCGAGCAGAACCTCTTCAGCCCGACCCGCACCGAGGCGGGGCCCGAGCCGCCCAAGCCGGCGACGCCCACTCCCGCAGCCGGCGCCGCCGCCGGGCTGAAGCCCCGCCTCTACGGGGTCGTCCTCGGGACCGACGGCGGCCCGCGGGCCTTTCTCGAGGATCCCCGGACCAAGAAGGTGTTCGGCTACGCGGTCGGCGACTCGGTCGCGGAGAGCCGGGTGGAGCAGATCGAGGCCGACCGAGTCCGGCTCCGGCGCGGGAGCGAGGTCTATCACGTGCTCCTCCGGGACCCGTCGAAGCCGAAGCCGCCCGCCGCGCCGGTCCCGGGCGTCCCGGGTGCGGGACAGCCCGGCACGCCAACCGTGACGCCCCAGCCGCCCGGGGCGCCGACCGTGCGGACCCCCGGCACGACTCCCACTCCGTCGTTCACGCCGCGCCGATCCGTGCCCCGCGTGCCCAGCACGGTCCCGGGCACGATCCCACGCGAGCCCGGCCGGCCGGAAGCCCCTCAGCCACGGCCGAGCCCGGAATCAGCCCCGGACGACGACGACTCGTGAGACTCGGCTTCCGCGACAGTCTTCCCCTCCTCCTTTCTCCTCGGGGGCCTCGTCGCCGGCTGCGCGGGGCAGCCGATCACTCCGCGGGTCATCGGCGATCCCACCGAGGCCCGGGAGCTCTACCAGCAGATCCGGGCGCAGCGCCCCGAGCTCGAGCGCGGGCTCCGCACGCACCCGACCATCCTGAAGCCGGAGCCCGCCGAGCCGGCCTTGCTGCCCGCGCCGGAAGCGCCGGCCCCCAAGTCCCCCAGCCCGTCCACCCCCGGAGGATCCCCCCGGTGAGCGCTAGCGCGAGCGTCCCTCGTCCGCCCCGCCCGCGGCTCGTCCCGCTGCTGCTCGCCCTCCTCGCGCTCGCGGCCGCAGCCTGTGGCGGCTCCGGTCAGAGCGGCAGCGCCTTCGTCTTCC
>Ga0137796_10000062_pt1 | contig 69756 bp, 58 predicted proteins | sample OV2TP3_FD_97704 | JGI IMG/M metagenome (GOLD analysis project Ga0137796, IMG submission 97704) | reverse complement strand
ACCAGATCATACGGGGTCCCGCTCACGCTCCCGGGCTGGAAGTAGCCGTCCTGGATGTCCACGCCATAGTGCTGACGCGCCCAGGCCCCATATCGCCGATTGGGGTCGATCCCCGCGACCTGCCAGCCGTCCTGCTTGAGCAGCCAGAGGAATGACCCGTCCTTCGCCCCGATCTCCAGCGCCTGCTTGCCTGCGGGGTACGTCTTGCCGAGCGCGGCAAGCTGCTTGTCCAACCAGGCCTTTCGGTAGCGGTTTTTCCTGAGGCGAAACACGGTGCTGTCACGCAGGATCTGCTCGTCGCTCAGCCGGCGATAGGGGTCGGTGTACGTCCCGTCGCATTCTGCCCGCGTGTCGATCACGTCTTGCGCATACACCAACCCGCAACGGTCACAGTAGCAATAGACGAGCTGGTCCTCCGCCCGCACCACCCGGCTCACCACGTGCATCAGCGCCCGGCGCTCCGTCGACGAACAGGCGGGGCAGGCGGTCACCCGCCTCATCGGGACCCCCGGCCCATCAGCCGCTCCACGCAGGCCCCGATCGCCTCAGCCGCCGCCTCGTAGCCCGCCGGCGTGTAGTGGCCGTCGCGCGCGTAGTAGAGCGGCGGGCCGCCGGCGCCCGCCTGCGCCCGCAGCGGCCCCCGGAGATCGCACACCGGCAAGCCAGTCGCCAGCGCCGCGCGCAGCGCGTCGAGCGGCGCGTCGAGCGCAAGGCCCAGCGAGGCCGAGAGCCCGGCCGGCAGGTAGATTTCCTCCTTGCTCGGCTGGAGCACGACGGCGGCCCGAACCCCGGCCGCCCGGAGCCGCTCCCCGAACGCGTTGATGAGCCCGGCGGCATGCCGGGCCAGCCGCCCCGCGTCGTCCGGGCGTCCCTGATAGTCGTAGAGCGTGAACCACATGTTCCCTGCCTGCACCGTCCTGGCGCTGGCCCGCTGCGCCGCCCCCAGGCGCCGCAGCGCCTCCGGGATCCGCGGATCGGCCGCGCCGGCGGCCAGGCGGTCCTCGATGGCCCGTCCCTCCCGAACCCACCGGGGGAGCAGGGGCCTCATCGCCACCTTCTCCACGATCCGGAGGAGCAGCCACGCCGCGTACGACCGCACCGGCCTTGCCATCAGCCACTCGTCCGAGGGCCGGTACAGCACGGCGGCTTTCGCGTGCCGGAGGGCGGCTGTGGGATCCTCCCCGGCGGGCAGCGCCCCGAGCGCCACGTTCCAGTCAAACGGCTCCGTGTCATCCAGAAAGTCATTGCCGCTGAAGACGCTGATCAGGACCCAGTCGTGCGGAAGGCGCGGCGCCAGCCGGTCGTACACCAGGAACGCCTGGTGCTGCCCGGCCGCCAGGACCGAGAGGTTCACGACGTCAAGCCACGGGAAGGCCGCTTCGAGCCGCTCCACCCAGCCTAGCCGCAGGCAGTCGGTCGAGCCGAACCCGCGGGTCATGGAGTCGCCGAGCGCCAGGGCGATGACCGGCCGCCCGGCGTCGAGCCCGTCGTCGAACAGTCCGGCCTCCAGGCCTGGGACCGCCGACGTCCGGCACCGCTCAACGAACTCAAACTGCTGCCACACGAACTCCCGCCCGGGCTCCGGCATGACGAGGCCCAGCGAGTCGACGTACCGGTATCCCGGCACGCTCGCTTGCTCCTGCTGGTAGACCGCGAGCTTGTCGGGCCCGTCGACCAGCCGCCAGGTGGCGTACGCCGCCCCTTCCGCGGAGAGCACCGCCAGCCCGATCGCCGTCACCGACGCCCACCCCCGCTCAGCCATTCACCCTCCCGGTGCGCGATGGAGCAGGCGTTTGGCTTCGAAGAGCAATCGGGGCAGCGGCATGTGGAGCCGGCCGCGCAGCACGGCCGGAACCCGGAAGGGCCCCATCCGGGCCACGCACTGCTCGTAGGAGCGGCCATTGACGGTCAGCGATCCGGCCGCCTGCTTGATGAGGGCGGGATCCTCGAGCAGCGCGTTGACCTCGGCCAGCTGGCCGTCGGCGTCCGTGAAGATCAATCCATACTGCACATCGAACATCCGCCACCGGCCCTCGGTCTGGACAAATGCGAGGGCCACGTCCCTCTGCCGCCAAAACGCGGGCAGGCCGGCGTAGCTCGCCAGCGTGGTGAAGACGTCCGCCATCTGATCGTTGGCCCCGTAGCCCCGGATGATGATGTCCAGGACATGGTCATCAATGACGGGCCAGCCCTTGGGCGTCTCACGGATGTTCCGCCGGGTCCATGCGAAGATCGCCAGGGCCCGCTCCTCATCCGAGCGGCACCCGCGCGTGATCGCCTCGGCCAGCAGCTGATAGTGCGCGTGGCGGTGCAGGAAGTCGATGACCTTGACATACAGGGGGAGGGTGGAAATCGAGAGTCGGGAGTTCACCCCTTGCCGGGTCGTGGACGGCAGGGTGGCGATCTGCCACAGCGCGCCGAGGCTCAGCGCCCCAACGATGACCCACCGAATGGCCCCCCGCGGCCTCGTCCCAGGGCTCATCCCAAGACCTCCGGAAGCTCTGACGCCGCACGGTCGGGCGCTCCAGGATCGAGCAGCGAGGAGCGCTGGTGGTCCACGATATAGAGCGGGAGCCCCACCTGGTCCTTGTAGATCCGGGCGATGTAGACGGCGAGGACGCCGACGCTGAAGACGAGCCACAGCAGCAGCATCGCCAGCGCCAGCTCGAGCCACCCCAGGCCGCCGAGGCCGCCCTGGCGCAGCCCCAGGATGGCGACGGCGACCGTCCCCGCGAGGCCGGCCGGCACCAGGTACGCCCCCCCATAGGCCAGGAGGCGCAGCGGGAAGGTGGACGAAGACAGGATGCCCGCCAGGCCGAACCGCAGCGCCCGCCGCAGGGTGTAGTGGCTGCGCCCGCCGAGGCGAGGCGCGCGGTCATAGCGGATGCCCACCCGCCTGAAGCCGACGTAGCCCACCTGGGCGCGCACGAACGGGAAGGTGGAGCGCGTGGACAGCACGGCGTCGCGCACGCGGCGGTCGAGCAGCCCGAACTCCGACATGTCGAGGACGATTTCGCTGTCCGCGATCGCGCGGGTCAGCCGGTAGAACGCGCGCCGTCCCAGCTGCATGAGCGCGCTCTCGGGCCGCCGGCCCCGGATGCCATAGACGATGTCGGCGTGGCCCTCCAGCCATGTCTCGATGAACCGGGCGAGGATCGCCGGCGGATCCTCGCCGTCCGCGTCGAGGCAGGCCACGGCGTCGCCGCGCGCCAGGGTGAGCCCGGCGGTGATGGCCGCCTGGTAGCCGAAATTGCGGGAGAGGGTGGCGATCTTCAGGCGCGCATCCGCGACGCGCAGCTGCTCGAGCAGCGCCAGCGTGCCGTCGGTGCTGCCGTTGTTCACGACCAACAGCTCGAAGTCCGCGCGCGGCTCGAGGGGCCGGAGCGCCTCAGCGAGCTGCTGGTAGAACCGGGGCAGGACCTCGGCCTCGTTGTAGGCGGGGATGACGATCGACACGAGGGGCGTGGGATGGGCTCTAGTCATTGATGGTCCGCTTGCCCTCGGCCAGCACCCGCTCGGCCAGCCAGAGGTCAAACTCCCCGTGGATGTCGATGAACGACGTCTGGTCGCGGTTCACCAGCAGGTGCACGCGGTCGCCGATCCGCCGGCCCTGTTTCACGATCGCCGCGCGGGTCGCGCAGGCCAACCCGGTGTCCTCGCGATAGACGGGTGGCTTCTGCTGCCGCGGCTGGTAGCCGCGATGAGAGACCGGCACGTAGCGGCCGTCGACCTGGCCCCAGTAATTCTTGTGATCCAGGGTGGCGACGAAGGCCGACTCGAGCGCGGGGTCCTCCAGCAAGGCCCGCACGGCGTCCTCGATCATCCAGCGCTTGCGAAAGAGATCCGTCGGCTGCAAAAAGACGACGATGTCAATGGGGCAGCCGCGCGCGTCGAGCCACTCCACCGCATGCTTGAGGACCGATTCCGTCGTCGCCTCGTCCGTGGCCAGCTCGGCCGGCCGCAGGAACGGCACCTCCGCCCCCCACTGCGCCGCCACCGCGGCGATCTCCGGATCATCCGTGGACACCACCACCCGGTCCACCAACGGGCATTGCCTCGCCGCCTCGATCGTGTAGGCGATCAGCGGCTTGCCGAGGAGCGGCCGAATGTTCTTCCGCGGGAGCCCCTTGGACCCGCCGCGGGCCGGGATGATCGCCACGACGGACGGTTTCGTCATCCCACACCCTGGCTGTCCCGCCACTGGCGGGCTCCAGCCCTCCGAGAGATCCCACCCGCATGGCTGGACGGCTCCGCCTGCGGCGGAGCCCAGCCAGGGTGTGGGATCATATTCGCGCGAAGCCCGTCAGGACGACCAGCAGCGGCGCGACGAGGCCAGCCCCCGCGGCCAACATCCTGAGGGGCCCCGACTCCTTCGCGGTGAAGACGACGGCGGAACTCTCCGGCGGGACGTCCACGACCCACCGCCGCCCGGATGGCTCAAGCGCCAGGGCCACCCGGCGGCCGTCACGGCCCACCGCCCACGCGTCCATGTGCCTGAGGTCGCAATGGACGGCGAGCGTGCCGTGGTCTCGCCTCAAGAGCCCCACCCGGACGCCGTAGGGCTCGTGCGCCAAGGGCAAGGGGACGGCGGGTTCCTCCAGGAAGGAGGCCACCGGTTTGGCGCGCGGATTCTCAAAGATCGTGGCGTGCGGCCCTTGATACACGGCCACGAATTTCGGATCGAGCCGGTGCAGGTCGAGGTCGCTGAGCCAAAACCGCACCCCGTAGTCTTCGAACACCTCCGCCTCGGGGCGCACGACCACGATGCGGCGGTTCAAGAACCCCGCTTCCCGGCTTCCCCATCGCTGCAGGAAGGGGTTGCCGTCCCGCCGCAGCGCATTGTGCACGGGCGCATAGAAGTGGAGATAGGGGAGCGCGAAGGCCAGACCCTCCCGAAAACGAACATCATACTGCCGCAGCTGCGAGAGCACGCGTTCGTCTCCCTGGCTCGCCCAGAATCCGGCCCAATCCCCGTGCGCCAGCCGCACCTCCGAGGCCAGCACGAACCCGACCCGATACTCATAGCCCGGCACGCGCTCCCGGAGGAACCCGAACTCGGCGTGGGGCGAAAAGATCGTGTCCAGCAAGGGGTGTCGCGCGTACCACAGCTCCCCGAACCCGGTGCCCAGGGCCGGGGCCGCGATCGCCACGGCCAGCGCGGCCGACCCAAGGGCCGAGGTCCTCCACCGGTCCACCGACCAGGCCCGCGTCGCGGTCAGGGAGAGATACCCTGCCAGGCCGAGCGCGATCCCTGCGCAGAAGGCCCGCGCCCCGGGCAGCAGGCTGGGAAGCGTCGCCCCGGACCCGATCAGCCCGAGCCGAGCGCCGAGCGCGGCGAGTGCCCCCTCGCTCACCATCACCAGCGCGATCAGCCCGATCACGGCGCTGCCGAGCGCCACGCGATAGAAACGGTGCAAGGCCCGTGTCCCGCGCGTCTCTGCGCCGTCCGGCGCCCGGAGATCCATCGCCGCGGCCACCACGAAGCCGGCCAGCGCCGGCAGGGCGAAGAACCGCCGGAATCCGAGACTCCTCATCAGCGATGAGGGGGTCATGAGAAGCTCCGCGGCGAGGACGGACAGGCCATACGCGACCGCGGCGACCACGACCATCCGGTGCGATCTCCGTCCCGACCGCCACAACGCCAGCAGGCTGGGGAGGAACAGGAATGAGCTGAACCAATAGCTGTTCGGGGGAAAGGCGATCCGGTTGAAGCCCAGCTTGTCAAAGAGGACGGGCACCGAGGTGGGGACCGGGCACAGCATCCCGAGGAACTGCGTCACGCGCGGAAGGTCGAGGCCCCACGCCAAGGGCTGAAGCGACTCCCGGCTCAAGAGGCCCGACCCAACCGCAAACAGCATGGGGGCGAGGATGGGCACCCAGCCGAGGACGGAGATGGGCCACACGTAGCGGAGCAACGGCACGACGGTCGACCGCCGCGCCCCCTTCCGGTGGATCGCCATCAGGAGCACGCCCCCGAGCAGGCACGCCTGAGCGGGGATGAGGGTCAAAGCCTGAATGACGTACGGCTGCAGGCTGTTCGCCACCACACACAGGACCAGATGGCGACGCCGGCCGGTCGTCAGGAAGCGCCAGTATTCCCCGAGGGACACCAGGAGGAGCAGGGTCCCCGTGATCCAATAGACCCCCACCGTGAACTCGTACCAGGCGGTCGAAAAGAACGTGACCATCGCCCCGCTCAGCGCGGCCGGGGTCGACACCCGCAAGATCGTGCGGCTATAGTGCACGATGGCGAGAAACAGCGCGCCGTGCAACCCGACGATGAGCACGGCCCATCCCGCGGGATGAGCCCCCAGGGCGATGCTGATCCACCGGATGAGATGGAGCGGGTGGAACTTCACATCATTGCCCCACAGCCGGGCGTTCGCCGCGAGATCGAAGTAGGGGTGAAACCGTCCGGCCGGCCGCTCGTCTCCGAGTGAATAGAGGATGTGGCCGATCGTGTCCGACCCGACCCCGGTGATGACGGTGCCGGCGCAGAGGAGCATCGGCCCATAGAACGCCAGCAGGCACAGCGCCAGCATCAGCCAGACCCGCTCAAACGGGCGGGCGATCAGGGCGACCGTCTGCGACGTCCTCATCGGGACAGCCCGGACAGCGAGTCGGCCGGGACCCGTTGCTGGATGAGCTCGATGACCTGCACGACCCGCCGCGCCCTCGCCTCGTTGCGGCCCTGGTGGATGCCGTGGTAATGGTGGACGCTCGCCCGCGGGGTGTAGCGGATGATGTGGCCGTCGGCCAGCACCTTCTTCGCCCAGTCGCGGTCTTCCACGCCCTCGAGGGCTTCGTCGAACGGGATGCGCGCCCACACCGCCCGGCGGATGAGCGAGTTCGCGTTGTGGAAGAAGTGGTCCTGCCCCCGCTGCAGCCGCAGCTCCACCCCGAATGTCGTCCACAGGTCCCGCTTGTCGAAATCGCTGCTCTCCGGCAGCGGCTCCTGCCGGCCGTAACAGGCGGCGAGGAACGGCGAGGCGCGCTGCTGGACGAGAAACCCCTTCAGCCAGCCGTCGTCCACGGGGACGGAGTGCGCCGAGAGGCTCGCCACCCACTCGCCCGAGGCGGCGGCGATCCCGCGGTTGAGCGCCCGGCCGAAGCTGAACTCGTCATTGGTGATGGGGACCACGCGGCAGCCGTACTGCGCTGCGACGGCGGCCGACCCATCGCTGGACGCGTTGTCCACCACGATGATGTCACGCGGGCGGCAGGACTGGTGGACGACCGCGCTCAGCGATCGCCGCAGCCACGCCGCCTCGTTCTTCACGCGGATCACCACCGACACGTCGCGCGGTTCCGCAGACCGCCGCGGGCCGTCCCACGGCGACAGCAGCCCGAACGTCACCGGCTCACCCGCTTGACCGTCGTAGAGGAGACGGCTGCCGATGACGCGGGGCGTCAGCTCGGCTGAGAGCCCCGCTCCACCGCGGACCGTCTTCAGGTCGCCGTCGGCCAGCACGGACCCCTTCGGCAGCGCCCGGCGGAACGCCAACCGTTCCGTCTCCGCCTCCCCTGCCGACGGCGGGGATCCCTGCGGATCGACCCATGGCCCCGGCGCGCCGGCTCGGACGCGCGCGCGCACGCCGTCTGCGCTGGCCAGCGCCTGCCGCACCGTCTCCGCCACCCCCGCAAACTCATCCGGGTACAGGGCATCACGGTGGGGCGCGCCGCCCAGGCTCCGGTTGAGCGACAGCGCCTTCACCAGCGCGGGGGCGCGTCGCAGCGCCGCATTCAGCAGGCCCTGCAGCGCCGCTTCAGGGTCCGCGTTCCGATCCACGTAGGAGGACGGCGGGGTCTCCTCGTGCCACGCGAGCCCCAGGGCCGCCGTCGCCTGCCGCAGTGCGTCCGCCGGCGCCGTCGCCTGCCACGCGCGCGGAAGGATGACGCCCGAGGCGCCGCACACCGCCGCCCACTCGATGAGTCTCGCGCCGGACCGCTCCGGCGCGCGCTCGTCCAGCCGCAGCTCAGCGATCAGGACCGGGGTCGCGGTCATCGCCCCCACGCCTCCGCCATCGCGTGTGCGACCTGCCGGGGCGCGTCGTCCGGATCCCTCCCGAAATCCCGCAGCCAGTCGCGGCAGACGTATCGCGTGAAGGCGTCCACCGCCTGCGCGACGTTCATGGCTTTGCCGTTCAGGGTCCGGTGACCGCTCCAGCGGGCATGGCGCAAGAAGACCGTTTCCGGCGGCGCGTAGATGATGTCGTAGCAGAGGGTCTGGCGCGGCAGGCGCGCGCAGAGCGCGAGCGACCGCTCCTGGTTCTGCCACAGATCCGCCGACGACCCCCGATACCACGCCTCGAAGAACGCGCCCTCGTCGGACCCCTCCGTCGCAGCCACCGCGGCCGGAGCGGCCGGCGCGAGCGCGGAATACGGTTCCAGTGTCGTGCGGCGCCCGTCCGACAGGGTGCGGATGCCGGCTTGGCCTTTGAGGGTCGCGTTGACCACCAGATCCATGCCCGGCGCGCGGTGAGAAATCTCCGCGTCGTCGATGGCTGCCAGCCGGCCTGGCCGCATCGCGGCCAGCCGCTGGATCAGGTGCTCCGCCTGCTGGCGCGCGCGAGTGGCGATCAACAGCTCGCCATCACCAAGCGCCTCCCAGAGATGACACGCCATCGCCTGGGCCGCCCCGCCGCCGCCGATCAACAAGACCCGGGCGCCTGCGAGGCGCTCAAGGGGCGGCGGGCTTCCGGGAAGGACGTCGTCGGTCAACGCCCGCACCCCGGCCCGGCCGTCGGTGTTGTGCCCCACGAGGCGTCCGTCGGCTTCGCGAACGACGACGTTCACCGCCCCGATGCGCGCGGCCATCGGCTCCACCGCATCGAGCAGGGGGATGATCTGCGTCTTGTACGGCACGGTCACGCTTCCGCCCAGCCACGCGTCGCGCTCGCGAAGCGCCCGCACGACCTCCGGCAGGCGGCCCGGGGGGATATCCAGCGGCACGAACGCCGCCGGCAGGCCCAGGGCCGCGAAGGCCGCGTTCCACAGCCGAGGGCTCTTGGCGTACGTCGAGGGGACATCGCCCAGGATCGCCGCGAAGCGGCGCTCGCCCAGCGCCGCGGGATCCAGGCGGTTCGTCACCAACGCCTGAAGTTCGTCAACCCACGTCCGCTGCGTGACGGTCATCCCCCCACCTGTTGAACACGCCCGACGAAGCGATCAGCCATCACGAACGACCGCAGCCGCCCTCCGCAGCGTGCGCCCCACGGCCGGGGCCATGGCGTCCAGCTGCCGCATCAGGTGCTCAAACGCGTCGAAGCCGAGCGCCTGCAGCGGATCCACCGCGGCTCGCTCGGGATCAGGGTGCACGTCGACCATGATGCCGTCAGCGCCGACCGCGAGCGCCGCCCGCGCGACCGGGATCACCCACCGGCGGCGGAACGTCGCGTGGCTCGGATCGATCAGAATCGGCAGGTGCGTGACCTCCTGCGCCGCCGGCACGACCGCCAGGTCGGGGAGGAAGCGCGAGGCCGGCGCGTGCGTATGGGGAGCCGCGACACCCCGCTCGCACAGCGCGACCGAGGCGTTCCCATGATAGAGCAGGTACTCCGCCGCGCCCAACCAGTCGCGCAGCGACGCGCCGAAGTGCCGCTTCAAGAGGACGGGCTTGCCCGTCTTGGCCACGGCTTCAAGCAATGGGAAGTTCTGCATGTTCCGCGCGCCGATCTGGAGCATGTCGGCGTACTGCGCCACGGTGTCCACGAGCCGCACGTCGAGCACTTCCGTCACCACGGGAAGGGCGGTCCGATCGCCCGCCTCCCGCAAGTACCGCAACCCCGCTTCCCCCAGCTCGAACGTCTGGGCGTTGCGGTACGGAAACGTCAGCGGCTTGAAGGCCCCGCCGCGCAACAGATGCGCCCCGGCCGCCTTGACCCGCCCGGCGATCTCCAGGATCTGGTCGCGGCCTTCGACCGCGCACGGGCCGGCGATCACGGTGAAGCCCTCGCCCCCGATGGCGTGCGACTTCACCCGCACGACGCTCCGGTGCGACTCGTCGCGCTTGGCCGCCAGCTTCAGGTTCGACACGAGATCCTCCCCACTGATATCTTTCATCTCCTCGCTCGAACAGTCGCCTGGCAGCGGGTCCTGCCTGCCTGCCGGGCAGACAGGCCGCCGCGCACCCCACGGCGTCCTCGCCGCTCGAACCGCCGTGCCCGACAGCGCCTCATCCCCGTACAAGCGAGTCCAGGTCCACCGCCACCCGCTCGCGGCAGGTCGCTGACTCGTACAGCGCTTCCATCACCGCGGCCAACGCGACCCCGCACTCCACCGGCCCGGCCGCGGTCGGCTGCCGGTTCGCCACACAGGACAGGAACGCCTCCAGCTCCCAGCCGATCATCTGCGCCGGGTCCACGACGCCGGCCGACTCCTCGGCCCGCTGACCGAAGCGCGGCGTCCACACGCCGTTCACCGGCTCATGCCGGACCTCGGTCAGCCGATAGCTGCCCGCTTCGAAATCAATCTCGGCCGTCGCGGCCTCGCCGACGGCGACCAGCTCCTTGGTCGTCATCGCCCCAGCCACCACGCGATCCTCCCACCGGCCGGGCTGGATGTAGCCGGACTCCACCTTCCCCACCGCCCCGTCCGGATAGGTCAGGAGCGCGATGGAGAAATCCTCCAGCCCCCGCCCGAAGTGGTCGCGGCAGACCGCGTCCACCTCGACCGGCGGGCGGCCGAGCAGCCAGTTGAACAGGTCGAGGAAGTGGATGCCGTCCGTGTGCATGACCCCCACGTCATTCCGCGCGCGCTTGAACCCGCAGAACGTCCCGCTGAGATAGCGCAGCCGCCCAAGCCGCCCGGCCTCGACATCCGCCTTGAGCCGGCGCGCGGCCGGATGGAAGCGGTAGTAATAGCCGACTTGGATCAGGCGGCCGCGTCCCTCGGCCAGCGCGGCCAATGCCCTGGCCTGCGCCGAGGTCATCGTCATGGGTTTCTCGACGAAGACGTCCTTCCCGGCGTCCAGCGCCTGCCGGCAGAGCGCGTCATGGCTGTCGGTCGGCGTGACGAGATCGACCAGCGGCGCGCGCTCCAGCGCCGCATCCAGCGACCGGAGGATCCGCCGCTCGGGGATCTCGGCGCGGCGCGCCTCCGGCCACTTCGCCTCGTCCGGCTCGACGATCCAGAGCCGCTCGCCGAAGCCCAAGCGGCGCCAGGCCTCCAGGTGCCGCTTGCCGAAGTTGCCCAAGCCCACCTGCACAATGTCCATCGGGGGCCGCATCAGCTCAGGGATGCCCCGCGGCCAAGCCGGCGGGCTGCGAGGCGGCGCAAAACCGCCGGTACCAGAGCTCGAGATTGACGAACTTCCAGATGAAGAACGAGTTGCCCAACGCCGGGCTGTCGACGTAGGCCTGGAACTGGCTCAGCAAGGCGTCCTTGAGGATATAGCCGCGCGCGGCCAGCACGGAGTCCTGAATCATCTCCTCGATCGGCCGCCGCCACACGGTCTTGATCCACTCCCGCTGGGGCGCCGCCACGTAGCGCTTCGGAGCGCTCAGGCAGTCCCCTGACAGGTAGCGCCGGGCAATCGCCCGCAGGAGGGCTTTGGGCCGGCCGGCCGCCAGCAACCGGTCGGTCGGCGCCGCGAAGAGCGCTTCCACCAAGGGGTGATCCAGGTACGGCACGCGGACCTCCACGCCCCAGGCCATCGCGCACTTATCCTGAAACCGCAACAGCTTCGGGATCTTCAGGAAGACGAGGTCGCGATACATCGCGTTCTTCACCGCGCAGGCAAACGGCGCCGGGAAGTCCTCCCGGCGACCGCGCGCGCGGGCGGCGAAGTCCGGATGCGCATAGGTGCTGGTCAGCGGGGTGCTGTCCGGCGCCAGGACCCCTGCCTCAGCCACCGGCACAGATCGCCCCGGCTCGAACCGGCGGACCGGCTCGGCGTGCAGCTCGCACAACTGCCGGAACTCGTCCATCGCCGCATCGCGCCGGCCCTGCTCCCAGAGCTGCCGGAGCTTCGCCTCATAGTAATAGCGGTAGCCGGCAAACGTCTCGTCGGCCCCCTGCCCATCCAGGAGCACCTTGATCCCCTGATCGGCGGCGAGCTGGGCGCTGCGCCAGTACCCATAAATGCCCAACCCTCCGACCGGCCCCTCCATGACCTCCACCAGCCGCGAGAGCTCCTCCAGCGCGCGCTCGGGCCGGACGTCAATCGCGTGGACCCGACAACGGTCGGGCGCCTCCGCGCGGGCCGCTGGCCCTTCGTCGTACGGGGTGCCGGGGAAGGCGTACGTGAAACACTGCAGCGGCGCAGCCCGGCCGTCGAGCTCGAGGACCAGCGCGCGCAACAGGGTGGAATCCAAGCCGGCGCTGAGGCTGAGCCCCACCTCCACATCCCCCCGCAGATGCAGCCGGACCGCGTCGAGCAACCTCGCCTCGATGCGCGCCTTAAGCGCGGACGGATCCTCCTCCCGCCGGTCCTCGCCGTCGGGCACATCCCAGTACCGACGGATCGCGAGCGATCCCTCGTGGAGGGTCAGCGTGGTGCCGGGGCGGAGCTGCCGGATGCCCTCGAACAGGGTGTCCGGCCCATGATCCAACAGCCCGCAGGCCAGATACGCGTACAGCGCCTGCTCGTTCGGCGCCAGCGGCACGCCGCACAGCGCCATCGGGGTCACCTCCGAGCAGAAGACGAACCGCCTCCCATCCCACGCATAGTAGAGCGGCTTGATGCCGAACCGGTCGGTCGCGCAGAACAGCTCGCGCCGCGCCAGATCCCAGAGCCCGAACGCGAACATCCCCCGGAGATGCCGGACGCAGTCGTCGCCCCAGCGCTCGTAGGCCGCCAGGATGACCTCGGTGTCGGTGCGCGTCCGGAAGGGATAGCCGGAGAGCTCCTCGCGCAGCTCCTGGTAGTTGTAGATCTCCCCGTTATAGGCGATCCAGGCGGTGCCGCGCGCGTTCGCCATCGGCTGGCGGCCGGACGCGCTCAGGTCGATGATGGACAGCCGCGTGTGCGCCAGCCACCCGTCCGCAAACCGCTGGATCCCTTCATCGTCAGGGCCGCGGTGCCTGAGGCGTTCCAGCACCTGGCGCGCCAGCGCCTCCGTGCCCGCACGACCTATGGCGCCGAAGATGCCGCACATCGCGTCAACAGTGCATGGTCGAGATCGTCCCGTTCGCAAATTCCTTGAAGAGGACCGGCCGCGCCCACGTCGTCGGCAATCCGGACACGCGCATCCGCAGCTCCCGGGGCGCCAGCCCTCGCAGGCGCTCGCGGGTCAGCTCAAACCGGTGCACGCCGTGTGGCGGGATCGTGGCCGTGAACCGCTCGGCGCGGTCGTGGCAATCCTCCACCGTCAAGGTCAGCGTGGCGGGCTGGCGCGTGCGGTTCATGAGGATCACGAACAGCCGGCGATAGTCCGCGATATTCAACGGCATCTCCGGGGCCCAGTCGCGCGGCCGGGGCCGACGATACCACGCCAGCGGCCGGCGCGCGCCGTGGCGGAGCACCCAGGTCTTGTCAACGCAGTGGACGAACGCCGGCTGGGAGGCGGCGGTCACGTATTCGATGTAAAACCGGTGCCAGAAATACCACGGCCCCGGGATCCCGGCGAGCCGCTCCAGCACCGCCGGCGGGACCTCCAGATGGAACAGCAGGCCGCCGAACGGCGGCGCCGCGGCGCCCTCGCGAGGCCACTGGCGCAGCAGGCGCGACAGGGTCAGCTTCGCGCACTGCAGGTGCCCCACCGCCACCTCCGTCGCGCCCAGGCGGTGGCCGCCGGCATCAAAGACGGTCACCGCGCCGCGCGTGTCCGTCGCGACCGTCGGAAAGAACACGCTGTAGAAATTGTTGAGCAGCACGTTCGTGTCCACGTCCCCGTCCGCGACCCAGTAGTAGAGATCCTGCACCGTGCCGCGGCCCGCCGCCGGCAGCCCCACCCCCTGCCACCGGCGCGCGAGCCCGCCGCCGATCCGCCTGACCGGGGGCGGGGCGAGTCGTGTCAGCGCCTGCGCGACCGCGTTCATGGCTCGTCGTCTCCTGTAGCCGCCATGAGGCCGCGCCATGCCGCGATGGCCTCCCGCTTGATCCGTTGCTTCTCATCCGCCGGCGCCAGCAGGTAGGTTTGCGTCGGGTGCGTGTGCTCGATGCTGACCCCGCCGGCGGCCGGCGCGAGATTGAGGACCAGCACCGCGACGGCGGCGTTCTCGCAGATGCCATACAAGCAGAAGTGGGCCAGGCCGTCCTGCGGATCGCGGGCGCAGGCCGCGCGCCGCTCCGGGATGGCGTGGCTCAGGTCGATGACGCGGACCGTAAACGGGTCGACCGCGCACCGCCCGACCGCCGCCCGGACCCCATCGCCGGCGTGCACGGCAAAGCGGTAGTCGGCCGTCGTCGCGTAGGACGGATCGGTCGAGTGGTTGACCAGCACGACGTAGGTCTTCACCATGGCCGAGAGGACGATCTTCGTGGTGAACGTGAGGACCACCGGGGGCCGCGCGCCGGGGGAGGGCTCATTGAACCGGGGCGGGACCTCATAGATGACGCTGCCGTGCGCCCCGAGGCTGTCGGGGTAGGCGTACTGCACGTAGGCCCGGAACCACCCGTAGTCCGGTTCCCCGGCCAGGACCACCGGTTCGTCCACGACCCCATACCGGTCCGCCAGGCTCGCCGGCACGCGATGCGCCACGACGAGATGGTTGTCGTCAAAGCCAAACGGCGTCAGCAGCGACGACACGTCCAGCAGCCGGCGGCGCCGCGGCTCGATCCGCCCCAGCGCCAGCCGCTTCGCGAAGGTCCCATCCGGCGCATACACGCTGAGATACATCGCATAGGGCTCTGACGGGTGGCGCCCGACCATCGGATCCTCGGAGCTGAGGCCGACGCTCAGCCGCAGCCCCAACCGGGGCAGGACCGCCGCCGGCGTCGAGATGAGGTTCAGCAGCGCCACGCGCATCCCAAGCCCCCTTACGCCGGTTTCTCCACGAGGTAGCGCATGTCCCCCTCGCCGACGAGGTCACGCTCTTCCGGGAACCGCACCCGGCGCTCCGAGGCGTCGTACACTTTCGCGCGGGGCATGAACCGTAGCCCTGTGAAGCCGCATCGGCGCACGCGCGACTCGAACTCCTGCTGCGTCACCCGCTCCTGGATCGGCGTGTACCAGTGGTCGAGGCAGTTGAAGAGCTTCCCCGGCGGCACCCCCAGGCTCTGCAGCCACGCGTCGGCGAGCTCCAGCGGCACGGGCTCGACGAGCGCCCGGATCACGTCCACCAGCGCCCAGAACAGCCCGCCGGAGCCGTAGACGAACACGTACGCCCGCCCGCCTGGCCTGAGCACGCGGAAGATTTCCTCCAAGCCCTTGACGGGGCTCAGGGTGTGGTGGAGCACCCCGCTCGAACAGACGAAGTCGAACCGGCCGGCCCACGCCGTCGGCATGTCGAGCACCGACCCCTGGCAAAAGGTCACCGTATCGCCCCCTCCCAGCCGCCGGCTGCGCTCAGCCGCCTCGCGCACCGCCCGCTCGCTGAGGTCAATCCCCACCGACCGACGCGCGCCCAGCTTCGCCATGGCGAGCGTGAACCGGCCGCTGCCGCACCCCGCATCGAGGCACTCGGCGCCCCGGAGGAAGCCGGGCTCGACCTCGTTGAGCCGGAACCGCTCCTCGAAGAGCCCGATCGTCTCCACGAACGCCGCGTCGTCATAGTGGGCCCAGCAGCGGCTGTAGAGCTCGGCCACGAACGCTTCGGCCGTCCACTGCGGCGTGCGCGCCGGCTGCGCGGCGATCGCCGGTGACTGCTCGACGAGGCGCTGGACCGACCGGACCCGGGCTGCGAAGGCCGCCCGGTCAAAGGGCCGGTCCTCGCACCGCAAGGCGTCAAAGGCGGCATAGAGGCTGTAGCTGACGGTCAGACGCAGCAACGCCTGGATCCCGGCCGGATCCCGTTGCTCCACCGCGGCCTGCAGCGCCTGCAGGGCGCGCGTGAGCTCGCCTTGCGTCAGCCCGTTTTGCATTCGGCCATGATCCGGTGGTAGTCAGGGGCCAGCAGCTCGGCCAGGCGGAATCCTGCGCGCTTGCCATCGGGACCCGTGGGGCCCTCGTGGGTGTCCACGATCGCAACGAGCTCATGGCAGGGGATGAGCCCGATCCGCTCGCCATACAGCGACCCCGCCCTGAGGTTCGACGCCCGCGTGATCGCGGCCAGCCCGCTGACGTCCCGATAAAACGGGCGGCGGGCGGTCCGCGGCACGTCGACCTCCTGGCCCACCTGCTGCGGCTGACCCTGCTCGTCGAGCGTCCAATAGCTGTGGATCTCTTCGTATGCCAGGAAGGCGGAATCGACCGGCGTGGCCAGCGCCGTCTCAATCACCCGGTCGATGATCCCGGGCGGGCGAAACGGGTGCGTGATCTCCAGCTTGACCACCCAGTCCACCCGATAGCCCTCCTGCCGCTCCAGCCATTCGACGGCATGGCGCAAGACAGCGGTCTCAGCGACGCCGGGCTCGCTCAGCGACACCGGCCTCAGGAACGGCGCCTCGACCCCATAGCCTCGGCACGCCTCGGCGATCGCCGAGCTGTCCGTGGAGACGAGCATCCGATCCAGGCGCTTCGCCTCCTTGGCCGCGAGGAGCGTATACTCAATCAACGGCCGTCCGCCAAGCCGCGGCAGCGGACCGTCGGCGAACTCTTCATCCGAGCCGCGAATGGGAATCACCGCGATCACCGTCTCAGGCATGGATCGCCTCCGTGATAGCTCTCGCCTGGCTCCTCAGGCCCGCCGCCTCGAGCAAGGCCTCAAGCGATGCCTCGGTCACTGGACCGGTCCAGTCGTGCAGATCCTGCGCCGCAGCCCGCCAGTCCGCCTCCAGGCGGTCCCGCGGGGCGCGCTCATGACGGGCGAGCACCCCCGCTAGCTCCTCAGGCGTCTCGCACCGTGCGTGCCACGCCGTCAGCCCGGCGAGCGGATCGTGGCCGTCGCCGCCAGGCAGCATCACGTAGACGGGCAGCAGGCCGTGCAGGATCGCGGACACCACAGCCCATGACCCGCGATACAAGACGATGGACGACCGTCCGATGTCGTCCTCGAGGACGTGGCGCTCGGAGAAGACCGCATTCGGCTGCTGCGGGAGCCCCTCCAGCACCGCTCGCAGGGCCGGCGTCCGGGGGAACACCGGATGGCCCCTGAGGAGGAACGTGTAGGACGGCAGGCGGCGCGCGCAGGCGCACGCAAATTGAAAGAGCGGCTGCACCGCTGAAGGATGCCCCTCAGGCACGACCAAGACCGTGCGACGCGACGGCGCCGCCGGCGCCTCGGCGCGTGCGGGGCGGTACCACAAGCTGCCGAACGGCACCAGCCGGGCGCCGTACGGCTCATGCCCTGCCCGCAGCTGCTCGCGCGGCCTCTGGCCCAGGCACAGCACGACATCCGGATGCAGCGGCAGGCCGGTCGTGCGCGGCGGGGCCACCAGCGATCGGGCCTCCGGAAAGACAAAGGTGTGCTGGTAGCCGAGCACGCAGCAGGCTGGGTCTGCCGTCTTGAGGCCCCACCGCAGGGCCTGCTCCCATCCCTGCGCTTCGTAGACGGTCAGGAAGGCGCGGGGCCGCCACGCGCGGACGGCGGTCTGGCCGATCCAATAATAGAACCCGGCGCGGGCCGTTTCCGGGGCCAGGCACTCGAGGCTGGCGAGCCGGCTGATCCGCTTCACCAGCGCATCCTCGGCCGTGGCCGCAAGGCGCCGAAGCCGGCGGCAGGCGCGCCACTGCCGCGCCAGCATGCGCAGCGGGGCCGCGAGCGGCAGCAGGCACAGCTCCGACAGCCGCGGCAACGGCGCGCGCGCGCACGCCTTCGCAAACCGCGTCCACCCCTCGCCACCGAGGTTGCCGCAGAGCAGCAGCACCCGGATGCCCTGCCGCGCCAACCGCTGTTGCAGGTCTCCGTAGTAGAAGTCCCCGTCGCAGTCTGCGCCCTCCATGCTGCGCACCCAGCTTTTGGCGATGAGGTCGAAGGATTGGCGCGTCACCGCCGCCAGCTCCTGCCGCGTCCGAAGGCGCAGGGCCAGGAGCCGGCCCCAGCAGTACCCCGCGTAGATCACGCTCTCCGTCAGCCGACGGATCCCCCTGAGCGGTCCGCTCCCGCCTGGAGCTGGCGCGCCGCGCAGGAGCGCGTCCTGGAGCGGATGGAGCGGATGCCTGAGATGCATCCAGCGAATAGCCAGCACGGCCAGCTCAGGGCACTGCCGCTGCACCGTCGCCAGCACCTCGGCCAGGCGCTCGAGCGACACCGCTCCACCGGAGGATGCCGCAGACGAATCCTGGTCGCTCATGAGGCGGTCACCATCGCGTCAACTGGGGCAGCCGTCGGCTCGCCGGCCACGGGCTCCAACGACAGATTGCGCAGCCACACCTCGAACGTCAACAAGGTCCAGATCCGATGCGAGTGGTCCGCCCGGCCGTCAAGATACTCGTGGCAGAGGTGTTCGACATAGCCGGCGTCGACGTAGCGGCGCAGGCGCGCGTCGGGCGCGAGCAGCGCGTCCTGAAGCCCCTCGCGCAGGTCGCTGGTGAACCACGCGCGCAGCGGCACGCCGAAACCCATCTTCCCTCGCCGGAGGATCTCGGGAGGAATCAGGTCCGCGAAGGCGTCCCGCAGGATGACCTTGGTCCGGCCCCACCGGAGCTTCAGGCGATCCGGCAGCCCGAAGACGTAGTGGATGAGGTCTCGGTCCAGCAACGGGGAGCGGGTCTCCAGGCCATGCGCCATCGAGCAGCGGTCCATTTTCACCAGGAGATCATCCAGCAGGTAGGTCTTGAGGTTGAGGTAGAGGAGCCGGCTCAAGGGGGAGGCCTCCTGGCACCGCGCCAGGTACGGCTGGAGCCTGGCGAGCGGCTCCGGGGCGCTGCCGGCGCCCTCTCCCCCCAGCAGCCGCGGCAGATCCTCGTAGAACACCGAGATCCACCGCGTGAACCGCTCGGTGAACGGCAGGGCCGCGCTGCCCACGAATTTCCGCAGCCGCGCAGGGAGGCTGCGGGGGGTGCTCCAGTCGGGCAGGCCAGCCAGGAGCCGTCCGGCGGCGCGGCGGGCCCAGCGCGGCGCACGCTCCGCGACGAGCGCCGCGTAGAAGCGCAGGTAGCCGGCGAACAGCTCATCGCCGCCGTCCCCGTTCAGGGCGACGGTGACGTGCCGGCGCGTCTGGCGCGACAGCAGGTACGTCGGGATCGCGGAGGAATCGGCGAACGGCCCATCGTGGTGCCAGACGAGCTCCTCGACGAGCGCGACCGAGGAGGGCTGCGCCACAAACTCGGTGTGCGCCGTGCCGAACCGGCGCGCCGCGAGCCGCGCGTAGGCGGTCTCATCGAACCGGGCATCGCCCGCGAACCCGATGCTGAAGGTGCGGACCGGCTCGCCCATCAGCCGGCTCATGATCCCGACGACGACGGTGGAATCGATGCCGCCGCTGAGGAACGCCCCCAGCGGCACATCCGCAATGAGCCGGCGCCGCACCGCCGCGATGACCAGCTCCCGGACCCTGGCCAGCGCCTCCGCATCAGCGACCCGGCGTCGAGGCGCGGCAGCAGCCAAGGGGACGTCCCAGTACTCCTCGACGCGGATCCGGCCGTCGGCGCCGGCGCGCAGCAGGTGCCCCGGCGGCAGCGAGCGGATGCCGCGGTAGCACGTCTGCGGCGTCGGCACGTAGCCGTAGAGGAACAACGCCGGCAGCGCCTCGACGTTGACCTCCGGCGCGATCTCGGGATGGCGCAGGAGCGCCTTGATCTCCGACGCAAACGCGATCCGCGTCGGCGTGGCGCAGTAGAAGAGCGGTTTCTTGCCGACACGATCGCGGGCCAGGAGCAGGCCGCCCCGCCGGCTGTCCCAGACGGCGAAGGCGAACATCCCGTCGAGCCGCTCGAGGCATCGCTCGCCCTCCGCTTCATACAGCCGCAGGAGCACCTCGGTATCCGACGAGGTCTTGAAGCGATCCCCCCGCGCTTCCCGCGACGCCCGCAGCTCCCTGAAGTTGTAGATCTCGCCGTTGAAGACCACCCAGATCGAGCCGTCGTCATTCGACATGGGCTGGCCGGCCGCCTCCGAGCAATCCACGATTTTCAGCCGCGTATGGCCCAGGCCGACGCGCGCCGCGCCGCCCGAGACGACCTGCAGCCCCCTGGCGTCAGGCCCCCGATGGGCCAGGGCGTCGGTCATCCGGCCAAGAAGGCCGACGTCAATCGGCTGCCCGTCGAAGTGGACCAGGCCCACCAGCCCGCACATCAGCGTGGCTCCCGCGCGCCGGCGACCGGTTCCATGGAGGTCGTCACGGGTGTTGGCTCGCCGACCGGTTCCGGCTTCATGACTTGGGCGGGACGCCCGCCGCGCCATCGCGCGATCCAGCGACTGAGCCATTGGCGCCACCGGGAGCTGCCGAGCGGATCCGCGGCCGCCACCAGGATGAGCAACGGCAGCCAGAACAGCAGCCGGATCCGGAAGAGCGTCCCCATGTTCGCCATGACGAGGGACACGCCTGCCCCCATGACCAGGCCGTAGACGAGGAGGAACCACCCCCCAAGCGGCATCCGCCGGATCGCGAGCCGGACGCAGCCGATCGGCCCAAACAGACGGATCGCTCGCCAGGCGCGCAGCACGAGCCCGATCAGGAGCAGATAGCTCACGGCCATCTCCACCCCCGCGAAGAGCCGCATCGCCCCCGTGCTGCCGCTGGTATCGAACCACTGCTGCGGAAACGGGGCGAGAAACCCCACGAGCAGCGCGCGGGGCAGATAGGTGATCAGGTCGAACGGCTGCAAGATCTCCTTCTGCGCGTCCATCAACTCGCCGCCGCCCATGACGACGCTGGTCCGAAGGGACGAGAGCCACTGGGGGCTCATCTCATGCACCACGGCCATCCCCTGGGTGATCAGCCGGGTCATGAGGGGGGCGGTTGACGGGGGGTGGAGGGCGAGGCGAGGCTGGGTTTCGGTCGGGGGCGCTGCCAGCACCGGGAAGCCCTCCACGGTGACGAAGAGCCCATCGAAGCCGCTGAGGTCCCCATCCGAGGCGGTGAAATAGAAGTTATAGCGCCCGCGCGCGGGCAGCTCCACCCTGGTCTCCAGGGCGTTGGGGGTGGCGAAGCGCGCGGGGGCCGGGCCGAAGATCTGGGTCCAGTGGTACGTCAGGGTGTTGGTGGGCCGCCCGTCATCGACCACCTCCCCCTTCAGGACCACCGACTGGGGATCGGGAACGCTCTGGGCCGGCCCGGCCTCCACCTCAGGCGGCGTATTCTTCCCCCAGCGGCGTCGGCGTGGCTTCGGTCCGAGGCGCGCGCTGGTGGCGGGCGATGGGGGAGCGACTCCCATCTCTCCAGGCGCCTGGGGGGCTGCGGGCGCCTGCGCCATGGCAGGCGGCACCGCCGGCGCCGCCTGCGTGGCATCCGGCTTCCGGACAAGCGCCTGCTCGCTCAAGCGAGCCTTGAGCTGGCTGACGCACTGGCGCATCGCGCCATCGTCGTCGGCGCCTGGCCAACTCGCGCAGACCTCAAGCGCCTCCTCCGGCCGGTTCGCCTTGGACAACAGGTCTGCCAACAGCCGGTAGGCCGGCTGGTAGTCCGCCCGGAGCTGGATCGCCCGTTTGAACTCCACCTCCGCCTGCGCGAGATCGCCGGACCGCTGATGCTGCAGGCCGAGCCTGACGTGCCCTTCCTCAGGATGCGCTGGCGAGACGAGCCGGGTCGTATCCAGATCCCTCGCCACCACCACGGCGATGATCACCAGGGCCGCCACGCTTGCCGGCCATGCGGCCTGAACGACCGGACGGCGGATGAGGCGGGCACAACGCCAGATGGGCCGGCCCACCCGGCGGCTGATCAGCGAGATGGTGCGCCACAGAGGCCGGCCCACCCGGCGGCTGATCAGCGAGATGGTGCGCCACAGAGGCCGGCCCACCCGACGGTTCATGAAGCCAGCCGGGACAAGCGTCACAAGCGCCGTCACGACCAGGATGGGGCCCAGGTAGACCCGGAGCCGTGCCAGCAGGATGGTCGCGCCGGCAAGGGCCGCGGCCTGCAGCGCCCACCGCCATCCCCGGACGCGAAGGGGCCGGGCATCCGGTCCAACCATCAGGGCGACCAGCCACAGGACGGCCAGGATGAGAGACCAACTGATTGAATCCCTGAGGATCTGGGTGGACCAGAGCACCGATGAGGGCCAAAAACTCACGAGGAGCGCCCCACGCAAGGCGCTCCGCGCGTCGAAGAGCCGCTGGCCGATACGGTACGCCAGCCATCCGGTCAGCGCCCCGAGCCAGGCGTGCAGCAGAATCGCGTAGAGCGGGTGGGCTCCGAGCAGCCGGTAGATCGCCGCGATGATCGCGTAATAGTCGTACGTGGCTCCCGAATCAGGCAGCTCGATGCCATGTTGCCAGGCCTCGGCGATCGTGACGCCCCAGGAATGGTAGAGGCGGGCGTCGAGCGCAAAGGTCCAGAACCCGTCTTGGACGTGCAGGGAGGGCAGGATGGGCCAGTGCTGGAAGGAGATGGCGTAGAGCGCGATCCCCAGCGACGCCCGAATCCAGAACGAGGTGAGCAGGATGGGGCGCAGCCGCCGATCATCCGGCGCGCGCGCGAGCCACCAGAGCAGCCCACTGCCGGCCACCACGATTCCTGCGGAGACGCAGACGATGGACACGAGACTCGTCATGACGGGATAGGGGACGGGTGCTCAGTCGGCGCGGTCTGCCCGCAGGCCGTCCAACCGAACAAGCCGGTCGCGTGGACCCGGATCTGATCCAGTCCGGCCCGCCGGAACCAGCCGTCCAAATCCTGCCCGTCGTAGTAAAACCGGATGGGCGCCGTCAGGCGGTCGAGCCAGTCCGCGCAGACGACTTGGAAGGGGTACGCGCTGTAGACTTTGAGCCGAGGAAAGGTGATTTGGTCCACGAGGCGGCCGATCACGGGCAGGCGCGATCCGATCCGGTACGGCGCGATGAACAGCGACCAGTCCGCCGCGGCGCACGCATAGGCGATGGCCGTCTGCGCCCGTGCGGAGAGGCGGGTCGTGATGCCGCGGACGGTCTCCAGCAGCCAATTGGTCACCCGCCGGCTCTTGCTGTAGACCCAGATGAGCACGGTGCCGCCCGGCTTGACCAGCGGCCACAGGCACGCAAACCCCCGCTCGGGATCAGGGAGGTGATGCAGGACCCCGAGGCTGTAGGCGAAATCGAAGCACTGCCGCCGGAACGGCAGGCGGTACAGATTGGCCTGGACGAGATGGACGTTGGCCAGTCGCCGGGTGTTCCGCCGCGCGGCATCGATGGCGCGGCTTAAGTCCACGCCGACCATCTCCGCCCCGCACTGGGCCGCGTTGTAGACATGCCGGCCGAAGCCGCAGCCGAGGTCGATGCCGACTTTCCCGCGGAAAAAGGACTCCGTCAACGGCTCCATGTACCGGAGGAAATTCTCCCGGAAATCGATGACCATCTCCGGGAAGAGCGTCCACTGGTAGCCGAAGCTCTCCATGGTGCGGCGGATCAACCGCTCGGACACGGAAAACCTGCCGCCGGCCGGTTGGCGGCGCTCCGGCGGCAGCCGATCCGCGTACCGCCTGGCAAATTCGGGGAACAGCTCCACGCCTTCATCGAGCATGCGCGGGATCGCCTGGACCACCGGGTAGACCCGCCCGCAGCCGCTGCGCAGCAGCCCCTCCTCGATCTCGCCGCTGGCGTCATCCCGCCTGAACGCCTCCGCCTCGACCGGCCCGCCGCAATCCGGGCAGGCCAGCCAGTCTAAGAGCCGAAGCTTCACGGTCGTCTCCTCACTGCAAGCGCAACAGCCGCCGAAACGCCAAGCTGTGATCGGTCGCCCACGCGAAGAGCCCTGGCAGACGGCACCGGATCAGGCCGGCGATGGCCGCGGCGGCCAACGTCTCCATGGGGCCGGTGCGGTACGCGCGCAACTGCTGCACCACCCGCTGGAGCGCGGCGGGCTCGAGCCGGTAGTCCAAGAGTTCAAACAGCGTCGCGCCGCGCCGCAGCCTCCCCGCCGGCCGGGGGCGGTGCTGGAGCCCGAGCTCAAACGCCAGGGCCCAGAAGATGTAGCGGCGGATCGCCCGCCGCCACGCGGCCACGAGGCGGGCGTGGCCCGGCCAGCGCGCCAGGTGGGCATCGCAGTAGGCCGCCAGCGCGGCCTCGTAATCGCGCACCATGGTCTCCACCGTGCACGCGCTCTGGGACGAGCGCAGTTGGCGCCAACGCCACAGCCGCCCGGGCAGGTGCCCGATCGGCGAGCGCTCGGCGAGCTGACACCACACCGGGAAGTCGCCGAACCCGATCGGACCCTCCGGGTCGAACCGGATGTCCCCCAAGGCGCCCCGGCGGACCATCGTCCCCGGAATGCCGAGCGAGCACCGGCCGCTGCGAATCGTCCGGTCGATAAAGTCCAGCCCCGGCATCACGGACGGCACGGGGTGATCCCGCACGCCGAGGCATCGGCCCGCCTCGTCGATCAGCTCCCAGTTTGAGCAGACCGCGCCGACATCCGGATGGCGCCGGAGGAAGGCGACGTACCGGCTGATCATCGTCGGATCGCGCTCGTCGTGGTCATGGAAAAAACACAGGAAGTCCCCGCGGCTTTCCTCGACGCAGAAGTTGTGATTCCGGTAGAGCCCGATGTTGGCCGGCTGGCGGACGTACCGGATCCGCGGATCCTGCGCCGCGGCCTCGCGGCAGACCTGCGGGGTCTCATCATCCGAGGCGTTGTCGCTGATCAGGATCTCGATCCGGGGGTAGTCCTGCCGGCGGGCGTCCGTGAGCCCCGCACGCAGGGCGGCGGCCCGGTTGGAGGTCGGCACGCAAATCGACACCAACGGGACGGACTGACTCATCCGACGATGGAAACGGGCCAGGCACTGTTTCTCTGCCACTGGCGCAGCGCGGCCAGCCCCTCCTCAACCCCTCGCAGCGGCCCGGCACCGACCGCCTGAAGCGCCCCGCCTTCCAGCCGGACGCGCAGGGCGCGTCTGGCCGGCTGCCGCAGCTGGGCGGTCGGGGTCGGCACCACCTGGCGCTCATCTAGCTCGAAAGCGGCGCAGATGCGCCGGGCCAGCGAGACCCGATCGATGAGCTCCGGCCCGGTGGCGTGGAGCGTCCCGCACCGGCCGCGCGCCATCAGGAACCGCGTCACCTCGGCCAGATCCTCCGTGTACGTCGGGGTCCCCCACTGATCCGACGGCACGCGCACGGCAGATCCGGCGCTGAGCGTGTCGATGAGGCGCAGCGCGAAGTTGCGCCGTGCCGGGTCCGGGCCGTAGAGCCACGCGCTTCGGAGAATGAGATGCCGATCCGGAAGCGCCGATCGGATCGCCGCTTCGCCCTGGGCCTTGCTCTGCGCGTACGCATTCAGCGGGTTGACGGGATCCGTCTCCCGGCACGACTCGCGCGTCCCATCAAAGACCTGGTCGGTGGAGTAATAGACCACCCGGCAGCCAGCGGCCTGGGCGTAGGCGGCGATGGCCCGGGGGCCTTCCACGTTCACCGCGCGACATCGAGCGGCTTCCGTCTCGGCCAGGTCCACATTGCAGAAGGCGCCGGCGATCAGGATCCAGTCCGGCGCACACCGCCGCACCGCCGCGATCGCATCAGCAGGCGCCTCGAGATCCACGCAGAGCTGGCCTGGCTGCGGTGCGCGGCGGACGCTTTCGACCACCTCATGCTGCGCCTGCCGGAGCGCCTCGCACAGGGCGCGCCCGAGCTGGCCTGCCGCCCCGATCACCAGCACCCGCGTCATCCTCTCCCCACCTCAGCCCGCCGGTCTAACGCTAGCCCGCCGGGTCCTGCCTGGCCGGCAGGCCGCTGCGCATCGCAAAAAGTGTCAGACACCTTTTGACCTGTCGTCTCGCAGCGGGAAACGTGTCTGACACTTTTTGCTCTGGAACCGCGGCTTTTCGACAGAGCAGTATCTGACACCTTTTGAGCGACCGGCCGCACGCTGGGCGGCCGGAGCGACGCCGCGCCCCGCAGGCGAGCCCACCCCGCAGCTGGCGGGCATGCGCGTCATCCGACTGACACGACCTCGGGCGTCGGAATCGGGATCACGAACCGGCCGCCCCGCTCGGCGAACGGCCGCATCTGCCGCATGATCTCGTCCTTGAAATTCCAGGCGAGGATGAGCAGGTGCGAGGTGCCGTCGGCCTCCCAGCGATCCGGGTCGACGACCGGCAGGTGCGCGCCCGGCGTCAACCGGCCCTGCTTGTGCGGGCTGCGGTCCAGCAGGCACGTGAGCCGCCTGGCCACGCCCGGGCAGTAGTTCAGCAGGGTGTTCGCCTTGGCCGCCGCGCCGTAGCCGGCGAGCCGCGCGCCCTGATCGACCAATCGCTCCACGCAGGATTCGAACCCCTGCTTCCAGGCGGCGACCCGCTGCGCGAACGCGCGCAGGGTGGCGGGATCGCTCACGCGCAGGGCCTGCTCCTTTCGGCGCATCGCCTCGACGCGCGGCGAGACGGCGAGGCTCGGGCCGGCGCGCTGGACCGTGAACAGCACCGAGCCGCCGTGGAGCGCCACCGGCTCGACATCCGCCACGTCAAAGCCGTGCCGCCGGCAGATCGCGGTCATCGGCCCGAGCGCCAGATAGGACAGGTGCTCATGGTAGATCGTGTCAAACTCCAGCTGCTCGATCAGGGTCCCGAGATACGGGACTTCGATGAGCAGCGCCCCGTCCGGCGCCAGCAACGCGTCGATGCCCGCAAAAAAATCGTGCAGGTCATCGATGTGGGCGAACACGTGGCGGCCCAGGATCACCGACGCGCGGCCTTCGGCGGCCGCGAGGCGGCCGGCGGTGGCCGCCGTGAAGAACTCGTCAACGGTCGGCACGCCGTTCGCCCTGGCCACGGCCGCGATGTTGCGCGCCGGCTCCACCCCGAGCACCTGCACCCCGAGGCGCTGGACGGCCAGCAACACCAACCCGTCGTTGCTGCCCAGCTCCACCACCCGCTGTGACGGCGTCAAGCGAAAGCGCCCCACGATCCGCGCGGCCAGCTCCTGGGCGTAGCGGCGCACCGCCTCCGAGGTGGAGGAGACGTACACGTAGTGCCGGTAGAGCTGCTCCGCCGGCACCACCTGGGTCAGCTGGACCAGGCCGCATCCGGGGCAGCCCGCCACCGCCAGCGGATACCGGGGCTCCTGCGCGAACTCCGCCGGCGAGGCGAGGAACGCGTTGGCGAGCGCCATCTCGCCCAGATCGAGAAACGGCGCAGGCAACGTGGTCTCGCAGATGCGGCAGCGCGTGTGCGCAGGCATGTCAGCGGGGCTTCAGGCTCCAGTCGTACGGGATCCTGTCGGACCCGGGGTCGAGCCGCTCCATCTCATCCGGATCGTGCGGGATCGTGGCGCAGTTGGCCACGATCGCCGGCACGGGACTGATCCCTTTGAACCCGTTCCACACCATCGGGGGCACCTTCACCAGGCAGTAGGCGGAGTCCCCGATGAACAGCTCTTGGAGCCCTCCGCGCGTCGGCGAGCGCGGCCGGTCGTCGTACAGCACCAGCTTGATCATCCCGACCGGCACCGCGTAGTTGATCGTCATGCGGCGATGCCGGTGCCATCCCTTCACGACCCCGGGGTAGACCATCGAGAAGTAGATCTCCCCGAATCGCTCGAAGTGGGGGTCGGTCGCCTTCAGCATGTGCATGACCTTCCCGCGCTCATCCGGGATCTGCCTCAACGGGTGGATCACCACGCCACGGATGGTCCCCCTCATCGCCTCTCCCGCCGTGCGGCGCCAACCGGCTGACGGGCGCGCCGGGACGGGGCCCGGCCAGCGTCGTGGAAAAACGTCCGGTACCAGTCGATCGTCCGGCGCAGCCCCTCCTCCAGATCGAACCGTGGCCGCCAGTCCAGCCGCTGGCGCGCCTTGGACGCATCGAGATGCTGGCGGAGGATCTCGTTCGGCGCTTGGTTCTGGATCACCGGCTTGACGGATGGCGTGCCCATCAGCGCGAGGATCTGCTGGACGATCGCCAGGACTGTCGCCGGCTGCTCGGTGCTGAAGTTGAACGCCTCCCCGGCCAGCCCCTGGTCCTGCGCCAGCGCTTCGGCCAGCCGGCCGTAGGCCTCGGCGCCGTCTTCCACATAGAAGTAATCCCGCACCAGCGAGCCGTCGCTGCGGATGACGGGCCGCTCCCCGCGCAGGACCGAGCGGATCGTGCCCGGAATGATGCGGTTCCAGTTCAGGTCGCCGCCGCCGTAGAGGTTGCCGCAGCGGGCCACGGCCACCGGCAGCCGGTACGTGGCGCCGTAGGCCTGGGCGAGCAAATCCGCGCAGGACTTGCTCACGTCATACGGATGCCGGCCGCGCAACGCGAGCTCTTCCCGGTACGGCAGCTCCTCATGGTCCCCGTACGCCTTGTCGGAAGACGCCAGGATGACCTGCTGCATGGCGCTGGAGCGCCGGCAGGCCTCCAGCACCGCCCAGGTGCCGCGGATATTGCTCTCGAAGGTGGAGATCGGATTGCGGTTGGCGATCGTCACGATGGTCTGGGCGGCCAGGTGGAAGACGGTGTTGACCTCGTACTCCCCCAGCACCCGCTCCAGCAGGTCCTGATCCCGCACATCCCCCCGCACCACGCTGACGCGCTCCAGCAGCCCCGCGCGGACCAGCTCAGACCGGGGGACCCAATCCCGCACCACGGCGACGACATCGGCCTGAGCCTCCACGAGCGCCTTGGTCAGCCAGGCCCCCTGCAGGCCGGTCGCACCGGTCACCAGGACCGGCCGGTCGCGCCAGAATCGCTTGTCCATGAAACCACCCAGTTGGATTACGCCGATTCGCAGAGCAGCTCCGTCCCCTCCGAACAGATTACGCCGATAAAACGCCTGATCTGCGTCATCGGCACTTGACGGGGTGTGCTTCTCCGCGAATCTGCGTCATCACCTTACTTCCACACCTTCCAGGGCGCGTTGCCTGAGGCCCAGAGGTCGTTCAGCAGCTTGAACTCCCGGTAGGTATCCATCGGCTGCCAGAACTCCCGGTGGGGGTACACCATGAGCTGGCCGTCCCGGGCGAGCCGTTGCAGCGGCTCCTGCTCCAGGATGAGCTCGTCCCGATCCTCCAGGTACCGGTCGAGGAACCGGCGATGGAACACGAAGAAGCCGCCGTTGATGAAGCCCTTCTCGACCTGCGGCTTTTCGTTGAACTGGGTGGCCCGGCCCGAGCGGTCCACATCCAGCTCGCCGAACCGGCCGGCCGGCCGCACGCCGGTCACCGTCCCGGTCCGGCCGTGCTGGCGATGGTACGCCGTCAACCGGCTGAGGTCCACGTTGCTCAATCCGTCGCCGTACGTGAGGCAGAAGGTCTCGCCCCGCACGTAGCGGCCGGCCCGCGCGACCCGCGCGCCGGTCTGGGCCGACTCGCCGGTTTCCACCAGCGTCACCCGCCAGGCGTCCTCGTCCCCGTTGGTGTGATACTCGACGCGCCGCGAATCGCCCAGGTGGATCGTGACGTCGCTCTGATAGGCCCGGTAGTTCAGGAAATAGTCCTTGATCAGGTGGCCCTTGTAGCCCAGGCACAGGATGAAGTCGCCAAACCCATGCGCCGCGTAGAGCTTCATGATGTGCCACAGCATCGGCCGGCCGCCGATCTCCACCATCGGCTTGGGGCGGATCTCCGTTTCCTCCCTGAGCCTCGTGCCCAATCCCCCGCACAGGATCATGACCGGCGGCTGCCCCGCTCGACGAGCCCCCATCACGCGCTCCCCTTCGCGGCCAAGCGCTGCTTTGTCGAAAACCCGCTGGGCAGCGGGTGACACGGGCCGGGGCGCCCCACGCCGCCCGCAGCCGACGGCGCCGGAAGCGTGCGCCGCGGCGAGGACGGCCGTGGGGCTGGCCCGTGGCAGGACCCGCTGCCCTGTGTAACGGTGATGTTCGACAACGCAGCGAGGCGCGCATAGATGGCCCAGTACCGCTCGATCCCCATCTGCAAGGAAAAGGCGCGCTCCGCGACCCGCCGGCATCGCTCGGCGAGCGCCGGATCGGCCCAGAGCCGCCGGAGCTCCTCGAGCGCCCGCTCGTAGGCCTCGACGGAGAAGTCCGTGACGATGGCGCCGACCGCCGAGCCCCCGATGACCTCTTCCACATCCCCGATCCCTGCGTTGACCACCACGGGCACGCCCATCGCCAGATATTCGCCGAGCTTCGTCGGGCACGTCCCGCGCCGGAACCCCCCGGGCTTGTAGAACGCCAGGCCCGCATGCGAGCCCGCCACCCACTGCGGGATCTCGGGATAGGGCGCCGACGCCACCGTGACGGCCCCCGCGCCCAGCGCCGTCCGCCCCAGCGCGTCGGCCGCTTCCTCCTGTTGCCGCGTCACCAAGACGAAGCGCGCCTGGGGAAACCGGCGTCGGGAGCACTCGACGAACCGGAGCATCTCGTCCAGCAGGTAATAGCGGCCGATCGAGCCGATATAGATGAAGACCGGCGCGCCGTTTGGCGCCGTCGCCCGGCCAGGCCCGGCGAACCGCGCCAGGTCCACGCAGGTCGGCACGGCGGTCACCCGGGGCTCGCGCAGCCCCGGCCACTGCTCGATCATGCGCCGGCCGCGCTCCGTCAGCGTGACGATCTCATCCGCATCCTCGAGCAGCCGCTGCTCCACCCGCTTCGCGAGGCGGTACGGCAGGCTGCCCGGGACCCAGAAGCCGGCCTGGACGCGCTCATCGACCCAGAACCCTTTCGTGTCGAACACCAGCCGCGATCCGAAACGCCGCTTCAGGAGCCAGGCAATCGCCGCGGCGAGGTAGCTGCGCGGATGGACGATGGCCAGCCGGTCGCGGCGGATGAGCCGCCAGGCGACGGCCGCGCCAGCCAGCACATCGAAGGCGCTCGCCACCAGCCGCGGCCGCGCGTGGTAGCGAAGCGCGGTCCATCGCACCCCGCGCGCGGCCATCTCGCCCCGCAAGGCGCCCATCCGCTCGGATCGCCAATCCGCCGGCTTCTCAAAGGACAGCACCGTGATGGCCGCCCCGCGCGCCGCCAAGCCCGTGAGGTAGGGGAGGATCTGCGACTGCCCCAGCGGCTCCAGCAGCCCGTCAAACGTGATGAACAGCACCCTCGGCCGCTCACGGTCCATTAGGTCTGCGCGGCCACCGGCTGCGCCGCCGGCCTGGCCCTCCTGCGCCGAGCCGGGCCTTCGGCGATCATCCGGGCCACCTCGGCCGCGGCCTGGACGCACGTGCCGATCTTCCCCGAGAAGACCGTGATGATCCGCGGCGTCACCTGCCGCACCAGGGTCGGGCGTTCGTCGGTGCTGTCCTTGCCAGGCTGCACGGCCCTGAAGGTGAACATCGAGCCCACGTGCTCGGCGCGCTGGATCTGGGGAAAGAACCTCGCGGCCGCCTCAAGGAACCGGTTGAACCGGCTCAGGGGGGGACGCGGGATCAGCCCCGCGTTGAGCAGCGGCCGATAGCGCGCGTCGCACACCGGGGCCTTGCCGATGTTCGTCTGATGGATCGCGTGGACGACGTTCCCCAAGAGAAAGAGCCCGGTCCGCCCGAACGGATCCAGGCACATAAACGGCCCATCCATGATCACCACGCTCACGCTCTGGAACGCGCGCGGCAGCCACACGACGGGCTTCTCGCACAGCTCAAACTGATAGTCCTCTTGCTCCGCGGGGCGCTCCGCCAGCAGCGCATTGAGCGCCGCGTAGGCGGCCACGACGACGTGATCGTACGGCCGAAGCCTCGACGCCTCCGCGTCGGTGCCGAGGCGGACGGTGACGCGGCGCGAGCGCAGCCGCTCCCAGCAGATCGCCCGCAGCGCCTCCGGATCGATCAGCCGCTCCTGGACACGGAGGCAGAGCGCCAGGGCGCTGCGGCGCACGACCGCGGGCCACGACGCCGCGTACTCCAGGCCCTGGCGGTCGCAGAAGGCCAGGAAGTCGGAGGCCGACGTCAAGCTGCCCTGCTTCGCGATCCCGTAATAGTGACGGGCCTGCGGCAGGATCGCCCCCGCATACTCCTGCCTGAAGCTCGCCTCGGAGTCCCGGCAGCTCTGCGCGGTTTCCGGGCTGCGGGGATAATGATAGCCGCGGTGCAGCCGAAACTGGTTGACCCCGGAGGCCGCCATCAGCAGCTCGCGGTTCCGCTCGAACAGCTCCACGCGGTGGCCCTCCTCGGCCAGCTTCACGGCGGCGGTCACCCCGAAGATGCCGCCGCCGACGACGGCAATGCGGCGGGTCATCGTGGGGGGCCGTGCATGGCAACGCAGGAGCGGGCGCGCGCGGTGAGCAGCCGTTCCACAAGGTCCACGACGAGCGAGCCGCAGACGAGCCCCGGCTCCCCGTCCGTTCCCGTCGCCAGGCGGCGCAGGAACGCGTCCAGCTCGCGGGCCAATGGCTCCTCATCGGCCCACTCGATGCGTTCAACGACCTGCCCGGCCCCGAATCGAGAGAGGGCCGGGCCGTCCCAATATAGCACCTGCCCCCCCTCCGTGACAACGGTGAGATGCTTGGCGGCGGCCGGGTGGCAGCGATCGACATGGATGAGGCATTCCCGGTCGCCGGGGAACTGGAGTCGGACGGTGGCGAGATCGCACCCGGTCACCAGCCCGCGCTCGTGCAGCACCTCCGCGCCGGACACCTCGGCGCCAAAGAGCGCCGCGGCAATGGCCACCTCATGCGTGAGGAGATTCCAGAACAGCTCTTCCTCGAAGGTGCCGAGCTTCAGCCAGGTCATCGAGGCGTAGCGGGCCGGGTCGTCGGCGAGGCGCCGCCGCAGCCGCTCAAGGATCGGGTGATGGAGGAAGATGTGCCCCACGAACAGCGCCCGGCCGCGCGCCTTCGCCGTCGCCTCAAGCCGGCGCGCCTCAGCCGAGCTCGTCGCCAACGGCTTCTCCACAAACACGTGCTTGCCCGCCTCCAGCGCCTGCCGGGCGAGCGTCGCGTGCGTGGCGATCGGCGTCGCGATGACTACGGCGTCGAGCGTGGCATCCCGCAGGACCTCCGCATAGTCGGCGGTCAGCCGGACGCGCGGGTACTGCTCGGCCAGCCAGGCGCGCGCCGCCGGGTCGCCCTGATGGCAGCAGACCGGCACGTGGCACCGACCGCTCAACACCCGGAGCAGCTGCCTGCCCCATCGCCCCACCCCGATGACCGCGACGCGGTTCATGGCGTCCTCGCGTCGGCCAGCCGACGTTTCGCCCAGCGCACGGGCCAGCCCGCCAGCCGGACGCTGGCGCCCGGCGTGCGCCAGAGGCTGGCCAGGAGATGCCGCAGGCACGGGAGCGGCTGCCCCGCCTGGAAGAAGGAGCCGGCCAGCACCAGATGGAGGTGGCCGTAGCAGGCTCGGCGCAGGCGCCGCAGCTCCGGCCCCGCGGCCCGGAACGCGTGCTCGAAGGCCAGCAGCATGTCGTGCTCCATCGCCTGGATGTTCGAGCGCATGTTCGCGCGGTGCATCCGCATCTGCACCAGCGGCTCGGGGATGAACCCGAAGGGCCTCCGGCGCCCGACCCGGAAGAAGAAATCCCAATCCGCGGAGGTCGACAGGCGCGTGTCGAAGCCGCCGGCTTCCTCGAAGACCTCGCGCGACAGCAGCATCCCGCTGCCGCCCGTCACGACGCCGGAGCGCCGGAACAGGAGCAGGTCGCGGGTCACCTCCCCGGCGACGCCATCGGTGACGTCCCTGAGGACGCGGCCCGTCGGATCGATGAGCTGCGCGCCGCAGTGGACCAGGCCCAGCGCCGGCTCGGCGCGCAGCCGCTGCGCCTGCCGCGCCAACTTGTCCGGGAGCCACACGTCATCGGCATCCAGAAACGCCACCAGCTCGCCGCGGCTTTCCCGCACCCCGCGGTTGCGCGCCGCGGACACGCCCTGGCGCGGCTGGCAGACGACCCGGAGGCGCCCTTCGTACCCGCGGAGCACCTCGCGCGAGTGATCCGTCGAGCCGTCGTCCACCACGACCACGTCCAGCGGCCGGCAGGTCTGCGCCAGGACGCTCTCAATGGCCTGGGCCAGATAGCCGCCGTAATTGTGGTTCGGGATGATGACGCTGATCAACGGTCTGCCGCTCATGACGGGGTCAGCTCCGCGAGCAGCACCGTCCGGTACCCGTCGCCCGGCCGCGGCGGGCGCAGGAGGGGCGCGCACAGCCCGAACCAGAGGTTGCACAGCGCGTAGAGGAGCGTGGAGCGGCTCGCGGCGGCGCGGACCAGGCGGCAAATCGCCAGCGGCTCGCAGGCGGATGCCGTCAGACGCGCCCGTCGGCCCAACCGGGCGGCGGCCTGCCGCACCTGTTCCGCCACGCCGTCGGACGCCGGATACTCGTGCCGCAAATGCTCCTCCACCCACGCGGGGACCTGGCGCGAGCGCAGACGGCAGGCCTCCTGGAACGCCTGGTCGCACGCGTGCGCCGTCGGCCCATCCGGGAACGCGAACAGCACGAGGGACGACGCGACGCGGATGCATTCGGTGATCGCCTCAGCCCGGCGCGCCGGGGCCAGATGTTCGAGCACGTCGATGCAGCTCACCGCAGGAAAGGCGCCATCCCGGAACGGCAGGGCGGTCGCCGTGCTCCGCACAAAGCGGAAGCGGCCGTTGCGTGGCTGCGAGGGCGCCAGGTCCGAGCCCACCACCGACAGGCCGCGGAGGAACGCCGACAGGCCCAGCTCGCCGGAGCCGACATCAAGGAGGGTCGGCTGGCTGCGACGCGTGGACGCCGGCAACGCGGCCTGGAGGAGCCGCGCCGGGCACAGGTTCCGACAGCGCGTATCCCATCCGTAGCGGTAGAAGAAACCCTGAAGCGCGTTCATGTCACCCGGACATCCCCGCCGGCGCCATCTGCGCGACATGCGCCACAATGTTGGCGGCCGCCCGCCGCTCCATCGACGCCCGCGAGGCGCGCGTGAGCGAGGCCACATGGGGCGTGCACAGCACGTTCGGCAGCCGCGCGAGCGGCCCGGTGTAGGGCTCCTCGGCGAACACGTCGAGCGCGGCCCCGCCGAGCTGCCCGGCGCGCAACGACTGCTCGAGCGCCGCTTCGTCCACCAGGAACCCCCGCGCCGTGTTGACGAGCAGGCTGCCTGGCTTCATGAGGGCCAGCTCGCGGGGGCCGATGAGCGGCCCCTCCTCGGCGCGGCGGGCGGCGTGGAGCGAGACGAGGTCGGACTCGGCCAGCAGGGGGTCCAGCTCGCGCCAGACCACCCCCGGCGGGAGATCCGCGCGCACCGCGGGGTCATGCACCAGGATCCCGGGACCGAACGCCCGCAGGTAGCGCTCCACGAGCCGGCCGATCCGCCCAAAGCCCAGCAACCCGATGGTCCACTCCGACAGCAGCCTGCCCGTCCGTTTGGTCCACAATCCTTGGCGGCTCTCGCTCGCATGCCACGGCAGGTTCCTCGCCAGCGCGAGCATCATGGCGACCGTCAGCTGCGCGGCCGGCTCCACCACCTCATCCGGCGTCGTGTACACCGCAACGCCGCGCCGGCGGGCGGCCGCCAGGTCGATCGCGTCCGTCCCCACCCCGCAGCGGCTGATGCAGCGCAGCTTGGGCAGACCCTCCAGCAGCTCGGCGCGATAGGGTTCCACCCCCGCGAGCACGGCCTCCGCCTCCCGCAGCAGCTCCGGCAGCTCCTCCTGGCGCAGGCGCCGGCCGACGCGGTTTTCCCTGACCTCAAACCCGGCGTCCCGCAGCGCCTCGCGGGGCCGGTCATCGAACTCGCAGAACTGCTGCAACGTCACGTAGACAATGGGACGTCCCCCCACCTGTGCTCGGCCTGCCTTTGGCAGGCCGTCCAAGGCTCGTTCCGCCGTGCTGGCCCCCCCACCTGTCTGGGCCGTCGCTGGCGGGCCCAGCGGCCCACGTCCCTGTGGCGGTTTCGCCGAAGGCGACGCTGAGACAGGTGGGGTGGCGCCCAGGTGGGGGGACCCCAACACCTGCTGCAGCACGGCCTGTTGCCCCGGATCGCGCGCGAGAGACGCCTGCACCCGCGCGACATCCTGCGGCTCGTTGATCGCCGGATAGCCCCGGCTGAACTCAACCCCCCGGAGCGTGAGATCATGCTCAAGGAGCCGCGACTGATCGATCGCCTCCGCGCGCTCCAGCGGGGTCCGCGCCAGCCGGCCGTACCGCTCGAGGAGATCCCGCCGGTAGCCGAGGATCCCCAGGATGACCCGGACCGGCTCCCATCCGCCGGCCCCGTCGAGCGGCAGCGCCGAAAAATCCCTCGCGCAACACAGGATCCGCCTGGACGCGGAGATGACGCACTTGACCACGCCGCGGTCGCGCAGCGCCTCCGCCTGCTCGATCCGGCCGAGGGCGTTCCAGGCCGGGGTGGTGGGATCCGACTCGATCGCCTCCACGAACGCCGCCAGATCCGCCGGCAGCACGAGGATCTCATCCCCCTGCACGTTGACCACGTGCGTGCAGTCGAGCGACCGCGCGGCCTCCGCCACGCGGTCGGTCGCCGCCGGGTGCTCGGGAGAGGTCATCGCGCACCGCCCGCCGAACCGCTCGACCGCGTCGCGGATCTCGTGATCGCAGGTCGCCACCACGACCTCGGTGAACCGGCCGCACAACAGGGCGCGCCTGCGGACATGCTCGACCATCGGCAGCCCGTGGACCGGCACGAGCGGCTTTCCCGGAAACCGGCGCGAGGCCAGGCGGGCCGGGATGATGGCGGCGACGCGCACGCGGCTCATCCCCCCACCCGCCTCAGCCTGCCGGCCTAACGCTAGCCCGCCGGGTCCTGCCTGCCTGCCCGGCAGGCAGGCCGCTGCGCATCGCAACAGGTGTCAGACACCTGTCGACCGCTCGTCTGGCGTCGGGAAAGGTGTCAGACACCTTTTGAGCGACCGGCCGCGCGCTGGCTGCGGGTGGCCAGGCGCTCCGCGCGCCGCGAATTCGAATGTTGCGAGCTTTCGTCATGAGCCGGGCGCAGCAACATTCGCTGAGCGGCGCGCGGAGGCCTGGCCACCCGCAGCTGGCGAGCATGCGCGTCATCCGCCCTTCTGCAGCACGACGAGATCCTGGCATCCTTCGGGGTAGGACTCGATCGCGCCCTCCACGTAATCGACCAGCGCCAGACCGGACTCGCGCGGCCAGATGTCCAGCACGTACTCCTTGCGCATGACGGTATAGCCGTATTCCGGCGTGGCCGGATCATCCACCACATAGAGGTAGTCGCGGCCGCTGCGGATGAACGAGTCCACCGGCTCGGTGAACCGGTACTTCTCCAGGCTCTCAGGGCTGAAGGCCGCGGTCCGCCTGAGGTACTCATAGGAATGCACGGTGTGCAGCATCACCCCGCCGGGTTGCAGCATCCGCGCCAGCTCCTTCAGCCACGCCTTGTGGTTGGGCTCGGTCAGATGCGTGAAGACGCTGTAGGAATAGATGAGGTCGAAGGCCGCATCCTCCACGTCAAGGGGCGGGGTGGCGCGGTTGACCACGAAGCGGCCCCACGGGCACCGCCGCCGGCACTCGGCGACCGCCTCGCGGCGCACGTCGCACCCGAACACCGAGGCCGCCGGTGCCAGCGCGGCGAGGTGTTGGGTCAGCCGGCCGGGCCCGCAGCCGAAGTCAAAGATCGAGGAGCACGTCCTGAAGGAGCGGCCGTGCCGGGTGAGCACCGCGTCAAAGCGCTGCAGCTGATTGAAGTTGTAGCGGCGCTGCAGGTCGTTGATGAGCCACCCGTTGTGCCGGCGCACCCACGCCCTCACCAGACGGACCGGTGGGCGCAACACATCGACCGCGCTCATCTCGCCACGCCTCCTATTGCGGGCATGTACCACAGTCCACGTTGAGACATTGCCCGGTGATGGCCGACGCGGCCGGGCTGACCAGGAACGCGACGGCCTCCGCCACCTCCTGGGCCGTCGGCAACCGGCCGAGCGCGGTCTGGGTCGAGGCGAACGACGCGAGGTACGCGCCGACCCCCTGGCCATGCGCCGGCGACGCCGGCTCGGCGAGCGCGGCGAGGAGGCGCGCGGTCTCCACGTAGACCGGACAGACCGCGTTCACCCGAATGCCGCGGGGGCCGAGCTCCTTCGCCAGGGCCTGGGTGAGGCCGTTCACCGCGAACTTCGCGGCGCAGTAGACGCTGTTGTTCGCGCTGCCGCGCTTGCCCGCGAGGCTGGAGACGTTCACGATGCAGCCGCCCTGCCGCAACACCGCCGCCGCCGCCGCGCAGCCCCACAGCGTCCCCAAGACCGTCGTGTCGATGATCTCCCTCACGAAGGCCTCATCGATGTCTGCGATCGCCCGCCATCGGGACACGCCGGCGCAGTTCACCATGACATCCAGCCGGCCGAACCGCGCCACGGCCGTGTCCACAAACCGGCGCACCGCGTCCCGCTCGCGCACATCGAGGCTCGCGTGCAGGACGGCGCGCGGCAACGAGGCGCCCTTCGGCGACCGGGCGCAGACCGCCACGCGATAGCCCTGGGCGCGCAAGCGATCGGCGATCGCCCGCCCGATCCCGGAGGTCCCTCCGGTGATCAGGGCGACCGGCTGCGTGGCTCGTGTCTTCAGGCGCCGGAGAGCCGGTACGGCGAGCGTCCCTGTTCGTGCCATCGTCAGCCTACGCTTCGTGACTCCGTGTCAGGATCCAGGCTGGCGGCCCGCTGGGTCTCAGCGGGCCGCCAGCTCCCTCGCCCCAGCCGTTGCAGGCTCAGCCGGAGCAACGTCTTGACCGCCTTCAGGATCTCCACCCGCGAAATCTTCGACGTGCCGTTATGCCGGAACGTAATGGTGATGGGCAGCTCGCGGATGGAGCAGCCCGCGCGTCGCAAGTAGTAGAGCATCTCGACCAAGAACGCGTAGCCGTCCGACCGGACGTGGCGGTAGTCGAACCGATCGAAGACCGACACGTCATAGAGCCGGAAGCCCCCGGTGCAATCGTACGGCAGACCCAAGAGATGCCTCGTGCACCAGTGCGCGGTGTGCGTGAGGACGCGCCGGATGAGGCTCCAACCCCGCAGCCCCCCGCCATCGAGGTAGCGCGAGCCCACCACGACATCCGCTTGCCCGGCGTGCGCCAGCATGGGCCGAAGGTACGCCGGGTCGTGCGCGAAATCTGCGTCCATCGTCAGCACGTGCGTGTAGCCGTGCTCTCTGGCATGGGCGAACCCCCGCTCATGCGCGCTGCCGATGCCAAGCTTCCCTTCCCGGTGGATGACCCGCAGGGGAAGCTCCGCTGCCAGTCGGTCCAGCAGCTTGCCCGTCCCATCCGGCGACTGGTCATCGATCACGAGCAGATCCAGTCCGAGCCCCTGGGCCAGGATCCCGCGGAGCAGCCGCTCGATATTCCCGACTTCGTTGTACGTGGGGATCACGACCAGGGTCTTCATGGCACCATCAGCCGGCGCGGGGCCGCGCCCGCATGCTCCAGGTCGCTCTTCCACATCATCTCGATCAGCTCGTCAAAGGAGGTCTTCGGCTCCCATCCCAGCACGCGGCGCGCCTTGGACGCGTCCCCGACGAGGTGATCGACCTCGGCCGGCCGGATGAGCGCAGGGTCCACGACGACGTGCTCGGCGGGGTCCAGGTCCGCCAGGGCGCACGCGAGGTTGACCACCTCCTGGACGCTGCGGCTCTCGCCGGTCGCAATCACGTAGTCATCCGGCCGCTCCTGCTGGAGCATGAGCCACATCGCCTCGACGTAGTCCCCGGCGAAGCCCCAGTCGCGCCGCGCCGCAAGGTTGCCCAGCCGCAGCTCCTTCTCCAGCCCCAGCTTGATCCGGGCGACCCCGTGGGTGATCTTCCGCGTCACAAACTCTAGGCCCCTCCGGGGCGACTCGTGGTTGAACAGGATGCCCGCGCAGGCGAACAGCCCGTAGCTCTCGCGGTAGTTCACCGTGATCATGTGGCCGTACACCTTGGAGACTCCGTAGGGGCTTCTGGGATAGAACGGCGTCTGCTCGTTCTGCGGGCTCTCCGGGGCCATGCCGAACATCTCACTCGAGGAGGCCTGGTAGAACTTGGCGTCCGGCTTATGGAGCCGGACCGCTTCCAGCATTCGCGTCACCCCCAGGCCGGTCACCTCGCCGGTGAGCGCCGGCTGGTTCCAGGAGGTCGGCACGAACGACTGGGCCGCGAGGTTGTAGACCTCATCCGGCCGGACGGTGCGGATCGCTTCGTTCAACGAGGACTGGTCCGTCAGATCGCCCTGGATGAGCTGGATCCGATCGACGAGGTGCTCGATCCGGTCGAACCGCTCCAGGCTGGAGCGGCGGACCATCCCAGAGATCCGGTAGCCCTTCTCCAGCAGGCACTCGGCGAGGTAGGAGCCGTCCTGTCCCGTGATCCCGGTGATCAACGCCGTCTTCTCCATCCCTGGCTCCTTCAATGAGCACGCAACTTACGGAGCCCGGAGGGCGACGTACGTTGCTGTGCGAATTGAACCCCACCACCTGTCCTCCGGTCCCGCCACCGGCGGCACCGGTCACCGTTGTCCGCCGCTCGAGCCTCCGCCTTCGGCGGAGGCAGACAGGTGGTGGGGTGACCTTCAGCCAGAGACTTGCGTTCGCTTCGCTCCGCAAGTCTCGGCTTCATGTCAGACGATCCGCACCTGCGGCAGGGGGACAATGAACCTGGTGCCCGCGTCGCGCAGCGGCCGTTCCCGCTCAAGAAACTCCTCCAGAAAATGCCAGGGGAGGACCAAGAGGTCGTCGGGACGCGCCTGGCGCATCTCGTCCTCTGAGCAAATCGGGATCCGGCTACCCGAGGTGGTGCGGCCCACCTTGGCCGGGTTCCGATCCGCGATGGCGATCAGGGTCTCCGGCCCGATGCCGCAGTACTGCAGGAGGACGTTGCCCTTCGTCGAGGCGCCGTAGCCGAAGAGGCGCCGGCCCGATCGCCGCCGCTCGGCCAGAAGACCCAGGAGCTCCTCCCGGACGCGCTGGACGTTGGCCCGAAACCTCGCGTAGGGGGCCGGGGTGTCGTAGCCGCGCCGGCGCTCTTCCGCGAAGGCGCCGTCGATCCGCTCCTGGTTGGCTGACGGGACCGGCACCCCGCCGTCGCGCTTGACCAGGGTGCAGCGGAGGCTGCCGCCGTTCGCCTCGTTGAAGGTGATGTCCTGGAACGCGAAGCCGGCCTCCTCCACCAGCCGCCGCAGCGTGTGGAGGCTGTAGTAGCCGAGGTGCTCATGGCAGATGGCGTCAAACGCGGTATGCTCCAGCATCGCGCCCAGATAGCTCATCTCGAGCACCCAGGCGCCGTCGTCCGCCAGGATCCCGTGGACGTCGCGGCAGAACTCCCGCGGGGCCTCGACGTCATAGAACATCGCGATGCTCGTCACGACCTTCGCGCGCCGGCCCGGCAGCTGCCGCGCAAACTCGCGCCGGCTGAAGACCGTCGGCAGGTACACGATCCCGTGGCCCTCGGCGTCCGGCCGGACGTTGGAGGGCTCGAAGCCGACCTTCACGAGGCCCGCCTGCTGGTACGCGAGCAACGTCGTGCCATCGTTGGCCCCGATATCCACGACCAGATCGCCCCGGCGCAGCGGGATGCGCGATTCGATCTCCCGCACCAGCCCCTCGAGGTGCCGCCGCATCATCGGGTTGATGCCGGAGCGGTACCCGTAGTCCCGGTACAGGATCGACGGCGGCACGGTGTGCTGCAATTGGACGAAGCCGCAGGAGGCCCGCCCGGGCTGCGCCTGGCACCGGACGACCTGCAACGGAATCGGCTCGTCCCAGTGATGCTCCGACGGGCCGTCGTTGAGCCCCGCCCCACGGCCTGCCCGCCCCGCCCTGATGGGCAGGACGTCCACATGGGGCGGGATGAACAGGCCGGCGATGGCCTGGCGCCCCAGGTCGATGACCGGCGACAGGATCGGGTTGCCGCAGATCCGACAGGCGTGGATCTCCTGGACCTGCCGGATCCACGGCTCGAGGGCCGCCTGGGAGCCGCTCATCGCGCGCGCTCGCGTGAGGCGCCCGTCATCGTGGCATCGAACAGGCCGGCCAGGCTCCACTCCAGCCCCGCCCGCCGGACGGCCGCCACGCCTTCGCCGATGACGTCGAGGCCGGCGAGCTTCAGGTCCGCGTCGACGAGCACCTTGACCAGCTCCTCGAACGAGAGCTTCGGCGCCCAGTTGAGCAGGCGCCTGGCCTTCGAGCCATCCGCCCGCAGCACCGTGGCATCGCTGGTCCGACACTGCTCCGGATCGGTCGTCACGCGCCCCTCCCGGCGCAGCCCGACATAGCCGAACGCGACATCGACAAAGTCGGCGACCGCGTGATCCTCTCCGGTGCCGAGCACCACGTCGTCAGGCGCGTCCCGCTGCAGCAAGGCCCACATCGCCTCGACGTACTCCGGCGCATAGCCCCAGTCCCGCCTGGCCGACAGGCTGCCGAGCCCGATCGTCTCCTGCTCGCCCGCGAGGATGCGGGCCATCCCGCGGGTGATCTTGCGCGCGACATGATCCTCTCCGCGGCGGTGCGACTCGTGGTTGTAGAGGATGCCGCTTGCGGCAAACACCCCGTGCGCCTCCCGATAGATGCGCGCCAGGTGATACGCGTAAAGCTTCGCAACCGCGTACGGGTTCTTGGGGTTCATGGGCGAGGCCTCATGCTGAGGCGGGGGTGCCTCCCCGAAGATCTCGCAGCTTGAGGCCTGCACGAACCGGATCGCCGGATCCGCCCTCCGGATCGCCTCCAGCAGGCGCAGCGTCGACAGCCCGGTGATGTCGGTCGTGTAGGCCGGGATCGCGAAGCTGACCCTGGAGTCCGACTGGGCGCCGAGATGATAGAGCTCGTGGGGCCGAGTGTCCTGCATGACCTCGACGAGGCGCGCGCCGTCCGCGAGATCGCCGAGGACATCGATCCGGCCCGCGTTCGATGGAGCCGCGGCGGGGTCCGGGCCACGGCGGCTGAGGCCGTACACCTCGTAGCCCTTGCTCAGCAAAAACTCCGCCATGAAGGAGCCGTCCTGTCCGGTCACGCCGGTAATCAGCGCGCGGCGGCGCATTCCATCAGCCCGCTCATCCCGGCGAGCCTTTTCGCAAGACGGTAAAGTGTCCGATCGCCGTGTCTGCGGCGTAGGGGAACTCCGGGTGCTCGCGCAGCCACTCGGACCGACCCGTGGGCGCCACGACGTAGTCCGGCGCCCCCAAGTCGGAGAGCGCGCGCGACACCTCGTCGGGCTGCCGCCGATCCCACGCCGAGAGCAGCGCGTTGATGCGCCCCAGCTGCTCGTCATACCAGCGCAGGCTCCGCGCATCAAAGTACAACCCCACCGGGTGCCCAAAGAGCATGGACCGGCCTGTGCGAACCCGCAAGAACCCATCGTGCATCAAGGTCCTCCCGTCGCGAGCCACCGACAACGCGAGGAACGTGGCGGATGCGGGGGTGGAGCTGCGGACGTACTCGTTCACCCCCACCCACTTCGCCGTCTCATTGTCGCCCATGACGCCGTGGCGCACGAGAGAGCGCAGGGCGTCCAGCCGACGATGGAGCGTGCCGATGCCGTAGAGGCTCAGGACCCCGACCGCCATGGCCACCGACACCGCGCGCAGCCGCCAGGCTGGACGCATGGCGACAACGATCCCTTGGCTCCGGGCTGAGGGCTGGGGGCTCTGGGCGCCAGAGCCGGATAGCCTTCGGAGCGCAACCCCGGTCATCACGACGCTCATCCCGATCACCACGACCGCCAGCTTGGCGTGGAACGTGTCGTGGAGCAGATAGAGCGCCATCAACACGCCCCAGGCGGCCCCGAGCCCCGCCCACGACCGGGCCTGCTGCACCCCCTTCAGCAGCCCGACGCCCAGCGCCAGGTACAGCACGTACTGCGTCCACCAGAGCATCCGGGGGGGATGCGCGGCGGCCAGATACGGAATTTTCAGCCCATCAGGGGCCAACGAGACGTACAGGCCGCCGAGCAGCCACACGAGCCCGCCGAGCCCGGCCACCACCTTGACCCGCTCCATCGCCGCGGGGTTCGGCCCGCGCATCACCAACCCGGCCGCGCACATCGCGAGGAACAGGGCGCTGCCCATGGGGGGGTTCTTGAACGGGTCGGCTTCGCTCGGATCTTCGCGGACCAGGTGATCAAAGACCCACGGGTGGCTCCCGTCAGGCGGCCGCACGAACGCGTAGTAGACGGCCAGCGACGCGGCGACGAGCCCCAGGGCCGCCAGGCCGGCGATGCGCCGGCCCCGCGCGCCCAGCCGGTCCTTCCAGAGGAGCGTGCCGGCGAGGAGCAGCGGCATCGCCGCGCTTTTGAGCGAGATCAGCGGCACCAGCGCCATCAGGGGGATCACGCGGCGCGGCGCGCTGCCGGCGAGGCTCGCGTGCAGCAGCCAGATGATGACCGGGGCCGCGAAGACGGTCGGACTGAAATCAATGCAATCGACGGCAAAGCCGCGGTTGTTCAGGATCTGGTGCCCCAGCAGCATGAGCGAGAGGATCGCGATGCGCTCCCCGGCGCGCGTCGCCCCAAGGAGCCGGGCGGTCCGATCGATGCCGAGGAGCGCTGCCGCCGTGAGGCCCATGAACACGACGAAGGTCACCCGGTCATCCAGCCAGCGCTCCCCCACCAGTTTGACGAGCAGATACACGAGCGAGTGCATTGTCGGGCGCGCGGGCGACATGAACGGATCGTCGGGGAAGCTGTCCGGATGGAGGGCCTGGTAGGCGTTGCCAAAATAGCCGGAGGTCGGCTCCAGGCCCCGAAACATCGCTAGCGGATAGAGGAGGGTCATGCCCATCATAAACACGGCGACGACGCTCATATGGTCATCGCGGTGAACCCGCCGTCCACGGTGACGATCGCGCCGGTCACGAAGCTCGCCGCATCCGAGGCCAGCCACAGGACCGCGCCGATCAGCTCCTCCGGACGGCCGAACCGCCCCATCGGGGTGTGCGTGAGGATCTTGCGCTTGCGCTCCCGGTCGATAAAGTGCTGCAGGCTCCACGCGGTTGGGAAAAAACCTGGCCGCAGCGCGTTCACCCGGACGCCAAACGGCGCCCACTCCCGCCCCAGATTCTGCGTCAGGTTCGCCACCCCGGCCTTGGCGGTGGAGTACACGAAGGCCTTCGACAGCGGGGGCCCCATCGACACCGAGGTGAAATTGATGATGCTGCCGCGGCGCCGGGCGACCATCGCCTCGCCGAACACCTGGCAGCCGTAGAGCGTGCCGATGAGGTTCACGCCGATGATGCGCTCGATCTCCTTGGCGGAAATCCTGAAAAACGGCGTCGGGGCGTTGGTCCCAGCGCCATTCAGCAGCACGTCCACGCGCCCATGCCGGCGCAGGATCGCATCCCGGCAACGCGCCAGCGACCGCTTGGAGGTCACATCACAACGCAGGTGGCTGGCTGCGGCTCCCCCTGAAGGCGTCCGGGCATCCAGGCGGATCACGGTCATGCCGGAGTCCTCCATCGCCCGGGCCAGCGTCGAGCACAAGTAGCCGGCGCCCCCAATGACGGCCGCCACCTTGCCGTTGAGGCGAAACCGCTCATCGATCGTCATCGCGGAGCATGCTCATGAAGTTGGGCACCGCGCGGCCTCCCAGGGGGCCGTCCGGCTCGCCCACGGCAATGAAGGCGCAGCCGGCTTCGTCGGCCGCCGCGGCGTCCTCCAGCGTGTCCCCGAAGAACACCAGGCTCTGGCGGTCAAGCCCCTGCTGCTCGCGGAAGGCCGTCAGCCACGACGCCTTGTGGACCGGCGCACCCTGCACCACGTCGAACCAGTCCTGCCAGCCGCGGTGTGCGAGGATCTCGCGCAGCACCGCATCCGGCGTGCTGGATAGCACCGCCACGAGGTAGCGGCCGTGAACGCGCCGCAGGAACGCCGTGGCCCCCGGGATCTCGGCCGCGGCGATGATCTGCGCCGTGGTCGCGGCCTCAAACCGCTCGTGGAGGGATGCCGCCCGCGCCTCGGTATACGGCTGCCGCAGGATCTGCTCGTAGACATGGCGGAACTTTTCCCACCGCGGCGCGTGGTGGCTGCCCCAGCAGTACGCCAGGATCTCGTCGCGCTGCGGACACTCCGCAAAGCAGGCTTCAAAGGCGCGGCGCTTGATGGGGTTCGAGTCGACCAGCGTCCCGTCGAAATCGAGCACCAGGGCGCGCGCCCCGCGGACGAGGTCAGCGGCTTCGGACATGACGAAGGGCCTCGGTCACCTGGCGCATCCGCTCGCTCCACTTCCAGAGGACAAACACGTCCGACGCGAGCACGACGAAGGTGTAGCCCGCCTCCAGCGCAGCCGCCACCGCGGGCTCGGCCGGTTCGATGACCTGGGTGCCGCAGGCTTTGCGGCGGCGCCGGCACGCCTCGATGACGCGCGCGCAGGCCTCTGTCACGCGCGGGTGCCCAAGCTGGCCGGGAATCCCCAGGGAGCCGGAGATGTCGTACGGGCCGATCATCACGCCGTCGACCGCCTCCTCGCCCAACAGCTCGTCGATCGCCTCAACCGCCCTGACGGACTCGATCTGGATGATGATCGTCGACCGCTCGTTCCAGCTCGCGACGTACGCCTCGAACGCCGCGCCGTAGCCCTGCGCCCGGGCCACCCCGTAGCTGCGCGCGCCGAGCGGCGGGTACTTGCACCAGGCGACCACCTGCTCGACCTCGGCGCGGGTCGAGACGTTCGGCACGATCACGCCGTCGGCCCCGGAGTCCAGCAGCCGCTTGATCTGCTCGCCGTTGTGCGACGCCACCCGCGGCAGGCACGCGACGCCGCCCGCCTGCGCGGCCGCGATGATGCGCTGGGCCTGCTCCTGGCTGATGGTGCTGTGCTCCAGATCGATCCCCACGAACTCCACCCCGGAGGCCGCGAGCAGCTCCGTGATCGAGGGGTGCCCCAGGGAGGTCCAGGCGCCGAACACCGGACCGTCCGAGGGAAACAGCTTCGTCGTCATGAGCGTCTGCGGAAGATGCCGTAGGCTCCGCGCGCGGTTTCAAACTGATAGCCAAAATCCGGTTGCTCGCGCAACCACGCAGACTCCTCGATTGGAACGACGAGGTAATCCGGGGATCCGAGTGCCGCGAGATGCGTCGAGACGCCCGCAAGGTCCTGGAGCTCCCACGCCTCAACCACGAGCTGCACATGTCGGCGCTGGGCTTTGAGCCATTGGACGTCCTGGTAGTCAACGTAAAACGCTGAGGCAGAGCCCAGCGGCATCGACCGGCCTGTCCGGTTGCGCAACGAGCCCTCATACCGGAGGCCCCATGGCTCCCCGAGCGCGTTTCGGCTCGCCAGCGCGAAGACCGTGGCGGAGGCAGGCGTGTGCTCCCGGATGTACGGATTGACCTCGACCCAGATGGCCCCGCTGTTATCCCCCACGATGCCGTGGCGCACCAAGAAGGCCAGGGCGTCCCACCGGCGGTGCACGATGCCAACGCTATAGAGACTCAGCGTCCCGAGGCACATCGCGACCGCCACGATCCGAAGCCGTGTGCGGGCCGACAACACGCCAGGCAGGCCAGCAAAACGTGCCAGGCACTTTTCCCGCGGCGAGACGACAGGTCGAAGGGTGTCTGACACGTTTCGCCGCCACGCCATCCCGACCATCACGAGGGTGACCACGGCCACCACCGCGGCAAGCTTCGCTCGAAACGTCTCATGGACCAGATACAACCCCATCAGCAGCCCCCACGCCACACACACGCCTGCGCTGGAGGCGGTGCGCTGCAACCACTTCAGCAGCGCCACGCCAAGGGCTGCACCCATCACGTACTGGATCCACCACAAGGCCCTCGTCACGTCAAGGGGGACGAGGTAGGGGATCTTGATCGGATCGGGTGCAGAGGAAAGGTACAGCCCTCCCGCCAACCACACCGCAAGCCCCGTGCCGGCCAGGATCCGGAGTCTGACCGAGACGGCATCCGGCAGGCCTTTCACCATCATCCCTGCCAGACAGAGACCCACGAACACCAAGTTGGCGGCCAAGGGGTTCAGAAAAGGATCGGCTTCAGCGTTCTCCAGCTCGCGATGGAGATAATCAAAGAGCGCGACATCGGTGCCATCAGGCCGCCGCAGGAACGCGGCATAGCCGAGCCACGCGAGCACCCCAAGCAGCCCGGTGGCCGCAACGGCGATCACTTGACCCCGAGGCCGCAATCGCTCTTTCCAGAGCAGCACTCCGGTAATGAGGCAAGGGAGCCAGCCGTTTTTCACAGAGAGGGAGAGGATCAGGACCATCAACGGGATCACCACCAGCGGCCGCGGACCCGCGAGACACCAATACAGCAGCCAGATGTTCAGGGGGCTGGAGAAGAGCGTCGCGTTAAACTCGGAGCCGAGGAGCTGCGCCTGGTTGTCGAGGACCCGATGGGCCACGAAGATCAACGACAGCATGGCGACGCGCTCGCCGGTGCGCCTTCCCCCCAAGAGCTGGACGGTTTTGTCCACCCCGGCCAGCGCCAGCACGGCAAGGGCGGCGAACACGACGATGGTAAACCGGTCATCCAACCACACGTCCCCCACGAGCTTGACCAGGAGATAATAGGCGGACACCATCGTTGGACGGAAGAGCGACATAAACCGGTCGCCGGGAAAACTGCCCGGGTGCAACACCTGGTATACGCTCCCCCCGTAGCCCGCGCTGTGTTCCAGGCCGCGAAACATGGCGAGTGAGAACAGGGCGCTCATCGCCACGATCAGCAGCGCGATCGATCCCGGCGCCTTGTGATGCGCGCTCATCGCTCCCTCAGCGGTGCGCCGCCATCGCGGTTTCCCACTTATTCCCGTAGCGCATGAGCCGGGGGTCGCACACCAGCGCGTGCCACACCACCGCCTGGAACGCCTCGGTGTGCGGCGTCACCGACCGCTCGTTCACCGTGGGGATCACGAGGACGAGATCGCCCCGCTCCTTCGTGTAGCCGCCATCGCGCCCGACGATCCCGAGCACATCCAGGCCGCGCGCCTTCGCCTCATCGACGGCGGCGATGAGATTGACGCTGATCCGCCGGTCCCGGCTGCCGCCGCCGACCGACAGGATGAAGAGCGCGTCGCGCTCGCACGCGCGGCTCACCTTCAGCCATTCCGCAAACACCGTCTCCCACCCCTCATCGTTCGTGCGCGCCGTCAGCTCCGAGACGTTGTCCACGGGGCTGTACGCCTCGATCCCCGCCAGCTTGCGGAAATCGTTGACGGCGTGCGAGCAGTTGCCGGCGCTGCCGCCGACGCCGCAGAGGAAGAGCCGTCCGCCCTCCTCCCGCAGCCGGACGAGCCGCTCCACCATCCGCTCCACGACGGCGACGTCCAGCCGCCTGGCGATCTCCGCCGCCTCGGCGAAATGCCGGGACAGAAATGCGTCAGTCATCCCCCGGCTCCTCGGTCATCCGGCGTAGGTGAGCATGCGCTCCGCTTCGTCCTTCCCGTAGACCAGCTGGTAGAACTCGCGCGAGAGCGCCTCGAAGAGCGCTTCGCCCTCCTCGTCGAACTGCTCCGCCCGCGCGATCTCCGGATAGCGGGATGCCGGCAGCTTCGCGTACAGGGGGAAGGTCCGCTGCAAGCCGAGGATCTCATCAGGCTGCAGATAGGGCTTCGGCATGGTCAGCAGCGACTTCGAAATCACCGAGGTGGTCTGGAGGGCCGGGTCCAGCCACCCTTCCCGGATCGCCATCTCGCGCAAGGGCGTGCCGTGGTACGGGACGAACACGTTCACGCTCAGCGCGTCGTAGGTGCCGATCTCCCGGACGAGCTGGATGCTGTCGAACAGCAGCTCCCGGGTCTCATAGGGCATGCCCACCAGGACGTTCAGCGTATAGGGGATGCCCGAGGCGGCGACGATCTTGGACTGCTGGAGGATGAATGCGTTCGTCATCTTCCGCCGCAGCTTCTCCTGCCGGTACCGCTCGTTGCCGTGCTCCAGCCCGAAGGAGATCCGGTAGCAGCCGACCCGCGCCAGCCACTCCAGCTTCTCGGCGTCGATGTCCTCGAAGCGCGTCTGGAACCAGAACGGGAGCTTGAACTCCTCGTACATCGTGACGAACGCCGCCGCCTCCTCCTTCGGCCTGGCGAGGAACGCGTCATCATTGATGTAGAAAAACTCCGGCTCGTACCGCTCGATCATCGTCCGGATTTCCCGCCGGAGCGTCTCCATGGTCTTCCGGCGAAGGAAGAAGCCCTGCTGCTTTTCCTTGGCCAGCTTCACCTGGGTGGGCGAGTTGCAGAAGGTGCACGTGTAGGGGCAGCCCCGATAGGTCTCCAGCGGGATCGCCTTCCAGATCCGCGCCCCCAGGGGGCGGAGGAACCGGCGCTCGTCAAAGAGCGAGAAGTCCGGAATCACCCGGTTGATGTCGACGAGCGGCCGCGGCGGATTGGGGATCACCACGCCGTCCTGATCCTTCACCCAGGTCCCCTGCAGATGGGCGGGCGCCTCTCCGTGGCGGACGGTTTCGCAGAACTCCACGATGGTGGCTTCCCCCTCCCCGAGCCCCAGGCACTGGACATGGGGGGCTTCGCTCACCACCTGCGGGGCCATCGTCGAGAACACGCCGCCGATGAGCGTTTTGATCTGGGGGTAGTGGGCGAGGACATCGAGCAGTTCCCTGGCCTGCGGCCAGGTGTCCTCCACCAGCGTGGAGAAGATGGCCGCATGCGGCCGGTAGCGGTCCAGCGCCTTGGCGAAATCCCCCGCCAGGTCGGTCTTGGGCGCGCCCCAGAGGGACAGCGCGTCGAACTTGCGGCTGTTGAGCAGCTTGTTCGCCCGCGTGACGGGCAGCGGCTCGTGCAAGAACTCATACTTGGCCAGGTAGGGCGTGCAGTCGAACAGCTCCACCCGATAGCCCTGCTCGTTGAGGATGGCCGTGAACAAGGCCACCGCATAGGACGGCGTCAGCATCATGCTGAGGTTTGGATAGACCACCAGCACGCGGAACTCCTGCGGCTCGATCATGACCCCTCCCTGTGGCCGTCCCCTTCCCGTGTCCTGCCGATGATGCGCGCGAACGAGCTCATCCGGTGCTGCTGCAAGAAGGTCTGGAAGGCCTGCTGCGTCTGGCCATCCGCCGCGAGGAGCTGCCGCTCGAAGTCCGAGAGCGGCAGCGACGGATCCGCGCGCAGATGCGCCTGCACGATCTCGACGTCCAGCACCCCGGGCGTGCTCACTTCCAGCAGGGCGAACCCCGCCCGTCGCAAGAGCTCTTCCAGCCCGCTGAGGCTGAAGCAGTTCGTCCGATCCGGGGGGTACAGGTAGACGTTGCGCAGGCCCAGGACCGCCACGTCAAATCCCGAGCACACCAGCGCCGTCACGAAGAGCAGGCCGCCGGGCGCGAGACAGCCCCGGACCGCCTCCAGCAGGGAGGCCGGGTCGTCGACCCGGTCCAGCGATTCAAACAGCACCGCGGCCCCGATCCCGTCGAGCCCCGTCGGCCGCCGTCCCGCGGCCAGCTCCATCTCATTGACCGTCGTCACGCGGGAAAACGCGCCGCAGTCCTCCAGCAGCCTGGTGGCTTCGCTCGGCGGCGTCGCGACTTCCAGCGCGGCCGGCCGGGCCATGCCCTGCATCCGCAAGCTGCTCCGGATCCACTCCAGCTTCGGGCTGTGGACGTGCTCCTGGCGTTGCTCCGCGATGCCCGCGTGAAAGGTTTCGGCGGAACGCCGGGTGCGGTTCACGGCGCCCAAGACCTCGATCCAGGTGGCCGAGGGGGGCAGCTCCGCCAGGAACACGCTGCCGGTGTCAGGGCATCGGAGGTACTCGAACCCCTCCACCTGCCCCAGCGGCTGGAGCGCGGCGCCCGTGACGGGCGACCGCTCCCGGCGTCGGGTTCCCGCTCGAGCGGCTTGCCGCGCCTCCGTCAGGCACCGCTCGCGATAGGGCATGAGCTGCTCGAAGGGCTTGACGAAGCAGAGCGGGACGACGTGATCGGTCTCGATGGACCACATGGCTCTTAGGCCCTCCTCGCGGCCACATGCCGTTCCGAGACCGCGTAGATATCCCGGACGAGCTCCATCACGCGCCGCGCCTCCTCGAGGGTGCCGTGGGCCGCCGGCCGGCCCTCTGTGATGGCGGCGAGGAACTCCTGGACTTCCCGATCCCAGGACTCGTCCCGGTCAAAATGGATGATCTCCTCCCGCGGGTTGCCGAGCGCCAAGGCCTCGTCTTCGAACTGGCGCTTGCCGATGACGAGCTGCTCGCGGCCGTAGCTGCCGGTCTGCGACAGCAGGCCGCTGGCGGTCATGTAGCCGTTGCGGCAGCCGATCTCCAGGCGGAAGGTGTGCTTCCAGAGGGTCGCGGACGAATGCAGGAACGCGGGCACGTTGCGCTCGGACTTCAACAGCACGAACGCGTTGTCCTCGAGCCCGAAGCCCCAGAACGCGTCGACCAGCACCGCGTCAACGACCGTGAGCGGGCCCAGCAGCATGAGGAACAGGTCAAGCATGTGGATCCCCTGGTCGAGCAGGATGCCCCCGCCGGCCACCTCGGGTTTGCTGCGCCAGCCCTCTCGGTACCGGGTCCCCCCCGACTTGCCGTAGGTGCCCTTGACGTACAGGATCTCGCCCAACCCGCCGTCCCCGATCATGGCCTTGGCCGCCTGGACCGAGGGGTGCAGGCGGTGATTGAAGCCGAACATCAGCGTGGAGCTGGGGACGCGCTCGGCGGCGTCCGCGATGCGGCAGAAGTCGTCCCAGTTCCGCCCCGGGGGCTTCTCGCAGAACACCCGGCCGCAGTGCGTCAGGCCCGCGATGCACAGCTCGGGCGTGACGTGGTTCGGCGTGCAGACGAACACCGCGTCGACGGCGTCCCACGGGACCTGCGCCTCCGCCGGCAAGACGATCCCGTCCAGCCCGCAGGCCTCCGGATCCACCGCGGGATCGATGATCTTGATGTCCCGCACCTGTGGATGGCCGCGCAAGGCGCGGTACCGGATCTGGCCCATATAGCCGTAGCCGAAAATCAGGCACCGCATGGGGCCCCAGCCGATGACAGGCCGACGGCGGAGCACAACGCCTCCACGGACGCCTCGCTCACCGCGGTCGTGTAGCGCTCGACATAGCGCGCCGCGTCGCGCCACTGACGCCGCGCGTCCTCCGCAGCGACCGCCGCGTAGCGGCGCAACACCTGCGCGAGCTCGTCGACGGAGGACGCGCGCTCCCGCCACCCGTCCAGCTCGAAGAGCGGGTCGCCGTCCGGGCAGCGGGCGAGGCGGACGTAGACGGGTTTGAGCCCGTGCAGGACCGCATAGAGGACCGAGGAGGAGCCGCGGTAGAGCACCACCGACGAGCGGGCGAAGTCGTCCGCGATGGAGGCGGTCTGCGAGACCTCCAAGTTGGGCAGCTCCTCGGGGGGCTCCGGGAGCAGCGGGCGCAGGCGGGCGAACGGCATGATGGGGTGGCACCGGAACAGGAACCGGTAGTCAGGCAGGGCGCGGGCCGCGCGCAGCGTGAACTGGAAGAGCGCCTGCGACTCAGGGATGAGGCCCGATTCCGGCACGACGAGCGCCACCCGGACCTGCGGGCGGGGCGCATGGCGTTGCGCTGCGTCCGGCAGCTGCCGGAACGTCCCGAACACCACGAGCTTCGCGCGCGGATGGCTGGGCCGGAGCATGGCCTGGGTTTCCGGCCCGAGACAGAGCACGACGTCAGGCTGCGCGACGACGGCTCGACGATCCTCGGCGCCCAGCAGCGCGAGGTTGTGGCGCAGCAGGACGGTATGCTGATACCCCACCGTCTGGCAGGACGCCTGCGCCGCTTTGACGCCCCGCCAGAGACAGGACTCATACGCCTGGCCTTCATAGAACGTCACGACCGCCTTGGGGCCCCAGGTGCGGGCGGCGGCCCTCCCGACCCAGAACAACAGGCCTGTCAGCGCCGTGTCCGGGGCGAGGCAATCGCGGCCGGCGAACGCGAGGATCGCCCGGATCAACGGATCCGCTTCCTTCCGCCGGAGCCGCCACAGCCTCCAGCACGTCAGCAGCTGCTTGGCCATCATGTGGAATGGGGCCAGCGGATGCACAAGGCACAGGTCCGGCATCCGGGCGAGTGGCGACACGGCCACCTGGCCCCTGGCAAACCCGCCCCGAACCTTCCCAGAGACATCGCCGCACAGCAGCAGCATCTGGACGTTCCGCTGCGCCAGCCGCTGCTGGAGGTCGCCATAGTAGAAGTCCCGATCATCGTGCGGCCGCTCGGTGCCGAAGCACCACGTCCTGGCCAGGACATCAAACGGCCGGCGTGCCAGCATGGCCATCTGCCGCCGCACCAGCCAACGCATCCGCGCGAGCCGGACGCTCACGAGGCACGCGTACACCACGCACTGCCCCAGCCGGCGGACACGCGTCAGACGACCCCGCCAGGCCGCGACCTGCCACGCCGCGTGTCCCTCGCGCTGCAAGAGCCGCTCTTGCGTCTCATGCAGCGGATGCTTGATGTGCATCCAGCGGATCGCCAACAGCGGCAGATCAGGACACCGCTGCCGGATCTCGTGCAGCGCCTGCCCCAATCGCTCAAGGGTCACGACCGTCATGATGAGGCCATCTGCTCCACTGGGACGTCACCCGCGATCCGGGATGAGGCGGCCATCGCGGCTCGCGGCGGCGTGTTGATGGACATCACGGTCTGCTGTCCCCACTGAGCCGCGTAGCGCTCGGCGGCAGCGGCCAGGACCGTCTGCCGGTCCCAGCCGGCGTCGAACCCCTCCAGGAGCCACTGGAGGTACGTGCCCATCCGCTCGGCCGCGCGCCCATCCCGAAACGGGTCGAGCTCGTCCACGATCGATGCCCACGCCCCGAACCCCGGCACGCCGCCGGGGCGGCGCCAATGCTCGCAGCACGCCTCCCACAGCGCCGGCCAGTCCGTGAAGACCACCCGCCCGAGTCCGAGACGGTACAACGGGCTGACCGGCCACCCTTCGCGATCCATCAGCAGCGTCGGCACCCCGGCGAGCGCGGATTCCACCCCGGCGGTCGCGCCATAGAGATGGCCGTGGACCATCACATCAGCGGCCAGCGCCGCCGCCACCGGCGGGGTGGAGCCCTGGATCCGGCCGTCCTCGAACACCACGCAGCGGCCCGTGGCTTCCGCGCGCGCCAGCAACGCGGCCACCGGGCCCAGCCGCCGGCGCAGCGTCTGCGGGGTCTTCGGCTTGAGGAGCAGGCCAAGCCATGGCTCCTGGAGCAGGCGCTCGAGCAAAAACGCATACGCTTCACGCGGCAGCGCATGGCCCGGAACCCATCGGTCGTCGTCGGATGAGTTCTCGTCGCAGAAGGCCAGGAGCCGTCTCGCCCCCTGCCCGTGCAGGCGCTGGCGGATCTCCTGCGCGCGCGTGCGCCACAAGGCGGCGCGATGGTCCCCGAGATAGCCCGTCACCACGAAATAGGGGATGGTCGAGCCGGCCCGCCGTTCGACGTCAGCGCTCATGGCGGAGCAGCCAAACATGACGTCCGCCGCCGTGCGCAGTTGCGGCGAGGGGTGCATTTCCACTGACCGCTGGTAGATCGCGGAGATCCCGCCCCGGTCGTGCAAGGCGTCAGCGATCGCGCAGAACCGTTCGGTGATCCTGAACCATGACACGTAGATCTTGATGCGCTGCGAGGCGGCGAACTCGGCCCAGAAGGCCCGCTCCTGCCGGTAGGCGTGGAGATGGCGCGCCAGCCACCGGCCTTCAGCGGCGGGGAACGCGATCCGCTCCGGCGTCCTCGCTCGCCCGGCGCCAGGCCGGCGCGGGGGCACGCACGCCGAGGCCCACGGCAGGGTGGTTGCCTCCGGCCTCAGGGCAATAGCCGACATCCCGTGCCGGGCCAGCTCAGCCCACTTCGCGTCGTCCAGCGGGGCTTGCGGCAGATCGAAGGTCACGACGAGCCGGTCGGCCGGCAGCGACGACTGCTGCCAGAAAAAGAGGTTGGAGTGCCGGGACGGATCGGCGAGGTTCAAGTGCCCCCAGTAGTCCACGGCGATGCGCGCGCCTCCCGGCGCGGCCTGAGACGCCCGGGCGGGCGGCGGCGGGCGGGAGGCGCCAGGCCGGCGACGTCGCCTGGCCTCCTGCCAGAGGCCCCGAAGATCGCCAAGGCCGCGGCGGAGCTCCGGGGACACCAGCGCGGTCAACCGGCTCCGCAGCGGAGGCGTGGGAGGGATCGGCACGCACGTGATGCCGTGCGCTGACGCGTACCGGGCGACCGCCGCATCCCATGGCCGCCGCTCCAGAAAACAGACCGCCTGGCCGCCTCCGCCGGCCTCGCGCCTGACCTTCCAGGCGCAGACCTGGATCACGAGCAGCGCCCGCCACAGCGTCTGCCGTTGCGTCATGTTGGCCGTCGACGCCCCCACGACCTTCGCCAGGTACCTCGCGGCGCGCGCCCCGACCGCGTGAAACGCCGGCTCGCGCATGACCTCGGCGTGCACCTCAAGCAGATCCTGATACAGCATCCGCAACCAGACCGAGCGGCCGTGCGCGTCGCGGATCTCCTCCATGCGAAACGCCAACGGCTCAAGCGACACCCCCAGGAGCCGCCCGGTCAGGCGGGCGGCCGCCAGGCCGAGCCGCGAGGCGTCCACCACATACCACCGCGCGGCCGCACGGGGGCCCTGCCGTATGAGAGACGGCAGGATGCCCTGCACCCAGGTCCGCAGCGTCAAGCACTCGACAAAGACGTTCATCCCCGATCGCTGGTTCCCTCGCGCGCCACGTCACTCCTTGACCACCCGCCACCCCGTCGTGGTCCACCGGGCGCCGGATGACTCTGCCTCGGCGAAGAGGGGGTCGATATTCTCACGGTTCTTGCTCGCTTCGCCATTCTTGCTCGCTTCACCTTGTTCGACCTGCTTCTGGACGTTCTCGATGGCCATGTAATCGTCGTGTCCAAACGTGCGCTTGTCGTAGAAGTTCCGATAGAACTCAATGATCTCCTCGTAGGTAAAATGCTGCTTGAGCATCGCATGGCTCTTGGCCATTCGCTGCGGGTTTCTCACGATCCGCATCATCCACTCCCAGCGAATCTTCCGAATGTCGGTCCCCCGCAGCGGCACCTTCTCCGGCGGAAAAACATCCCCATAAAACGGGGTCTCCCGAAAGAGGGTGGGCGTATAGGGTTGCGCTTGCTGTTCGAGCAGCCGCTGGGTCTCTTCTTTGGTGGGTTTCAACAGGTCGTACAGGAACGTCCCCGGATACACCCGCAGGACGGAGAGGACCGGCTGCGAGACGTATTCGAGGTCCTTGGCGAACTGAATGGTGCCCATCGCTTCCTCGTAGGTCTCGGTCGGGAACCCCACGATAAAGAAGCAGGTCACCACAAAGCGGGTGGACGCGTACTCAATCGAACGCCGGGCGCGTTCGATCTGGAGATTCTTCCCCATCAGTCTCTGCAAGCGCGCACTGGAGGATTCCACCGCCAGCGCCATGAGCACCGTCCCCGCCTCCTGAAACAGGTCCAGCACCTCCTCGTCCATCTGATCCGCCCGCAAGCCCTGGGGGAAGTTGAGTCGAATCCCCGGGACCTCCTTGATTACCAACCGCAGGATGTCCTTACATTTGTCCTTGGGGACGTTGAAAATGTCATCGACAAACATGAAGTTCCTGATCCCGCGATTGACGTGATACTGCAGCTCCCCCACGATGTTCTCCGGGGTGCGGCGGCGAATCTGCTTCCCGAAGAGTTGATGGCAGTAGAAGCAGGAGTACGGACATCCCCGCGAGCCGCAGATCACGGCGCTCTTGGAGAGGTCTTGGAAGGCCTGGTTGGCCATATTGCTGTACGCGTGCAGATCAATCAGATCGTAGTCGGGAAACGGCACCACGTTCAAATCCTTCATCAAGGGGCGGGGGGGATTGACGTGAAACTGCCCGGCCTTGAGGACGGCCGTCCCCAGGACGTCCAAGGGGAGCCGACCGGTGGTGCGCAGGGCTTGGACGATTTCAAGAAAGGTTTCCTCCCCCTCCCCCATGACGGCGAGATCGAGGAGCTGCGGCTCGACCAACTCCTCCGGGGAGGCGTTGGGATACGGCCCGCCGCCGATCAGGGGAACCCCTGGGGCGACGGTGCGAAGGAATTGCGCCATGGCGATGAACGCATCCCGGGCACTGGACAACGACCGCAGGCCGATCAGCTCAGGGGCAAACTCCCCGATCATGGCCTTGACGGTCTCACGGGGATTGTCAACGGTTGAGGTATGAAACACCTTGAACTCCATATCGGGGAACCGCTGTCGGACGAAGGACACCAGGTACAGGAGCCCAGTCGGGTGGCTCCGCCAACTCGCATCAAGCTGCCCCCACCCCCCATTGGGCGCATCCCGTTCAATATCGATCAACAGGACGCGCGTCAACTTGCTCGGGCCATCTTCAGCCGTTGTCTGCAGCTGCACCCGCACCGGCGTGACGTGCCCCCCCTCCTGGTCGGCGTCGTGAGAGCCGCAGCCGCAGGAGCCGCATCCACACGAGCCCTTCACTTCCCCCTGCTCCTCCATGGGTTCCCCCCTATGTGCTCCCCGATTCTCCACGGCGATCGTCCGTCCCTGATAGTCGTAGCACGGCGTTCGCCACAGCGACGCATCGCTGCAGCTCGTCCTCCGTCATCCCCGCGCTGCTGGGCAGGCTCACGGCGCGCGCGTACAAGTCGGGCGCCACCTGCACGTCGAACGCCTGGCAGCCCCGATAGGGCGGCAGCGTGTGGATCGGCTGCCACAGCGGCCGCGCCTCCAACCCCTCGGCAGCCAGTCGATCAAGCACCGCGTTCCGTTGGCCCACCGTGGTGCCTGGCGTCAACAGGACGGTGTACAGCCAAAACCCCGGGTCGGTCTGCGGCGGTGTGGGCATCAGCGTGATGCCGTCGATGCCGCGCAACGCGCGCTCGTAGGCGGCGGCGATGCGGCGTTTGCGATCCAGCAACTGATCCATCTGCTCGAGTTGCGCCAATCCAATCGCCGCATGCAGGTTCGTGAGTCGGTAGTTGTAGCCGACGTCGCGGTGGTGATATTCCCGTTGATCATCCCGCGCCTGGGCCGAGACATAGCGGACATAGTCGGCCTGCCGCGCATCGGCCGCCACCACCATGCCGCCCCCTCCGCAGGTCAGGGTCTTGTTGCCGTTAAAACTGAAGACGCCCAGGTCCCCCACCGTCCCCACATGGCGGCCGCGAGAGCGCACGCCGATCGCCTCGCACGCATCCTCCACCACCATCAGGCCATAGCGACGGCCTAGCTCCATGATCTCGTCCATCGCGCACGCCGAGCCGAGGAGGTGCACCGGCAGGATGGCGCGCACGCGGCGGCCGGTCCGGGTGTTGACGCAGGCGCCGCCTCGCCGCTCGCACTGATGCTCCAGGAACCGCCGCACGCCGGCGGCGTCCATCTGCCAGGTCTGCGGATCGGCGTCGATGAACACCGGATGCGCCCCGCAATAGCGGATCGCGTTCACCGGCGCGATGAACGTGAGGGTCGGCACCAGCACTTCATCACCGGGCCCGACCCCGGCGGCGCGCAGCGCCAGATGCAGCCCTGCGGTGCCGTTCACCACCGCCACGGCGTGCGCGGCCCCGACGTTGGCCGCAAAGGCCTGCTCAAACCGGCTGACGAACGGCCCGACCGACGAGATCCAGCCGCTGTCCAGGCACGCCTTCAGATACGTCCACTCGTTGCCGGCGAGCCTCGGCTCGCTGAGCGGAATGCGCCGCGGTGGGGCGGGCGCGTCAAAGGACGTAGGCGCCTGGACGGTAGCCATCAAGGTGTTCCCGCATCCACTCGATCGTCAGTCGCAGCCCCTCATCCAGCGACACCGCGGGCTGCCAGCCGAGCAGCTCCTTCGCCAGGCGGTTATCCGAGAGGAGACGCTCCACTTCGCTGTCCTGCGGCCGCATGCGCTGCTGCTCCTGCGCGATCTGCACGCGCTGCTCGGCCAGCTCAGCGATCCGCCGCGCCAGCTCGCCGATGGCGATCTCGCGCCCCGACCCCAGGTTGATCGTGCGGCCGACCGCGTGGGGCGAGGCGCCCGCCCGCACGAAGCCCTCCACGGTATCGCTCACATAGGTCAGATCCCGCGTGGGCGCGAGGTTGCCCAGCCGCACCGTCGTGTCCGTCAAGCACTGGGTGATAATCGTGGGCACGATCGCCCGCGCCGACTGCCGGGGGCCGAAGGTGTTGAAGGGCCGCACCGTCACCACCGGCAAGCCAAATGCGCATCCGAAGGATTCCACCAGCTTGTCGGCGGCGACCTTGCTGGCCGCGTACGGCGACTGGGCCTGCAACGGATGCTGCTCGTTGATCGGCACGGACCGGGCGGTCCCGTAGACTTCGCTCGTCGAGGTGTGGATGAACCGCGCCACGCCCTGCGCGCGCGCCGCCTGCAGCGCGGTGAGGGTGCCTCCCGCGTTCGCCCGCAGGAACGACTCCGGGGCCTGATACGAGTACGGGATGGCGATGAAGGCGGCCAGGTGGAACACGACCTGGACCTCCTGCATCGCGTGGGCGACCGCATCGCGGTCGGTGATGTCGCCCGCCACGACCTCGAGCTCCTGCTTCAGCGGGCTGTGGTCGAGCCATCCCCAGGAGCCCTGGGACCGGTAGCGGACCAGCGCCCGCACCGTCGCCCCGAGCTCCACCAACCGCTCGGCGAGATGGCTGCCGATGAACCCTCCCGCCCCGGTCACGAGCACCCGCGCGCCGGCCCACCTCATGGAGCGCCCCACTGTTTCACTTCCGCTTGGGCCTGTTCGTATTCGTCGCGCTGCCCGATATCCAGCCAGTACTCCCGCACCGGGAAGCTGACCACCGTCCGGCCGTCATCAATCACCCGCTGGATCAGGTCGGTCATGTCCAACCGCTCCCCCTTCGGGATATAGCCGTAGACCAGCGGTTCCAGGAGGTACATCCCGGCGTTGACAAACACCAGGAACGCCGGTTTTTCGCTGATCCGGCGGACCCGCTCGCCGGCGCATTCGACCACGCCGTAGGGGACTTTCAGGTCGTACTGGCGCACCGCCACCGTGAGGTCCGCCTGGTGCTCCCGGTGGTAGTCCAGCATCGCGCGGAAATCGACCTGGGTCAGGATGTCGCCGTTGATCACCAGCGTGGTGTCGTTCGGGGCGCCCAGCAGCCCCAGGCCGCCGACCGTGCCCAGCGGGCGCTCTTCCTCTAGATAGGAGAGCGCCACCCCCAGGCCGCTCCCATCCCCGAAATGTTCCGCGATCCGGTCCGGGTGGTGATGGGTCGTCACCGTCACCTGCCTGATGCCGGCGTCCCGCAGCTGCTTGATGATGATCTCGAGCACGGGCTGTCCGCCGACCAGCAGCATCGGCTTGGGCAGCTGCTGCGTCAGCGGATGGAGCCGGCGGCCCTTCCCGCCCGCCATCACCACGGCCTGGATCGTCAGCGGCTCAGCCGGGACGAACTCCGCCAGCGTCACCAGCCCGGCCACGCGGCCGTCCCCATCAATCAGGGGCAGATACAGCAGCCGGTGCTCCTTGAGCACGCTGAGATAGGTGCTCGGGTCGGCCCCGGCCGGCGCCGTGACCGGCATCGCAAACTTGGTGCCGGCTTTGCGGCGCAGGACTTCGGTGACCGGCTGGTCGAACCCGATGTTCGCCAGCACGGCGCGGCGGACATCCCCGTCCGTGACCGTCCCGACCAGCCGACGCTCGCCATCAATCACGAGCGCAATCCCCAGCCGGTTGCCATCCATCTGGGCCACCACCCGCCTCAGCGGGGTGCCCGGGGCCACGCAGAAGTTGGTTAAATCCGTGTCCATGCCGAGAGCTCCTGGGGCGCCTGCCGAGCGCCGACCTGGTGGAAGGCCTTCACGAGCAGGCGGTCGTCGATCGCCACCCCTGTGAGCGCCTCGAGGATGCGCTCGGACGCGCGACCCTCGCCGTAGGGATTGCGCAGGCCCTGCAACCCCGCTCGGAACTCCGGCGAGAGGGCGCGCGCGAGGGCCTGGCGGATCTCGTCGGCCCCGTACCCGCAGGGAATGACGTTCGCGGCCCGCAGGCGGCCCGCCTGTCGCGTGCCGATGTCCACGACCGGCAGGCCGAAGGATGGCGCCTCGACAAGGCCGCTGGACGAATTGCCCACCATCGCGGCGGCGTGCGCCATCAGGCTGAAATACGCCTGCGTGCCAAGATTCGGGACCAGGACGGCGGAGGGCCGGCGCGCCACGAACGCCTCGATGCGTTGACGGATCACGCGCCCATTGGTATCCGCGTTCGGGAGGGTGAAGATGAGCGGCCGGTCGAGCGGCTGCAGCGCGTTCAGCAGCGCGTCGATCTGGACCCCGGCGCGGTCGTACTCCAACGTCACCGGATGGTAGGTCACCACCAGGGGAGGAGGATCGAGGCGGAGGCCCACCAGGGCCTCCAGCGCCGGGCGGCCGGAGGCGACGAAGGCCTGCAGATGATCCAACCCGAGCGCGCCGGACACCGTCACCCGCCACGGCTCCTCCCCCATTTGGATGACGCGCGCGGCGTAGGTGGCGGTCGTCACGAAGTGCAGGTGGCTGAGTTTCGTGATCGCGTGCCGGAAGCTGTTGTCGATGGCGCCTTCCGTCAGCTCGCCGCCGGCGATGTGGGCGATCGGCATCCGAAACGGGACCGCGGCGGACGCGGCCGCATACATCTCGAAGCGATCACCCAGCACGACCAGCACGTCCGGCCGGTGACGCGCGTAGGCCTGCGCGAACCCCATCACGCCGACCCCCATCGACGTGGCGATCCCTTCGGGGGCGTCTGACGACAGGAGCATCTCGACGCGGTCGGCGATGTCAAAGCCATCGGCCCGGATCGCCTCGACCGTCAAGCCGAACGCGGCTGACAGGTGCATGCCGCCCACGATGAGCTGAAGGCGCAGCGCGGCATCCCGCTGTATCGCTCGCAACAGCGGCACGTAGTTGCCGTAGTCTGAGCGCCCGACGGTCACAACGCCAATCGTCCTCATGGCACCACCTGACTCATCGGTCCTGCTTCCACACCGCTTGCATCGCTTCCAACTCCCGCCACCTCACCGGGTTGCCTGCGGCGAGCACATGGGGCGGCACATCCTGCGTGACCACGGCCCCGGCCGACACTTTGGACCCGCGGCCGACGCGCTTGCCCACGGTGACCGTGGCATGGGTGGCCAGGAACACCTCCTCCTCGATGGCGGCGTGGCCGTTCGTGCAGACGTAGGGGCCGAGGACGGCATACCTGCCGATCCGAACGTCATGGCCGCAGCTGGCATAGAGGTTCACGAGCACGTATTCCTCCACGACGGCATCGGGACCCACGTAGGCAAAGGGGCAGATCACGGAGCCGGTTCTCACCTCGGCCGACGGCGCCACAGAGGCCAACGGGTGCACCAGCGTCAAAAAGGCCGCGCCCCGCGCCTGCAACGCCTCCACCGCCTGTTTCCTTCCCTCCGGCGTCCCGAGCGCGAGGAGATACACGTCGTGCGCCCCGATCGCGCACCCGTCGTCAGCCCCGACGACCGGATAGCCGCAGTGATCGGTCCCCTGCCGCAGCGGGTCGCGATCGACAAAGCCCTTCACGCGGTAGCCGCTGGTCGCCGCGCAGAAATCCTTCGCGTACTGGAGGATTTCCTTGCCCAATCCGCCCGCCCCGACGATCACAATCTCGCGCCGGTGCCTGGCTCCTCGCCGGAGGCGAGGTGCCTGGCACCGGAACTGATTACGCATAGGTCGTCACCCACCGCACGAGCCGGTCCATCATGAAGACCCCGTCCCAAGGCGATTCGTAATGGCTCATCTCGCCGACGGGGGGACAGCGTTCGGCCCCGCCCCACGTGGCCCGCTCGGCAAACGCGATCCGGCGGCTGTGGTCCAACGCCACGCCGATCGATTGGGTGCGCCGGCTGGCCAGCTCGGCCGCATCCATCGCGTCCGCGATCGGCCGGACGAACGCCACGCGGCCGCCGCACGCCTCGGCCAACCCCTCGTCATCCTCCCCATACAGCACCGTCCACTCCGGCCCCGGGGAGTAATGCGCGAGGCCGCGCACGTCATACGTCGCCCGCAGCGTGAGCAGGCGTGAGACGTCCTGCGGACTGGGCGGAGCCTTCGGAATCGTGGCGCACACCCGCTCCATGGCCTCGGCCAGCCTGGCGGCGAACTCGCGGGGGCTCACCGCCCCGCCCCGCTCGACGAAGATGGTGTGCGGCGAGTTGCACCCCTGCTGGTCGAAGAGGCAGACGTCGAACGCGGCGCGCGTGGCCAGGTCGAGCACCCCGGCCCCTGCCGCCAGACGTTCCCTGCCGATCACCATGTACGAGTACTTGGGCCCGAACAGGATGTCTTCCACGCCGGGCACCTTCGGCAGCGCCTGGATCGCTTCAATGGCCTCGCGGCCGCCCCACGCCACCCGCGCATCCGCCGCCAGAGAGAGTGTTTCCTGGGCGGCGCGGTCATCGCGATCGACATACAGTGCCGCCGCGCCGCGCGCGAGCGCCACCCCGGAGGTCGCCCGGCCGTCCGCCGCGAGATACGTCACCTGCGAGAGTGTATCCAGCAGCGCGGGGATCACGCCCGGCCAGTCGGCCGGCACCTTGATCAGGCTGACGTTTTTCGTCAGCCAGGCCTGCACGAGCGAGAACACGCCTAGGAGCGGCACATTCCCGGCGATCCAGTGCACCACGAGCCCGCGCGGCTGCGCATGGAGCAGCCGGTCCCCGGACGGCAAAAAGGCATCCAGATAGCGGCGCGTGCCGTGCATCGCGAGATCCAACTGGGCTGCAAGCCGCTCAGGCGCGAGCCAGCGCAAGAGGAACGGCAGCCCGAGCGGCCGCAGCTGCTGGTGCAGCGGGTGGGCGGGGTCAGCCAGGACGCGGCGCAGCTCGCCGAGCAGGCCGAGGATCTGGTCGCTCTCCAGCGCATGGACCGCGTCGGCGTGTCGGCGCAGCTCCTGGATCAGCTCGTCGAGCGCGAGCTCGCGCTCAGTCGTGGCCTGCGACAAGGCATGCCTCGCCATGGCGTCACGCGGCCCGAGCGCCGCAGGCGCCGGGGCCAGGTCTCCGCACCCGCGCGGCTCGGCCGCCGGCGCGCGTCCCAAGACGACAAAGGCGGTGCCGCGGCGCCCGCAGCCGCACCGGTCTCTCCCAACAATCCGGCCCACGTCATCCGTGATGACCGACACCCCGGGGTAGCTGTGCGGGACGGGGAAGATGAACTGCAGCAGCCCCTCCTGGCCGTCGTCCGCCAGCTGGAGCGTGCGCGGATCGCGCACGATGACCTCGGCGAACACCGGGGCATGCTTGACCCCCTGCTCGCAGTCCGGGTAGATCATGCCGATCTGCTCGGTGAATCCGTACACGTCGATCACCCGGTCGGGCGGCACGCCAACCGTCTCGCCCATGAGCGCGGCGAACGCGGATTTCGTCACGGCCTGCTGCTGCAGCTTCTTCCAGCCGCCGATATGCAGCACCGTCGCCTGCGGCAGCCAGTACCGCATGCTCCCTTCCAGGACCTGGCGCATGGCCTGGTACAGGGGTGCGGTGAAGCCAAAGAGACACATCCGCTCGCCGTCTCCGAATTGGGCCAGGGTCCGCCCGAGCCGCTCTGTGTCCAGCCGGAGGCCGCCCTCCCCCTCTTCGACCATCACATAGTCCACCGCGTTGGCGGCCAGGAGGAACCCTCGGATCGCCGCCCCCCGCGCGGTAAGCGATGAGGGCGCCAGCCCCTGCAACGACGGGTCGGCGTCAAACACCACGAACGGCAGGCGCTCCGGCCCCAGGTAACTCTTGAGGACCGACACCACGGCGAGCTTGTGCCGCCTGGCCGTCACGGCGTCCACGACGATCTGGCTCGGGACCCCGGAGGTCGTCGCACTGGACCGCAGCGTCACGGTCGGCCCGCCCCCGTCGTTCGTGCTGAGCGCCATCTGCTTGAAGAACTGCGCCGGCAGATACGGGATCGCGGCAAGATCAGAGACACCGCGCGCAGGCGCGAACCTGCGCGTGTCGCACACGGTCCTGAAGGCGGCGCAATGCTCGTAATGACGTTGCAGCGCCGCCTGGACCGCGGGCACCAACAGCGCCGTTTTCTCCTCCGGACCGGCCGCAAACGGCGGCTGCCTCAACAAGGCCTCGATCGAGTCCATCACTCCGCCAGCGCGGCTTCGAGCAGCCGCGCGATGTCCTCCGCCGAAGCGCACCGCGGGTTGGTCCGCGCGCACGGATCCGCCAGGATGTCCCGGCAGAGCTCGTCCATGCGTCCCAGCAGCTCCTCTGCCGGCGCGGCCGCGCTCAGGCGCCGGGGCATCCGCGCCCCCTGCTGGAGGCGCTCGATCGCGGACACCAGCGCTTCGAATCCGCTGAAGCCGGATGCGACGGCCAGCGCCTCGTACCGCCCGGGCTGCGCCTGGGCGTTGAACCGCATCACCGGAAGCAGCATCAGGCTGTTGAGCACCCCGTGCGGGAGCGGGCTCATCGCCATCGCCCCCAGCTTGTGCGCGATCGCATGGACGAGCCCGACAGACACATTGCTCTGGGCGATGCCGGCCAGGCAGGCGGCGTGGAGCATGCCATCGCGCGCCTCCAGGCGGCTGCCATCCTGGACGGCCGGCGGCAAGTGGCACAGGATGAGGCGCACCGCCGCCGCGGCGCACGCATCCGTGAACGGGTTGTGCGCCAGGGACACGAAGGCTTCGATGGCGTGCGTCAACGCATCCATCCCGGTCGCGGCCGTCATGGGCGCCGGCAGGCTGACGGTCAGCAAGGGGTCCAGGAGCGCGACATCCGGCAACAGCTCGTGCGACACGATGATCTCTTTGATCCGCCGCTCGCTATTCTGGACGATGGCCGAGCAGCTCACCTCGGACCCCGTGCCGGCGGTGGTCGGGATCAGCCCCAGCCGGCTGCGGCGCGGCAGCGGCGGGATGCTGAAGGGCCGCGCGCAGGCCGCCGGCTCCAGCGCAGGGTGCTCGTACCACGCATACATGAGCTTGGCCGCATCCAGCACCGAGCCCCCGCCGATCCCGATGATCCAGTCCGGTCCAGCCGCCCGCATGGCCTCCACCCCTTCGCGAATCCTGGACCACGTCGGCTCCCCGGCGATCCGGTCATAACAGACCGCCTCGCCCCCGCCGCTCACCACATGGCCGAGCACCTTGTCCAGGGCGCCAGAGGCCCTGGCCGAGGAAGGGCCAGTGATCACGAACGCGCGGCGGGCGCCAAGCTGCTTCAGCATCGATAACGACCCGGCTCGAAAACAGACATGTCGAGGCAGGACCAGGCGCGGCACCAGCCACCGGATGGCATCCAGTCCAGCGGCCGGCAGCCGCTCGCGTTCGAGGGCTGCGCCGATCATGCCGCCCTCGCCATGGCATCGAGTGCGTCGGCCAGCAGCTGCTTCTGGACCTTGCCTGAGCCGGTCTTCGGTAGCCGGGGCACGAAGCTCACGATGGCGGGCACCTTCCACGGCTCCAGATGCTTGAGGCAATGGCGCTTCAGCTCCTCCGCCGACACCCCGTCGTCCTTCCGGACGACAAACGCTTTCACGACCTCGCCCGAAATCTCCAAGGGATCCCGCACCCCCACCACCGCGGATTCCTCCACGCGCGGGTGGCCCGTCAGCACGTCTTCGACCTCGCGTGCGAGTACCTTGTACCCGCCCACATTGATGAGGTCCTGGGTCCTGCCCCAGAGCGTCAGATAGCCCTGCTCATCCAGCGATCCGAGGTCGCCGGTCATCAGCCAGCTGTCCACCAGCGCGCGCGCCGTGTCCTCCGGCCGGTTCCAGTACCCCTTCATGACCGTGTCGCTGGCGATCCAGATCGTCCCGACCTGGCCAGGCGGCACGGCGCGTCCTTGGTCATCCGCCACCTTGATAGACACGTTGACCGCTGGCTTGCCTACCGACTCCAGCCGGTCCGGCTCGGCATGGAATTCGATGAACGCCGACCGGGAGGCTTCAGTCAGCCCGTAGTGCATGAACAGCCGGGTGCGCGGCAGCGCCTCCATCAAGGCCCGCTTGTGCGCCAGCGGCATGGGGGCGCTGCCGATCTCCACGTACCGCAAGAAGCCAGCGCATTGGTTCAGCAGGTCAGCATACCGCGACAGAAAGATGGCAAACCCCGCCGGCACCGACGCCAGCCCGGTCGCCTGATGGCGCAGGCAGCTCGAGAGCACCTTGTCCGGCCGGTCCAACCCGGACTCGATGATCACCGTGCTTCGCGTCTCCAAGAGGCACCGCGTCCGTCCCAGGCCAAACGAATGCGTCAACGGCAGCGAGACGACCTCCCGCTCGCCTTCCGTGAGGCCCATCACCTCGTTGATGTTGCGGGTTGCCGCCATCAAGTTGGCGTGGGTCAACTCCACCCCCTTTTGCCGGCCGGTCGTGCCGGTGGTGTACAGGATGAGCGCCGTCGCCTGCTCGCTGACATCCCTGCGCGGCTCGAAGTCGGCGCGTTCCTCCAGGGTGTCCCACAACGCCGTCTCCTTGCCGAGCGCCGCCTCCCGCCCGTCCTGCACCACCAACGCAATGTCCGGGCACGCTTCCAGCACCGCCTGATACCGGCGCAGCGCCCGATCCTGCGCGAGCACCACGCTGACCCCGGCATCACGCAGGATCTCCTCCACCCTCTGCGCATGGAGGGCGACGTTGATCGGCACGGCGATGGCGCCGAGGCTGACCACCGCATACTGGGCGAAGAGCAGCTCGGCGCAATTGCCCATCAGGAGCCCCACCCGTGCCCCGGCCGGCACGCGGCCCTTCAGCGCCCAGGCCAGCTTCGCGATCTCACGGGCGCACGCCTCATAGGTGAAACAGCGCTCGCCATCGATGATGGCCGGCGCGGACGGCTGGCGCGCACGGGCGCTGCAGATCCAATCGGTGATCAACAACTTCAGACCTCTTTCTTGACCAGCAGTTCCTTGATCGCCTTGACGCTGTCCATCGCGATGAGGTCGTCCATCTCCAACTTGATCTTGAACTCCTGCTCCAGGGCGGCCAGCAAGGTGAGGTGCCCCATCGAGTCCCAGCCCTCCAGCGTGCCGGGCCCCCAGTCATCCTGTAGCGGCGCCCCGCTCAAATGGAACACGGACTGAAAGACCGCCTGCAGCCGCTGTTCCAGCCCCGGCTGAACCCGCTGTTCAACCTCGTCCATGCACCGCCTCCTGCGACACGGCTGGCGCGGTAGCCGCTTCGGCCAGCTCGATGAGTTCCCGGTCCCTGGTAAACACAAACGCGACGCAACGCCCCTGAAACGCCACGGCCGGCTTCGGCTCGGACACGACGCGGCTGCCCTGCGCCACGAACCGCTCGAGCGCCTGGGGGAGATTGTCCACCAGATAGCACACATGGAAGAATCTCGTCCGGCGCTTCAGCCAGCCGGCCAGCGGAGAATCCGGACCGATCGGCTCCAGCAGCTCAAACCGGATCCCCCCCTCAGGCGGGCGGACAAACGCCGCTCGTGCCTGCTGGAGCGGATCGACCAGAATGATGCCATCCCAGGAATAGCCCAGGTCTTCCCGGTAGTACGCCAGGCTGGCCTCCAGCCGTTCGACCGCCACCCCGAGATGATCCAGCTTCATCCTGTCACCGCAACGGCAGCCGGCGGCGTGGCCGTCTGCTCCTGCAGCACCCGGAGCTGCTTCGCCGGCACCCGGGGGAACCGCCGGAAATCCGGGATGAACGGCTCCCCGTGCCGCGTGCGCCATTGCTGTTCATACTCGTTGATCCGCTTGAGATCGCGGTGCACCATGAGCTCGCGCAGCCCGAGCAGCTCCACCGCATTGAAGTTCTCGCTGATGACCGCGGTGATCTTGGTCGCGTCACCGAGGTCGAGGAGAAACGCCTCCAGATCCCCCTGGTACTGCTCGAGGATCCGGTCCTTGTAGGTGTAGTACCACTCGGAGCCGGGGTACGGCGTGGCGAAGAACGGCACGACGTTGATCCCCATCCGCTCCCACGCGGCGACGCTGTCCCGGATGCTGTCGAAGAACTCATCCGGGAACCCGACGATCTGGTTGGGGATGGGCCGG
>Ga0137796_10000061_pt1 | contig 69811 bp, 55 predicted proteins | sample OV2TP3_FD_97704 | JGI IMG/M metagenome (GOLD analysis project Ga0137796, IMG submission 97704) | reverse complement strand
CCTTTGCGGGGATAGCCCGGGACGGGGAGGTTGAGAGGCTCTTTTTACACCAGGAAGCGGCTGCCCTTCTCGATGGGGGTCTCAGACCCGACTACGCGACCCACTAGCCAGCGGCGAGCACAATGATCCCGAGCAGAGTGCTGTCAGAAACCGTGAGCCCGAACACCAGACGAGCTGAGGAGGCCACAGTCATGACGACGCTACTAGCGCCGCAGGTCGGATGGGAAGAGAGGAACGACCGCGGCGAAGTTGTGTTCGCGGTGGCCACGGTCAGGCTCGCTAACCCTATCGGGGGATGGTTGCTCTGGGGTAGTCAGGATCGTCCAGTGCCGGCGGCGCAGGACCGCGCCGAACCATCGGACTACCGCCCCTTGGATGTATCAGTCACGCTCAAGCAGCAGCGAGAGCGTCAAGAGATTGAGGCGTTTGAGCGGGAGCACACCGCGTTTCTGACGCTCTTGCCCGACCTGGAGTCCAAGTTCCGCGGGCTGTTCGTTGCGGTCCACCGCGGTTCCGTTGTGGATTCTGACGTGAGCCGGGACAACCTCGTGAAGAGGTTTTTTGCTCGGTTCGGCGATGTTCCGGTCTACATCGGCTACGTCGGACAGTCTGCTGTCGCCTATCAGGTGACGCCCTTCCAAATCTAGAGTGCCTGCATACACTGCCCCCCTCGGGGGACCGATCCCTGGACCCTGGGTGGTTGTCATCTTTCACTGGAGTGGTGCGAGCGAAAGTGTGCAGGGAATTCTGGGATACGGGAGCCGATTACACCCAGGTTCCCGAAACGGTCGCGCGGAACCTACGCCTGCGGCCAACGGGTCATCGAACGTTCACCAATGCAGACGGCACTCGGACAACAAGCCGGCTGTACGTGGCCAATGTGGAATTTGACGGACGTAGCTTCCCCAGCCTCGAGGTGACCGGCAGTCCGCTCCCGATTGCCCTGATCGGACGAGACGTCTTGAACACCCTGGTCAGCGAGTTCGATGGGCCGTCCCTGAGCTATTCGTTGCGCCCCTAAGGAGTTCCAGCAGGTTGTAACGGTACCAGGCCATGCCCGGCTGAAAAGTCACCGCTCCTCCGGCTGGACGGGGAAGCCCGCCCAGACGTTCGCGAGCCCCAGCACCTCCCGCGAGACGGTCAACGCGTCCCGGGTGCGACGCCACCAGCCATCCGGGTTGTAGCGGTCCTCGGGCGCGTAGCGCACGACCGCGCGCGGCACTTCGCCGACGACGGCGCGCCACGTCGCCCGGACACGCCGGCTGTGCGCCTTGGACGTCACGAGGATCACCCGGTCGCCGCCGACGCGCCGCGCCTCGCCGGCGATGAGCCGCACTTCATCCGCGGTGTTCCGCACCCGCGGGTGCAAGACCCGGATCGCGCCCGGCGGCACGCCCAGGCGCTCGAGGACCTCCCGGTTGTACGCGTCTTCGCCGACGATCTCGATGCCGAGGCGCTCGAGCGCCACCACCTCGTCGAGGACGACTCCGCGCGTGAGCCAGACTTCGCGGGCCCACCCTGCCTGGTAGAGCCGCGCCGCCTCCATCGCCCGGAAGGGCACGTGCCCCCCCAACACCACGATGGCCCGCGCGGACGCGAGCCCATCCGACGTGACCAGCCAGTGCCCGAGCCCGGCGACGAGCCATGCCAGGAGCCCCGCCAGGGCCGCCACGACCGCCAACAGGGCCAGTGCCCGCGGCGGCCGTCTCCGCCGCGACACCCGGGGATCGGGCCTCCGTCCTCCCTCCCGGAGCACTCACGACCCTCCTGCCCGGGGCATCTTCTCGACTTCAGTGATCCGCCCGTCCCGGTGAATGACATACGTCGCGCCCGCCCGCGGGGCCCTCACCACCACGCGCACGCCGGGGAACGGGTCCAGCTCGACCTGCCGGGTCTCCGCGCCGAGCGTGACGGCGCGCACCAGGCACCGGTCTGCCAGGCACAGTCCCGACCAGATCACGGGCTCGCGATCGATCGCCGGCACCGCGTAGGTCATCGGCCGTCCCCGGTCGAGGAACTCCCGGTGGGCCAGCAGCTCGTCGTAGACCGCGCGCGCGTCTTCCACGGACTCGAACGACTCCGCCGGGGTCACGGGGGAGCCCGGGTAGCCGAGGTTGAAGAGGTAGAGGCCGTCGCTCCCCCGCAGCAGGACGTGTCGGATCAGCTCCCGGTACACGGGCTGGCTCATCCCGAAGCGAACCCGCGGAGCCGGGTCGTCGGGCACGAAGCGGCTCACATACGGCACGCTCACCTTGCCGCGGGGCTTGTTGGCGTTGGCCGTGCTGACGGTGCGCAGCAGGAGGAAGAAATAGGTGCGATCGGCCCACTCCTGCGTCGGCCGCTGATCCGTGCCCGAGTGGCGGGCCAGGTGGATGGTGTTGGCGTAGGCGGACGGCATGAGGGCATCCAACCTGCCCAACGAGCGCGGCGGATAGACGTTCCCCCGCTCGTCCACGAACGGCACGGCGGCGCTCGACGCGAACTCGTAGTAGTTCCCGACCAGGGCGCCCGGGAACACCGCATGAACCGCGTCCGCCATCACCGCGCTCTGGAGCACCGTCCGCAGCTCGAGGACGTACCGCTGGAACGGGGTCCAGTCGGCGAGCGCGCCCGGCGGGTAGTGCCGGCGGCACGCGGCCGAGCCTACCTGGGCTTCGTACACGCCGTTCCACGGGTGAGGCAGGGCCTCGTCGTCGAACCAGACGCCGCTCACCGCGATGCCCGCGTCCTTGAACGGGAGGAGGAGGTCCCGCACCCGCGCGGCGCTCGGCCGCGGGTCGGCGAGCGGCAGACACGGCCAGAGTCGCTGGCGACCCCCGGCGGCGGCGTCGGGGCCGGCGATCCACACCGAGGTATCCCCGTAGGCGCCGCGTTCGATGAGCTGGGCGTCCGGGATCAGGAGGTAGACCGGCCGCCCCGCCTCCCGCAGCGTCTCGGCCATGGCCAGCGCCCCTTCCGGCGTCCACTCCCAGCCCATCTCGACCGTCGGCACGAAGCCCCGCTCCGCCATCTGCTCGATCGCGCGGCGCAGCGTGCCGTCCCGGCGCATCTTCACCAGCGCGGCGTCGCGGGGCAGCGGGACGTTCCACAGGAAGAGCGGCAGCCGTCCGCCCGGGTCATGCCGCATCGGATTGACCACCCGCACGAACGACGCCATGTCCCAGGCGATTGGCCCGGCGTCGGCGGCCGCGGACGTATCGTGCCCCGTGTACAGCAGCGACAACGCGCACACGATGCCCAGCACACGCGTCATGCCGCGCTCCCACCAGCGCAACGGGGCCGAACAGCCGACCGGCCCCGAGGCCGACCCTCCGGCGTTGCCGCGAGCCGCGGCAGCGCTCGCTTGACGACGCGGCCCACGTACCGGACCTCCACCTCGCCCCGGGGGAGTTCGAGCCGCCGCGCCCGCCACCGCCAGCGGCGCCAGCACCTTCTCCGCGATGACGGCCTTCAGCTCGCGAACCGAATCGAGCTCCCTCGGCCTGCGATCAGAACGTCCGTGCCGGCCACGATCACCGCCAGCGCTCACGAATGGCCCAGGCCGCGGCCCGCAGGGCTTCGGCGTGCTTTCCCCGAAGCGTGCCCCGGAGTGCGAGCGCTGCCTTCCGTCGCCCGGCCGCTTCCGCGACCCCCTTCAGGTACACGTCGAGCGCCTCGGCGATCAGCGCCGAGAACCCCTTTTCGCCACGCCGGGCTGCCAGCTCGAGAAGTGCCGCCCGGTGCTCGTCCGTCAGCTCGATCGTTGTCCTCATCTGCTGATCCTCCCGCGGCGGAGCGTACATTCACGTGCATGCATATGCAATCACCCAGGCTGGGCTCGGGCCGGCCGAGATGCTCGAGACCCACATCACGATGCCACGCGAGGACCAGGGCCCGGCGCCCGCCCCGCGACCGCGCCCGGGCGGCGAAAGAGGCTGCTTCGGCCCGACCAGCCCGGCGGTGCCCTGGAGCCGACGAAATGACAAGGCGGCGCTTCGGAACCACGCCCGTTAGCGCAGGCAGTCCGTGATCCGCGCTAGAAGAGCGGCGGGTCGGTTATGCCTCTGGAACCCAGGGATCTTCTCGTACGTGTACCTCATCTCACCGGGCGGGCGGCCAAGATCCACGTAGATCCTACGCCGACCAGAACGACAATGTGTCTCGATTCGCGCCACGAGCTCGTCGTCGAGATAGAGCCTGTCGAAATGGATATCAGGACGCACGAAGTGCACGAAATCGTTATTGGAGATTAGGGCTGCCCCAGCTTCGACGACCCGGTAGTGGTCCTCGATCATCCGCACATGACCCGGAAACGTGAGGTTGCCCTTCGCCAGCGCCCATGCCGGAAGCACCCCGACGTTCCAGGCCACAGAACACACGACGATCCCAAGCCACCACGCCTTTGCCTGCCTGAACGCCTGCGTGTTGAACTCGAGATAGCTCAGGACGGCGACCACGAACATCAGCGTGCTGGGTCCCAGGATCCGTTCGTCAAACATGTCGAACGCGAGAAACCATCGCAGCAGGACGATACTGCTCCAATACGCGCTTCCGACGAGTGCCCAAAAGGCCCATAGGTCCGCCCGCCCGTCTGTGCGTTTCGCACGAGGTCTGAGAACGCCTCGCAGCGCAACGAGGTAAAGCACCGCGCTAAGCATCCAGGCAAGACCCCAGACGGCTTTCGAGGCTGCCGTGTTGCCTACATAGTGCGTCACGAGATTGAGCTCAGAGAGCTGCGCTTTGAAAAGGCCCATCGCAAGCTCGACACTGGTCTCCCGCACCGGACCACGTGGCTGCCCGGTCACGTGCCCCGTCAGGGCGATGTTGACCGCCAGATATCCCGCATACGATGCGGCAACGCCCGAAGCGACTCCCAGCATCCTAATGCATGCACGATACGCCCGGCTCGTGAACCACACGAGCGCGAGAATGCTGATGGGCATCAGGGCAAGCAGCCCGTGATACCGGAGGAGAAAGAGGCCAAGCGCGAAAACGCCCACCGCGACGAACCAGCGCGTCCCGCCACCAGCCCAGCAACGCCACAAAGCAAGGCCGAAAAGCAACAGACCGGCCATGAAAGGGGCCTCCGAGAGGGTTGAGGCACTCAGCGTGAGCATCGAGCCTGTGAGGAACGCGGCTCCGTACAGATACCCGCTAGGACCTATGAGCAGGCGCATGGCGCAACAGCAGCCTGCGATCGCGATCAGATTCGCCAGCTTCGAAGCCCAGAAAACATCAAGTCTCAGCGCGAACGCCGCGGCGGCGATGAGCGTCGGGTAACCGATCGGCCAGGTGGAGAAATACTCCCCCTCGATGCCCCCCAGCTCGCGACCGACATAGTACCCGTGGCCGCTCAGCAGGTTCGCCGCAAGTCTCAAATAGTAGGCGGAATCGTGCGACATCTTCCCGCTCGCATCCACGTAAGGAAGAACCAACACGCTCGAGCCGAGGCCCATGAGCAGGACGATGCCACGCCACTCCGCCCATACGTGCGCCATGGAATTGTGGCCTACCTGGCGGCGTAACCGTTCATAGCCAGCTCAGGCCCTCAGCACCCACCCCTAGCCTCCACTTCCCCCAGGCGCCCCGCCCGACGTATAGTGGTGGGCGAACCGATCCTCCGCGGGATGCATGAGTCCATGCGCGGCCGCGACCGTGGACGCCTGAGCAAGGCCCTGGCGAGCCTCGCCGCGTTGCTCATCGCAGCCCTCGTGGTCGCCGCCGCGTCATCCGAGCGGCTGCCGATCCCCCCGAGCCACGGCCGCCCGTTCCTCCTGCCGCCCCGCGAGCGCGCCCGGATCCTCGGCCTGGTCCGGACGGAGGCCTGGGCCCGGGCCGAGCTCGAGCGCGTCAGAGCGGCGGCGCAGAAGGGCGACGGCTACTGGTCGGCGTTCCTCTACGCGCTCGAGGGCGACGCCAGGTACCTCGCCGCGGCCCGGCGGTGGCTCCTCCAGTATGGGCACGCCGGCGGGGACCTCGGCCGGCGGGCGCTCGAGGCGGGGCCGGAGTTCTTCCGAGGCGGCCAGCCGTGGCTCGGTGACGTCTACTACCGCCTGGACATCGCGGCCCTGGTCGCCTACGACTGGGTGCACACGGGCCTGACCCCCGACGAGCGCCAGACCATCGAGGCGGGCATTCGCACGTCCGCCCGGTTTCGCATGCGGGCGATGGACCGCTGGACCCAGACCGCGAACCTCGTCTTCAAGCCGACGGTCATGGTCGCCACGGCCGGCCTCGTCACGGGAGACCCCGAGCTCCTCGCCTGGGGCTTCCATCGCCACCCGGGCTCCGTGCGCGGCGGCTACTTCCCCGTCCTCGAGACGATGCTCCGGGACGGCGGACCCTGGGCCGAGGCGCCGATCTACCCGATCGCCCACAAGAGCCTCCTGCTCATGCTCGCCACGTCGCGTCGCCTCCATCTCCTCGACGGCCGGGACTGGTTCAGCCGGCGCTCGCCCAGCGGCGGCAGCCCCAAGGGACTCCTCGAGTACTACCTCGACACCGCGTACCCCGCCGAGCGCACGGGATACGGCGCCGGCCAGATCCGGGTGGCCGCCTATGGGGACGGCGCGACGAGCGCCGAGGGCGACCTCTTCCTGGTCAACCCGGCGGGCCCCGGCCTCCACCTGCACGAGGAGCTGGCCGAGGCCTTCGCGGTCTCCGGGGACCCGCGCTACGCGGCGTTCCTCGCCATGGTCCCGGGGTACGCGCCGAACCTCGTGGACCGCCGCCCGCTGCTGCCGGACGTACGGCTCCCGGCGGCGCCATCCCGGATCTGGCCCGGCTACGGCCTCGCCATGCTGCGCTCCGACGAGTCGCCCGCCTACTGGACGAGCGGGAAGGCCCTCGCGATCTTCCAGGTGATGAGCCAGGGCTACGGCCACGACCACCGCGACAAGTTCGGCATCATGCTCCACGGGGCGGGCCGGCTCCTCTACCCCGACTACAACGCCGTGCAGTACGAGAATCCCGCGATCGGCTGGACCCGCAACACGGTCGCCCACAACACCCTCGTCGTGGACGAGGGCGAGACGCGGAACGCGACCCCGACCGGCGTCCGCCACGAGTTCACGCCGGCCGTGAAGTTCCTCGCGACGTCCGCCTCGGGGGTGTACGAAGGCGTGGCGCAGACCCGCGTCCTGCTGCTCACCCCGGAGTACCTCCTGGACCTCTTCCACGCCACGAGCCCGGTGCCGCACACCTATGACTACGTCCTCCACGCCCTCGGCGCCCCGCGCCCCGACGACCCCGGTCGCTTCCACCCGTCCGATGCGCTCGCGGCGCGGTACACCCTGCTCGAGGGCACGCGGGCGACGACGACGGGCGGGCAGTGGGCGCTGGAGTTCGTGCAGGACGCGCGTGCCGTGCGCGACAAGGAGGCGCACGACCGGCGGTGGCTGGAGGAGCGGAAGAAGACGGTCGCGCCGGCGCGCCACGGCCCGGAGTGGTACGCGCACACGGCGGCCGTGCGCGTGACCATGGCCGCCGCGCCCGACACGCTCGTGGCGCACGGCACCGATGTCCACCAGATCGGAATGCTCGTCGCCCGCCGCGCCGGCCACCGCGACACGCTTTTCGCCGCGACTCACGAGCCGTTCGCCAACGCCGAGCCGCCCGGCATCACCGGCGTGACGGTGCTCGCGCGGAGCCGGGACGCGGTCGTCGTCCGGGTGGACGCCCGGGACTACACGGACTACGCCGCGGCCAGCGTCGGTCCCCAGACCGGCCTGCCCGAGCACGCGCTCGCGCCGGCGGGAGACCCGGGGATGCGGTTCGCGTTCCGGAACTACGGCTACGTGCGGGTGGCGCGGGAGGGCAGGATCGCGGCGTGGGGCGGATGGACGGGCCTGAGGCTCCCCGCCGCCACGGGCTCAGTGACGCTGAACGGGCAGCCCGTGCCGGCCCGGCTCGCGGACGGCCACCTGACCGTGGGGCGCCTGCCGGCGGCGCTCGACCCGCCGCTCGCGACGCCGCGGGAGAGCCCGCTGGTCAGCGAGGTCTCGCCCGCCGTCGCCCGCGTCTTCGAACGGGACCGGCGAGCGCTCGTCCTGCGGATCACGAACGGCCTCGACCGGCCCGTCACGGGCTGGATCGAGTTCGAGCCCACGGGCGGCCTCCGGGTCGAGCCCTCGCGCCCGACCTTCGGGCCAGTCCCACCCGGGAAGGCCGCGGAGGTGGCCCTCACGGTCGTCGCGGCGGACGCCCGTCCCGGCCGCCACACCGTGACCTATCGCGTCCACCACGCGGGGCCGGGCTCCGGCCCGACCCTCGCCTCGGCGCCCCGGGCCCTGCCCGTGACCGTCGGGCCGGTGCTGGAGCCGGTCTACCGGCACCCCGCGCCCGCCGTCTACCGGATCCACGCGCCCCGGTTCACCGCCGAGTGCGAGATGTTCGCCGGCCTCTGCCGCTCCCTCGCCGCCGACGACGGCACCGTCCGCCTCGACGGCCCCCTCTTCACGTTCTCCGACGGCCAGCAGGAGCTGCTCTCGCCGGCCACGCGCCACGCCTTCACGTGGCCGACGGAGGTTCCCGCGCACCTAGTGGCCCATACCTACGACGTGGCCCGATACCATCTGCTCTTCCAGGGTGACCGCATCCTCGTCGGTATGAACCCAGACTGGACGCGCGCTCCGAAGGTCCACTTCACCATCCCGGGTCACTGGCGCTCACCCGAGCGGCCCCCGCACTGGGCCGAGATTGTCACGGCGAAACAGACCGGCGGCGACCCGCGCGTCGCCGCCGCCGAGCTCGCCTTCCCCGGCGCCCCGTGGCATCTCTGCTTCGAGTTCCTGCCACCCCAGCCCGTCACGCTCGCCGGCACCGGGCTCCAGTTCACCCTCGACCCCCTCGCCCGCGACCGCTGGACCGTCGGCTTCTGTCAGCCCGGCGACCTAGACACGTGGCGCTGGAAGCGATGGTGACGAGTTGGTCTCCCGGCGCTCAAGTCCCGACCCGGTGGAGCGACCAGCCCTGCCATCCACGACAACGCCCTGGTACGCGCGATTCGCAGCCCGCCCAATCTGGAAACCGCCCGCGTAACCAGGGCGAGCTCCGAACCAACACCCACGATACTCCAATCAGGCCGCCGTCCCATAAACGTGCTACCCTCCGCATCCATCCCACCCCACATTCTGCCCTGCAGTCACCGCCGTGCCACACGGAACGCCTCCTAAGAGAACGCAACCTCGTCTAAGGCTGTGATCCACTGACGAGCTACAGACCGCGCGTGGTAGCTGTCAATCTGCCTCCAGTTCTCACTGAAAGCCCGGACCAATTCTGATCGATGACAAACAATGTACTCAATACCGGCGCTGATAGACTGCGGGCTACTGATGTCACAATAGACCCCAATGCCAAGTGGCGCCAAAAGTTCCTTTACAACTCCATTCCTTGGCCCTACCACCAGCAAGGGTTTCCTAAACGCGAGATACTCAACAAACTTCGCTGGGACGTTGTCCGCGTGCCGAGGGCCGATTACTACGAGCAGAATGTCAGCCCGTTGCGCTTCACGGCGCGCGAGAGTGTACGGCAGCGGTCGATCGAACCGTACCGCATTGTGAGCGCCCAGCACCCTTAGTGCATGCCTTCGCGCCTTGTTAGTAACAAAACCGATACACTGAAGTACTGCTCGGACTTGCTGACGGTTGTTCCATATTCCGATCGCATCAACGAGGGTGTCGACAGGTCTCCACGGTCCCAGATCTCCAGTGTGGAGGATTCTGATTTCGTTCGGATCTTCCCCGTTTTCGACAACCCAATCTAACGGCACATCCTCGAATGAGCACGATATAAACCGCACGACTTTGCCGCGCATGTCGAACGCATCCTGATAGCGCGACATCGTCAGAGGCGAGGCGAACACAATTCCTCGCGCTTCCGCGATGAGGCGTCTTTGTAGCTCCACTGCCGTTGGTGTGAAGCCTTCAACCGTCCGCTGTCCAACTGGGTCACGGTAGTTGAGAATAAGTGGGAGATCCCGCCTGGTGGCGATTTCTGACGCGACTTCTGCGTACACCAAGTCCGGAATCGCACCAACGATTACATCGAAAGACACTTTCGAGGTCAATTGGAGCGCGCACCTAAGCAAGTCGTCACGCGTACGGTCGAGTATCCGGCCCAAACCAATGCGTTCCAAACCCATGCGCTCCAATGCTAAGAAGAGCGTACGTATTACGGTCCAGTAGGCCCAAGTCACGCCTCCGTGGCGGTTGCGCTCAACCGACGCGCGCCGCGCCAGCGGCACATATTCGGAAAAGTGAAGGCAGCCCTTCGGAATCCCATCCATTGGTGGTAGCACGCTATTCCTCAATGGATCTGGGCCCAGAAAGTGAATTCGCCAGTGACTAGGAGGTAGATGTCTCAAGACCAGTGAATACTGAATGCCCATCACCCGGTTTGTTGGAGGGGGCTGAACCGCGATGAACAGGGCACTTCTCAACATCCGCGTCGTCTCGTGATGCTGTACTGCGCCTTTGTCGAAGAGTACTATCCCAAACTACCCCAACAAAGCGCCGCTCGCCCGATCTGCCTTGTGTACGACCCGACAGCCGCGGCGCTGCCCTTTCGAACCAAGGTACTCTGAGGGACGCGCAGGCGCGCAGCGTAGCCGTGCCGGCCGAACAGCGCCTCCATCGCCAGCGCGCCTGCGAGGCATGTCGTCCCAGGCAGGGGCCTGCTCGCCGAGCCGACCGCCCAGGCGAAAGGGCAGGCGCCGCAGCGCCACGCCATTGGCAGCAACGAGGATCGCCGCCGTGAGCCAGGCGCGGCGCTCCGCCGATGGAAGGCCGAGGAGCTTGCCGAGCGGCCTCATCGCCAACCCGCCGCGGGAGCCACGGGGGGAGTCGTTTCGGTGAGGCGCGGGCCGGCCAGGGCGAAGCCCGCGGCCCAGCCGAGGATGAGGAGGACGAAGAGGTCGCCGTACACCTGTGACGCGACCAGGAAGGTCACGGCGTTGGCGGCGAGGAACCCGAGGAGCCCGTAGCCGAGCGGAGCCAGCTCGGGCTGGATCCGGGCGAGCTGCCTCGCCGAGCGCCAGAGCGCGCGCGCCAGCGCGACCGCGAGCCATGCGGACACGAGCAGCCCCGGGACGCCGAGCTCCGTGGCGACCTTCCCGAGGCCGCCTTCTGGCGCGCCGCCCACGAGAACCGCGCCTCCGCCAAAGTGCTGCGCTCCCTGGCTACCGGTGCCCGCCCCTGCCCCCAGCACCCCGTGCCGCTGAATCGCCCACTGGACGGAGCCGAAACCGAGCAGTGTGAAACGCTCCGGGGCAGCGGCGAACCCCGTCACGCCGTGCCGCACGTACGGGTCGAAGTTCGGGCCCGCCTCCTGCGGGTCCAGGATCTCGGCGGCCAGGGCCACGCCCACGATTCCCGCGGCCACCGCCACCACAGTGGCCTTCCTCGCGCCCACCCGCGCCCATGCCAGGAGGAGCCAGTACAGCAGGAGGAAGAGCACGATCTCCACCGGCACCTTGCGCCGGGCCGTGAGCAGCCCGGCTCCGAGCAGAAAGACGACGAGCAAGCCCATCCCGAGCCTGGTTCCCGCGCTCTTCGTCAGGGTGCCGAGGATGACGAGGAGGCAGATGGCGGCCGCCGCGTGCCAGCCGGCGACCTCCGGGCTCCGCATGAAGCCGGGGTACACCTCGAGGGGCACCCCCTCCTGGCTGAACACGACCAGTCCCTGGCCGACTTGCTCGAGGATCGTCCAGTCGTATCCCAGGAATCCAAGGTAGACGCCGCTCGCCGCCCCGGCAGTGAGGAGCGTGTAGAACGCCAGGAAGCGTCGGACCCGGGATGCGATCGTCGCGAAGGCGTAGGCGAGGGCAGCGGCCACGGCCGGGAGGAGATACGAGGCCACCCCGATCGCCACCAGCTCCAGGCTGTCATATTCCACCAGGGTCCGCGCCGCCTGCCCGAGCACCACGGCGACGCCCGCGAGCACGGGCAGGCGCAAGCCCGTGCGCCACTCCTCCGCCCCGGCGAACTGGAGCAGCTCACCCCTCAACGCGGCGCCGAGCAGGACGACGACCAGGAACGCCCCCACGAGGGCCGTCAGGTACACGGGCTCGTCCACCCACAGCTTCCGCAGGGGATCCTGGAGGAAACCCACCACGACGCAGACCAGCACGCCCTTCCGCCAGTCCATCAGCGTCCAGGCCGCCCCGAGGCCGAGGAGTCCCAGCGCCAGGGCGACGAGCGCGTCGGTCACCGCTCGCTCCAGTCGGGATAGCGCGGCCCCCGCAGCGCTAGGAGCGCCGCCCAGCCGAGGGCCAGCATCTCGGCCGTGAGCGTCACTGGGATCCACCAGGGACGCCGCAGGTGATGACGCGTCCTGACGGCAGCGATCGGCCGCGCGACCAGCCTCAGCAGGCGGCCGGGGAGCCACCAGCGCCGGAGCAGGTAGTAGTACTCCCCGACGGCGTGGCTCGGCATCACCGTCCTGAGATGGTTCCCGTACGCGCGTGTACCACCCTCTGCCGCCTTGAGGTGCCGGAGGCTTGCCGCAGGCTCGAAGAGGATCTGGCCCCCGGCGGCGCGGACGCGGTCGGCGAAGTCCGCCTCGAACCGATACGCCGCGTGGACGAAGTTCTCGTCGAAGCCACCGATCCGGAGCGCCACCGAGCGCTTGATCGAGAAGTTGCCCCCCATGAACTCGGTGGCCCACGCGCGCCTCTGCGAGGAGAACCGGAACCCGCCCTCGTCCTCGGCGGCACCGTCCGCCTCCCAGGGCTGGACCACCCGGCCCGCGACCACCGCGACCCCCGGCTCCTCGTGCGCCCGCGCGTGCGCGGCAACGAGGCCCTCGTCCGGGACCACGTCATCGTCCAGGAACAGGACGATCTCTTCCTTCGCCCGCGCCAGCCCGGTATTCATGGCGCGGGGAATCGACGGCCGGCCGAGGCGGACCCAGCGGATGCTTCCGTCCGCGTCGAGCTGCCCGAGCCGCCGCTCCGTCCCGACCGCGTGCCTCGGCGTCTGGTCCACGACGAGGATCTCGCTCGCCCTCGCGGCCGCCCGCAGCAGGTGTGCGATCGTGTCGAGCAGCACCTGGTCGCGGCGATAGGTCGGGATCACGACGCTGACGGGTGTCCGCTGCCCGAGGCTCATCCCGCCCTCAGTAGGCGGCACCACGCCTTCAGATGCAGGGGGTTCTCCCGAATGGCCTCCAGAAGGTACCGCATCGCTGCAGGGTCCCGCCGCCGCCCCAGGCAGGCGCCGATGAAATACAGGGCCCTCGACCGCGCCAGGCGGCCGGCCCGCGGCGGTCCCGATGGCCGGATGGCGGCGGCGCGCGCCAGGACATCCGCGTCGGATGCGCCGGCGCGGCGGCGCCGTGCCGACTCGGCGATCAGTCGCGTGAGCACGACCTGCTCCCGGCGGTAGGTGCCGCTGATCGAGCCCGGGGCCGCCACCGCCTGGTAGAGGATCTCCGGGAGCACCGCGTGATCACCGACCTCCGCCAGTCGCACCCAGAGATCCAGGTCCTGGGCGAAGTAGAATTCCGCGCGGTAGCCACCGACCTTCTCGTACGCCGCCCGCCGGAACATGACGGTGCCGTGGTGCGCGGGACCCCTCGGCCTGGCCGCGTCGAGGCTCCGCAGCGCCCGGGTGACTTCGCTCTCGTCCGAGAGCACGTCGTACAGGTGCTCGCCACCGGGTCCGACGACCCGCGTCCCGCAGGACACGAACACTGCCTCCGACCGACTCTCGAGGCACTCCCGCTGCTTCCTCAGGCGCCCCGGGAGCGACACGTCCCCGACGTCCTGCCGGGCCACGAACTCTCCGCGCGCCAGGGCACAGCCTCGGATCAAGGCTTGCGTCAGCCCGCGATTGTCCTCGTGCACTACCGTGACCCGGCCATCCGTCCGGGCATACCGGTCGACAAGATCCCCCGACCCATCTGTCGATCCATCGTCCACCACGATGACTTCCAGTCGCAGCCCTGCTTCGGACAGAACGCTGTCAAGGGTCCGCGACAGCGCCGAGGCACAGTCGTAGACGCCCATCACGACGGACACCTCGGGCCCGTCCGCGCCGCTGCCGGGAGCACCGGTCACAGAGGATCGCACTACCGGAACCGGTCGGCCAGACACGCGAGACGCCCGGCCCGCTCCCAGCCGACGGCTCGGGCGAGCGCGCGATAAGAGCGAAAGTCCCACCCGCGTCCCCGCTCGGGCCCCGAGGCGTGCCGCGCCAGCTCGAAGAGCATCTCGGCCTCCTGGCACAGGCCGGTCGCTCCGCACTGCCTTGCCAGCAAGAACAGCTCGCGGGCGAAATGCTGCATCTCCGGAACCTCGGGTCCGATCCCTGCACGCCTCGCGTGCGCGAAGATCAGGCGGTGGGCCGTTGCGCGATCACGCATCTTGCGCCGGGCGTCCAGGCCGTGGCGACTCAAGCGAACCGTCGCGGCTGCCCGCTGCTCCGATACAAACTCTTCGCAGTAGTGGAGTCGGATTCCCAGGGATGCCACGCGGCAGTCGTACTCCCAGTCCTCTTCCTGCCACAGGCTGGTCCACGGCCCCGCTCGGTCGGTCACCTCGCGCCGGTATAAAGGCGTCGACGTGTCCCACCAGCGCGACTGCAGGAATGCCGGGAACATCGTCGCGATCTTCTCGCCCGTCCGCTTCCAGGGTTGGCCCCCAGACGTGCTGTGGCGCGTCTTCCCGTAGGACGCGCCACACCCGGGGCAGGCGTTCAGCCCCAGTACCTGCAACTCGAACTTCCTCGGCAGCAGCACGTCGTCGCTGTCGAGGTACTGGATGTATTCGCCCCGGGCCACCAGCCGCCCGGCCTCGCGGGCGAGACCGGGGCCGCGATTCTCCTGGCTGATCACCCGGACCTTGGCGGAGTGCTCCCGTGCGAGCGCCTCAGCCACCCGCCGCGTATCGTCCGCGGACCCGTCGTCCACGATGATGATCTCAATGGGGCGGTAAGTCTGAGCGAGAACGCTCGCGACCGTTTCGCGGAGCAACCCCGCGCGATTATAGACAGGGATGATCGTGCTCACCAGGCCGTGAGAGGCATGGCGCGTCATCGCCCGTGCCTCGGCGACGGCGCGCCCGCCACGACAGTCGGCGCCGCCGAGAGCTCCGGGGCCGCGGTCCAGGCGGCGATGTCTACGGCCAGCCGCCGACGATGCTGCGCGATCTGCCCGAACGTGACTTCCTGAACGTCTCCCCACCGACCACCGAACGGCGGTCTCAACGCGGCGATGATGTCGAGCACGGTCCCCACGGTCACGCTCGCGTCCTGGGTCCACGCGATGGCCCGGGACGCCCCGGCCATCGTCCTGCGCAACGCCTCGTCTCCCGCCACCCGCGCGATCGCCTGCGCCAGCTCGACCGCCTCGCCACACCGGTAGATGATGGCGTTGACACCGGGACGCGCCGTATCCGTGGGGCCCACACAGCCGACCCGATCCGATACGACAACGGGGAGTCCGACGATCAGGGCCTCGCTGACGGCGAGGGGGTGCGGGTCGCGCTCCGAAATCACCGCCAGGAGATCCCCCGCCTGGAGCACGAGCGGCACGTCACGCTGGTTGACGAAGCCAGTGATTTTGACCCGATCCGCCACGCCCTTCTGCCTCGCGCGCTCGAGGACATCTGCTCGCATCGGACCGTCGCCGACGAACAGGGCTGTCGCCTTCACGGTCCGTGGAAGCATCGAGAGCGCCTCCACGAGGTCCTGCGGGCGCTTGCGGCGCTCGAGCTTTCCGAGGGCGACCACGACCAAATCGTCCGGCGGTAGATCGTACCGGCGTCTGACCTCCACGCGGCCGTCAGGGCGGTCCTCGAGGGTCCGGCAGAAGCGCGCGACGTCCACGGGATAGGCGCCGCGGAAGAGCTTTTCGGGGGGAACGCCATAGTGCCTGTAGTACGCCTCGTTGTTGTCGCCGATCGTGATGAAGGCATCGCAGCGGCGGAAGAACCGGCCGAGGATCGGCCGCTTGGCGGCGCGCACGGCGAGATTCCTCCGGTGCAGCAACTCCGAGTCGCCGAAGAAGACGACGGCACAGCGCCCCCTGGCCCACCTCACCGCGCGCCAGCAGAGCCTCTGGCCGTACCCGTGAACCCAGAGCGCGTGAGGACGGAACGCCTCCAGGCGCTCCGGCAAAGATGCCGAGTCCACCTCCCAGAACCCGAACCTCCGCGGCGAAAAGCCCGGCCGCAGGATCTCGTACTCGTAGCCGTCCAGGAGCGGCACGTCCCAGGCGAAGCGCGTGTGGAAGCCGGGGTCGTACGATTCCCGGGCCCCGTGGTCGCACGCGTAGAAGACCCTCACCCTGAGCCCCGGCACCTTTGCCAGCTCGCGGAAGACCGGGGAGTGATGCTGGGTCGGGTGGGAGATGACGGCTCCGAAACGAAAGCTCATCGGGGCGACACGGCCGGACCGGGCCCCAACTCGGCCGCCAACGGGGGCTTGGGATTCGGGCTGAGCGGGTTCCCGAAGTCGCGCCGGCGGAGCTCCTCGATGCGGGCCGCGGGCGCGACGGCCGCGCGGCGTGCGCTCAATTGCGCCGTCGTCGCCCCCCGACCGTCGACGGCACGCCTCCCCGGCTGCGGGGGATGCCAGAGATGGACGATGGGCAGGTACCCGAACGGGTACACGGACCGCGTCAGCGCCCGGTCCCAGAACTCGTTGTCTTCGCCGCCCCAGCCCACGAACCCCTCGTCCATCCCGCCCAGGGCGAGGTAGGCGTCCCGGTCCACCGCCAGGCTGCCGCCGGCCTCGAGGTTCTGGATGATCCTCTCCGGAGCGCAGTCCGCCAGCGATGCGCTCCCCTCGAAGAGTCGCCGCGTGTGGTTCTCGGAGAGATAGAAGATCAGCCGCTTGAGGTTGATCACCTGGTAGCCCCGGCGGTGCTTGTCCGCGAGCTCGGCCGCATAGGTCTCGGGGACCAGCATGTCGTTGTCGTGCAAGACCAGCAGGGAGCCCCGGGCGTGCCGTGCGCCGACGTTGAAGGCCCAGGTGCGGCAGTACGGCATCCCCTCGTACGGCGGGGCCGTGTGGACGTAGCGTACCCATCCGGGGAGGTGGGCCCGGCCCGTCTGCTCGTGATCCTGCTCGACCACGACGCACTCGAGCGACACACCCTTCTGGCCGGCGATGCTGCCGAGGGTCCAGAGGAGGTGGGGCAGGCGATCCCGGCCCCGGTGCCCGATAAGGAAGGTGACGTCCGGATGCTCGGCCGAGACCGGCGACCCCTCGGGTCCGGCCAGCCGGATCGGGAAGTCGCGCAGGGCGGAGCGCAGGAGGAGCCGCCCGAGCGCCGGGAAGACCCGCGGGGCATGAAGCTCCGAGGTCCACTGCCAGGCGCACGCCACCCCGTCGCCTCGATCCGACCGCACCAGGCGCTCGCCGCGGTTCCGGACGTAGATCCAGGGGCGCGCCTTCCCCCGAGCCATGCCGTCGGGGCGAAGAGCCCAGAGATAGCGGGGCAGGTCCAGCAGAAGGACCCCCCGCTTCTGCCTAGGCGAGTACCGCTGGCTTCCCACGGGTTGCCTCGAGGTCCTCGGCGAACCGCCGGATGGACTCGGCCGCCTCCGGGGTCAGGAGTCCGCTCCCCGTCGGCCACTCGCTTCCCGGGTCAGTATGCTCGTGGCGTCTGCCCAGCAGGTCCCGCACGCGTTGCGCCAGCCATGGCGGGACACCCAGCCGGGCCAGCCTCCCGTCAGGGGGAAGGACCAGGCGCGGCACCGGGCCCGTGCGGACAGGCTGAGCGAGACAAAGGTCGAAGGCCTCGGCCCATGCCTTGGTCACCCCGTCGAAGCTGTACCTCCCACCCTGGGACCGCATCGCGCTCTCGGACAGCCGCCGGAGGAGCCCGGGCTCCTCGAGGAGACGCCGGACGCAGGCCGCCGCCCCCTCCACGTCGCCCACCGGAAAGGTGAGGGCATTCACCTCGTGGACGAACTGTCCTTCGATCTCAAGCCCGACGAACCGCGCAATCACCGGCACGACGCCGTGAGCCATGACCTCGCGCGGCGCGATGGTGACGCCCTCCGTGCGGGCGAAGTGGACCAGGCAGTCGAGATCCGGGTAGACCTTGTGATAGAGCGCCTCGCGGCTCAGCCACCCCTGGAAGGACACGCGACCCGCGTCCACGAAGTGCCCGAGCCGGGTCCGCAGCTCCGCCTCCGCGGGCCCGGTCCCGACCACCTCCATCCGGAAGGGGACGCCCCGGCGCTCGAGGATCTCGAGCACCGCCACCAGGTCCCCGATCCGCTTCTGCTCGGGGTCGAGCCGCCCCACATAGCCGAGCCTCAGCAGCTCGCCCGGCTCCCTGGGGGAGACGGGAACCTCCGGGGGACGCACGCCCCCCGGGATGCTCACCACGCGCTCCTCCGGCAACCCCGCCCATTCGACCGCGGCTCGTCGGATCATCTCCCCCGAGGTCACGCAGAGGTCCATCTGCTCCCGGTAGAGGCGGGCGTCGAACAGGTAGTGGGGCTCGTACGCCTGGATCGTCACCGCGAGCCGCGGAGCGCCTCCGCCCCGCTTGAGGGCGCTCACGACGGGGTACGCGTCGAACACCCGGGCGATCAGGACGACGTCGGGGCGGACCGCCCGGATGGTCCGGATCAGCCCTTCCCGCCGCGCCTGGCGCGTCCCCCGCGCGCCGTCGAACTCCACCACCGGGACGTCCGGGTACGCCGCGCGATACCGCGTGACGTCGTTGAACCGACCGCCCTTCCCGAGACCCAGTACGGCGTCCCAGCCGAACGCCGGGAGGTGCCGGCACAGGTCCGCGACGATGGTCTCGACGCCACCGTGGACCGCGTAGGAGGGCGAGCAGATCAGGAGCTTCTTCGGCATCTGGAAAGACGCGCCGCCCGGCGCTCCACCGTCACCGGACCGCCCCGAGCGCGACCACCAGCGCCCGGTACCGGCCGGGCGCATCGATGTACTCCTCCGCGCACCTCAGCGCGTTCCGCTTCATCTCCGGCAGACGCTGGCCGATGGACCGGATCGCGTCCACGAACCCACGCTCGCTGTCCACCATCACGCCGCAGTCGTACTTTTCGACGAACTCGAAGCTGGTCTGCCGGCTCACGATGACCGGGATCCCCATCGCGAGAAACATGCAGAGCCGGTTCGAGCTCGTCCCCATCCGAAGCCACTGCGATCCGGAGTGATGGTAGACAGCCATGCCGATGTCACCAGCCACGACAGAAGACCATGCCTCGCGCCACGAAAGACGCCTCTCGCCGGTTCTGTCCTCGACGTGGAGACGCTCCCGTCCGGAAGTCCTCCTTAGCAGGGCTCGCGCGAGCGGATCAAGGTTCACCAGCTGCGCGAGCACGTGGAGATTGGAAATCTGATCCAGGGCCACGAGCATCCACTCCACACCAAGCGAGTGGCCGAAAACGCCCGAGTATACGAGGGCGATCGCATCATCAGGGATGGCCGCGTCCCGCCTCAACTGGCTGCGGTCACCGGGTCCCGGAGGGATCCGGAAACACGAAGGGTAGACGACTACGAGGTGGTCTGGCCGCAGCCCCGCGTACTCGCGCTGAAGCTCGGCTTGTTCGGCTTCCAATACGACAGAAAGGGTCGAACGCCGCATCGCCCACCGGCAGAGGCGCTTCCACCACTCCGGGCGGTTGCCTCGGTAGGCGTCCCTCTTGATCTCGTCGGCAAGCGTGACGGAGGGTCGGCGGTGCAGCCAGGCAAGGACCCCGACCAGCGCCATCGGGTCCTCCGTTGTCCCCGAGAACAACGCGTAGCGCCGCCACCATGGGGAGAGCGCGTGCTTCAGGATCCAGCGCCGACTGTACTCCGCGGGAAAGACAGCAGGCGACGCTCCTCCGTCGGCGCGACCCCGACCGCCGGGCGCGTACAGGTCCACCTCGTACCCGAGCTCGCCCAGCGCTTGCACGACCGCCTCGTTCGGCGGCGAGCCCGCCAGCTCGGGCACCAGGAGGAAGTGGGCCGCCCGCTTCCGATTCGCCATCACCTGCCCCGACGCGCGTCACCATCAGGTGACAACCCAAGTATCGCCCTCAGGTGCCGCCTCGCTGAAGCTAACGTGATCCCCCTCAGGGCATCACGCACGCCCGACGAGCCCATGCTACCCCCTGTGAACTCGACGACCCGCATCCGGAAGATTGACCACGCCCATGTTCGAGAGCGTGTCGTACTCCTTGCTCCACTCGTCGATGACGTGGAAGCGAACCTGGTCTCTGCTCCATGTCCAGGCGCCGGTTTCCGTCGTGTATCCCCCGAACTCCACCCAGTACTCTCCGGGGCTCAAGAAGTACGGCGGGATGACCACTTCCGACTCGAAGTCGCCACGCGGCAGGGGATCCGGCTCGGCCGCGTCGTGTCGGCTGATCACGAGCTGTCCGTCCTTATAGATCGACACTGTCGTCCGATAGGAGGGCAGGTCCGCGGTGGACGCGCCCCAGACGGCTATTCTCACGGCCTCGGACGGCGAGAGTCTCACATCGTCGTCGCCTTGCAGCCCGTTGATGGACACCCCGCGAAACTGCAACTTGCCCGTCAGCGGCCCAAAGAAATTTCGGCTGGGAAGATCATGGGAGCCGCTGACCTCCTTCGAGTACGCGCGCAGCGCCTCGCTGGTGTTCCCCGACACCAGCAGCCGGCCCTCGCCCAGCACGAGTCCTCTGCCACACAGCTTGGAAATGGCGGCGAGGTTGTGACTGACGAAGAGCACGGTCCGCCCTTCCCGGCTCACCTCGTCCATCTTCCCCAGGCACTTCCGCTGGAAGCGGGCGTCCCCGACGGCCAGGACCTCGTCGACCAGCAGGATCTCGGGATCGAGGTGGGCCGCGATCGAGAATGCCAGGCGGACGGCCATCCCGCTCGAGTAGCGCTTCACCGGGGTATCCAGGAACCGCTCCACCTCGGCGAAGGCCACGATCTCGTCGAACTTGCACCTGATCTCCGCCCGCTTCATCCCGAGGATCGCGCCGTTCAGATAGATGTTCTCGCGGCCCGTCAGCTCGGGGTGGAATCCCGTCCCCACTTCCAGGAGGCTCCCGAGGCGGCCCCGGACCTCGGCCCGTCCACGCGTCGGCGGCGTGATCCGGCTCAGGACCTTCAGGAGGGTCGTCTTCCCCGCGCCGTTCCGGCCGATGATCCCGACGACCTCGCCGAGCTCCACGGTGAAGGTGACGTCCTGGAGCGCCCAGAACCAGCGGTCCCGCTGCGAGGCGCCCGCGCGCCCCGCGAGCCGGCGGAACGGCGCGGCGACGGCGCGCGTTACCGCCTCCCGGAAGGACTCCGGGGGCCGCTCGCGCCCCCCGACCTGATACTGCTTCCAGAGCCCCTCGACTCGGATGGCCGGCATGCTCATGTCGCGGCGCTCAGATGATATCGGCGAACCTTCGCTCGACCTTCCCGAAGTAGGCCACACCCCCGAGGAAGAGCAGGCCCCCGACCACGGCCGAGATCACGAGACCCGCGAGGTCGAACGGCTTGCCGAGGAACGCCGAGCGGAACCCCTCGATCCAGCCCGCCATCGGGTTGAGGTAGAGCACCCACCGCCAGCGCTCCGGGATCAGGCTCGCCGGGTACACGACCGGCGTCGCGTACAGCCACATCTGGACGAGGAACGGGATGACGTAGCGGAAGTCCCGGTACGCGACGGTCAGGGCGGAGAGGAGCGTCCCGACGCCCAGGGCCGTGCCGATCAGCCCCAGGAGGAGGAGCGGCGCCGCGGCGAGGTTCGGGGTCCACGGCACCCGGTAGTAGAGCATGATCACGAGCAACACGCCGCTCGAGACCGCGAGGTCCACCAGCCCGCTCCCGATCGAGGTGAGGGGGATGATCAGGCGCGGGAAGTACACCTTGGTGATCAGGTGGGCCGACCCGACCACCGACCCGCCGATCGTCCCGATCGCGTTGGCGAAGAACGTCCACGGCAGGAGCCCCGCGAACACGAAGACCGGGTAGGGGTACCCCTCGGAGGGGATCCCGGCGAGCTTCCCGAACACGATCGTGAAGATGACCATCGCGGTGACGGGCTGGATAACGGCCCACGCCGCTCCCAGCACGGTCTGCTTGTACCGGACCTTCACGTCCCGGAGGCTGAGCGCCCACAGGAGCTCCCGGTACGCCCACAGCTCCCGCACGTCGAGCATCCGCCAGCCGTTGGTCGGCTCGATGACGGTCACGTGGCTCCGGGCGAAGAAGGTCTCTCGCCCACCCACGTCCGTGTCCCTCATCGGTGAGGCGGCCTCATCGGGCGCCCCCCGCCACCACGAGCCGCGGCAGCACGACCCGGAGCACGCCCGGGTGCTTGAGGCTCTGGAGGATCAGCTCCCGGTGCCAGTTGAAGCGCGCCGACGCCCGGACCACGGGCATCAGCCCGTCGGTGAGGGCGAGCCGCGCGAGCGCGTCCAGGTCGCTCGGGGAGAGCCTCGCGACGATCCACCGGAACCACACCCCGACGGCGATCTCAGCGCCGAGGTGGGTGCGCCAGGACTCCTCGTAGCCCGCGAGCGCCGCGGCGGAGAAGTCGCCGCGCTCGAAGGCCAGCCTCAGCGTCTCCGCCGCCCAGCCCGCGCTCAGCAGGCTATAGTAGATCCCGCCCCCGGTCGTCGGCTTCACCAGCCCCGCGGCGTCGCCGATCGCGAGCGCCCGGTCGCCGTAGGTCCGCGGGAGCGGGCCGAGCGGCAGGGGCCGCATCACGACCGGCCCGGCCGGGCCCGACACGCGCCCGGCCGCCCGCAGCTCGCCGAGCAGCCGGTCGAGCGCTCGCGCCGGAGACCGCTGCGCCATCACGCCGACCTTCGCGCACGGGCGGTCCTCGCGCGTCACGGGGACGAGCCACGCGAAGCCCCCGGGCGCCGCGTCCGGCCGGAGAAAGACGTCCAGCGCCTCGGCGGGTGCCGCGCCCAGCTCGGTCTGGGCCGACGAGAAGAGCAGGGGCGGCACCCCCCACCCGAGGGCCCGCTGCAGGCGGTATCGCGCCCCACAGGCGAGCAGGCAGATCCGGGCGGTGAGGGTCCGGGCCCGGCCGGCGACGTGCGCGCGCACGGCGACCCCGTTCCGGCCGACGTCGAGACCGACAGCGCGCGCACGCGTGGCGATCAGCGCGCCCGCGTCGGCGGCGCTCCGCGCGAGGCCGCGATCGAACGCGCGCCGGTCCACCACGCACACCTCGCCCTCCGGCCCGGTGTAGTCGAAGCGGTGGCCCGCCGGCGAGTGGAACCGGCCGACGTGCACCTCGCGGAGGACCGCGTCTCGCGTCAGGCCGGGGAGCGCGAACGCCTCGACACCGAGGATCCCGGTGCAGTGGACGGGGTCGCCCACCCGCTCGTGCTCCTCCAGCACGCGGACCCGGAGCCCCTCGCGGGCGAGGAGATAGGCCGCGTAGACGCCGGCCGGCCCGGCGCCGATCACGACCACGTCGTCACGCGCGGCCGGATGGGTCGTCATGCGCGCCCCGCACGACGCAGGTTCACAGCTTCCGCCCCCGGTGCTCCCAGCGCCCGCGGAAGGTGATCCAGAACGAGGCTGCGACGAGCCGGAGGTCCAGCCAGAAGCCCTGCCGCCGGATGTAGAGCCGGTCGTAGCGGAACTTCCGGCGCGGCGGCACGTCGCGATCGGCGTACACCTGGGCGAGGCCGGTGAGCCCGGGCCGGACGGCGTGGCGCTCCCGGTACCCCGGCACACGCTCGAGCGGCACGACCTCGCCGTCGCCGCGGGTGTGGATCTCCCCGGGGCGGAGGGCGCGCGGCCCCACGAAGCTCATGTCGCCCCGGACGATGTTCCAGAGCTGGGGCAGCTCGTCCATCGCCGTCGCGCGGAGGATCCTCCCGACGGGCGTGACCCGCGGGTCGTCCGCGGCCGCCTGCCGCGGGCCGAAGCGCCGGTCGGCGTCGGGCACCATGGTCCGGAACTTCAGCACGCCGAACACGCGCCCCCCCTGCCCGACGCGCTGGTCCTGGAAGAACACCGGCCCGCCGTCCTCCCACTTGATGGCCAGGGTGATCAGGCCCCACAGGGGCAACGAGGCAAGCAGCCCGAGCGCGGCGAGCGTCGCGTCGAACCCGCGCTTGACCCCGTCGCCGACGCGGGTCCGCCGGCCGGACGCCGTGCCCGCCACCGCGCGCAACAGGCGGTCGTAGGCGGCGACGGCGACCGGGCGGTCGTAGAGCGCGGCGGCGCGGCGGGCGTTGGCCCCCAGGCGCTCGCGCAGGGCCGCATCCTCGTGGAGCCGTCGGATCGCCTTCGCGAGGCCCTCGGGATCCCCGGGCGGGACGACGACCCCGCAGTCGTGGCGCGCGACGAGGGCCGCCACCTCGCTCTCCTCCTCCACCGCGGCGACGCACGGCCGGCCGGAGGCCAGGATCCCGTAGAGCTTGCTCGGGACGATGAAGCCCGCGAGTCCCGCCCGCAGGCTCACCACCTGGACGTCCGCCGCGGCGAACACGTAGCGCAGCCGCTCCTTCGGCGCGTAGGGGAGGAAGCGGACCCGGTCGAGCCTGGACGCCCGCGCCCGGGCCGCCAGGGCGTCGCGCTTGACCCCGTCACCCTGGAAGAGGAGGAGGACGTCCGGAAGGTCGCGGAGGAAGGCCGCGGCGTCCAGCACGCCCTCGAGCCCCTGGCTCAGCCCGAGGTTCCCGGAGTGGAGGACGACGAACCCGTCGGCGAGCCCGAGCGCCTGGGCGACCGGGTTCCGCTTGGGCTCGGGCTGGATCGCCGAGCAGTCCGCCCAGTTGTGGATGACTGTCACCTTGCCCGGATCGGCCCCCTTGGCGACCAGCCGTCGTGCCATCGTCTCGCCGATCGCCACGACCGCGGCGGCCTGCCGGAGCAGGAGCCGGTTGATCCGGTCGAGGAGCCGGTTCAGCGGCTCGCTCCGGAAGTCCTCGAGGAGCCGCGCGACCTCCGGGAAGACGTCCTGGCACAGGAACACGAACGGCACGCGCCACCGGCGCGCCCAGGCGAGCGCCGCGAGCCCGAGGATCGGGGGGTCGGTGAGGCTCATCACCACGTCCGGCCGGCGCGCCCGGACCGGCGCGACGGCCGCCGAGAGGAAGTACGAGAGATAATTCGCGGCGCGCCCCGCGAACCGCGCCTTCGAGAAGCGCGTCCCCGCCGCCCGGAGAACGGTGACCCCGCGCACCATCTCCCGCGACACCGCGAGGCGGTCCCCGGCCCCGGCGACTACCGTCACCTCCCAGCCATGTCGGGCGACGAGGTCCTCGCACAGCTCGGTCAAGAGCTGGCCGGTCGCCCCGAGGTCGGGGGAGTAGGAGCGGTTGAAGACCAGGAGCCGCGGCATCAGGTCGGTCCCGTCCCGGCCCCGGCCGGCACGGCCCGGCGTGGGGCCTCGTACCAGGCGACCGTCCGCGCCAGCCCCTCGCGGAAGCCCGTCCTCGCCCGGAAGCCGAACTCGCGCTCGGCGCGGGAGACGTCCAGGCACCGGCGGGGCTGGCCGTTCGGCTTCGTCGTGTCCCAGACGATCCGCCCCCGGAAGCCGGTCAGCTCCGCGATCAGCTCCACCAGCGCCTTGATGGAGATCTCGAAGCCGGCGCCGACGTTGACGGGCTCCGGCCCGTCGTAGCGCTCCGTCGCGAGGGCGATGGCCTCGGCGCAGTCCTCGACGTAGAGGAACTCCCGGGTCGGCGAGCCGTCCCCCCAGCACACGATCTCGGGTGACCCGGCCTCGCGGGCGTCGAGGCACTTCCGGATGAGCGCCGGGATGACGTGCGACGTCTCCGCGTCGTCGTGGTCGCCCGGCCCGTAGAGATTCACCGGCAGGAGGTAGATCGCGTTGAGCCCGTGCTGCTGGCGGTAGGCCTGTGCCTGGACGAGCAGCATCTTCTTGGCGATCCCGTACGGCGCGTTCGTCTCCTCCGGGTAGCCGTTCCAGAGGTCCTCTTCCCGGAAGGGCACGGGCGTGAGCTTCGGGTAGGCGCAAACCGTGCCGATCCCGACGAACTTCTCCACGCCCGCCTGCCGCGCGTACTCCATGACCATCGCGCCCATGAGGAGGTTGTCGTAGAAGAACCGGGCCGGGCTCGCGCGGTTGGCGCCGATCCCGCCGACCTCCGCCGCCAGGTGGATCACGACCCGGGGGCGCGCGTCCCGGTACAGCCGCTCGACGGCGGTCTCGCGGGTAAGGTCGTACTCGGCCCGCCGGGGGACGATGACGTCGTGGCACCCGCGCTCTCGCAGCGTCCGGACCAGGTGCCGGCCCAGGAACCCGGCACCGCCCGTGACCAGGACTCGCCGGCCGCGGAGGTCCATCACGTGCCTTTCGCGACGACGAAGGGCCCGAGGACGAGGGCGTCCATCCGCGTGCGGAGGAAGCAGTCCAGGGCCTCGTCGGGCCGGTGGACGATCGGCTCGTTCTCGTTGAACGAGGTGTTGAGCAGCACGGGGACGCCCGTGCGCTTCTCGAAGGCCCGGAGGAGCTGCCAGTAGAGCGGGTTCGTCTGCCGGCTCACGGTCTGGAGCCGGCCCGAGCCGTCCACGTGCGTGACGGCCGGGATCACCCCCCGCTTGTCGGGGCGGACGGGGTAGACCTGGACCATGAACGGGTCGGGCACCGCGTCTACGAAGTAGTCGTCGAGCGCCTCCTCCAGGATCGAAGGGGCGAACGGCCGGAACTTCTCCCGGAACTTGATCTTCGCGTTGATGACCTCCCGCATGTCGGCCCGGCGCGGGTCGGCGAGGATGCTCCGGTTGCCAAGGGCGCGGGCGCCCCACTCCATCCGCCCCTGGAACCACCCGACGACCTGCCCCTCGGCGAGGCGCTCGGCGGTCCACCGGCAGCGCTCCTCCTCGTCGTCGATCCGCCGGACCGCGCACCCGAGCCCGGTCAGGTCGGCCGCGCGGCGGTCCAGGGCCGCGCGGAGTGCGTCCTCGCCGAACGCCGGCCCCCAGTAGGCGTGCTCCATGACAAAGCGGCGCGGCCGGCCGAGGAGCTGGTGCCAGACGTAGCACGCGGCGCCCAGGGCCGTTCCGTTGTCGGCCGCGGCCGGCTGGACGTAGACCTCCTCGAAGGGCGTCCGCTCGCGGACCTTCCCGTTCAGGACGCTGTTCATCGCGCAGCCGCCGGCCAGGCAGAGGCGGCGCAGGCCGGTCCGGCGGTGCAGCGCGTGGAGCACGTGGACGACCACCTCCTCGAACACCACCTGGAGCGAGGCGGCGATCGCCTCGTGGCGCGCCTCGAGCCGCTCGTCGGGGCGGCGCGCCGGGCCCAGGAGGGCCTCCAGCTTCGGGGTGTAGACGGGCCCGATTGTCGGCTCCCCGTCGTCCCAGGTCATCTGGACGCCGTCCGCGTGGTGGCGGAAGTAGGAGAGGTCGAGCTGGGCCCCGCCGTCCGGCCTGAGGCGAATCAGGCGGCGAAGCACGGTCGCGTACCCGGGTTCGCCGTACGGCGCCAGGCCCATGACTTTGTACTCGTCGCCGTAGCGCGGGAACCCCAGGAACTGGGTCAGCGCCAGGTAGAGCAGGCCGATCGAGTGGGGGAAGTACACGCGGCGGAGGACCCGGAGCGTGCGGTCGCGCCCCAGGGCCAGCGACGTGCTGACGAAGTCCCCGAAGCCGTCGATGGCGCAGACCGCCGCTTCCGCGAACGGCGAGACGAAGAACGCGCTCGCCAGATGCGCCGGGTGATGCTCCACCCAGTGGAGTCGCCGGCGGACGCGCTCCCGCTCGAGTCCCAGGGCGGTCGCGAGGGCGATATCCACGTCTCGCACGCGCTTCAGGTTCCTCGCACGGTCCCGCACGAGCCCGAAGCCGGGGCGCTGCCGGAGCACGAAGGCTGCCTTTCGCAGGACGTTGGCGCGCGGGTTCCGGGAGATCGCGAAGTGGTCCACCGCCTCAGGTTCCACTCCCGCTATCTCGAGGCAACTCCGGATCGCGTCCCGGGGAAACCCCGCCCAGTGCTTCACCCGGCGAAAGCGCTCCTCCTCGACGGCGGCCACCAACTCGCCGTCGCGCAGCAGCACGGCCGACACGTCGCCGTGGTAGGCGTTGATCCCCAGGACGATCATCGGCCTCGACCCGCTCCTCCGGGCGTCTCGTTCACGCCGCGGCCTCCGCGAACAGGCCGCGATGGTCGTCCACCCACTGCCACAGGCGCTCCAAGCCGGAGGCGACGGTCACCCGCGGGGCCCAGCCGAGCCGCTCCCGGGCCCTGCTGATGTCGCTCACGTACACCCGCTGATCGCCGGGCCGCCACGCCGCGAAGCTCCGCGCCACCGGCCGCGCCAGCCGCCGTTCGAGCCATTCGAGCAGCTCCAGGAGCGAGAGGGTGTTCTCGGGCCCGCCGCCGATGTTGAACACCTCCCCGGCGACCGAGTCGATCTTCCCGACCGCCCGGAGGCAGGCGTCGAGCAGGTCGTCGATGAACAGGACGTCGCGCACCTGCTTGCCGTCCCCGTAGACGGTGATCGGCCGACCGAGCGCCGCCGAGATCAGGAAGTGGGCCACCCAGCCCTGGTCCTCCGTGCCCCACTGGCGGGGGCCATAGATGCACGACATCCGGAACACCACGGTCCGGAGGCCGTAGACACGCGCGTACTCCCGCACGTACTGGTCCGCGGCGCCCTTCGAGCACCCGTAGGGCGAGTGGAAGTCCAGCCGCTGGCCCTCCCCGATTCCGTCCGTCCCCCCGGCGTAGGCGTAGCGCTGTGCCTGCTCCACGACCGGCACGTCCTCGATCCGGCCGTAGACCTTGTTGGTCGACGTGAAGAGGACGGCCGGCCGCTCCCCGTCCGGCCTGGACCGGATCGCCTCCAGCACGTTGAGCGTCCCTCGCAGGTTCACGTCGAAATCGCCGACCGGGTCCAGGAGCGACGTGGTCACGGCCACCTGGGCCGCGAGGTGGAACACGACGTCCGTCCCGGACACCGCGTGCCGCACCGCCCGCACGTCCCGCACGTCGGCCTCGACCACGTGGAGCCGGGTGTCGCCCAGCGCCGACAGCGACTCGAGGTTCCGCCGCGCCCCCGGCCGGCTCGCGTCGTCGAGGAGCGTCACCTCGTGGCCCGCCTCCAGGAGCCGCCGCGCCAGGTTGCTCCCGATGAAGCCCGCGCCGCCGGTGATCAGCGCCTGCACGAGTGGCGCACCTCATCCAGCTTGACGTCGACGACGAACCGAAACCAACACGCGTGGAGGAAGTGGAAGATCAGACCCTCCTTCCCATCGAGAAACCCCAGCCGCAGGAAGTACCGGTACGCGAAGTACAGAAAGGGTCGCGCGAAGAGCGGCAGCCGCGCCCAGACGCGCTTCCGCCACAGCACCCGCTCATCGGGCTCACCGACTGGCGACGGCACCGGGAGGCCGCGGCGGCCGGCTTCTCCTCGCTGCGCCTCCTCCTGCGCGAGGAGCATCGCGTAGCGGTTGTGCTTCTCGATCCAAAAGGAGATGTCGCTCTCCTTGTGGTTCTCCTCGATCAAATCGTGCTCCAGTTTGGCGGTCCGGCCGCGAACGCGGAAATGATGGTCGAGAAGATCGTTCCGGTCCACGGCTACCCGACCGCGCCTGAAGAGCTTCAGCAGATACTTCGGGTAGTAGCCACCATGCCTGATCCATCGGCCGCGAAACACCTGGCGCCGTTTGACATAAAAGCCGTCCACGCCGTCCAGACGTGACCGTCCCTGGCCGAAGACCTGCTGGATCTCGGCCCTCAGCTCAGGCATCACCCGCTGGTCAGCGTCAAGACCCAGGATCCACTCGTACCGGCAAGGCAGGTTCTCGATCGCCCAGGCCCACTGTCGAGCATGGGTCTCGAACGGATGTCTGACGACGCGGGCTCCGTATCGGTCAGCGATCTCGACGGTACGGTCTGTGCTGCCCGAATCCACCACGAAGACTTCCGGGATCCAGCCAGAGAGACTGCCCAGGCAAGCGTCCAGGTTCTTCTCCTCGTCGTACGTGAGGACGACGGCAGTGATGGGCACCCAGGGCTTTCCAGTGGCCTCGTACCTCTCCGTCGCGTCCAGCGCCGCTCTCGATTCGTGCATCGCGCGTCGCCCAGCGTGGAGAGCCAGGGTATACATGGCGACCAGCTCGGGCACCATCGCCTCGACCGAGAAGCGCTCACGCGCGAGCCGTCGCCCGCGCGTACCGAGGTCGGCTCGGAAGGCCGTGTCGCTCGCGAGCCGTGCGGTTGCATCCGCCACCGCTCCGGCATCACAGGGCACCACGACACCCGCCCCGGCGGCCGCGACCTCCCGATGGATGCCCACCCGGTCGGAGATGATGACAGGCAGCCCCGCCGCCAGGGCTTCGACGGCCGCCACACCGAAGTTCTCGGAGTAGGACGGGAGGACGAACAGGTCCGCGTCGGCGAGCGCCGCCAGCTTGTCCCGACCGCCGAGAAACCCCGCCCACCAGACGTCCCCATCGAGGCCGAGCCCGGCGGCCTGCCGACGGAGGGCCGCTTCGAACTCCTCGCTCCCGCTCCCCGCCACCACCAGCGCCAGCTCGGGTCTGCGTGTCCGCGCCGCGGCGAACGCCTCGAGCAGGAGGTCCAGGCCCTTCTTCGGGTCCAGCCGGGACAGGAAAAGCACGAGCGTCCGGTGGGCCAGGGCGGGCTCGCGCTGCCGGAACCCCCCGCGGGGCGGTAGCGGCTCGAGCTCCGCCAGGTCGATTCCGAGCGGCGCCACGCGGCTCCGCCCCTCCACGCCGAGCTCCGCCGCCTCGAGCCGCTCCTGTTCGCTCGCGTAGTGGACGCACGCCGCGCCGCGAAGGATCCGACGCTCGATCAGCCGGAACGACAGCCGCTTGAGCCGCCGCCGGCGGCGCTGCATGCCCCAGCGGTTCAGGGTCCCGAGGGGGCGCACCACGTAGGGGATCCCGGCTCGAGCCGCCCAGTACGCCGCTGGCACGGCGGCGTACGAGAACAAGGCGTGGATGTGGACCAGATCGTAGTCTCGGACGTGGGAGGCGAGCCACCGGGTGAGCGGCCAGGAAAACGCGTAGAAGCCCGTCTGGCGCGGGAAGTAGTGATACGCGACGCCATCCTCCACCAGCGGGACCCCGTGCGGAACGACCAGCCGGCCGTCCCCGTTGTCGTCGGTCGCGGCGACGTGGACCTCCAGCCCGGCGCGCGCCAGGCCCCGCGTCATGGTCCGGATCATCACGCTCGGTCCGCCCCGCAGCGGGCCGACCGAGGGGATCACGTGCAGGACCTTGAGCCCACGCTTCGTCTCGGACGGGCGCGCCTCGGACGCCGGCGCGCGCATCGCACCGCTCGTGATCACGGAGCCCCTCGCTCGCTCAGGGCCAGCAGGTTCTCGAGCCGACGCCGGAACCGCTCGAAGGTATAGTGCTCGTCCACCCGCCGCCGGCCGGCGTCGCCCAGGCGCCTCCGCAACCCCTCATCATCCAGCAGACCGACGAGCCGGCCCGTCAGCGCCGTGAGATCGCCGTACTCCACCAGGAAGCCCGTGGACCCCTCCACGACGACCTCCGAGGCGCCGCCATGATTCGCCGCGACCACGGGCTTGCCGTGGCTCATGGCTTCCAGGAACACGACGCCGAACCCCTCGCCCCAGCTTGGCATGACGAACACGTCGCACGCGGCGTAGTAGCTGGCGAGGTCGTTGCCGACCTTCGTTCCCACGAACAGGACGCGGTCCCTGACCCCTGCCTCGGCGGCGAGGGCTTCCAGCCGACGACGATCGTCCCCGTCCCCCACGACGACGTAGTACGCGCCGGGGGCCGCCTGCAGGACGCCCGGCAGCGCCTGAATCACGTGATCGACGCCCTTGTACCGCTCCGACGCCGAGAGCCGCGCCACGGTGAGGAGGATCTTCCCCGGCGGGACGGCAGGCGGCGACCCCGCGGATCGGCCGCCTGACAGGTCCGGATCGATCGCCGGCGGGATGACGACGACGCGCTCGGCCGCGAGGCTTTGCGCCGTCACCAGCTTCCGAGCCGTGAACTCGCTGAGGCTGGTCGCGGCGCATGCCCACCGGAGCCCGAGGCGACGCAGCACCGGCAGCGGCTTCCAGACCTCGATGCCGTAGGTTGCGACGCAGTATCTGGCCCAAGGCCGGAGGACCTTCGCCAGGACGCCGAGGAAGCCGAGGTTCGGGTGACCGACGTACGCGAAGTCCATACGCGGCGCCGCCGCGAGCACCGCCCCCGCCAGCCGCGCCTTCGAGCGTCCGAACCCGAAGACGGTGAACCGCTCTCCACACGCCCCGAGCTCGTGCCGCCCCCAGGCGTCGTTGAGGGAGAACAGCCGCACGCGACTCCCGCGCTGCCGCGCCAGTGCCGTCAGCGCCGCGGCCGTGTGGAGCGAAATTCGCTGCACTCCTCCGACGGCCATCAGCTCCGGAAAGATCCCCACGATCGCGCCGCGAGCGGGGTGCTCGTCACGGCCCGACCGCGCGCCCCGCGCGCGCTTCGACGACTTGACCTCCACCACCGGCACGACCGACTCCGCACGGACGTCGCGCATCGGGTCAGGCCGCTCCTGAGGCGAGTCGCCAGCCCTGGAGCGCCGCCAGGGCCCAGGGGCGGGACCAGTGGCAGCGGCCGGCGTCGTAGGCGCGCACCACCTGCGCGACCGCGTCGGCCCGCAGGGGCGCAGGGGCCCCCTCGAGCCACTCCCGACACCGCGGGCGCAGCGGGCCCCGCAGCCAGCGGTCGAAGGGGAAGACGAAGCCCTGCTTGTCGCGCCGGGCGCGGACGGCCTCCGGCAGGAGGTCGCCGACCGCCCGGACGAGCAGGGCCTTCGGCCGCCCGCCGTCCCGCTTCACGGCCGCGGGCAGCGGGAGGACCGCCTCGACGAGCGGGTGGTCCAGCAGCGGGACCCGCACCTCCAGCGAGTGCGCCATGCTCATGACGTCGGTGTCCCGCAGGAGCTGGTGGTGGGTGTAGGTCGCGAGCTCCGCGCGGCTCACCCACGCGAACCACGATCCGACCGGGCCCGCCGCCTCGGCGATGCGCCCGACGGGGTCGAAGGCCTCCATGGCCGCGGCCCAGATCTCCGGCCCGACCAGGGCCCGCGCCTCCCGGGGCGCGAAGAGGCCGCGGCAAGCGAGGTAGGCGCTGGCGGCCGACGCCGGGCGCTCGAGCGCGTCGGCGACCTTGGCCCACCGCGAGCGCCGCGGCAGCGTCCGGAGCCCGCCGCGGACCGCGGCCGCCCCGCCCGGCACTCGCTGCGCCGCGCGCACCGCGCGCCACACCCGCGGGACCCCGCGGAACGTGTTCGGGTACCCGCCGAACAGCTCGTCTCCGCCGAGCCCCGAGAGCGCTACCGTCAGGCCGGCCTCGCGCGCGGTCTTCGCGACGAAGTACGTGTTCACGCCGTCCACGGTCGGCTGGTCCATCGCCCAGAGGATGCGGTCCAGCTCGGCGGCCACCTCGCCGGCCGTCACCACGCGCTCGTGATGCTCGGCCTCGACGCCCCGCGCCACGACGCGGGCGTAGGGGGCCTCGCTGTACTCCGCCTCCTCGAAGACCATCGAGCACGTGCGGATCGGCCCGTCGGTCACCCGGCGCATGAGGGCGACCACCGCGCTCGAGTCGAGCCCGCCGGAGAGGAACGCCCCGAGGGGGACGTCGCTGACGAGGTGGCTCCGCACCGCGTCCTCGAGGCGCGCCCGCACCGCCTCGACCGGGTCCCGATCGTCCCGGGCCGGCTCGGACCCGACCGGGAGGCGCCAGTAGCGCCGGGTGGCCGGCGCCGGGGCGCGCGCGCCCACCTCCAGGCTCAGGAGTGACCCGGGCTCGAGGGCCCGGGCGTCGCGATAGATCGTTCCCGGACACGGCACCGAGCCGAGCATCAGGTAGCCGACGACGCCGGCGGGGCTCAGCTCGCGGCCCACGAGCCCCGAGGCGCGGAGTGCCTTGAGCTCCGAGGCGAAGAGGAAGGCCTCGTCTGTCGCGGCGTAGTAGAGCGGCTTGATGCCCAGCCGGTCGCGGGCGAGGAGGAGCCGACGGGCCCCCTCGCGGCCGTCGTAGATCGCGAACGCGAACATCCCCCGCAGCCGCTGGACCACCTCCGGCCCCCACGCCTCGTAGCCGTGGAGGATCACCTCGGTGTCGCTCGCCGACTGGAACGCGTCGCCCCGCGCCGCCAGCTCCGCCCGCAGTCCGGCGGCGTTGTAGATCTCGCCGTTGTAGGTGATCCACACGGTCTCTGGCGCGTTGCCCATCGGCATGGCGGCCGCCGGGGAGAGATCGACGACGGCCAGGCGCCGGTTCACGAGCCCCACCCGGCCGTCCGCCGAGACGAAGAGGCCCTCGCCGTCCGGCCCGCGGTGGGCCAGGGCCTCCCGCATGGCCGCGAGCGTCGCCCGCACGTCCGGGACGCTGCGTGCCGGATTCACGACGAGCCCGGCGATCCCGCACATCGCGCTACGGCAGGACGGCGGCCACGCGCCGCCCTGCTCCCCTGAGCGTGGCCGCGCTCCACCGACCCAGCTCGCGCCCGAGCTTCGCGGCGAGCCGCACCGGCCGCACGCCGTAGTAGAGGCCCTCCAGGGTGGCCGGCAGGCGGAGCGCCGCGCGGTCCTGCACCGTCGGGAGGAAGGCGAGCCGCGCCAGGTAGCCCAGCTTCTGGCCGGAGCGGGGAAACAGCCGAACCGTAAACAGGCTGTTGGCCCAGCTATTCGGTTCGTGCGGGCGCGCCGGGAACAGGGGGAGCCACGGGGGTGGCGCCTGCCGTGGCAGCCCCTCGGGGATCTCGGTGCCGAGGAGCGCGGAACACGCGCCCAGCGTGAGCGCGAGGACGCGCTCCAGGCCGAACCGCGTCGCCTTGGTGTGGAGCCGTTCCCAGTCGACTCCGCCCCGCACGCAGATCTCGTGGACATCGACGAGCCACTTCAGGGGTTGCCAGCGATGGCGGGCGGCATGCACCATCAAGAAGAGCAGCTCCCACTCCGGGCTGAGCCCCCAGACCTCGACCCCCGCGAACGAAGCCGGGCCCGCCTCCGCCCACAAGTCCGCCAGCATGGCGGCCTCCGCGTGCCACCGCCAGGCCACGTGCCAGTGCACGTCGATGACGTACCGGAACTCCTGCCGTCGCCGCACGAAGGCGCACTCGCACGTGCTCTCGAGGAGCGGCGCGACGGCGGCGGCTCCGAGCGGCGACTCGGCGGCCGGCGCATAGCCGCGCGCCGCGAGCAGGTCCCGGACGGCCGCGGTCGCCCGCGGCGGGACCAGGAGGTCGAGATCCCAGCATTCCCGCAGGGCGGGATCGCCGTAGAGCCGCTCCGCGAGGGCCGGTCCCTTGAGCGGGATCACGGGCACCTCGCGGTCCCGGCACCCGCCGAGGAGCTCGGTCAGCTCGCGGACGAGCAGGGCATTGCGCGCGGCGTTCAAGCGGTCGCCGCGCTCGAGCTGCGCCCGCGCGTCGCCGGGCACGCCCGGCCAGCCCAACCGGGCGAGGTTCCGCCCGAGAAGCGGCCCGACGCCGTGCCGGCGCGCCTGACGGAGCACCGTCGGCCACGCGAGGGGCCGGCCCAGGAGGGCGCGCGCGCGCGCCTCGAGCGCGGAAGGGAGTGTCCCGCGGGCCAAGAGGCTGACACACGCGTCCTCGGGGGAGAGCTCAGCGGTCCTCACTGGTGCAGGCGCTCCGCAGGCACTCGTGCACCGATCGCCTCGAGCGCGCCAAGGATCCGAGAGAGGTGCTTCAACCCGGGCGCGAAACGGATCCTGAAGATCGGCACGCGCGCGCACAGCTCCAGGTACCGCTCCGCCATCGACCGCTTCCGGACGGGATCGCGGAGCGTGAAGCAGTAGGCGTGGGCCAGCACGGCCGGAAAGGCGGCGGAGGGGCGAAGAAGCTCGACCGCTACGTGCCCCGCGACCTGCGGCGAGCGCTCCAGGACGCATACGGCGGCGAGGCTCGCCGGAGCCCTCCGGGTCAGCTTGACCCGCTGGCCGCTGACGCCGAAGTAGGATGCGGCCTCGCAATGCAGCCGGAGCTTGAACGGCGTCGGCAGAACCTCCACCCCCGCCGGCGACGTCTCGAACGCCACGGCGTCGTCCGCCCACACGGGATACCCCCGAACGCTCAGCCCGAACGCGATCGTGGACTTCCCCGTCCCCGACGCCCCGCAGAGCGCCACGACGCCGCTCGCGGTGCGCACCGCGCTCGCGTGCAGCACCTCCGTGCCACGCGCCTGCAGGGCCATCGGCAGCACCGTGCGCCGGTACGCATCGGTGATCGCGGCCCGCCGCACCGACGGGCACGGGAGGGCCTGCACCTCGTCCTCCAGGCTCCCGAACCGGAACGTCGCGAGGCCGGGCAGCTGGAGCCAGTACCGCCCGTCGCGAACCAGGCCGACCCCGCACACCACCCCCGCGGGATCACGCCAGACCTCCGTCTCGGGATGCTCCGCCCCGTCCGGCCAGGCACCGTCCGCGCCGGGGCGGCCGATCGCGAGCTTCAGCACGTGCGTCGGTCTAGCCTGCCGGTCGTTGCTTCCGGGGCTCGCCCGGGTCCCCACCGGACGCAGTGATCTTTCCACTGCCGCCCGCCACCACCTCCCCAAGCCGTCCCACGTAGATCAGCGTCGGGCGCTCCCACGTCAGCTTCGAGCCCGTCCCCTCATCCACCGCCCTACCCCCCTTCGACCGTGCGTCGAGCCCGCCGGCCTCACACATGGGCGCGAGCCCACGCCTCGAGATTCAGGACGTCCCAGATCACCGTCGCGTCGTGGGGCCGGCCGCGTGCGACCATCCGCGCGAGACCGCCGCCGAGCCGCGGTGCGTCCACCAGGCCCAGGCTCTCGAGGGTCGGGACCCCCCCCAGGAGACTCCAGGCCCGGCCATGTTCGTGGAAGACTCTGGATCCGAAGAAATCGAACGAGACGACCTTCCGCTGGCGCTCGAAGCCCGCGTGTGGAAACCGTCGGGCCAGCATCGTCCGGACCAGCCCCTTGCTGCGCTCTCCCAGGTTGAGCACCTCCGGGGGCGTCCGATACAGGAGCTCGACGAGGTCCGCGTCCCAGAACGGCTGGAGGATGCGGGGCCCCAGGCGCTGGCCGGTCTCGAAGATCTCCTCGAACTCCAGAGCGGTCAGCGGATGGTCGAGCGCCCGGCGCAGCTCGCGGACGTAGAAGCTGCCGGCCGCCCCCGCCCGCTCGTTCGGCGGCTGCTCCCCGGCGGTCTGGTCGATCTCGCGGCGCAACGCGGGGTCAGGCACCATCCACGCCGGCGGCCCGCCGGCTCCCGCGCCGTTCCACCTCTGGACCCGCCGCCGGACCCTCCGCAGGAGCGCGCCCGCCACGGTGCCCCGCAGCAGCTCGCCCAGGAGCAGCCTCGCCCCGTTCGTCCAGAGCACGTTCCGCGCCAATGCCAGGCGGGGGCGGCGGTAGGACCGCTGCAGCGTGGTGACGAGTCGATAGAGACCGACGACGTCGAAGACGCGCAGCAGGTCGGCGGCGTAGACCGGCGTCACGCCGAGCCACTCGTCCCCACCCCCGCCCGTCAGGATGTTCCCGCAGCCCTGCCGCCTGGCTTCCCGCGCCAGCGCCCAGTACGCCGGGGCCCACACGTTCTGCAACGGCGCCGGCAAGCCCGCGCTCGTCTCCAGGCCCGCGAGCATCAGGCCCCTCGACCCGACCGCCTCGTCGAACGGGAGGACGACCTGAGGGAGGTCCAGCCCGCGCGCGACGCTGCGCTGGATCGTCTCCTCGTTGCAGTCGGGGTGCGGGAAGACCAGGGACAGGGCCAGCGGGCTCGGCTGGCCCGCCCGCCGGCAGCGGTCGGTCGCCAGCGCGGCCACCGTCACGGAGTCCAGGCCCCCGCTGAGGAAGATCCCGACCGGGTCCCGCGGCACGCACCGGTCGACCGCGCGCGCGAGCCCGGCCTCGAACCGCTCAGGCGCCCCGTCCCGGACCCACTCGACCTCCTGGCCGCCCGGGCTCGGATCCCAGTACCGGTAGGTGCGCGAGCCGTCGCGCCCGACATGCAGGACATGGCCGGGCAGGACGCGCCGAACCTCCCCGAAGAAGGTCTCCTCCGCTCCATCCCACCGCCGGCACAGGTATCGGGCGAGCGCAGCCCGATCGACCCGGCGCGAGACGCCAGGCTGCCGAACCAGCGCGTCGGCGGACGGAGAGAGCAACAGCTCGGGACCCGAGCGCGCGTAGAAGAGGGGATGGACCCCGAGCGGGTCACGAGCACACAGCAACACCTCGCGCCGCTCGTCCCAGAGGATCAGCGCGAAGAAGCCCCTCAGCTCGGCAAAGACCCGGTCACCCCAACGCCGGTAGGCCTCCAAGACCAGCCCGGCGTCGTCGTCCACGCGATTGACCGCCGTCCCGAGGCGGCCGCGGAGGTCTTCGCGGTCGTACAGCACGCCGTCAAACACCACGCCTGATCGGCCGTCCACTGCGCCGGCACAGCGCCAGGAGCCGGGGGGTCCGGTGACCGATAGCACCCGGCCGCGCCCGCCTGCCACGACCCTCCAGGGAGTGGACGCGCTCGTCGGCGGCGGCGCGGCGAGGCCCAAGACCGCCACCCAGGACGCGCGGTCAACGGACGGCGGAGGGTCCGGGCTCATCAACAGGCGCGACCCGATCATGGACGATCAGCCCTTCCTCTTCGAGGGAGGTCAGCAGCGACGCGAGCTCCTCTTCCAGCCGTGCGGCCCCGACGTCGAACTCCGCTTGCATCCGGCGCCGAATGCCCGCGACGTCGGCACCCTCGCACAGTAACTCCCACGCGCGCGCGCCCGTGCAGTTCAGCACGAAGATCCGATCCGTCTTCATGTGCACCAGCACCACCTCGTCCCCCAGTCGCTGGGCGACCGTGTCCGGCGCTACGCGAAAGCGGCGGAGCGGCGTGTCGGTTCCACCCGGATCGGTGACGCTCATGAACCCGGACCTTCGAAAGCCAGGATCCGCTCGTATCCGGCCCGGTCGGTCTGGTCCACGACGGCGCTCGTGGCCGCGTCCTCCACCCAGGCGTGCGCGCCGAGCCCGTTCTCCCCCTCTCGCGTGACCCCGATACAGAGCCGGACCGGGTATCCCTGCCCGATCAGGAGCGCCTCAGCGGCCAGGGCCCGCACGAGGCAGGTCGCGCGCGGCACGTAGCGGCTCGCCGACGCCACCGCCCACACGACCCGTCCGGGCGTCGCTCTGGGGGGCAGGCGGCTTGCGGCCAGCCCGGCCAGGCGCCGCAGCACGCCACGGACGCGGCGAACCGGGAGCAGGCACAGTCCGAGCCGGGCGGTCCCCCCAAACAGAAGCGCCGTGAGCCAGAGGCGCCGATCGTCAGGAGACCAGCCCAGGAACGCTCGCAGCCTACTCATCCCGCAGCGCCTCCACCGCTTGGCACAGCTTCGCCCTCTGACTTACAGGTCCCGCCTTGCCCGGGCGCCAAATGCCCGCGCCCGAGCGCCCGCCGCCCGACCCCCGGTCAGGCGGGGACGACGTCGGCGGCGTCGATCTCCACGGCCGCGCCCTGCCGGATCAGGTCCACGGCGAGCACGAGCCGCGGGGTCCGCTCCTTCCGGACGACGCGCCCGCGCACACCGATGAGCGGCCCGCGGACCACCTCGACCTCCATCCCTTCGTCGAGGAAGGGACACGGGTCGTAGCGCAGCGGGCCCTCGACGAGGCGGCGGACCGCCTCCAGCTCCGCGGTCGGGACGGGCTCTATCACGCCACGGCTGCCGACGATCGCGACCACGCCCCGCGTCGTGAGGACGTGGAGCTTGTCCTCGCGCGCGAACCGGGCGAAGCAGTACCCGGGAAACAGGGGAGTGGAGATTGCCTTCCGCCGGTCCTTCCACCGGCTCCACCGGGTCCAGAGCGGCAGGAACGGCTCGAGCCCGCGCGCCGCCAGCTCGTCGCGGACCACCTTCTCGTGGCGCGACCGGGTGCGGAGCACGTACCACCGGGGTGCCGCGGCGTCCTCAGAGGCCGCTTCACCGACGTCCGCGAGGATGGCGGCCGGCAGCCCGCTCATGGCCTCCGGCCCCCCTCCGGCTCCACCCCGAGGGCGGCGAGGCGCCGGCGCGCCCCCTCGTGGTCGGGTTCTTGCGCGAGGAGCGCGCGGTAGTGCTCGATCGCGCGGTCGCGCCAGCCCATCCGCGCGTACAGCTCGCCCAGCTCCATCCGGAGCGCGCCATCCGTGGGCCGGAGGCGCAGCGCGCGCTCGTACGCGACGGCCGCCTCGCGCAGGAGGCCCTGCCGCGCGTAGACGCGGCCCACCTCGCGCTGGACCGCGCCGTGCCGGGCGTCGAGCGTCTCCGCGACCCGGTACTCCCGGAACGCCTCGGCCCATGCCCCGCGCGCCTCCAGGAGCCGACCCACCTGCAGGTGGGCCCACGCGTCGTTCGGCGACGCGGCCAGGACCTCCCGCCAGGCGCGCAGCGCGCGCCCCGCGTCCCCTCGCCGCTGCACCAGGGACGCCAGCCGGACCCGGTACATGTGGGCCCGCGTCGGGTCGCTGGCCGCCGCCAGGCGTGCCGCGGACCCCCAGGCCTCCTCCGCCTCCGCCCCCTGCCCGGCAGCCTCGTGGGCCTCCGCCAGGATCACGGTCGCCTCCACGCTGCCCGGCCGGAGCCGCAGAGCCTCACGGGCTTCGGCGACCGCCCCGGCCGCATCGCGCTGGCCGAGCCGCGCGCGACCGGCAGCGAGCCGGACGACGGCGCGCTGATCGGGCCCGGCGGCCAGGGCGAGCGCCTCGTCGAGCGTCGCGAGCACGAGGTCCGAGCGGCCGTGACGGCCGAGCTGCCGGGCCAGCTCGAGGAGCAGCGGATACTCGCGCGGGACCGCCGTGCGGACGAGCTCCGCGTCGGCGGCGGCCGCGACCAGGTCGTCCACGAGGCCCGGCAGGAGCGCCGGCTCCAGGCGGAGCGCCGTCCGGATGCTGTCCGCCGCCAGGCGCCGGCCGGCGGGGTCGTCGCCGAGGTGGACCAGGGCGAAGACCGCCCGCGCCCGGTGCCGGGCGGCGTTCTGCGGCTCGACGTGGACCGCCTGCTCGAGGTGTCGCTGCGCCGCGGCGGCCAGGCTCGTGTGACCTGCCAGGAGGGCCGCGAGGCGGGGATCCAGGGCGCCGTCGGGACTGCTCCCGCCGGCGCCGCGCCGGAGCGCCTCGAGGCCCGCGAGGAACCACGCGTACCGCTCGTGCAGCTCCGCCGCGAGGGGGCGAGCCTGGAGCGCCGCCTGGTAGGCGTCGGCTGCGCGGGCGAGCAGCGCGCCGGTCTCCGCGCGCCGCTCCGCCGGCGAGGCGGGCTGCACGCGCCCGCCGTCCCGCACCACGCCCTGGGCCCACGTCAGGGTCGCGACCTCCGCCGCCACCTGCGCGCGGGCGGCCTGCACCCGGGGATTCCCCGGGTCGAGCCGCGCGGCGTCCTCCAGCCCCTGCTGGAGACCCACCAGCTCGCTCGTCGTCAGGCCCCGCCGCGCCGCGCGGGCGGCGGCGGTGACCGCCGTCGCCTGCTGGAAGGACCAGTCGGCGAGGGCCGGCGGGACGACCACGAGCGCGGTGCCGAGCGCGCCCGCGACCACCGCCGCGAGCCCGGCGAGGCGTGCGGGCGCCGAGAGCGCCCGCCGCCACTCAGGGAGCTCCGCCCGGTCCCGCGCCCGGTCCGTGGGCGGCGTCGCGCGCAGGGTCACCACCGCGGGGAGGAGGGCCGCCACCAGCACCACCAGCAGCGCGTTCGCTGGCACGTGCGCCCCGAAGTCGAGCGCGCTGTGGACCAGCACCACGCCGAGCGCGCCGAGCCCGCCGAGGGTGAGGCCGCGGACGAACGGGTCCCGGCGGCCGGCCCATGCGCGCACGACGAACGTCGTGAGCGCGACGAGCGCCCACCCGAGCACGGCGAGCCCCGCGAGCCCTGTCTCGGCGACGAGCTGGAGGTAGTCGTTGTGGGCGTAATCGACGACGTACCGGGACGGCACATCCGCCGGCCGGTACCGGGCAAAGGCATCCTCGAAGGCCCCGAGGCCGTGGCCGAGCACCGGGGCGTCCGCGGCCAGGCGCAGCGTCGCCAGCGCGAGCCCCCACCGGAGCTGCCCGACCGGCTCGCGCGCCAGCTCGGAGAACCGCGCCAGCACGGGGTCGAGGCCGAGCCAGCTCGCGTGGAGGACGACCCCGGCCAGGACGGCGACGGGCGCGACGACCGCCCAGCGCCCGAGCCGGCTCCACGCGGTGAGCGCGACGATGACCAGGAAGCCGCCGAGCGTGGCGACGAGCCCCCCGCGGGAGAGCGTGAGGAGGAGGGCGGTGCTGATCGGGACGAGCGCGGCCAGCAGCCAGGCCGCGCCCGCGGGCCGCTCCAGCGGCCGCGCGGCCGGCCTGGCGGGCTCTCCCGCCCCCTCGGCCCGCCGTCCGGCGCGTGGCCGGAGGAGCAGCCCCAGCGCGAGGCAGAGGAGGAGCGCGAAGTAGAGCGCCTGGTGGTTGGGGTTCACGAACGTGCTGGTGAGGCGCTCCACCGCGACGTCGCCCGGGAAGCCGAGGAGGACGGCGCGGCCCCGCACCTTGTGGACCAGCGCCAGGAGCGCGAGCCCGGTCCCCCAGCCGATCAGGATCGCGAGGAACCGGACGATCCGGGCGCGCGTGACGAGGTGGTGGCCGAGGACGAGGAGGAGCCCGACGTAGGCCGCGTAGAGCCGCGCGCTCTCCGCCGTCGCGTACGGGCTCGCCGATCCACCCGGCCGGAGGAGCTGGAGCGCGACGAGCATCCCCATGGCGGCGGCCGGGCCGAGGAGCGGGCTCACCCGGATGGTCACGCCGCCCTCGCGCAGCATCCTGACCACCCAGAGCGCCACGAGGAGGGCGACGGCGGCCTCGAGCACCCCCTGCGCCCAGGGCAGGACCGACCCCAGCGGGAGCGGCGCGAAGAGGAACAGCCCGACCAGGCCGCCCTCGAGCACCCTATCCAGGACCGCTCGACTCACGACTCCGGCTCCTGCTCCCGTAGTAGGTGTCGTACCGCCGGTAATACCGGCGGGAGTACCCGTCCGCGGCCGGGTCGAAGCGGTTGAGGACCGCCGCTACCACCCGGGCATGGACCGCGTCGAGCTGCTCCTTGGCGCGGCGCAGCACGGCACGGGGCGCGCCGCCGCTCCGGACGACCAGGAGCACGCCGTCCACGAGGGGCGCCACGGCGCAGACGTCGCTCACCGCGAGGACCGGCGGCGAGTCGAGGATGACCAGGTCGTAGCGCTCCTGCGCCGCTTCGAGGAACTCGCGCATCCGCCGCGAGGCCAGCAGCTCGGCCGGATTGGGCGGGACGGGGCCGCTCGGCACGAGGGACAGGTTCGGCACCGCCGTCTTGAGCTGGACCGCGTCGAACAGGGCGTTGCCGGCCAGGTAGGACGAGAGCCCCGGGATCCGCGACTGGCGGAAGAGGGTGTGGAGCACCGGCTTCCGGAGGTCGGCGTCCACGAGAAGCACGGAGCGATCCGCCTGGGCGAGGCAGGCGCCCAGGTTCGCCACGGTGGTGGACTTGCCCTCCTGCGGGATCGCGCTCGTCACGAGCACCCGCCGGAGCGGGGCGTCCGGGTTCGCGTACTGGAGGTTCGCCCGCAGGATCCGGTACGCCTCCGCGGGGAACGACTTGGGGGCGTCCACGACCACCACCGGCGGCGTTGCGCGCTTCGTCACGGTCGGACCTCCGTTCGGGCGCTCAGGAGGGGTTGCGGCTCGGGATCACCGGGATCACCGGGATCACGGCGAAGACCGGCACGCCGAGGGCCGCCTCGAGCTGCTCCCCGGTGCGCACGGTGTCGTCCATGTACTCTCGGAAGAACGCGAGGGCGAGCCCCAGGCCCAGGCCCCCGGCGAGCGCGAGGCTGAGGTTGTAGAGCTTCCGGGGCTTGACCGGGGCCGTCGGAACTACCGCGGCCTCGACCACGCGGACGTGGTTGGTGTCGAGGCCCTGCCCCAGGCTCACCTCCTTGAGCCGCTTGAGCAGCATCTCGTAGAGCTGCTGGTTGGAGTCAGCGTCGCGCTTGAGGATCCCCGACTGGATCTCCTTCTTGGCGACCTGCTGCGCCTCCCCCTGATACTGGTTGACGGCGGCCAGCATCGCCGCCTCGCGGGCCTTGAGCACGTTGTACTCCGTCTCGAGGCTCCGGGCGAGCCGGACGGCCTCCTCGCGCAGCTTCTGGTGTACCTCGTCGATCTGGGCCTGGACCTTCATGGCCTCGGGATGCTTCTCCTTGTACACCTTGAGGACCCTCGAGCGCTGCACCTCCAGCTCCACCGCCTGGCCCTTGAGGCGCTGGATGAGGGGATGGTCCACGAAGACATGGGACGCCAGCAGGGCGTCAGGGTCGCGGCCGATCCTGCGGACCTCGGCGAGCCGGGTCTCCATCTCGAGGCGCTTCGCCTTGGCCTCGATGTACGCGCTGTTGAAGTCGGCGAGCTTCTTGGCGGCCGGGTTGTCCCGGTCGGCGCTCGCGCCGAGGCCCGCCTCCTCCTTGTAGCGCTGGAGCGCCAGCTCCGACTCGTTCACCTTCTGCTTGAGGTCGGTGACGTTGGCCGTCAGCCACGCCAGGGCGTCCCGCGCCGCCGTGAGCTTCTGGTCGAGCGTCTCGGCGACGTAGGCGTTCGCCAGGGCGTTCGCCTTCTCGGCCGTCGCCTGGGGGTGCGGGTCCTCGACCCGGACCTCGATGAACCGGGTGTTCTTGATGGGTTGGACCGTGACGCCGCCCAGGAACGCCGGCACGGGGTCCGGCGCCTGGCTCAGCGCCGCCTTGCGGGCCCCCGGGCCCAGCGTGTCGATGGCGCGCTGGACCACGGGGCGACTCCGGATGAACTGGACCTGGGTCTGGAAGAACGCGGGGTCCCACGGGTCCCACTGCGTGGGCGTGACCTCCTGGATGTTGACGACCCGCGGGCCGTCGCGCTCGATCAGGGCCTTCGCGCTGGCCTGGTAGACGGGCTCGGCGAGGTACGTCTGGACCCCGACCGCCGTCACGACCACGACGCAGCAGGCCGCGATCAGCCACAGATGCTTGCGGATGACGCGCAGGTACTCCCGCGCGTGAGCATCGCCCGGCTGGCTTCCCTTCTCCATGGGCGCTCCTTCCCCCCCCGCTCAGAACAGGCTCTCGGGCACGACGATCACGTCGTTGGCCGCGAGCGGCACGTCCTTGTCCTTCCGGCCCCGCTTGATGACCTCGTTCAGGTCCACGACGAGCGTCTCCTGCCGCCCGTCCTTGTGGGTACGGATGATCTTGGTCCGGTTCGGCGCGGCGCGGTCCGTGAACCCGCCGGCCAGGGCGATCCCCTGGATCGCCGTTGTGCCCGCCGCCAGCGCGTAGCCCCCCGGCGCCCGCACCTCTCCGAGCACGTAGAACGCGTTCCCGGCCGGCACGAGCAGCGTGTCCCCTTCCGCCAGGGGCGCCTCCCGGGCGCGGGGGTCCGCTCCGGCGAGGTCGAGGAGCACGATTTCCTCCGCCCCGGAGGGATGGCGCCGGATCAGCTTCGTCTCGCTGGCGGCCGCACGGTCGGTGAACCCCCCCGCCTGCGTCACGGCCACGAAGGCCGTGGTGGGTCGGTCCAGATAGTACGCCCCGGGACGCTTGACCTCGCCGAGCACGAAGAAGGTGTTGACCGCCGGGACGAGCAGGATGTCCCCGTCCTTGAGCGGCCAGTCCCGCGCCTTGGCGTCGCCGATCGAGAAATCGAGGAGGACGGTCTCCTGGCCACCCGAGGGCAGCCGCCGGATCAGCTTGACCTGGGCCTGGCCGGCGCGCTCGGTGAAGCCCCCGGCCAGCGTGATGGCCGCGAACGCCGTCGTCGCGCCGTCGAGCTGGTAGACCCCGGGCCGTCGGACCTCGCCCGAGACGAAGAAGGTGTTGCCGCGCGGGACGACCAGGGTGTCGCCTTCCGCGAGCACGGTCTCCCGGCCGCGGCCCTCGGGGCTGGAGAGGTCCACCTCGATGGTCGCCTGGGTCCCATCCGGCCGGCGCCGGAGGATCCGCGCGTTCGCCGGCGCCGCGCGGTCCGTGAAGCCGCCGGCCAGGGTGACGGCCTCGAGCGCCGTCGTGTCCTTGTCCATCGCGTAGGCGCCCTGGCGCTGGACCTCGCCGAGGACGAAGAACGACGTGAGCTTCGGCACGTAGATCGTGTCGCCGTTCTGGAGCGCGAGGTTCTCCGCGACGTCGCCCTCGAGCAGCCGGTGGAGGTTGGCACGGAGCGTCGTGCTGCCGGCCGCGCCCGGCACCGCCGGGCCGTCGGACTGGGGGACCCGGACGATGACGACCTGCCGGCCGGCGCTCTTCGACGGGCCGCCCGCCTGGGAGAGGACGTCCAGCAGCGTCGCGGGGCCGGTCAGGGTGTACGTTCCGGGCTTCTCGACCTCGCCCAGCACGAACACCCGCTGGGATCGGTACTCCTCGACCTTCACCGAGACCTGGGGGTTGACGAGGTAGTCCTTTTCCAGGAGGGCGCGGAGGCGGGCCTCGAGCTGGCCCGTCGTCAGCCCTGCGGCCGGCACGTCGCCCACGAGCGGGAAGGCAAAGGTCCCGTCGGCCGAGACGGCGACGCTGCGCGTGAGGTCGTCGTGGCCCCAGACGGTGATCCGGAGGACGTCCCGGGGCCCGATCCGGTACTCGGGGCTCTGGGCCCAGGCCAGCCCCGCGAACGCCACGGTGGCGGCGAGGATCGCCAGCGGGAGCAGGCGCCCTCGGCCGGTGACTCGGTAGCGGACCATCGGACTCACGCGCGGACCATCGTGGAGTCTCCGGGGGCAGGCTCAGTACGTCAGGATCACTCCCGCTCTCACCCGGTCCTCCGTGAAGTCGAAGTCCTCGATGTTCGAGTTCCGCACCTGGAGCTGGTAGCCGACCTCCACACCGAGCCAGGGCCGGAACTGGTACCGGATCCCGATGCCTGCGGCATAAAAGCGGTCGAGCCGCTCCTCGCCCGCGACCGTCGTGGACCGCGGGTAGTCGGCCACGCCCGCGAGCCCGACCAGGGTGACGAGCCACTGCCGCCCCAGCGTGTGCCGGACCTCCAGCCCGCCGTAGGTCGTGACGTACGTGTTGGTGCCGGCCGCGGTGGACTCGAGGTTCGCGCGGCTCACGAACACGCGGACCTGGGACGGCTCGCGGTAACGCCAGATCGCCTCGCCCTCCATGATGAAGCCTTCGAAATCGGGCTGGGTCGGGTCGTCGAAGTCCTTCCGCTCGGCCCCCGCCTTGAACTGCAGCGTGGTCTTGGCGGTGAGGTCGCCCCGCACGCCGAGCTGGCCTTTGTGGGCCTCGGAGTCGCGGGTCTCGGCGACGGCGCCGATGTCGTAGCGGACGACTTGGTAGCCGTACTCCACGAACACGGACGTCCGGGGGAAGATCCGGTAGAAGAGATTGACCGCGCCGAGGTGGTCCTGCCGGTCCAGCGCGTCGAAGTCGGCGGCCTGATAATCCACCACGAAGAAGCGGTACCCGAACCCCACGCCGAACCGCTCGACGACGAAGTACTCCACATCCGCCTTGAGCGCGTTCTCGAACCGCGCGACTCGCTCCGCCAGCTCGGGGACCGGCTGGCCGACGAAGTCGGTCGTTCGCCTGAACTGGTCATCGACGGAGAGCTTCAGCCGGCGCCCGACTTCGGTCCGCCCTGACGCCAGCACGGTGTGGTGGACCGCATTGAACTCGTCCTGCTCGACGTACCGGAGGATGTCGGCCCGGTAGCCGAGGCTCAGGAAGGTCGGCGGCCGCTGGTATTCGAGGGCCAAGCCCGGGCTGATGGTGTACGTGAAGTCGCTCTCCGTGTCGCGCGGCCCGAGGAAGACGTTGTCGGTGTACTCCGTGCTCGTCGCCAACGACGGGACCAGCCGGAAGGCGCCGAACTGGAGGCCCTGGCCGTGGACGGCCATCGGCCACCCAACCGAAACCGCGACCGCGAGCGCCCACGGGCGCCAGATCGGTCGGCGGCCGGGCGCACTCAGCGCGGGGACCGGGTGACGCGCCGCCCCTCCTGGGACGTGGGCCGTCCCCGGAACCCGAGGGACCTCGCTCACCCGCAAATAGGAACCATTAGACCCCAATGTGAACAATCGCCTCGGCGTCGGGCCTCATCGGGCCAAAAATCCCGCAGCGACCAGATGTTAGCCGACCCTGGGCAAATCGCCACTCTGATCCGCGCCGGGGTCCTTGTCAAGTGGCAAGTTCCAGAGGGCGGTTTCCGGATCGCGCTTGACGCCGCGTCGCGTCGGCCCTAGGGTTAGGGGTGCGCCGGCCCGGAACACGGCCGCGCGACGGGCGACTCGTGGCTCGGAGGCGGTACGAAACGACCATGCGCTTGACGCGTCTCACCCGCTCGCGCCGGGCGGTCTATCTGGTCGCCGGCGCCGTCGTGGTCGTCCTCCTGCTCCTCTACGTGGCGGCGCCCGAGTTCCTCACGATCCTCGAGGCCAAGCTCTACGACCTGCACTTCGCGCTCCGCGGCGCCCGGGATCCCGGCGACCAGGTCCTCGTCGTCGCCATCGACGAGAAGAGCCTGGCGGCGGTCGGGCGGTGGCCGTGGCCCCGCTCGCGCCTGGCCGAACTGGTGCGCAAGCTCGCCGACGCCGGCGCCAGGGTCATCGCGCTCGACATCCTGCTGAGCGAGGCGGAGGTCAGCGGTGAGCTGCGCGCCGCGGCCCTGCTGGCCGACCGCCTCCTCGGCCCCGGGCCGGCCCCGCGCGGCTTGCAGGACGAGCTGGACCGGCTCCGCCGGACGGCCGACCACGACGCGCAGCTCGAGGCGGCCCTCCGCGAGAGCGGGCGCGTGGTCCTCCCGATCGTCTTCGACCTCGCCCCGGGGCCTCCGAGTACGCCCGCCGAGCCCTCGGGCGAGCCGCTGAAGTCGGCGCTCGTCGGCTTCCGGCACTACGACGACCGGGGTCGCTATCCCCCGCCCGCCGCCCGCGACGCGATGCCTCCCCTTCCGCGCTTCGTCGCCGCGGCGCGCGAGCTCGGTCACGTCAACATGCTCGCCGACCGCGACGGGACGACCCGCTGGGAAGCGCTGGTCTTCCAGCACCGGGGCTACGTCTACCCCTCGCTGGGGGTCCAGGCCGTGCGCGTCGCCCTCGACGTCGCGCCTGCCGGGCTGAAGCTCGATTTCGGCCGCGCCCTCGAGATCGGCCCGCGCGTCGTCCCCGTGGATCCGCGCAACCGGATGCTGGTGGACTACGCGGGCCCGGCCGGGACGTTCCGGCACGTCTCGGCGGTGGACGTCCTCACCGGGGCGGTCGCGCCGACGGCACTCCGCGACCGCATCGTCCTCGTCGGCGCGACGGCCGCGGGCGTCTACGACCTTCGCGTGACGCCCGTGAGCCCGGTCTTCCCCGCCGTGGAGAAGCACGCCAACATCGCGGCCAACCTCCTCAGCGGCCGGTTCCTCACCCGCCCTGACTGGATGGAGCTCGTCGAGGCCGCCGGAATCGTGCTCTGGCCCCTGTTCCTGGCCTGGCTCCTCCCGCGGCTCCGCCCCCTCGTGGGCCTGGGCGTCACCCTCACCGCCTGGGGTGTTGGCTTCGGCGTGGCCCATGTCGGCTTTCGGACGGGGCTGTGGATTCCCGTCCTCTACCCGAGCCTCGCCATGGTCGCGAGCGCCGTCGTCATCACGGGGTACCTCTACGTGACGGAGGAGCGGCGGCGGCAGTGGGTGAAGCGAGCGTTCCGCCAGTTCGTGAGCCCGGAGGTCGTCGAGCAGCTCGCGGACGATCCCGACGCGCTCCACTTCGGCGGTGAACTGCGCCCGCTCACCGTGCTGTTCTCGGACGTCCGCGGCTTTACCGACTATACGGAAAAGCACGCGCCGGACGTGGTCGTGCAGATGCTCCGGGAGCACCTCACCCGGATGGTCGCCGAGATCCAGGCCTGTCACGGGACGCTGAACCAGTTCCTCGGCGATGCCGTCCTCGCGATCTTCGGCGCTCCCGTGGCGTTTCCGGACCACGCCGAGCAGGCGTGCCGGGCCGCCCGGGGGATGCTGGCGGAGTTCCAGAAGCTCCGGGCGCAGTGGATCGCGGAGGGGCGAGAGCCCTTCAGGAACATGGGCATCGGCATCAACACCGGCGAGATGGTCGTCGGCAACCTCGGGTCCGAGCAGCTGTTCAACTACACGGCCCTGGGCGACGGGGTGAACCTGGGCGCGCGACTGGAGGCGCTGACGAAGGAGTTCAACGTCCCGATCATCGTCAGCGAGGCCACCTACCAGCACGTCAGGGACCTCTTCCCCGCTCGGTACCTCGGCGAGGTGAAGGTCAAGGGCAAGGAGAAGCCCGTCCGGATCTACGCCCTGCTCGACCGCGAAGAGGTGCGCCGCGCGGCCCGGGTCCTCGTCGAGGCGCCGCTCATGATCACCGAGGCGGACGTCTCCGTGCCGGCCTCGCTGAGCGACCTCAGCCTGACCGGTCTCGCCGCGAAACAGGTGGCGCGGCGGATCGACAAGGGGGCCGTCGTGCAGGTGCGCCTGGAGCTGGCCGAGCTGCCGCGACCGATCCTCGTGGAGGGCCGGGTCATGCGGAGCGACGAGGAGCGCCTCGGGATCCAGTTCCTCGAGCTGGCGGACGAGGACCGCAAGCTGCTCGAGCAGTTCCTGGAGGGCCGGAGCGAGCGGCGCCCCGCGTGAGCGGCTCGCGAGCGGCCCCTTGACAACGGCGAGAGACGAGCTTTAGCTAGAGGAACTCGACGCTCGGACGAGGAGGGTGCATGGGCACGTCGCACGGCGACTACCGCATCCGCAGCCTGGTGGCGGTTGGTCTCGCGGCGCTCCTGCTCGCGGCGCTCGTCGGCTCCGCCGAGGCGCAGGGCAGTGGCCCGGCGGCGACGGTGAGGCGCCTGACGGGCCGCGTCGAGATCATGCGCCAGCAGCGCCTCCCCTGGGTCCCCGCCGTCCTCGGCGCGCAGCTCGCGGTGGGGGACGACATCCGGGCCTTTGCGGCCAGCTCCGCCTTGCTCTCGCTCCCGGACGGCAGCACCCTCCTCGTCGCGGAGAACAGCCGACTGGTCGTCACGAAGCTCGACTTCGACGCGCAGAACCGGAACCGCAGCTCGGTGTTCCACCTCGTGCTCGGGAAGGTGCGGGCCGTGGTGGCGCAGGCCGCCTTCCTGCTCGTGCGCGGCCGCCAGGCGAACTTCGCCATCACCACGCCGACGGCCGTCGCGGCGGCACGGGGCACCGACTTCGTGGTGATCTACGAGAACCCGACGACGGCTGGGCCCCTGGAGGGCGACATCTTCCTCTCCTGCGGACAGACCTGGCTCTCGATCCCGCCCGGCTTTCTCAGCGTCCAGTGCGGGCCGCCGCAACCCATCCCGGACCTGGGCGCGTTCGGCTCGGCCAACCACGGCGGCCCGCCCCCGCCGGGCGATCCCGCGACCTGGCCAGACCCCGACCAGGTGCTCCAGGAGCTCCAGACGTCGCTGGGGCTCACGTTCGGCCCCCCCGGCGGGAGCACCACCCAGTTGTCGCAGACCCCTCCGCCGAACCCTCTAGGCTCCCTGTCCCCTTCCGGGCCGCCGCCCTTCGGCCTCCAACCGGGGCCGCCGGCCCTGCGGGCCCGCTGAGCCTCGCCGGCGAGAAGCCTGTCGCGCTGACAACGCGCCACGACGCCAGAGCGCGCGCGGTGGGTGGTCCCCTCCGAGCGGCGGCTCTGCCGCCGCACCCGGTCCTGGGGGAGGGTTCGAAGGGGGCCGTCGAGGCCCCCCTTCGATGACTAGAAGAAGCTCTCGGGGACGACGATCACGTCGTTCGGGACGAGGGGGAGGTCCTTGTCCTTGCGCCCCCGATTGATGATCTCGTTGAGGTCGACGACAAGGGTCTCCTGGCGCCCGTCCCGGTGGGTCCGGATGATCTTCGTCCGGTTGGGGGCAGCGCGATCCGTAAAGCCGCCCGCCAGGGCGATGCCTCCCACCGCCGTCGTCGCCTGGTCGAGCTGGTAGGCGCCGGGCCGCTTGACCTCACCGAGGACGTAGAACGTGTTCCCCGACGGGATGAGCAGGGTGTCCCCGTCCGAGAGGAGCGTGTCCCGGGCGCGCCGGTCGATGCCCGAGAGGTCCACGGCGACGGTTTCCTGAACGCCCTCACCCCGTTTCCGCAGGATCTTCGCGTCCGCCGCCGCCGCGCGCTCCGTCAGCCCCCCCGCCAGCGTGATCGCCTCGAGGACCGTCGTGTCCTGCTCCATGCTGTAGGCGCCGGGCCTGCGGACCTCCCCGAGCACGAAGAAGCTCGTGGCTCTCGGCACATAAACGGTGTCGCCGCTCTGGAGGACCAGGTTCTCCGAGACGTCGCCGTCGAGGAGCTTCCTCAGGTTCACCCGCAGGGTCGTGGCCCCTGGGGCCCCCGGCAACCCGGGGGCGTCGGAATGGGGGAGCCGCACGATGATCACGTGCCGACCCGCGCTCCGACCCGGGCCACCGGCCTGGGAGAGCACGTCGAGGAGCGTCGTCCGCCCCGTGAGCGGGTACGTCCCCGGCTTCTCGGCCTCTCCGAGCACGAACACGCGCTGGGACCGATACTCCTCGACCGTCACCGAGACCTGGGGGTCGACCAGATAGTCCTTGGCGAGGAGCTGCCTGAGCCGGGCCTCGAACTGGGCAGGGGTCAGGCCCGCTGCCTGCACGGCGCCGAGCAGGGGAAAGGCGATGGTCCCGTCCGCGGAGACCACCGCCATGCGCGTCAGATCGTCGTGCCCCCAGATCGTGATCCTGACGACGTCCCTCGGGCCGAGGCGGTACTCCGAGTCCTGAGCCGCGACCGGGTCTAGCAGCGCGAAGAGGAGCGCGGCCACCGCGAGGGCTGACCGAACCGGATGTCGAGCCCGGCCTGGCGCGGCCCACGTCAGGGCGCGGCAGCCCTCTTCTGCCGCCCGACTGCGCCAGACACTCCCGACGCACGCAAACAGCCGGCGCATGGCCGGAAGTCTAGCAGTATGGGTGTCACGGAGGCAAACGGACCCGCCGGAGCGTGTAGATCGGCACCTACTCGACCCGCTACCGTCTTCACTCACCGCACCCTCTACGGCGCCGGGACGGGCCGGGCGGGCGGCCCGCCGGGGCTGAGGGCCAGGCGGTGGAGACGGCCCGCCCCTTCGATCGCCAGGGCGATGCGCGCTGGCGAAGCACGCCGGCTGAGGGAGACGCAGGCCACGTGCGACGCTCCCGGGGGAAGGTCCAGGGGGAGCCACCCGAGACCGCCGCCGAGCCGATCGCCCCGTTCGCCCTCGACCTCGAGCCGTAGCCGGCGGAGCGGGTAGAGCGGCACGAAGTCGGGCCCGGGGTTCCGCAGCGTGACGCACGCCTCCGCGGCACTCCCCTCCGGGGGCAGCGCCAGCTGGGCCGTGGCCTCGAGCACTTCAAGGCCCGGCGGCGCCGGGCCCTCGATCCGGTAGACGAGGTGCCCGCCCACGACCCGCTCGAGGCGAAGGGCGCCCGACGCGGCGAGCGCCGCCTCGTGCGTCCGATCGAGCCAGCGCTGATCGACGAGCACGACGTCGGGCTTGAGGCCCCGGATCAGCGCGAGGGTCCGGGTGTCGGGGAAGGCGGCCATCGCCGCGACGAGGGCCTCGTAGTGCGGCGGCAGGTAGCTCGCCCACCCGTTGACCGTCGGCCGGAGGTGGAAGGCCGCCCCCGCGACCTTGTCCCAGTCGTCCCCCATCGGCAGCTCGAGCGCCACCGTGCTCGGCGGCTGTTCCGCGAGCCAGCGGTAGACCTCGGGAAGCGCGGCCGCGTCGAGCCGCCGGACGGCGCCCGGGAACGGCGCGCCGACCGCCTCGAGGAGCGCGATCCCGATCAGGGCCGCCACCGCGAGCCGACGGCGCGCGGGCGAGAGCGAGGCCACGAGCCTCGCGGCCCCCGCGGCCGCCAGGAGCGCCAGGCCGAGGGCGACGAAGGCGGCGAAGCGCCGCGGCGTCCGGACCGCGTCGAAGCCGGGCACGAGCCCCCAGAGGAGCCGGTACGGCAGGGGCCACGCGCCCCAGGGGGTCAGGAGTGTCGGCCCGAGGGCGAGCACCGCCGCACCGCCCGCCGTCGCCACGTAGGGCCCGAGCGTCGCCCGCAGCCCGTCCCGCCCGCGCGCCAGCGCGACGACCCCGACGGCCGCCAGCGCGAGGACCGCGAGCCCCGGATAGAGCGCCTCGTGGTCCAGGTCCACGACCCGCCCGACCCCGGCGAGGCGATGGAGCAGGTGCTCCGGCGGGACGCCGAGGTAGTCGGCGAGCGCGGCCGAGTACCGCTCGTTGTCGGCGAGCGTGCGGCCGAGGCGCCACTCCCGCGCGAGCGCGCGGTACGGGAGGAGGTACGCGGCGAGGAGCGCCACCGCCGGGACGGCCACGCCGCCGAGCCGCAGGAGGTGCGTGCGGCCGAGCCGCCGCCCGCCCCGGCCGACCGCGGCCACGAGGAACACCGCGACGGCGACGCCGGCGAAGAGGAAGGCGATCATGCTCGAGAGCGCGAGCCCGAGCCCGACGCCGGCCGCCGTGGCCGCCGCGACCCACGTCGGCCGCGCCAGGAACCGCTCGAGGGCGAGGAAGACCCAGGGGAACCAGAACGCCGAGAGGGCCTGGAGGTTGTGCGCCTGGTGGAGGAGCCGCGGGGAGTAGGCGAAGACGACCCCCGCGACGAGCGCCGCCTCGCGGGCGCCCGTGAGCCGCGCCGCGAGGGCGGCCGCGCCGAGGGCGGCGAGGGTGTAGGCCGCCACCAGGACCACGTTGTGCCCGACGACGGGGTTCCCCGTCGCGACGGTCGCGGGGAGCGCGAGCAGGGCGTAGAGCGGGATGTACTCCCCGAGGGCGAGCGTCCCCGCATAGGGGGCGAAGATGCTCGCGTCGAGGAGCCGGACGCCGGGCGTCACGAGGGCATGAGCCACCCAGCGCAGGTAGTAGACGGAGAGGAGGGGGTCCTCGGACGCCCCGAGGCACGTGCCGAAGCAGCGCGGGAGGGGCCAGCTCACGGCGAGCGTGAGGGCGAGCGCGCCGGCGGCGAGGGCGAATCGTCCGCGAAGGGGGGTCAGGGCTACGACGTGGCCTCGGGGGACACGACGACGAGCAGGTCGCCCGCGTTGACCGCCTGCCCCGGGTCGACGCGGACCTCCGTCACGACCCCGCCCGTGGTCGCCCGGAACTCGTTCTCCATCTTCATCGCCTCGAGCACGACCAGCGGGGCCCCCGCGCTCACGCGCTCGCCGGGACGCACGTGCACCGCGACGACCCGGCCGGGCATCGGGGCCACGAGGCGCTGGCCCCTCCCGGGGGCGCGCGCGGCGGCGACCCGGCGGCCGTCGCCCCCGGGCTCCTCGACGCGGACCCGGTAGGTCTCCCCCGCTAACGCCACGACGACCTCGCCGTGCTCCTCGCCGACATCGGCGAGGTGCGAGCTCCCCGCGATCAGGAGCGACCACGGCCCTGACGGCAGCCGACGGGCGTCCACCTCGACCCACTCGTCGCCCAGGCGGACGCGGTACCGGCTTTCCACCTCGGCGACTTCGACCACGAGCGTCCGTCCACCGGCCGTGACGACGAAGCGCACCGGCGTCATCGCGGCGGCCGGCGGGCTCCCGGGCGCGCCGACAGCGCCCAGGGGGACGGGCCAGGCCGGCCCTCGGGGGCGCGGGGGCCCGCGGCCTTCGCCCGCTCATACGCGTGGAGCGCGGCGGCGATGATCGCCACACGGGGCGGCGGTCCGTCGCGGCGTCCGGGCCCGCCCGGGAACGCCCGCTCGACGAACGCCGTCGAGAGCCGTCCCGCCAGGAAGTCGGGGTGTGCCATGACCGCCGCGTGGAACGGGATGGTCGTCTTCACGCCGGTCACGACGAACTCGGCCAGCGCCCGGGCCATGCGCCGCGCGGCCTCGCCGCGGTCGCGGCCCCAGGCGATCAGCTTGGCCATGAGCGGGTCGTAGTAGATCGGGACCTCGGCGCCCTCGTACACGCCCGCGTCCACCCGCACGCCCGGACCCGCCGGCGGCCGCCACGCGGTGATGCGGCCGGGCGAGGGCATGAAGCCGGCCGCGGGATCTTCGGCGAGGATCCGGCACTCGATCGCCCAGCCGCGCGGCGCGACGTCGGCCTGGGCGTAGCCGAGGGGCTCGCCGGCGGCGAGCCGGAGCTGCTCGCGCACGAGGTCGAGCCCCGTCACCAGCTCGGTCACCGGGTGCTCGACCTGGATCCGCGTGTTGACCTCGAGGAAGTAGAAGCGCCGGTCGGCGTCCACGAGGAACTCGACCGTCCCCGCGTTCCGGTAGCCGACCGAGGCGAGGAGCCGGCACGCCGCCTCCCCCATCCGCCGCCGGAGGTCCGCGTCCACCAGCGGCGACGGCGCCTCCTCGACGAGCTTCTGGTGGCGCCGCTGGATCGAGCACTCGCGCTCCCCCAGGTGGACGATCCCCCCGTGGGCGTCCGCCAGCACCTGCACCTCGATGTGCCGCGGCTCCGGCATCGCCTTCTCGAGGTAGATCGTGCCCTCGCCGAAGGCCGAGGCGGCCTCGGAGCGGGCCAGGCGCAGCGCGGGGCCCAGCTCGGCCGGGCCGGCGACGAGCCGCATCCCCCGGCCGCCGCCGCCCAGCGCGGCCTTGATCATGACGGGGTAGCCCAGCTCCCGTGCGGTGCGCGCCGCCTCCTCGTCCGAGCCGACCGGCTCCCGCATCCCCGGCACGAGCGGGATGTCACACGCCGCCGCGGCCCGGCGGGCGGCCGTCTTGTCCCCCATCGTGGCGATGGCCTCGGGGGGCGGTCCGATGAAGGTGAGCCCGGCGGCACGGCAGGCCTCGGCGAACGCCGCGTTCTCGGCGAGAAACCCGTAGCCGGGGTGGACCGCCTCGGCGCCGCTCGCGCGCGCCACGGCGAGCAGCCGGTCGACGACGAGGTAGCTCTGGGTCGCCGGCCCCGGCCCGATCGGGTACGCCTCGTCGGCGAGCTGGACGTGGAGCGCCTCGCGGTCGGCGTCGGAGAACACGGCGACGGTCTTCAGGCCGGCCTCGCGGCACGCGCGGAGGACGCGCACCGCGATCTCCCCGCGATTGGCGATGAGGACCTTGCCGAACACGGTCATTCGAGACCCCCCGCACCCCCGCCCCCTCCCACCCTTCGGGGGGAGGGGAGGGTACGCTCCCATCGGCCGGCCCGTGCACGGTGTCTCATTCGGGTCCCCCCGCACCCCCGTCCCCTCCCACCCCTCAGGGGGGGAGGGGAGCCGCCTCCCTCCTCGTCGTCCTCGCGAGGGCGGGTGGGCGCATCGTCAGCGCGGGAGCGCCCGCAGCGTCTCTTCGAGGAAGGAGGTGTCCACCAGATCGCGCGGCGACAGCGCGGTCGTGATCATCGCGGTCTTGTGGTACCAGGCGAGGAAGATGTCTGCCGCCTCATCGGCCGTGGAGCTCCAGGCCCGGGAAGAAGTACGGGATCTCGAAGGCCGCCGACTCCGGCGAGTCGGAGCCGTGGACGACGTTGGCCTCGATCGACTCGGCGAGGTCCTTGCGGATCGTCCCGACCGCCGCTTGGGCCGGGTTCGTCGCGCCCATGATCTCGCGGACGCGCGCGATCGCGTCCTCCCCCTCGAGGACCATGGGGATGCAGGGACCCTGGCTCATGAAGCGGGTGAGGCTCTGGAAGAAGGGCCGCTCCCGGTGGACGGCATAGAAGCCCTCGGCGTGCTCGAGCGTGAGGTGCACCATGCGCATCGCCAGGATGCGGAGCCCGGCCGTCTCGAACCGGGAGATGATCCGCCCCGCGATCCGGCGCCGAATGGCGTCCGGCTTCACGATCACCAGGGTGCGCTCGATGGCCATCCGGCCTAGCCCTTCCGAGCGAGGACGCGGGCCACGGTCACCCCCATGTCGGCGGGGCTCCGGACCGTGGTGATGCCGGCCGCCTCCATCGCCCGCATCTTCTCGGCGGCCGTCCCCTTGCCGCCCGAGATGATCGCGCCCGCGTGGCCCATGCGGCGCCCCGGCGGCGCCGTCTGGCCGCAGATGAACCCGACCACGGGCTTCGTCACGCGCGCCCGGACGAACTCCGCCGCCTCCTCCTCGGCGGTGCCCCCGATCTCGCCGATCAGCATGATCGCCTCCGTCTGGGGGTCCGCCTGGAAGAGGCCCAGCACGTCCACGAAGCTCGTGCCGTTCACCGGATCGCCCCCGATCCCGACGCAGGAGGACTGCCCGAGCCCGCGCTGGGTGAGCTGGTGGACCACTTCGTAGGTGAGCGTGCCGCTGCGGGACACGACCCCGACCGGCCCCTCCTTGTGGATGTGCCCCGGCATGATGCCCGCCTTGGCCTTGCCGGGCGAGATGAGGCCGGGGCAGTTCGGGCCGACGAGGCGGCTCGCCGTCCGGCCGAGGAACGCCTTCACCCGGACCATCTCCGCGACCGGGATCCCCTCGGTGATGCAAACGATGACGCCGACGCCGGCCGCCGCCGCCTCCATGATCGCGTCCGCGGCGGCGGAGGGCGGGACGAAGATGAGCGCGCAGTTGGCGCCCTCCGCGCGGACCGCCGCCGCGATCGTGTTCCAGACCGGGAAGCCCTCGTGGGTCGTGCCGCCCTTGCCCGGCGTCACGCCGCCGACGACCCGGGTCCCGTACTCCTTGCAGCGGAGCGCGTGGAAGGTCCCCTCGCGGCCCGTGATCCCCTGGACGACGACGCGGGTCGAGCGGTCGACCAGGATGCTCACGCGGCACCGCGGGCGAGTTCGACCACTCGCGCCGCTCCCTCCCCCATGTCGTCCGCGCTCGTGAAGTTCAGCCCCGACTCGGCGAGCATCTTCTTGCCGAGCTCGACGTTCGTCCCCTCCATGCGGACCACCACGGGCAGCCGGAGGCCGAGCTTGCGCACGGCGGCGATGACGCCCCCGGCGAGTCGGTCGCAGCGGAGGATCCCGCCGAAGACGTTGATGAAGACCGCCCGGACGCTCGGGTCGGAGGACAGGATGCGGAAGGCGTTCTCGATCTGCTCGGGCGAGGCCCCGCCGCCGACGTCGAGGAAGTTGGCCGGCTCGCCGCCGGCGAGCTTGATGATGTCCATCGTGGCCATCGCGAGGCCGGCGCCGTTCACCATGCAGCCGACGTTCCCGTCGAGCTTGATGTAGTTGAGGCCGTGCTTCGAGGCCTCGACGTCGAGCGGATCCTCCTCGTTCGGGTCGCGGAGCGCCACGACCTCGGGATGCCGGAAGAGCGCGTTGTCGTCGAAGTTGAGCTTGGCGTCGAGCGCGAGAACCCGCCCGTCGCGCGTGAGGACGAGCGGGTTGATCTCGGCGAGCGAGCAGTCCTTCGCGAGGTAGAGGCGGAAGAGGTCGAGGATCAGCGTCACGCCCGCTTTGAAGGCGTCCCCCGAGAGCCCGAGACCGAAGCCGAGCGCCCGGGCCTGGAACGGCTGGAGGCCGAGCGCCGGGTCCGCCCACTCCCGGACGATCCGCTCGGGGTGTCGAGCCGCCACCTCCTCGATCTCCATCCCGCCCGCCTGGGACGCCATGACGACGTGCGTGCTCCGGGCGCGGTCGAGCGTGGTCGCCAGGTAGAGCTCGGCGGCGACCGGCGAGGCCTCCTCGACCAGGACCTTGAGGACGCGGATCCCCTCGGGCGGCGTCTGGGGCGTCTTGAGCGTCATCCCCAGGATCTGCCGCGCCGCCTCCTCCGCGCCGGCGGCGTCCTGGGCGAGCTTGATGCCGCCGGCCTTTCCCCGGCCGCCCGCGTGGACCTGGGCCTTGACGACGACCGGGCCGCCGAGGCGCTCGGCGATCGCCCGCGCGTGGGCAGGCGTCTCGGCCACCTCGCCGCGCGGCACGGGGACCCCGAACTCCGTGAGGATCGACTTCGCCTGGTACTCGTGGATCTTCATTCGAGTCTCACAGGCTCTTGCACTTACGCAGGACGTCCATGAGGACTGGATTCAACACAGGATTGTCTCATCGCCCGGCCGCATCGCATCTGGGGCTAACGCGCAGCCTAACCCGGGGTCGATCACCTCGCTTCGCCGCGCCCTTACTGGCCGCCGGCTACCGGATGTTCCACAGGGTGTACGCTGCCACGACCGTTCCCGCGAGTGCGGCGCCGTAACACAGGACGGCGATGAGCGCGGTCAGGTGCTTCAGCTGCAAGCCGTCGTAGAGCGTGTACCGGAAGCGGTGGGCCCAGTGGAAGAGGGGCAGGGAGATGAGGCCGAAGAGGTAGAGCTGCGTCACCGGATGCCGGAGCAGGTCGCGAAGGGCCTCGTAGCGCGGCGGCTCGAGCCACCCCAGGGGGAACGCCAGCCCCGTCAGGAACAGGTGGACGGGGAAGAGGAGCGCGGCGACGGTCCCGCCGGCGCTGAAGAGGAGCCAGAGAACGGGCGTGATCCGGTTCACCGTCTATCTCCGCAACAGCAGGACGGCCACGCCGCCGGAGAGGAGCAGCCAGGCCGCGTAGTTCAGGCCGACGACCACCCAGTCGGGCACCCGCGTGCCGCCCAGCCGGACGACCATGGCCTTGGGGGCCAGGTTGAACCAGGTGATGGCGTGGAAGAGGACGAAGAGAAAGGCGACGGCATGGAGGAACACGAAGAGCGGCGATCGGAGGCGTGCGAGGAACTGCGCGTAGGCTTCCGGTCCCTGGAGGACCGCGCGGACCTCCCAGAGGTAGACCACCGCGAAGAAGGCGACGAAGACGCTGGTGAGCTCCCGCAGGACGAAACCCGTGTAGGCCCGGTTCTGCAGCCACCACCAGACCGAGACGCGGCGACGGTGCCACCGCGGGTGGTAGAGCGTGTAGTGGGGCTCAGGGTGGCTCATCGGGTGCCCCAGGGGAGGAGCACGGACTTCATCCAGTGAGCCGCCCCCGTGAGCTTGTACTGCTGGATGGCCCCGGCGGGATCCACGCCCTTGGGGCACACCTTCGTGCACTCGCCCACGAACGTGCACTCCCAGATGCCGTCCTTCGCCGAGAGGATCCGCAGGCGCTCCGCCGCGCCCTGGTCCCGGGAGTCCATGTTGTAGCGCTGGGCCAGGGCGATGGCCGCGGGGCCGACGAAGCTCGGCTCGAGGCCGTAGATGGGGCACGCCGAGTAGCAGAGCATGCAGTTGATGCACATGCTGAACTGCTTGTAGGCGTCGAGCTGTGCGGGCGTCTGCAGGTACTCGCCTTCGCCCGGCGGCTGTTCCACGCGCCGGACGATCCACGGCTTCACCGCCTTGAGCTTCCGCATGAAGTCCGAGAGGTCCACCACGAGGTCCCGGACGACCGGGAAGTAGTCCAGGGGCTCCACGCGGACCGGCCCCGGGAGGTGATCCGACAGGAAGGCGGCGCACGTGAGCTTCGGCGTGCCGTTCACCTTCATGCCGCAGCTGCCGCAGACCCCCATCCGGCACGACCAGCGGAAGGAGAGGGAGCCGTCCAGGTTGTCCTTGATGTGGTTGAGGGCGTCGAGGACGACCCAGTCCTTCCGGAACGGGACCTCGTAGGTCTGGATGGTCGGCTCGGCTTCCTGTTCCGGCCGGTAGCGCGTGACGGTGAGCCCCACGGTGGCCTGCATCTCGCGCTACCTCCCGTAGACGCGCTGGCCCGGCGGCCAGCGGGTGATCGTGACCGGCAGGTACTCGATCCGGGGGGCATCCTCGGCGCGATACGCCAGGGAGTGCGCCAGGAACCGCGCGTCATCCCGCTCCGGGAAGTCGGTGCGCTGGTGGGAGCCCCGTGACTCGCGGCGCGCGAGGGCGGAGTGGACGATCGCCTGGGCGACGTCGAGCATGTAGGAGAGCTCCAGCGCGGCGAGCAGCTCGGTGTTGAAGGTGAGGCTCCGGTCGTCCAGGGCGAGATCCTTGAACCGCTCCTGCAGTCCCTTCAGCTTCTCCGTCGCCTCCTCGAGGGCCCCCCGGGTCCGGTAGATCCCCGCGCTCTGCTCCATGATCTGGTGCATCTCGTCCCGGAGGCCGGCGATTCGCTCCTTGCCACCCGCCTTGCCCAGGAACTGCTCCAGCCGGCGCTGCTCGTCGAGCGCCTGCGCGAGGACGGACGCGCCCGGCCGGCGCCGATCCGCGGCACGCGCCGCCGCGGCGCGGCCGGCCCGCGCGCCGAAGACCAGCAGCTCGGGGAGCGAGTTCGAGCCGAGGCGATTCGCGCCGTTGATGCTCACGCACGCGACCTCCCCGGCCGCGTAGAGTCCCGGCAGGGGCGTGGCCCCGTGGATGTCGGTGTGGACGCCGCCCATCATGTAGTGGACGACCGGCCGGACCGGGATCATCTCCCTCACCGGGTCGATGCCGACGTACTTCAGGCACAACTCCCGGACGAACGGGAGCTTCTTGTCGATCAGCTTCTCTCCCAGGTGGCGGATGTCGAGATGGACGTAGTCCCCGTACGCACCCTGGAGGGTACGCCCTTTCTCCTGCTCCTTGACGAACGCCTGGGAGAGCCGGTCGCGCGGGCCCAGCTCCATGGAGCGCAACACCGGCCTGGGCTCGGGCTTGCCCAGGTCGTAGTCCTGGAGGTACCGGTAGCCGTCCTTGTTGAGCATCCACCCGCCCTCCGACCGCGCCGCCTCCGTGATCAGGATCCCGGTGAAGGGCAGCCCGGTCGGGTGGTACTGGACGAACTCCATGTCCTTGAGCGGCACGCCCGCCCGGTAGGCGAGCGCCATTCCGTCGCCGTTCTTGATGTTCGCGTTCGTCGTGAACGGGAAGACCTTGCCGCAGCCTCCGGTGCACAGGATGACGGCGTTGGCGGTGATCGCCTGGATCCTGCCCGTCCCCAGCTCGATCGCCACGACTCCCTGGCAGCGTCCGTCGTCCACCAGGAGCTTCGTCACGAACCACTCGTCGTACCGCTGGATGGCGTCGTACTTCAGCGTGGTCTGAAACAGCGTGTGGAGCATGTGGAAGCCGGTCTTGTCGGCGGCGAACCACGTCCGCTCGGCCTTCATGCCCCCGAACGGCCGCACGGCGATGTGGCCGTCCGGCTCCCGGTTCCAGGGGCAGCCCCAGTGCTCCAGCCGCAGCATCTCCTCGGGGGCCTCCCGGACGAACGCCTCGACCGCGTCCTGATCGCAGAGCCAGTCACCCCCGGAAATGGTGTCGTAGGCGTGCTGGTCCAGGCTGTCCCCGGGCTTGATCACCGCGGCGGCGCCCCCCTCCGCGGAGACCGTGTGGCTGCGCATGGGATAGACCTTGGAGAGCACGGCGACGCGCAGCCCGGGGTCGGCCTCGACGGCGGCGATGGCCGCGCGCAGGCCGGCCCCTCCGCCTCCGATGATCAGCACGTCGTGCTGGTACGCTTCGTCGTGCGGCATACGGCGTCAGCCCTTTCCAGGACGAGTCACGACGACACGCGTCGTGCCGGGCCGAGAACCAAGCAGATCAAGGACGCAGGCCTGAGGCCCGCCGAGGCGTATGCCGCATACGTTGAGGCGGGCCGAGGGCCCCACCGGAGGGGCGGGACGCCCGCGAGGCCGCAGGCCGAGCGCGTCCCGGCGAGATGGATGACGCAGAGATGCGACGGTTATCGGCACGGCGCGCCTACTTGCCGCGAAGCTTGCGGATGACCCACGCGATGGGGTCGTAGTAGTCGTCGACCAGGCGCTCTTTGAGCGGGATGATCCCGTTGTCCGTGATGTGGATGTGCTCGGGGCAGACGTCGGTGCAGCACTTCGTGATGTTGCAGAGCCCGATCCCCGCCACGTCCCTGATCATCGCGCGGCGATCGAGCGTGTCGAGGGGGTGCATATCCAGCTCCGCCAGGCGGATGAAGAACCGCGGACCGGCGAAGCTCCGCTTCTTCTCGTCGTGGTCCCGGATGACGTGGCACACGTTCTGGCAGAGGAAGCACTCGATGCACTTCCGGAACTCCTGCCCCCGGTCGATGTCCGCCTGCTTCATCCGGTAGGTGCCGTCCGGTTCCGGCGGCCTCGGCTGGAACGCCGGGATCTTCTTGGCCACCTCGTAGTTGAAAGACACGTCGGTGACCAGGTCCCTGATGATGGGGAAGGTCCGGAGGGGGGCGACGGTGATCGGCCGGTCGAGCGGGAAGAGGTCCATCCGCGTCATGCACGTCAGCCGGGGTCGACCGTTCACCTCGGCGCTGCACGAGCCGCACTTGCCCGCCTTGCAGTTCCACCGGATGGCCAGGTCGTTCGCCTGGGCCGCCTGGATCCGGTGCAGCACGTCCAGGACGACCATGCCCTCCTCGACGGGCACGCGGTACTCGCGGAACTCACCACCCCGCGCGTCACCGCGGAAGACGTGCATGATCGCCTCGTCGTTCATCGGATCGTCCTCGGTGCCCCCTCACCCTGCCCTCTCCCCCGTCGGGGGAGAGGGTGCTATGTGTCCTCGAAGAGCTTCTGCAGCTCGCCGGGCATCCCCGGGAGCGGTTCCTCCGTCACGGTCATCTTGTCGTCTCGCCGGCGGATGACGAGGTTGACCCTGGCGAAGTGCGGATCCGCCTTGGGGTAGTCGTCGCGCGTGTGCCCGCCGCGGCTCTCCTTTCGCTCGATCGCGGCGAGCGTGATCGCCTCCGACACGGTCAGGAGGGAGCGCAGGTCGAGGGCGAGGTGCCAGCCCGGATTGTACGTCCTGCCCCCTTCGACCCTGACCCGCTGCGCCCGCTCCTTCAGTGTCTCGAGCCGCTGCACGGCCTCCTTGAGCTCCACCTCGGTCCGGATGATCCCGACGAGGCTGTGCATCGCCTCCTGGAGATCCCGCTGGACGGCGTACGGATTCTCGTTCGCGGCCCCCTCGAAGGGCACGCGCAGCTCGCGGACGATCGCCTCCACCTCGGCCGCGTCGACCCGCGGCATGGCCGGAAGCTCCTTCGCGTACTCCGCGGCGTAGAGCCCCGCGCGACGGCCGAACACGAGGAGGTCGGAGAGCGAGTTGCCGCCGAGCCGGTTGGCGCCGTGCAGGCCGCCGGCGACCTCGCCCGCCGCGAAGAGCCCCGGCACCGTCGAGGCCGTCGAGTCGGCATCCACCCGGACCCCGCCCATCATGTAGTGGCAGGTCGGTCCGACCTCCATCGGCTGCTTCGTGATGTCGACGTCCGCCAGCTCCTTGAACTGGTGGTACATCGACGGCAGCCGCCGCCGGATGTAGTCAGCCGGACGCCGCGAGGCGATGTCGAGGTAAACTCCGCCGTGCGGGCTTCCCCGGCCGGCCCTGATCTCGGCATTGATCGCGCGCGCGACCTCGTCGCGCGGCAGCAGCTCCGGCGTCCGCCGCGCGGTCTTCTTGTCCGTGTACCAGCGCTCGGCTTCCTCTTCGGTCTCGGCGGTCTCGGCGCGGAACATCTCCGGGATGTAGCGGAACATGAAGCGCTCGCGCTTGCTGTTGACCAGCATCCCGCCGTCGCCCCGAACCCCCTCGGTCACCAGGACGCCGCGCACGCTCGGCGGCCAGACCATCCCGGTCGGATGGAACTGCACGAACTCCATGTCGATCAGATCCGCGCCCGCCCACAGCGCGAGAGAATGGCCGTCCCCGGTGTACTCCCAGGAGTTGGAGGTGATGGCATAGGCCTTGCCGATCCCGCCGGTCGCGAGCACCACGGCCTTCGCGGTAAAGACGACGAACTCCCCCGTCGGTCGCCAGTACGCGACGACGCCGCCGATCCGGTCGCCGTCCTTGAGGAGCCGCGCGACCGTGCACTCCATGAAGACGTCGATGCCCCGGTGGACGGCGTGCTGCTGGAGCGTGCGGATGATCTCGAGGCCGGTCCGATCGCCGACGTGCGCCAGGCGGGCGTAGCGGTGGCCGCCGAAGTCGCGCTGGAGGATCCGCCCGTCCGGGGTCCGATCGAACAGCGCGCCCCAGCGCTCGAGCTCCAGCACCCGCTCCGGCGACTCCTGGGCGTGCAGCTGGGCCATCCGCCAGTTGTTCAGCATCTTCCCGCCGCGCATCGTGTCGCGGAAGTGGACCTGCCAGTTGTCCTCGGGGTAGATGTTGCCGAGGGCCGCGGCCACCCCGCCCTCGGCCATGACGGTGTGGGCCTTGCCGAGGAGCGACTTGCAGACGAGGGCCGTCCGCACCCCCTGCGCCGAGGCCTCGATGGCCGCCCGGAGCCCGGCGCCCCCGGCGCCGACGACGATCACGTCGTACTCCTGGCGCTCGTAGCGGTCGAGTCCGGTCATTCGGGACCCCCCGCACCCCCGCCCCCGATCCACCAGTTCGCCGGGACGGCTCGGGCTCGCGCCCTCGCGACGTCCCGCCCCTCCGGTCGCCTTCGGGGGGAGGGGAGCCGTAGCCGCCCAGCGCCACCCGACACGGCACACGGCCAGTGGGGGGTTGACACAGGACGTCTCATCAGACGAGCCGGAGATCCCGGATGACGCCCATCGAAGCCAGGCGGATGTAGAGGTCGGTCAGCCCCACGCTGATGAGGCTCAGCCAAGCGAACGCGGGATGGTGCTGGTTGAGCTGCGTCACCGCGTACCACAGCCCGAACCGTCCGGGCGCCCGGGAGAAGGCGTCCAGGTGGCCCCCGCAGAGATGGCGGCAGGAGTGGCAGGAGAAGGTGTAGCACGCGAGCAGGACGACGTTCGCGACCATGACGAGCGTGCCCACCCCGATGCCGAACCCGTCCGGGAAGCGAAAGGCCAGGATCGCGTCGTAGCCGAGGAACACGATGAGCACGACGGCGAGGTAGAACGCGTAGCGGTGCACGTTCTGGAAGACGAGCGGGAAGCTCGTCTCGCCCGTGTAACCCGACCGCACGTCGGGCACCGCGCACGCGGGCGGCGCCCCCCAGAAGGAGCGGTAGTACGCCTTCCGGTAGTAGTAGCAGGTCAGGCGGAAGAGGGCCGGCACCCAGAGGATCACGAAGGCGGGCGAGAGGACCCCGACGACCGGGAACGCGGGCATGGGCCCGAGGAGCGGCAGGGTCACGTGCTGGCAGTCGGTCGAGACGCACGGCGAGTAGAACGGCGACAGGTACGGGGCGGCGTAGTAGTGCGCGTTCTGGAGCGCCGCCCACGTCGAGTAGAGGATGAAGGCACCGAGGCCCGTCACCACGAGGGTCGGCTCGACCCACCACGTGTCCCAGCGGAGCGGGCCGGCGACGTGGGTTCGTCCGGTCGCCCCGGTCACCTTGGTCGCGGTGATGCCGTTCACGGCCTCGCCCTCCGGGAAGAAATGTGACGATCTCGCTGCGTGGGACCGGGCCGAGACCCGAGCAGCCCTGGGACGCAGGGAGGAGGCGGCCCGAGGCGTACTCTCTGTACGTTGAGGGGCGCCGACGACCCCACCGGAAGGACGGGACGCCCGCGAGGCCGCAGGCCGAGCGTGTCCCGGCGAGCTGGAGGACGCCGGGATGCGACGGGGATCGGGCCGGGGCCGTTCACGGTCCCGCCTCCGGGCGCGCGTACTGCTTCATCCCTTCCTCGTAGAGGTCGCCGCCGTGGCAGTCGTTGACGACGATCACCGGGAACCCCTCGACCTCCAGACGGCGGATGGCCTCGGTCCCGAGGTCCTCGTAGGCCACGATCTCCAGCTTCTTGACGTGCCGGGAGAGGACCGCGCCCGCCCCGCCGATCGCGCCGAAGTACACTCCCCGGTACTGGCGAAGGGCGTCCTTCACCGCGGGCCCCCGGTAGCCCTTCCCGATCGTTCCCTTGAGGCCGAGCCGGAGCAGGGCCGGCGTGTACTTGTCCATGCGGCTGGCGGTCGTCGGGCCGATGGACCCCGCCACGTCACCGGGCCGGGCCGGCGAGGGGCCTGTGTAGTAGATGATCTGGCCCCGGACGTCGATGGGAAGCGGCTCGCCCTTCTCCAGCAGCGGGAGGAGCCGGCCGTGCGCCGCGTCGCGCGCGGTGTAGAGGACGCCGGTGATCCGCACGCGGTCGCCGGCCTTGAGCGCCTCGACGTCGGCGTCCGTGAGCGGCGGCCGCACCTCCTTGATGCCGTCAGCGGCCTGCGTGACGCTCATAGCGTCGCTTCCTTGTGCCGGTTTTCCTCGGAGGGGGGCTCCGCCCCCCTTCCGAACCTCCCCCCCTTCGATTGCGCCGGCAAAGCCGGCGCTCGAAGCGGAACACCAGCCCGCGCGGTAGGTTTCTTCGTCAGCGTCAAACCAAACCGTGCAATCAAAGCACGGCTGCCTTGTGCCGGTGCGCATGGCATTCGATGGTCACCGCCACCGGTAGCGAGGTGATGTGGCAGGGGTAGGTCAGGACGTGGATGCCGAACGCGGTCGTGTCGCCGCCGTACCCCTGCGGGCCGATCCCGAGGCGGTTGGCCCGCTCGAGCAGCTCCTTCTCGAGCGCGTCGAGGAGCGGATCGGGGTTCGGCGAGCCGAGCTCCCGGAAGAGGGCCTTCTTCGACAGGAGCGCGGCCTTCTCGAACGTGCCCCCCACCCCGACGCCGGCGATGAGCGGGGGGCAGGCGTCGGGACCGGCCGTCCGGATGCACTCGAGGATCCACTCCTTGACGCCCTCGATCCCCTCGGCCGGCGTCAGCATCCGGTACTTCGACCGGTTCTCGCACCCCCCGCCCTTCGCCATGACCATGATGCGGAGGTTCGCCCCCGGCCCCACGTCCACGTGGATCACCGCCGGGGTGTTGTCGCCGGTGTTCTTCCGGTCGAACGGCGACCGCACGATGGACGCGCGGAGGTACCCCTCCGTGTAGCCCTGGCGCACCCCCGCGTCGATCGCGTCGCCGAGCAACCCGCCCACGACGTGCACGTCCTGGCCCAGCTCCACGAAGGCGACGACGAAGCCCGTGTCCTGACAGTAGGGGATCTGCTTCGCCTTCGCCAGCTGGGCGTTGTCCTTGAGGATCTGGAGCACCTGCCGGCCCGCCGGGGAGCGCTCGGTCCGGAGCGCCCGATCGAACGCCCGGAGCATGTCGGGCTCCAGGTCGTAGTTCGCCTCCATGCAGAGCTTCTTCACCGCGTCGGTGATCGCGGAGACGTGGATCTCGCGCATCGCCGGCATCCTCAGACCTCGAGCTTGTCCACGAGCTCCCGGACCGCCGCGGCCGAGCGCTTCAGCGCCGCGTCCTCCTCGGGGGTCAGGGTGATCTGGATGACCTGCTCGATCCCCCGCCGGCCGAGCTTCACGGGCACGCCGACGAAGAGCCCCTGGATCCCGTACTCGCCGTCGAGATAGGCGGCGCAGGGCAGGATCTTCTTCTTGTCGCGGAGAATCGCCTCCACCATCTCGGCGACCGAGGCCGCGGGCGCGTAGTACGCGCTGCCGGTCTTGAGCAGGTTCACGATCTCGGCCCCGCCGTTCGCCGTGCGCTTGACGAGCGCCTCGATCCGCTCCTTCGACAGGAGCTCGGTGATCGGGATCCCGGCGACCGTCGAGTAGCGCGGCAACGGCACCATCGTGTCCCCGTGGCCGCCGAGGACGAAGGCCGTCACGTTCTCGACCGAAACCTCGAGCTCCTGGGCGATGAACGTCCGGAACCGGGCCGAGTCGAGGATGCCCGCCATCCCGACGACGCGCTGCTTCGGGAATCCCGACGCCTTCCACGCGAGCTGCGCCATCGCGTCGAGGGGGTTCGTGACGACGATGAGGATCGAATCCGGCGAAAGGTGCGCGACCTCCTGCACCACCTCGCGGACGATGTCCGCGTTCTTGAACAGGAGGTCGTCGCGGCTCATCCCCGGCTTCCGGGCCAGACCCGCGGTGATCACGACGATGTCGGACCCCGCGGTGTCCTTGTAGTCGTTCGCGCCGGTGAGCCGGCAGTCGTAGCGGTGGATCGGTCCGGCCTCGAAGAGGTCGAGGGCCTTGCCCTGCGGGAGCCCGTCGATGACGTCGGTCAGGACGACATCCGCGAGCTCCCGCTCGACGATGTACTGGGCGGTCGTCGCGCCGACATTCCCCGCCCCCACCACCGTAACCTTTGCCCTGGCCATGTTCGTCCCCCTCGCGCCGCGGGTCCTTATACTCTGTCCGTCGCTGGGAGTCGGGGAGAGAATAGCACCGGTGTGCCCAGGGAAGGACGGAGGGTAAGGACACGAGGCGCGGTGTGACGGCTCAGAGCTTGCGGACCAGAGGACCCGGCGGGTCGGAGCCCCAGGAGG